>Ga0137359_10000071_pt1 | contig 75742 bp, 70 predicted proteins | sample Mad1_40_16metaG_FD_108281 | JGI IMG/M metagenome (GOLD analysis project Ga0137359, IMG submission 108281) | Vadose zone soil microbial communities from Angelo Coast Range Reserve, California, USA - Mad1_40_16 metaG | ecosystem: Environmental > Terrestrial > Soil > Vadose zone | place: USA... | reverse complement strand
CGCGCACTGTGGAAGCAATCGCTGATCCTGAACCGGCCCGGTCGTCCGCCCGACCACGTCGGCGCTGACGTGGCTTCGGGGTTGGCCGATCTGGAAGCCTACGGCCAGATGGTCCTCGCCAACCCCGATTTCGTCGCACGGTTGAAGACCGGTGCGCCGATGAACAAAGCGGATCGCGCCAGCTTCTTTGGCGGCGCCGCGCGGGGCTATACCGACTATCCCGCGCTTGAGGCGGCCACGGCCGCGTAAGCTCTCTAGTATTGGAGGTTGACATGAAAATCGGTGTGAGTGGCGCCAGCGGCCATTTGGGTAGAGCCGTCGTTTCGGAACTGCTGCAGCGTGCCGGCGGGCACGAGGTAGTCGCTATCACGCGCACGCCCGAAGCCGTCTCTGGACCGGCTCAGGGACGATTCGGGGACTACAACCGGCCCGAAAGTCTTGCAGAGGCCTACGCGGGTCTCGATCGTCTGCTCATCATCACGACCGTCGATCCGGAGCCCGGAAAGCGCGGGGCGCAGAACGTCGCTGCCATCGACGCGGCCGTGAAGGCGGGCGTAAAGCATATCGTCTTCATGTCGGGCGTGGGCACGCGGCAGGAGGAGGAGCCGGCGCGCGGCGCCTCCTACTGGCGGGGCGAGCAGCATCTTATCGCCGCGGCGCCGGCCTGGACCATCCTGCGCATGAACTTCTATCACGAAGCTTTCGTGCAGCTGGCGCAGGCGGCGCTGCGGCAGGGGGTGTTGACGGGGTTGGCCGAGAACCGGGCTGCTTTCGTTGCGCGCGATGACGTGGCGGCCGCCGCAGCCGGAATCCTAATCGGCGACGGCCATGCAGGCGCGATCTACAACGCTACCGGTCCTGAGCGCGTGTCGGGTGCGGAACGCGCAGCCCTCATCGCCGAAATCACCGGCCGGCCGCTCGCGTTCCGTGTCATCGCGGAAGAGCAACTGCGCGCCGGACTGACGCAGGCGGGTCTACCGGCCGGGGTCGTCAACATCGTCGTCAGCATTCAGGCGAGCTTCGCGGCGGGTGCCTTCGACATTGTGACCGGCGACGTTGAGCGCCTTGGCGGCCGGCCGCCCAAGCCTCTGCGCGACGTGCTTGCTGGGGCGCTGAAATCTCCTTCGGCCTGAAGGCTTAACCTTTTTTCACGCGCCCGTAGGTCGCGGAACTAGAGCGTTTTCCAGCGAAGTGGGAACCGGTTCGCGTGAAGAAAATGCGTCAAAACAAAAGATGAGAGCCCGGTTCTGATTCAATCAGAACCGAATAGGCTCTGTTGCATCTTTATCTGGGAAGCGCCGACGCGAAACGTCCCCTGGCCTTCGCCACTCCGCAGTCAACGTGCCGGGATGCCATCCTTCCGCATTCATGTCGGCGATGACGAACTAGGTTAGACGACTCGCTCCGCTATGCTGACCGTGCGGTTAACGCAAGCGTCGATGCCCGGGGTTGATGTGTGGATGGGGATGCCGCCCGGATTCGCCGGAAGCACCTGCGGATCTCGCGATCACGGCCGTACGGAAACATCCAACGCTCCGGGTGGTGCGGCATCGACCATATATCGGAGATGCCGATAGATAGCATCTGAATAAATCGGCTTTTGCCATGGCGGCCGGCGTCCTAGCTTCTCCTCACTTTCAACCTCACACGCAATGGAGACCAACATGAGTGCAGCTTCTCTCCAATCAGTTCATCCTACGCGTCGCATCGGCGCCTGGACGTTGCAGGGTATCCTCGCGGCGGCTTTCCTTGCCGCCGGCTCCGCCAAACTGGCCGGCGTTCCATATATGGTCGACTTGTTCGAGCAGATCGGAGTCGGCCAGTGGTTCCGCCTCGCGACCGGCGTGGTGGAAATAACCGGCGCCGTCGCTCTGGTCTTTCCTGGCCTCGCTTCGATCGGTGCCCTGTGGCTCGGAGCCACCATGGTCTTTGCCGTGGCAACCCATGTGTTCGTCCTGCACACCAGTCCGGTCCCGGCGATCGTCCTGGGAATTCTCAACGCGCTGGTTGTCTATCTGCGGCGCGATGAACTCGTTGCCTTGCTTCACCGGATTAAAGGCTGAGCTTTGAAGCTTGGAGATAGCCAAACCTTAGGAGAACGACAATGAAGACCGATGCAGCGTTCACGCGTTCGACACGCGCTGAAGAGACTTCCCGGCAGATTGCTCTGCGCACGCGTGGACGCTCGCATGGGTCCCTTACCCGACTGGTCAGTCCGGACGACATTGGTGAGTTGATCAAGCCGTTCGTGTTTCTCGACTACTTCGACGCAGACCCGGCGACTGCACCAAAATTCGGCTTTCATCCCCATTCAGGAATTGCGACTCTGACCCTCATTCTGTCCGGGCAGGCTTTCTACAAGGAGACCACCGGCCGCGAAGGCGTCATCGAGACCGGCGGTGTTGAGTGGATGCGCGCCAGTAGCGGTGTTTGGCATACCGGCGGAATGTTCGGCAAGGAGCGGATCAAGGGCTTTCAGCTTTGGGTCGCTATGCCGCCCGAGCTTGAACTTGCCGAACCTCAGAGCCAATATCTTAGCGCTTCCGACTTCCATTTTGCCGGTCCCGCGAGGGTTATCGCAGGCGAATACGACGGTGTGAAAAGCATTGTTGAGTCGCCTCGTGGCATCACTTACCTCGATGTGCGCCTCAAGGCCGGAGAGCGCTGGACCTTTCACCCGACCAAGGGGCACGACGTCGCTTGGATCGCATCGCACCAAGGGATCGTGACAACGCCGGAACAGGTAGCGACGGGTGAAGTCGCCGTGTTCGAGGAGGGCAATCAGGCGATCGAGTTCGAAGCGCTCTCCGATGCCGGCTTCATCCTCGGCTCCGCGGTCAAGCATCCTTACGACCTCGTGACCGGGCACTACTCCGTGCATACCAACGCAGATTCATTGCGCATTGGGGAGAGCAATATCGCCGATATTGGCCACCGGCTGCACAACCAGGGTGTCTTGGCACGCGCCAGACGCTGAGGGTTGGAGAGGTTAGCCGAGTATAGAAATTCGACACATGTGTGGAGGAAAGCGATGTTTGGATCAGGTGGAGTTCAGCTTTTTCAACGCATAGCCGGGGCCGGGGAGTGCCCGGACAGGTCCGATGGACGCTTGCCGCTCCGATCAGAACACTTCCCGGTGCGGGCAAGAGGCCGCGAGATCGTCACACAGCAAGGCGTCATCATCGCGGCAGCAGCCGATCCCGCGATGAGCGAGGAGATAGCTCGGCGCTTAAACGAAAGCGATTTGAGCGGCCAAGAGGATCAATGGGCGCTCTGACCAGAGCCCGAGGCCTGCTTCTTGTTGAGGGGTTGTCGTCGGGCAGGCGAGAGCTGCCTCGAGCCGAAACGAGCGCCTTACGTTGACGAATCGCATCTCTTCCCCGCCCTAAAGCGGTGAAGGCCTTAGTAGTTCGCAAGCCGAAAGTGCTCACAAGTCGAATAGCGCGACCTCAATGGTTGATATGACCGCCAATTGGGCCGTATATTTTGCGTTTTAGCATCGGTTTGGTCGATAGGTAGATCCCATGCTCGACGCCGTCTCTCTCGATCAACTGCGCACGTTCATCGCCGCTGTCGATGAAGGAAGCTTTTCTGCCGCCTCCCGCAAGTTGTTGCGCTCGCAGTCTGTTGTCAGTGAGACAATCAGCAACCTTGAGGAACAGATTGGCGTGCGGTTGTTCGACCGCTCTGGCCGTTATCCCAAACTCACCCCGGCGGGATTGGTTATTCTGGGCGATGCTCGCAGCATCATCACCGGGGTCGACTTGCTAAAGGCCCGGGCGAAGGGCATGTCGGCCGGCCTGGAGCCGGAATTGTCCGTGGTGATTGACGTCTTCTATCCGATCGAGGCGATTACCCAAGTGGCCAAGGAGTTTCGGCAGGAATACCCGGGAGTGGCGCTCCGCATCTATGTCGAGGCGCTCGGAGGAGCCATTAAACCCGTGCTTGACGGCCGTTGTAGCATCGGCGTCATCGGATCACTCCCGGTGATTCCAGATACGCTGACCAATGAGCGGTTGCCCGGTATCGCGTTTCTCATGGTTGCTGCCCGTGATCATGCACTGACTTCCTACCGAGGCAAAATTCCCAAGGAAGTTCTCGGAAAACATACTCAGATCATTCTCACCGACAGGTCGGAGCTATCCTCAGGACGCGAATTCGGCGTCATGTCGCCTACGACCTGGCGCCTTGCTGACCTCTTCGCCAAGCATCATTTTTTGCTCAACGGTCTAGGTTGGGGCGGAATGCCATTGCATGCTGTGCGCAAGGATTTGGAAGAGGGGCGCCTTTCCGTGCTGCCTATCGAGGACGTGCCTCCGGATGGTTTGATTTTAGCGATGTCGGCGGTGTGGCAGACCAAGTCACCGCCTGGCCCCGCCGGCCGATGGTTTATCGATCGCCTGAAGCAAATTCCGGTGGAAACGGGCAAAGTGCCGAAACCGCCGGTCATTAGGAAAAAGGCGAGACGGACCGCGAAAACTTAGCCGGACGCCGGTGTCCCTCTCGCGAGAAGCGACGGATACGGACTAACTGCTTGAAAAGAAAGGAAAATGCTTTAGGTCTATCGATCCGACCATTTGTCGGCCCAGAAAACGATTGGACGGAATCTCGCCGTAAAAATCAATGAAAACAATATGTTAGAATCTCGCTTTTCCATTGCCCCCATGATGGATTGGACCGACCGGCATTGCCGCGTCTTCCACCGCATGATGACGCGGCGCGCCCGGCTTTACACCGAGATGATCACGACAGGTGCCGTCATTCACGGCGATCGGCAGCGTCTGCTTGGTTTCGACGAAAGCGAACATCCGGTCGCGCTTCAATTGGGTGGCTCGGACACGCGCGATCTCGTGATGGCGGCGAAGATCGGCGAGGATTTCGGCTACGACGAAATCAATCTCAATGTCGGCTGTCCGTCGGATCGGGTGAAGGACGGCCGTTTCGGCGCGTGCCTGATGGCGGAGCCGCAACTCGTGGCCGCGTGCGTCGAGGCCATGAAGCGCGAAGTAAAAATTCCGGTCACGGTCAAGTGCCGGATCGGTATCGACGACCAGGACCCGGAAATCGCCCTCGATAGGCTTGCGCGTGGCGTCGTTGCCGCCGGCGCCGATGCGCTTATCGTCCATGCCCGCAAGGCCTGGCTCAACGGATTGTCGCCGAGAGAAAATCGCGACATCCCGCCGCTCGACTATGACAGGGTCTATCGGTTGAAGGCCGCGCTGCCGGATGTACCCATCATCATCAATGGCGGCATCGGCAGTCTTAGCGAGGCCAAGCGGCACCTCGAGCATGTCGATGGCGTCATGCTCGGCCGTGCGGCCTATCAGGAGCCGTGGCGATTGCTCGCGGCCGATTCCGAGCTATTCGGCGAGGCGTCGCCGCACGCGACCATGAAGGACGTGTTTGAAGCGATGATGCCTTATATCGAAGACGAACTTTCGCGCGGCACGCGGCTGCATTCGATCGCGCGGCATTTCGTCGGCGCGTTTCATGGGGTACCGGGTGCGCGGGCGTTTCGCCGCCACCTCGCCGAAAACGGCGTCAAGCCAAATGCCGGCGTGAATGTCTTGCGCGATGCGATTGCGCTGGTCGAGGATCGCGCGGCGGCCTCGCTGGCCGCGTGAGATCAAGGCCTACGGATAGCCGTGCAGCATCAAACGGTCGGCGCGCACTTCCCAGCTTTCCAGCCGATCCAAAAAGCTCATGCCGAGGAGATTGGTCTTCATCTGGCCGCGCGGCACCACCAGCGCGGGGACCGAGCGCTCGACCAGCTTGCCGACCCCGAGGCGATCGAGCGTCAGGCGGGCCGCCTTGGTGTGGCCGCCGGCGGTTTCGACGTCGACATCATATTCGAGCAACTCCAGCGGTAATCCGGCGGCCTTCGCCGTCTCGTAGGTGAGAACGACGGAGGTTGCGCCGGTGTCGATCACCATCGGCGCGCTCACGCCGTTGATTTTGGCTTGCAACGCGAATTCACCGGCTTTGCCGCGTGAGATTTCCACGGCAGGCGCCGGCATGAGCTTCTTGTGCAGCAAGTGCGAGACGGTGTTGCTGGCGCGCACGATTCGTTGCGGGTCCCCATAAGCGACCACGGCGCCGGCGGTCGCGGCGAGCATGAAAAAGACGAGCAGAACGCGGCTCACTGCGGGCCTCTTTTATGAGTTCTAGAGCCTTTTCCGTTCCGATTGAATCGGAACGGAGGCTCTATTTTTTGTTTTGACGCGTTTTCTTGACACGAACCGGTATCCACTTCGCTCGAAAACGCTCTATTGTCGATCAATCGGATTTTTGGCTCGCCGCCGTCTCGGGCAGAGCCAGGCCAGCCTCGCGCATGCGCGTCGGCAATTGCGCCATCACGGTGTGGCGCTCCGCGTTGTCCATCCGGTGCCAGCACGCGATCTCCGGTAGCGTGCGCCCGCAACCGAAACAGAGATTGCTCCTGGGATCGATCATACAAACTGCGATGCACGGCGTATCTTGGCCCATGGTGGAATGATGATGCGTATCGGTCGTTACGGCAAGCGCTCCCGTTACAATCCAGTACCGGCGTTCATGATCGGCTTGTTGCGCGGCCGACGCTTTTCGTCGGAGGTCCCAGTACCAGTGCTCTCCGGTTGCAGCGGCGGTGCCTCCTCGCTCATCGGACCGAGCGCCGACATCACCCGCTCCGGCGGGAAAGTGACAATGACTTCGGTGCCGATGCGCAGCTTCGACTTCAGCGTGAATGTGCCGCCGTGCATGTCGATCAGGCTTTTTGCGATCGGCAGTCCGAGACCGGCGCCTTGCTCGGCGGACTTGATCGAATTGGAGCCTTGACCGAAGGAAGCGAGCACGATCGGGATTTCATCTTCCGCAATGCCGGAGCCGGTGTCCTTGACGCTCAGATATTGCCCGCCGGACGCGGTCCATCCTACTTTTAACCATATCTCCCCGCCTTGCGGGGTGAACTTGATGGAGTTCGACAACAGATTGAGCACGATCTGGCGTGTGGCGCGCTCGTCGCCCCAGATGCGTGGCATGGCTTGCTCGAACACCTCGTGGATGGTGATGCCGCGGCTGGAAGCACGCAGCTTCAGGAGATGATGGCAGTCGGCAACGACGTGCATAAGCGAGACGGCTTCTTCGTTAAGTTCGTAGCGTCCGGCCTCGATCCGCGACAAATCCAGAATTTCGTTGATCAGATTGAGCAGGTGCACGCCCGAATTGTGAATGTCGGCGGAATATTCCTTGTAGACCGGAACGGCATGGGGACCGAAAATCTCGCTTTTCATCACCTCGGAGAATCCGAGAATCGCGTTGAGCGGCGTTCGCAACTCGTGGCTCATCTGCGCCAGAAACCGCGACTTCGCGATGTTGGCCGATTCCGCGCGATGACGGGCCTCGTCGGAAATCGCTTTCGCTTGTTCGAGTTCGCCGATCAAAGCGTCTTTTTCGGCCCGCGCCTCCAACGTCGCCAACGTCGTCGAGTGCAAACGATGGGCGAGCAGCCCGAAATAGCCTTCCGCGGCGAGCGCGAGCAAGGCGAATATGTAGTTGTCGAACCTGCCGGAGAGCGCGAAATTCAGGGCAATTGCCGTCGTCACCGGAGCGGTTGCGGCTAGCGCCGCGATTGGCAGATTGGCCGCAAGCATGCTCGAGACCGCGATCACCAACAGCATCAAGAACATCATCAACGTGTTCGAGACCACATCGAGACTGCTGACGGGAGAAATCAGGATCGCCGTCCAGCACAATCCATAAAGCAGATCGAGCAGGACAAACCGCACGCGCCATCGGCGGGTCGAATTCGCGGAGGGCTTTTCGGTAAGGAACTTGCCGCAATTGCGGATGATGACCGCATGGATGCAGAGCATGCCGCAGGTCCACGCCGCGGCCGAAACCGGTCGCATCCAAAAGCTGAACAAGAGGCCTGCGGCGACCACGAGCAACATCACGACGTACGACGCCGAAATGCGCGTTTGGGCGTATTGCAAAAGCAATTCGCGGTCGAAAGCGGGGCGGGTTCCGCTGGTCGACGTTAGCCGATCGCGGGCCTCGCGCACCCGCTGCGCGGCGGCGCGACGATTGCTGACTGGCGCTGCGATCGGCGTCTCTGCCGGAAGCTGCGCGACTTCGGGCTGGTCGGCGGGTTTACTCATCAACAACACAAATCCTGCCCGCCAACTGAGCGAGCTTTTGCATTGTCTATCTCTGGAGCCAAATCATTAAGAGCTGCCTTAAAGAGCTAAAGAATCTCGTTAATGAGAGGTTAATCGACCCGCTCGCTCGGCGCGCAAGGTCACGATGCGATCAGGCTAAATCGCACCGTGATCCGATCTTTGCGCTCTAGAAAACACTTTGCATCGACCCGGCCTTTTGGAGCCGGATCATGCTCTTCGGTCACCGCTCCAGCCGTGCGAGCAGGCTCGAAGTATCCCAGCGCTTGCCGCCGATCTTCTCCACTTCCGAATAGAAGTTATCGACTAGGGCGGTCACGGGGAGGCTCGCGCCGTTGCGCCGGGCTTCGGCCAGACAAATCGAGAGGTCTTTGCGCATCCATTCGACCGCGAATCCGAAATCGAATTTTCCGTCGTTCATCGTCTTGTAGCGGTTTTCCATCTGCCAGGATTGGGCGGCGCCTTTCGAGATGGTGTCGATCACGGCGGCGACGTCCAGCCCCGCTTTCTTCGCGAAGTGAATTCCTTCCGAGAGGCCTTCGACCAGACCCGCGATGCAGATCTGGTTGACCATCTTGGTCAGTTGCCCGGAGCCCGCCGGTCCGAGCAATTTGCACATCCGGGCATAGGCCGCGATGATCGGCTCGGCGCCTGCGAAGACGTCCTGGGCGCCGCCGCACATCACGGTCAAAACGCCGTTTTCCGCGCCGGCCTGGCCGCCGGACACGGGCGCGTCGATGAATTTGAAGCCGCCCTTGGTCGCTGCCGCGTCGAGTTCGCGGGCGACTTCGGCTGACGCGGTGGTGTGATCGACAAAGGTCGCGCCCTTCTTCATGCCGGCGAACGCGCCGTCGGCGCCGATCGCGATCGCGCGCAAATCGTTGTCGTTGCCGACACAGGCCATGACGAAATCCTGGCCCTCCGCGGCCGCTTTCGGCGTCGCCGCGGTGCGGCCGCCGAATTTTTCAGCCCACGCCTTCGCCTTGGCCGGCGTCCTGTTGAATACCGTCACCTCGTGACCGCCTTTTGTCACCAGATGACCCGCCATGGGGAAGCCCATAACGCCGAGACCGAGAAAAGCGACTTTAGCCATGTGTACAACCTTGAGTTTGTCGGCGGAGAATTTAGCCGACCCGATGCTGGAAAAGGGGGCGGGGGCTGCTTCTAGCCTCGAAACAGGCTCCGCGGAAGATGTGGGAAGGCCACAATAAACGCTGCCGCCTGAAGGGCAACGGCTCGATTTGGCGGGTAGGCATGGTTTTATGCTAGAATGCGGTCTCAACCACCGGGATTTTCAAGAGAAAAAAACAAGGGAGTGAGGTTACATGAGCGTGGGCGTGCTCGATCATTTCAACATCCGGACCCGGAAGCTCGCCGACACGGTTCGGTTCTACGAGGACATCCTGGGGCTTACCAAAGGCGACCGGCCGAATTTTTCGTTCCCCGGGGCCTGGATGTACAGCGAAGGCAAGCCGGTGGTCCATCTCGTGGATATTTCGCCGACGAATGAGCAACAGAAGCCCGATTCCGGCGTTGTCCATCATGTCGCCTTTGCGAGCCGTGATTTTGCCGGCATGAAGCAGCGGCTTTCCTCCAAGGGCATGGCTTTCGACGTGCGCCAAGTGCCCGGCGGCGATCTCTGGCAGATTTTCGTCAACGACCCCAATGGCGTGTTGATCGAATTGAACTATGAAGCCGCCAAGGAGCAGGGTTGAGTTGGCTCTAAGGGTTGGCGCGTCCCTCTTTGCAGTTGTGGTTTCGGTTTAGAAAGTTCTCTTGACGGACCTGCGGGCGCGGATGAAGAGAACCTCTTAAACCATTGCCAGGAGATCTACTTTGAGCGTGACGCAACAACAGGTCCTCGATCGTTTGTCCAAGGTGATGTCGCCGCGCGGCGTCGCCTTGACCAATGCCGGCGTGTTGTCGGCGATCACGGTCGGCGACGGGAAGGTGTTCTTCTCGATTAACGTCGATGCCGCCGAGGCGCGGGCGTGGGAAAGCGTGCGGGTCGCGGCCGAAGCGGCGGTCCGTGCCATCCCTGGCGTCACCGTCGCCATGATCGCGCTCACCGCCGAACGCAAGCCCGGTTCCACGCCACCGCCGGCGCCGCCACCGCATCGGCACGCGCATGGTGTGCAACCCGTCTCGGCACACAAGCCGCCGCAAAGCCCGAACTCGCCGATGGCGAAGCAGGCCGAGATTCCCGGGGTCGCCGCCGTCATCGCGGTGGCCTCCGGCAAGGGCGGGGTCGGGAAATCGACGACGGCGCTCAATCTCGCGCTCGGTTTGCGCGATCTCGGTTTGCGCGTCGGCTTGCTCGACGCCGATATTTACGGACCCTCGGTGCCGAGGCTGACCGGCATTCGCGAGAAGCCGCAACTCAACGACGACCGGAAAATGATTCCGATTGTGCGGTTCGGCCTTGCTATCATGTCGATCGGCTTTTTGGTCGAGGAGGAGACCGCGATGATCTGGCGCGGGCCGATGGTGATGTCGGCGATCACCCAGATGCTGCGCGACGTGGCGTGGGGCACGCTCGATGTCTTGGTGGTCGATATGCCGCCCGGCACCGGCGACGCACAGCTGACGTTGGCGCAAAACGTGCCGCTCAAAGGCGCGATCATTGTCTCGACACCGCAGGACCTTTCCCTGATCGATGCGCGGCGGGGACTGGCGATGTTCAAGAAGGTCAATGTGCCGGTCCTCGGCATTGTCGAGAATATGAGCTATTTCCAGTGTCCGCATTGCGGCACGAAATCCGATATCTTCGGTCATGGTGGCGCGCGACATGAGGCCGAGCGGCTTGCCGTGCCGTTTTTGGGCGAAATTCCGCTGCATATGGCGATCCGGGCGACCTCGGATTCGGGGACGCCGGTGGTGGAGAGCGAGCCGGATGGACCGCACGCGGCCATCTACCGGGCCATCGGCGCCAAGGTTCGCGATCAGCTCCAGGGCGTTATCGCCGCGGCCTGAGCCGATTTCCCGACTAGTGGAGTGGATTTGACATTCGCTACCCCCTAGCCGCAGACTCGCAATGCGAATGTCAAATCCAAAACTCCATTAGAAATCTATATTTGCTAGTGGTTCTTTGATTCTAACATTCGCAAAAGTGCCTGCCAAAACGGGATGCGAATGTTAGAATCGAACCACTAGTATGCTACTTTCGTTTAAGTCGGCGCGTCATGCCTTTGTCGCGTTTTCGCGGGCGGCCTTCCATGTTAAAGCCCCAGTCAGAGCGCCTTCGGTTGACGCGGCAAATCGCTTCACCTGAGAGAAATGCTCCAGGAAATACGGGAAACGCCCCCAACAAGGAGATGCCTTAATGAAGCGTCGTGATTTTTTGAAAGTTTCAGCAACCGGTGCCGCCGCGGCGGCTGCGGTAGCCTCGCCTGCGATCGCGCAATCGTCGCCCGAGATCAAGTGGCGCTTGACGTCGAGCTTCCCGAAGTCGCTCGACACGATTTACGGCGGTGCTGAGTATTTTGCGAAACAGGTTGCGGAAATGACCGACAATAAGTTTCAGATTCAGGTCTTTCAGGCCGGCGAACTCGTTCCGGGTTTGCAGGCGCTCGATGCAGCGTCCAAGAACACCGTCGAGATGTGCCACACCGTCTCGTATTATTACGTCGGCAAGGATCCGACCTTCGCCATCTATGCCTCGGTGCCGTTCGGTCTCAACGCGCGCCAGCAGAACTCCTGGTGGTATCAAGGTGGCGGCATGGAGCTCGGAAACGAGTTTTTCCAGAAATACGGCGTGGTCGGATTTCATTGCGGCAACACCGGCACGCAAATGGGCGGCTGGTTCCGCAAGGAGATCAAGACGGTTGCCGATCTCTCCGGTCTGAAGTTTCGCATCGGCGGAATCGCCGGGCAGGTGCTGCAGAAACTCGGCGTGGTCCCGCAGCAAATTGCCGGCGGCGACATCTATCCGGCGTTGGAAAAGGGCACCCTCGATGCGGCCGAGTGGGTCGGTCCCTATGACGACGAGAAGCTCGGTTTTCAGAAGGTCGCCAAATTTTACTATTATCCCGGCTTCTGGGAGGGCGGTACGGCGGCTCATGCGTTCTGCAATCTCGAGAAGTGGAATTCCCTGCCCAAGAATTATCAGGCGGTTATCGCCAACGCTGCGGCGAATGCAAACAGCTGGATGGCCGCGCGGTACGACATGCAAAACCCGACGGCCTTGAAGCGTCTTGTGGCGGGAGGCACGCAGCTTCGTCCCTTCACCAATGAAGTGCTGGAGGCCTGCCTGAAGGCGACCAACGAATTGTGGACGGAAATTTCCGCGAAGAATGCCGACTTCAAGAAATCGATCGATGCGATGCAGGCCTACCGCTCCGACGAGTATCTGTGGTGGCAGGTCGCTGAATATACCTTCGACAGCTTCATGATCCGCTCGCGTACACGCGGTTGATCCGGGGTGTTCTTGAGCGAAAGCTGAGAACCAAGGCTGCACCTTAAGTAGTAGATTGCCAGCCCGGCCTCAAAAGGCCGGGCTTTTTGCGTTGCGGTACCCTCAGTTGGTCATGGCAATTCCGAACCAGATGTCCCATGCTGAAAAATAAGCCTCGACAAGAAGGCTGGCCAACATTTTCACAGGAGGAAGCAATCAATGAAACGACGAGACTTTATCAAAGTCAGCGGAATAGGCGTCGCGGGCGCCGCAGCCATTGCAGCACCGGCGGTTGCGCAATCGATGCCCGAACTCAAATGGCGCATGCCGACAAGCTGGCCGAAATCCCTCGATACGCTTTACGGCGGGGCCGAGATGATGGCCAAGGCCGTTGCTGAAGCCACCGACAACAAGTTTCAAATTCAACCATTCGCCGCGGGCGAGATTGTCCCGGGACTGCAGGTTGTGGATGCGGTGTCGAACGGCACCGTCGAAATCGGCCACACCGCATCGTATTACTATTTCGGCAAAGACCCGACCTTTGCTTTCGGCACCTCTGTCGCCTTCGGTCCCAACGCTCGCATCAATCAGAGCTGGTACACAATCGGCGGCGGCCGGGAAGTGCTCAACGAGTTCTACAAGAAATACAACTGCGTTTCGCTTCTCGCCGGCAATACCGGCTGTCAGATGGGTGGCTGGTTCCGCAAGGAAATCCAAACCGTCGAGGACCTCAAAGGCCTCAAATTCCGCATCGGTGGATTCCCCGGGCGTGTGCTCCAAAAACTCGGCGCGGTGCCGCAGCAAATCGCGGCCGGCGATATTTATCCGGCGCTGGAGAAGGGCACAATCGATGCCGCCGAGTGGGTTGGACCGTACGACGACGAGAAGCTCGGCTTCTACAAGGTCGCGCCGCACTACTACTATCCCGGGTGGTGGGAGGGCGGATCGATGCTCTTCGCCTTCGTCAATCAAGACAAGTGGAATGCATTACCGAAGCATTATCAGGCGATTCTCGAGCAGGCCGCGAACTTTGCCAATGCCTGGGTGCTGGCGAAATATGACATGGTCAATCCGCCGGCGCTGCGGCGCCTGCTTGCCAACGGCGCCAAGCTGCACGGCTTTTCGCCCCCGATCATGGATGCTTGCTTCAAGGCTGCGAAGGAATTGCACAGCGAAATCGCGGCAACGAACGAAAGCTTCAAGAAAGTCTATGACTCCATGACCAATTTCTCGAACAACGCATATCAATGGTTCCAGGTTGCGGAAATCGGTTACGACAACTTCATGGTGCGTCACTCACAGGGGTGATTGGACCATGACCCGACCGGAAAAACCCCGGAGCAAACGCTCCGGGGTTTTCTTCGTTGGGTCGTGGAACCCTCTGACGCATGAATTCTTAGCGCCTGCCTGACAGCGTTCATTGCGCGCCGATCGGATTTGTAGGCCTCAGAATTTGAAAGTTCTTTTTTGCCGAGCGGTAAATCCAGCTCAAGGCTATTGGGGACGCCGCTCCTGCAAATAATGATTCTGCCATCAATGAAGCAGCCTGTACTGCACGATATAAACGGCGACCCCGCCCAGGTAACCCATCAGCGCTAAGCCGCTAATACGCTTAACGTACCAGAAAAAGTGAATTTTTTCGAGCCCCATCGCAGCCACGCCTGCTGCCGAACCAATGATCAGGATCGATCCGCCTGTACCGGCACAGTATGCGACAAACTCCCACAAAAAACTGTCGGTTGGATATTGGGCTAAACTGTACATGCCCATGGACGCTGCCACGAGTGGGACGTTGTCGACGACGGCGCTGAGCAGGCCCAATAAAATCACAATAGCGTCTTGACGCCCAACGTTCGCGTCCAGCCATCCGGCTAGCATCGCAAGAACGTGAGTGTGTTCCAAAGAGGCCACCGCTAATAGAATTCCGATGAAAAAAACGATTGAACTCATGTCAATGCGCATCAACGCGTGGACCAGGGTCAGATGTTTCTTTTCATCGTCTTCCTTTCCTCGATGGACCAATTCACCGACCATCCAGAGGATGCCGAGCCCAAAAAGTATTCCCATAAACGGGGGTAGATGAGTGATGGTCTTGAACGCTGGCACCATTATAAGGATGCCGAGTCCCAGGTAGAACGTTAGATTGCGTTCGAATATGTTGGCTTGCAGGCGCTCGCCCTCCTGTTCGCGGGGCGGAACAATCTCTCGACCCCTCAATAGAAAGCTCACGACTGATAGCGGAACAAGGAGGTTGATCAGAGCAGCCGGAAAGACTCTCGCGATAATAGAAAGCGGCGTGATCTGCCCCCCGATCCAGAGCATGGTAGTAGTGACGTCTCCAATGGCTGACCAAGCCCCGCCGGCATTGGCCGCGATTACGATCATCGCAGCGAAGAATAAGCGGTCGTTCTGGTTATCCAGCAGCTTCCTCATCAGCGAGATCATAACGATCGTCGTCGTCAAGTTGTCCAGTATCGCACTCAGGAAGAAGGTTACAAAACCAACGAGCCACATCAAGTTGGCTTGCTTCCTGGTTCGGATCAGCGAGGTGATTACCTCGAAGCCGTTGTGCGCATCGATCACCTCGACGATCGTCATTGCTCCGATCAGGAAGAATACGATTTGAGCAGTGGAGGAAACCGACTCGTTCAGCTGCTGCTCGACGGCGGCGGGATCGCCGGCCAATATCGCGTAAACCGTCCACAGCAGGCCCGCGCCGACCAGCGCCGAAGCGGTCTTATTGATTTTGATCGAATGTTCCAGCGCAATGGCGGCGTATGAGATAACGAAAATCGTGACAATTGCACCTAACAAATCCAGTCCCCTTGAACCTAACGCTAACCTGAACGTTACGGTAAGCGATCACGGTCAGACCTTATCCGACCGGCCAGCGATTGCGAAGCCGCTTACGACTTCCGCGGCCCCAAGTATAAATCAGGCGAACAAGGGCGTTAGCGATGCCGGGATTGGCAAGGCTTGCGGCTAGGGCGTTTTCCAGCGAAGTGGATGCCGGTTCGCGTCAAGAAAACGTGTCAAAACAAAGAAATAGAGCCTCCGTTCCGATTCAATCGGAACCGAAAAGGCTCTAGGAGGGATATTACCGGCTAGGGACTCCCCGATTACCGTTGGTCGTCGCTTCACGAGTTCACGCTTAGGAAAAACAAAAGCTGCGGTTATTTTTTTGAAGGCGGACCAAAATCGAGCGGCGGAAGTTCGATCTGCGGTATTTCGATTTTGATCGTGTTGGGATCGATCGTCGAAGCGGCGCCCTTGTAATGCATCACCATCGAAGGGAACATGATGATCAATAGCACCATCAGGACCTGGATTACGACAAACGGCACCGCGCCCCAGTAAATCTGTCCTGTGGTGACTGGATCCATGCGCTTGCCGGTGACCCGGTCGAGATAGGATTCCTTGGGCGCTACCGAGCGCAGGTAGAACAGCGCGAAACCGAACGGCGGGTGCATGAAGGATGTCTGCATGTTGACGCCGAGGATGACGCCGAACCAGATCAGATCGATGCCGAGACGCTCGGCGGCCGGCCCGAGCAGCGGAATGACGATGAAGGCGAGTTCGAAGAAATCGAGGAAGAAGGCGAGCACGAAGACGAAGGCGTTTACGAAAATGAGAAAGCCGATCTGACCGCCGGGCAGGGAGGTCAGCAAATGTTCGACCCACACATGACCGTTCACGCCGTAGAAGGTCAGCGAGAAAACCCGCGCGCCGACTAGAATGAAGACCACGAAGGCCGATAGTTTCGCCGTTGATTCCGTTGCTTGGCGTATCAGGTCCCAACTCAGCCGGCGCTTGGCGGCGCCGAGAATGATCGCCCCCATGGCGCCCATCGCCCCGCCTTCCGTCGGTGTCGCGATGCCGATGAAGATTGTGCCCAGTACCAGAAAGATCAGGAACAGCGGCGGCACCATCACGAAAGTGGTCTGTTGTGCCATTGCAGACAGGAATCGGAACCCTGTTAGTCTGTGGATGATCCAGTTCAGAACCGTCACGAAGAACGCAAACAGGATGCCGAAGAACATGCTGAGCACGACAAAATCCGCGCCATGCGTGTCGGAGTTCCGCATCATGAACCAGCCGAAGACGACGCTCACAAGGGTCAGTACGCCCAGCGAAGTCAGTCCGCGGCTGCCATCCTTCTCGCGAAAGCCAACGGCCTCCGGCGGCAGGCCCGGAGCCGCCTTCGGAAACAGCAGCGTGACGATGAATGAGTATACGGCATAAAGTCCCGCAAGCACCAATCCCGGAACGAAGGCGCCTTCATACATGTCGCCGACCGATTTTCCGAGCTGGTCGGCCATCACGATCAACACCAGCGACGGTGGAATGATTTGCGCCAGCGTACCTGAGGCCGCGATAATGCCGGCCGCCATGCGACGGTCGTATCCATATCGCAACATGATCGGCAGCGAGATCAGGCCCATCGAAATCACGGAGGCCGCGACCACGCCCGTCGTGGCCGCCAGCAGCGCGCCGACAAACACCACTGCATACGCAAGGCCACCCCGAATAGTGCCGAACAACTGCCCGATGGTGTCGAGCAGGTCCTCCGCCATGCCGGATCGTTCGAGCACCAGTCCCATGAAGGTGAAGAACGGAATCGCAAGCAGCGTGTCGTTGTTCATCACGCCGTAGATGCGTTCAGGAAGCGCCTGCAGGAAATCGGGCCGGAATTCCCCGAGTCCGATGCCGACGAGGGCATAGATCAGTCCCACCGCGCCTAGCGAGAACGCCGCCGGATAACCCAGCAGCAGGACAACGACCAGCGACGCGAACATGATCGGCGCCATATTGGCGATAAGAAAAGCTGTCATCTACATTCCCCTGCGACCGCGTCCCGGCGATCAGTGTTTTTCGATCGCTTCGACGAGGTGTTCCACCTCGGCCTCGAGAGCATGCACTTGCGATGCGTGCGGATCCGGGATGAGACCGCGCAATACGGCGATGCGCTTGATCAGTTCGGATATGCCTTGAACCAGCAAAAACGCGAATCCGATGATGATCAGCGACTTGGCAGGCCATTGCGGCAGCCCGCCCGCATTGCCCGATTGCTCGTTGATCTCGAACGAGCGCATGAAGAAAGGGGCCCCCGTTATAATCATGACGATCGTAAGCGGGAGTAGAAAAAATACGTGACCCACGACGTCGATGCTATTTCGCACCTGTCTTGGCAGCATGTTATTGATGATATCGATCCGGATATGTTCGTTGTCGAGCAACGTCCAGGGCGAGCACAGCAGGAAAACGATGCTGAACAATACCCATTGAAGCTCGAGCCAGGAGTTGGAAGAGGTGTCGAAGGTCTTGCGGATGATCGCGTTGAGTGCGGACACCACCACGGCAACAAGGATCAGCCAAGCGAGGCGCTTGCCCGTCCACCTAGTGAACGCGTCGATTCGACGGCTCAAGTTCAAGAGCGATTGCAACGATGGTCCTCCCCAAATTGCGCCTCTGCCGTCTTGACTGCAGCCATTGGGTGCAGTGGCCTATCCGACCGGGCTCGCATGAAGCCGCCGCACCATTCCAGCGCCCGGCGCCGCCGTCAATCAGAAGTTTGTTGATAATGAAGGGGGAATAGTTGTTCCCGCAAACTGCCGTTGTGGGGATCCCATAAGCTCAACCGCCGGTCACGCTCATATGGCGGTTAACGCTGGGGCGGTTGTGCCTGCGATCGATGATGAAGTCGTGGCCCTTCGGCTTCAAGCCGATGGCGCGGTCGATCGCAGCACCGAGGAGGGTATCGTCGTCAGAGGCCCGTAAGGGTTTGCGCAGATCGGAGGCATCCTCGTGGCCGAGGCAGGTGTGCAGCGTCCCGGTGCAGGTGATCCGCACGCGATTGCAGGACTCGCAGAAATTATGGGTCATCGGCGTGATAAAGCCGAGCTTGCCGCCGGTTTCGCTGACGCGCACGTAGCGCGCAGGGCCGCCGGTATCGTCATCGAGATCGCTCAGCGTATATTGCTTGGCGAGACGGGCGCGAAGCAGCGACAGCGGCACGTATTGGTCGATCCGTCCTTCCCCGATGTCGCCCATCGGCATCACCTCGATCAGCGTCAACGCCATGCCTTTGCCGTGCGCCCATTCCATCAGCGAAGGGATTTCGTCGTCGTTCAAATTCTTCAGCGCCACCGCGTTGATCTTGACCGCAAGACCGGCGGCGCGCGCGGCTTCGATGCCGGCGAGAACCTTGTCGAGATCGCCCCAACGGGTGATGGTGCGGAATTTCGCAGGGTCGAGCGTGTCCAGCGAGACGTTGACGCGACGCACGCCGCAGTCCCGCAATTCGCCGGCAAAGCGCGCCAGTTGCGAGCCGTTGGTCGTCAGTGTCAGTTCATGGAGGGCGCCGGTGTCGAGATGGCGTGACAGCGAGCGCACCAGCGACATCACGTTGCGCCGGACCAGCGGTTCGCCGCCGGTGAGCCGCAATTTTCGCACGCCCTTGGCGATGAAGGCCGAACAAAGCCGGTCAAGCTCTTCGAGCGTGAGCAGATCGGCCTTCGGCAGAAAGGTCATGTCTTCCGACATGCAATAAAAGCAACGCAGATCGCACCGGTCCGTGACGGACACCCGCAAATAGCTGATCGTCCGGCCGAACGGATCGGTCATGGGACGGGACAGCGAAGAGAGAGGGTTCACGACGGGTTCGGTCATTCCAAGCGCCTTGTTACCGCGGCAGGCGCCAAATCGGCGGCGCAGGCTTCCGCGGTCACAATCTATGCATGAAGCGATCCCCGCACAATCCGCGCCCCTTTGGACGCGGTGCGAGCATCACCGGGCCGGCTCGGGGAAGGGCGATGCTGCGGGAGCCGGCTTTTTCGGCTTCTTCCCGGTTGGCTTCGGCGGCGTCGGCACCGGTTGAAGTTCCGCGACCACCGGATTGGGGCTGATCGTCGGCGCGCTGAGGTTGAGGAAATCGCCGGGGGTGACCTGCACTTGGACGGTCGCGGGCTGGAATTTGGCCAGAGCGTAGGTAACGGAGAACCCGCCCTCGGGAGCAGACAGCGCGACCGAGCAGGGCGTCTTGCAGCTTTGCCCCAGCGACGTGCGGGCATCGGCTCCCGGCGGCGTCGATTCGAGCTGGATCTGCACCGGTGACGGTGAGGGCTTTAAGGAGTCGAAGGAAACCGAGGAACAGCCGGCCAGACTAGCCCCCGCTACGGCAATCACGATGACACGACGCATAACCAACCCATGACTTTAGAGCGTGATCCGAAAAACACGGGAACCGGTTTTCCGAAAGCTCATGCTCAAACAAAGACAAAGAGATGAGATCATGGTCCGATTCACTCTCATCGGATCGTGATCTGGTGCGGCGAACGGCCACAATCCCCACAAGCTCGACCATAAGAGCGTCAGGACGCCCGCGCAACCATGCGCGGGCAGTTCGTTAAGAAATGGTTAATGCGGTGCCGGGAGATCTAGAAAAAATATAAGTAAATCAGAGTGTTATATGGGATTTCGTTGAAGCATCAGATTTTCCACGGCGGCCGGCAATTCGCGCATGTGCTTGATGAGCCGATCGGGCTTGAGGTCGGCGATCGGAACCTCAGTATACCCAAATTCGACGCCGATGACGGGAACGCCGGCGCGGCGGGCTACCCCAATATCGGGACCCGCGTCGCCGACCATGACCGCGAACGACAATTCTCCGCCCGCGCGCGCCACGGTTTGTTGCAGGATGGCCGGGTCCGGTTTTGAGACGCCGAAAGTGTCCGCGCCGCAAATCGCCGCGAACCGAGAACTCAACCCAAGCCGATCGAGCAGCAGCTTCGACAGCCACTCCAGCTTGTTGGTGCACACCGCAAACCGATATCCGAGCGTGGCAAGCTCATCGAGCGCGCCTTCGAGGCCTTCAAACGGGCGCGACGCATCGGCGATGTGCGCCGCGTAGTAGTCGATAAAGTCGCTGGTGAGCCGTGTGATGTCTTCCAGAGTTGCGAAGCGACCCTCGAGCTCGAGCCCGCGCTCGATCAGCTTGCGAGCGCCGGCGCCGATCATCATGCGTGCGGCGTGCAGCGGGACCGGAGGCAAGCCCTCGCGGTCGAGCACGAAATTGAGCGCATTGATCAGGTCGGGCGCGGTATCCACGAGCGTGCCGTCGAGATCGAATACAACGATGCGGGAAGGGGTCATCGAAAAATCGCTACCGTCCTACATGCATTCGCGCAAGTGGCAGGATGACCTGTTCCTCCCGATAAAACGGCGCTAGACAGGCGGTCGCGGGACTTAGCGGGTCTAAGAGACTTGGCCGGTCCATGATCGGCGGCTTTTCGGGGCATCGTTGACACGTGAATATGGATGAATTGAAACGACAGGCGGCCGCGCGCGCGCTCGAATTCGTGGCCGACGGCATGAAGCTTGGCCTCGGCACCGGCTCGACCGCGAAGCATTTTGTCGAGCTTCTCGGGATGCGGGTTCGCGACGGGCTCAACGTCGTCGGCGTGCCGACTTCGGAGGCGATGCGGGCCGACGCGATACGCTGCGGCATCGCCTTGACCACGCTCGACGACGTCGATCGGCTCGATCTGACCGTCGACGGCGCCGACGAGGTCGATCCTTCGCTCAATCTCATCAAGGGCGGCGGCGGCGCGCTGTTGCGCGAAAAGATCGTTGCCGCGGCGTCCGATGCCATGATCGTGATCGCCGACGAGAGCAAATGGGTCGATGCGCTCGGCCGCTTTCCATTGCCGATCGAAATCATTCCGTTCGGCCTGAAGGCAACGCAGCGCGCGATGGCCCGGGCATTTGCCGAAAGCGGCGTTTCCGGGCAAATGCTGCTCCGAAAGGGCAAAGACGGTCACGTTTTTGTCACCGATGGCGGCCACTGGATTGTCGATGCCCATCTGGGACGAATAACCGATGCCCCGCGTTTGGCAGCCTTGCTGAACGCGATACCGGGCGTCGTCGAGCATGGGCTGTTCATCGGTCTTGCCAGCACGGTGATTCTGGCGGGCTCTCAGGGAATTCGCATTGTTGAGCGGCGGTAATGCCGCAACCGAGGAGATTGGAATGAAGCGCGCTTTTAGAAATTTGTCGGCCGCGGGCCTTGTGTTCGGATTGGCGCTCGCCGCCGTTCCGGCCGCGGCGCAGCAGCCACAACAGCAGCCGCCGGCTCAGCTCAAGCCGGCTTCCCCCGCCGCGATTGCCGCGGCCAAGGAAATTCTCGCCATGAAAAAAGCGAGCGAGATGTATGCGGGCGCGGTGCCCACGATCGTGCAGCAAGCCAAGGGCGCCCTCACGCAGAAATTTCTCAACTACCAAAAGGACCTCAACGAGGTCGCGGTGATCGTCGCTCAGAATCTTGCCGGTCGCGAACAGGAAATCGGCGAAGGCATGGCCAAGTTCTATGCCAATGAGTTCACCGAGCAGGAGTTGAAGGACCTTGTGACCTTTTACAAATCGCCGCTCGGTCAGAAGCTGCTCGTCTCGGAGCCCAAGGCCATTCAACTCGGCATCGGCTATATGAACCAGTGGGCGAGTGGCTTTGCCGAAGTGGTCAATGGACAATTCCGCGCCGAGATGAAAAAGCGCGGCAAGGAACTCTGATTCATAATCCGGACCCGAAGGGCCGAGTCAGTACGCAGAACATGCTCGCAAAGAGATGGTTTCGATTGGGGTGAACATGGCGGAGTTCGACGTCGATCTGTTTGTCATCGGAGGCGGTTCGGGCGGCGTCCGCGCCGGGCGGATCGCCGCCAGTCACGGCGCGCGGGTCATGATCGCCGAAGAATACCGGATGGGCGGCACTTGCGTGATCCGAGGCTGCGTGCCGAAGAAACTTCTGGTCTACGCTTCGCACATTCATCACGAAATCGAGGACGCGGCCGGCTTCGGCTGGACCATTCCCCACGCAACCTTCGACTGGCCGACCTTGATCGCCAATAAGGACAAGGAGATCGCGCGGCTGGAGGCGGCCTATACGGCCAACGTGGAAAAATCCGGCGCGCGCATCGCCAAGGCGCGCGCCGTATTCGAAGACGCCCATACGCTTCGGCTTTCGACGGGCGAGACCGTCAGGGCGAAACACGTGCTGATCGCGACCGGCGGCGCGCCAAACCACGGGCCCGTCATTCCCGGCATCGAGCACGTGATCTCGTCCAACGAGGCGTTTCATTTGACCGAGCTGCCGAAGCGCATCGTGATTCAGGGCGGCGGATACATCGCGCTGGAATTCGCCTGTATCTTCGCCGGCTTCGGCTCCGACGTCACCGTGGTCTATCGCGGCGACAACATCCTGCGCGGTTTCGACGAGGACGTCCGTAGCCATGTGCGGGACGAGATGGAAAAGGACGGCATCACCATTCTCACCGGATGCACGGTGAGCAAGGTCGAAAAGCACGGCAAAGAACTTACCTCGCATTTGTCGAATGGCTCGAGCCTCGCGTCCGATCAGGTGATGTTCGCGATCGGCCGGCATCCCAATGTCGGAGGTCTCGGCCTTGAGAAAACCGGCGTCGCCATTAATCCAGCCAATGGCGGAATCGCGGTTGATGGCTTCTCGCGCACCTCGGTGCCGAATATCTATGCGATCGGCGACGTCACCCACCGCACCAATTTGACCCCGGTCGCGATCCGCGAAGGTCACGCTTTCGCCGACACGGTATTCGGCAAGCGTTCGGTTCAGGTCGACCACGCCGATATTGCCACCGCCGTGTTTTCGCAGCCCGAGGTCGGCACCGTGGGGTTGACCGAGACGCAGGCGCGCGCGCAGTTCAGCCATGTCGATATTTACAAGGCGACGTTCAGGCCGATGAAGGCGACTTTGTCCGGCCGCGACACGCGGATGCTGATGAAGCTCGTGGTCGATGCCACGAGCGACCGCGTCGTCGGTTGTCACATCGTCGGCGATGGCGCCGCCGAAATGGTGCAGGTGCTCGGCATCGCCGTCAAATTGAAAGCAACCAAGGCCGATTTCGACGCCACAATGGCCCTGCATCCGACCGCGGCCGAAGAACTCGTCACCATGCGCACGCCGAGCGCGCGGTATGTGCGCGAGGCGGCGGAGTAGGGGGCGGGAGCAGGGCCCACCTCTCAATGTCGTCCCTGCGAACGCAGGAATCCATAACCACAAGCCTGAGTGATTTTGCTCGAAGCGCGAAGAATGGGGTTGCCAACCAATGCAACCTCATTCGAACGCGACGCCCATCCGGTATTCCCTCCGCCACGCGACACGGCAGGGCAGGCGCAACCCATCGTCCGGCATGATCAATGTGAAACGCTCGGGGATCCCGGATCGGACCGACGCTTCGATCGCGGCGCCGGTCAGGGAAAGGTCGCGGACGACGCAAGTAATTGAGACGCAGGTAATTGCGTCTTCGAGGAATTCGATTTTGGCAGCCTTGGAGACACGATGCCGTGGCGCGATACGCGTATTGACCATGGAACAAAGACCCTGCGGGAACCAAGATGCGGTGTGGATGAAGCGGCGATCAGCCGGAGCGCTCGACATCGGGCGCGTGAGGACCGAGATCGGACGGCGGCCGTGTTTCATCGCATTGCGATTTGAGATCCGAAGCCTTTTCGACCAGGGCGGCCACAAGCTTGGGATCGGACGTTGATTGGGCGAACTTGAGAAGAGTTACCGCTTGACGCGTGAAATAGTTCCGGCCGACCACGATTTTTTCCCCACTTGTTTAGTTGTGCTCAAAACGCACGCAAGGGGATTTCGTTCCGACCCAAATGCACAAAATTGCACTTAAAATTGCACTTAGAGCGTTTTCCAGCGAAGTGGATGCCGGTTCGCGTTAAGAAAACGCGTCAAAACAAGGAAATAGAGCCCCCATTCCGATTCAATCGGAACGGAAAAGGCTCTAGTAAATTTGGCGACTATTGTGAGAACAAAATAAAAACCTAGCTGCCGCGTTGGAACCCGGTGTCGAGCAGGAACCATACCAAACCGATATCCATCTTCGTGATTCGCGAACGATTCACAGGCACTGATCGAGAAGTTGCAATCGACAGGGCTTTTCGCTGCGGCGGGACGTTGTCCGTTTTGCCGGCGGCAAGCCAACGGCAATCACCATGGCCCAGTAGGTTTGTCCCGTCTTCGCGCTCTTCGCGCTGGCGACGCCGATCTTTGAGGCGCCATGCAGCAAAAGGTTTCTTTGGTGGCCCGGCGAGTCGACCCACTGACCGAGCGTCTTTGGAAAATCGTCATGTCCATAAGCAATGTTCTCGGCGATTTCTTCGTAGGCATAGGTACCGACACGCGAGGACAAAGGCCTGAGAACGCCGTGATCCAGCACGTCCCTGGAGGCCATCGCGACGGCCTGCTCATGCGCAATTCGGTTGAGCGCAGAATCCATGGCCACCCGCCCTTCGCCATGTTTGAGGCGGTAGCTCGAAATCGCCTCCGCTCGGCCGGGCGCGGTTTGCGCGAATGCCGAACTGCAAAAGGCAAGCGTGAGCCAAAAGGAAATTGACAGCGCAGATTTCATGGGTGCCCCACCGCAATATCGCCGAGGTTCGCTCACAGGTTGGATTAAGCGAGGAAGCGTAATCCGCCAAATACGACGATGAGATGGCGGGCTACGCGGAGCCCTTCATCGCGCGGCGAGAACGCTGGCGTGTGTTTGGGCCTTAGCTGTCATCGTCCGCTACCGGGTCGGCGCAACGCGCCGCCCGATGGCGGGTATGACGGTCAGCGCAAACCCAGCCGCCAATTTCGCTTCTTCCGCAAAGGCTTATCGCCGAAGGCTCAAATCCAACTGGCGGTTGGTCACGAGCCTGTGTATAACCCGGCCCTAAGTAGCGGGTTTTGTTCAGGAGTTAACCTTATGTCCGAGCGGTGGACACCCGATAGCTGGCGCGCTAGGCCTGCGTTGCAGATGCCCGAATATCCCGATGCGAAGGCGTTGGCGGATGTCGAGGCGCAGCTTGCGACGTTTCCGCCGCTGGTTTTTGCAGGCGAAGCCCGCAACCTGAAGAAGGCGCTCGGCCGCGTGGCCGCCGGCGATGCCTTTCTCTTGCAAGGCGGCGATTGCGCCGAAAGCTTCGCCGAGCACGGGGCCAATAACATCCGCGATTTCTTCCGCGTGCTGCTGCAAATGGCGGTGGTGTTGACCTATGCCGGCGCGCTGCCGGTGGTGAAGGTCGGCCGCATCGCCGGGCAATTCGCCAAGCCCCGTTCCTCGGGAACCGAAAAGCAAAACGGCGTCGAACTGCCGAGTTACCGCGGCGACATCGTCAACGACATCGCGTTCACGCCGCAAGCGCGTATCCCCGATCCACAGCGCCAGTTGATGGCGTATCGACAATCGGCGGCGACGCTCAATCTTTTGCGCGCGTTTGCGACCGGCGGCTTCGCCAATCTGGGGAGCGTGCATCAATGGATGCTGGGTTTCCTGAAAGATTCCCCGCAGTCCCGCCGTTACAAGGAACTCGCCGATCGCATCTCGGACGCGCTCAATTTCATGCGCGCCTGCGGCCTCGATCTCGAAAGCCATCCTGAGTTGCGCGCCACGGATTTCTACACCAGCCACGAAGCACTGCTGCTTGGTTATGAGCAGGCCTTCACGCGGGTCGATTCCACGACCGGGGATTGGTATGCGACCTCGGGCCACATGATCTGGATCGGTGATCGCACCCGCCAACTCGACCACGGCCATATCGAATATTTCCGCGGCATCAAGAACCCGATCGGATTGAAATGCGGTCCCTCGCTCAAGCCGGACGAATTGTTGCGGCTGATCGACGTGCTCAATCCGGACAATGAGCCCGGACGCCTTACGCTCATCAACCGCTCCGGGGCCGACAAGGTCGGCGAGCACCTGCCGCAGTTGATCCGCACCGTGCAGCGCGAAGGTCGCGTCGTCGTGTGGTCGTGCGATCCGATGCACGGCAACACCATCACCTCGACCTCGGGCTACAAGACGCGGCCGTTCGACCGCATCCTGTCGGAAGTGAAGTCGTTCTTTTTGATCCACGCCGCGGAAGGCACCCATGCCGGCGGCGTTCATCTGGAGATGACCGGCCAGGACGTGACCGAATGTATCGGCGGCGCCCGCGCCATCACCGACGAAGACCTCAACGACCGCTATCACACCGCCTGCGATCCGCGCCTCAACGCGGAGCAGTCGATCGACATGGCTTTCCTGATCGCCGAACTGCTCAAGCAGGAACGCGCCGGCAAGGCCAAGCCGATGCCGGCAGCAGCGGGACTTTGAGTTGCTCCGGCTTTGGAAAGCCACGATCAATTCGCGCAACGGTCTCGTCTTTGCGATCCGTTCGGAGCAGGCCGTTCGCGAAGAGATCGCAGCATTCGTGCTTTCGTTGCCCTTGGCGTGGCTGATCGGCGCGACCGCGATGCGGCGCTTCGAACTGGTTGCCGTCGTCGCTATGGTGTTGGTCGTGGAATTGCTCAACACCGCGATCGAAAAACTCGCCGACCGGCTGACCACCGATCATGATCCGCAGATCGGGCGGGTCAAGGACATGGGCTCGGCGGCGGTCGGCGTCTCGCTGGTGATGGCCGGCCTGTTCTGGTTGTTTGCCCTCGCCGAACGCATGGGCGTTGTTTAAAACCATGCAATTGCAGTTTGCTCGTGCGCAAGGCACCATCGTCCGATGACCGAACGTGCCGCTCAGTTGACGATCACGCTGGCCCAATTGAATCCGACCGTGGGCGACGTCATCGGCAACGCCGCCAAGGCGCGCGGGGCGCGGGCGCTGGCGCGCAGCCAAGGCGCCGATTTCGTGGTCCTGCCCGAATTGTTCATCGCCGGCTATCCGCCGGAAGATCTGGTATTGAAGCCCGCGTTTCAATCGGCCTGCCGCGCGGCAATCGAGGAACTTGCGCGCGAAACCGCCGACGGCGGCCCGGCGATGCTGATCGGCACGCCCTGGGTCGAGGACGGCAAACTTTATAACGCCTGCGCGCTGTTGGACGGGGGCCGCATCGCCGCCATTCGCTTCAAGGTCAACCTGCCGAATTACGGCGTGTTCGATGAAAAGCGCGTGTTCGCGCGGGGGCCTGTCGCGGGGCCGGTGACCATCCGAGGCGTTCGGGTCGGCGTGCCGATTTGCGAGGACACCTGGCTTGAGGAGTCCGAAGATTATGAAAACGTCGTCGAATGCCTCGCGGAAACCGGCGCGGAAATTCTGGTGGTGCCGAACGGCTCGCCTTACGCGCGCGACAAGAACGATATCCGGCTTTCGATTTCGGTGGCGCGCGTCACCGAGAGCGGGTTGCCGCTGATTTATCTCAACCAGGTCGGCGGACAGGACGAACTGGTGTTCGACGGCGCGTCGTTTGCGTTGAATGCGGACCTGTCGGTCGCGGCGCAACTGCCGGCATTTGAAGAAAATGTCACGACGTTGCGCTGGGAGAGAGGCAATACCGGCTGGCGTTGCGCCGGGCCGATTGCATCGGTGATCGAGGGCGACAAGGCCGACTACGCGGCCTGCGTGCTTGGCTTGCGCGACTATGTCAGCAAAAACGGATTTCCCGGCGTGCTGCTGGGCATTTCCGGCGGGATCGATTCGGCGCTCTGTGCGGCGATCGCGGTCGATGCGCTCGGCGCCGCGCGCGTTCGCGGGGTGATGCTGCCGTTTCGCTTTACCGCGAAAGTCTCGCTCGACGACGCCGCAACGCTCGCGAAGTTTCTGGGCATCCGCTACGAGGTGCTGCCGATCGCGAAGGCCGTGAACGGATTTGAGGAGATTTTGTCGGAGACCTTCGCGGGTCTGCCGCGCGACATCACGGAAGAAAATCTGCAGGCGCGCACGCGCGGCACGTTGTTGATGGCGATCTCCAACAAGACCGGCGCGATGGTGGTGACCACCGGCAACAAGTCGGAAATGTCGGTCGGCTACGCCACGCTGTACGGCGACATGAACGGTGGCTTCAACCCCATCAAAGACATCTACAAGACCGAGGTGTTCCGCCTTTCAAGTTTGCGCAATTCGTGGAAGCCGGACGGCGCGCTCGGCCCATCCGGCGAAGTCATTCCGCCCGAGATTATCGTGCGGCCGCCGACCGCGGAGCTGCGCGAAAACCAGACCGACCAGGATTCGCTGCCGCCTTACGACATGCTCGATGCGATCCTGGAACGGCTGGTCGAGCGGGAAGAGCCTTTGGCCTCGATCATCGCCGAAGGCTTCGATGCCGAGGTGGTGGTGCGGATCGATCGCCTGCTCAACATTGCCGAATACAAGCGGCGGCAGGCGGCGCCGGGCGTCAAAGTAACGCGCCGGAATTTCGGCCGCGATCGTCGTTACCCCATCACCAATCGGTTTCGCGATCTCGGCAAGGCGTTGCCCGAACCCGACGAAAAGCTGGTGTCGCGCGCAAGCCGCGGATCGGCGGAAGCGTTCGAGGGGTAAGAGGCTGCGGCCAAACCGCTCACAGGTTGCGCTATCGCGCGGGGATGAAGGTCGGCCCTACCGATCGGATCGGCTTGTTGTCCGACGCGCTGGGCGCGGATGCCGTGGTGGATGAATCCTCGGGCGCCGTGGCCGTGGTGCCGGGTGCCGCGCCTTTTTTGGCGGCGACCGGAGCCGCCTTCGGGAGCGGCCGCGACATTTTCTTGGCGCTCTCTTCGGTGACGATGATGTCGCCTTGCTGTTCGGCGGCGGCCTTGTCGTCGATGCTCTTCAACGCGTCCGCCCAGGTTTGGCCGGCGGCCTTGCACGAACAGGAGGGGTTGAATTCCTGGCGGTAGCGGAACGCGTTCGGCGACGACGAATAAGGCTGGCCGTTGATCGACACCGCCTGGTTGATGTCTTCGCCAGGGTTGCGGTAGCTGAAGAGGGTGGCTTCCGCCGCCGGGCAGAGGGCCTTGCAAGTTCTTTCATCGTCGGGGAAGCGCGCGGGCACGGTGGCGAACGAGATCGGGAAATACCCGCCGTCGCAAGAACGCACGCACACCGTGCGGTAGGTGCCCGAGGGCGGGCCGAGATCGGGGCTCGGCGCGGCCGGGCTGTTGTTGCCAAACAGATTATCCAGGAAATTCCCTGGCGAATTTCCCTGGCCGCGGACGGCGTTGGCATATTGCGGGCCGCAATTGTTTTGGGCGAGCGCCAGCAAGACAGAGCGGCGCTGATTGTCCCGATCGCTGCCGCTGCCGCCGCGCAAGCGCTCGAGGCTGGTCGTGATTTGATCGAGATTGGCCCGCATCTGCTGAATCTGGTTATTGATCGGACCGCATTGCGCCGATTGACCGCTGAACAGCGAGAAGAATCCGGAACTGTCGCAGCCCATCCGCTTGGTTTGGGACGTGACGCGATCGAGTTCGCTTTGCTGCTTGGCGGCGGAGTCCTGATAGCGACGGATTTGTTCGTCCTTGGCCGGATCGCCGCTGCCGCCGCGGTCGATGGTCGCCAATTGCACTTCCAGCCGCGGGCACATCGGATTGACGGGCGTGCTCTGCGGCCCTCCGGGACCGGTTTGCGCGAGCGCGTCAAGGCTCAGCGCCAGGCCGCCGAGCAGTGCGGCGCCAGCCAAAATCCATCGGGAACGGGGGCTAATCAGAGTTTTGGGCATATCCGGCCATCGAGGCGATCAGGCGCGACCGTGGGGACGGGCAGCGCACGACCAATGCGGCTTCACATACCCGCTTCTCGGGGCAGCGTCACGTCGTTTCCGGGGCACCGATGTGGCGGCCAAGCCACGGTGAACGGATCAGCGCTGGCAGGTGATGGCCACGTATTCGCCGCAACCGGTATGTTTGCAGTTCTCGCCTCCGGCGTTGGGGATGGAGCCGGTTATTTCGTTGGGGTCGACGCGCCGGTAGGACGAAGCCTCGGCGAAATCCCGCGACTGGCAATAGGAGCGGGCGGCATGCACGCCGCATTTTTCGCCGCGCGCGAGGCATTGATCGACGCCGTAACCGTCGGCCTGGTTGGCGATGATGAAGACGCGGCTGTCGGCCGATGCGATCGAGGGAGCAAGAAGGAACGCACACGCCAGAAGCGCGGAAGTGGATCGCATGGAGCACCGGTGGATGAGAGGGTGACCCTCATTGGATAGGCCCAAAACGTTAATAATGATTAACCCTGACCGTTCGGGGCGGGCGTTTCACGGCTCAAACCGGCCTTTTTGAGGGCACTTGACGCCATCCCTCGGGCTGGCCCATGGTACGGGCATGCACGGTTTTCTCGCCATTTGTGGCATTTGCCGCGAGATTATGAGCTAGCGATTCGCTGGCTGAGGCCGTCTTTTCTCATACGAGATCACTGGACGCCCCGGCCGTAAGGGACCGGATTTTCATGGATTTGCGACTCTACGATACCTTGACGCGGGACAAGCGGCCCTTCGCGCCGCTCGATCCTTCCAACGTTCGCATGTATGTGTGCGGGCCGACCGTCTACGACTTCGCCCATATCGGCAATGCGCGACCGGTTATCGTGTTCGACGTGTTGTTTCGCCTGTTGCGCCATCTCTACGGCGCCGAGCACGTCACCTACGTTCGCAACATCACCGACGTCGATGACAAGATCAATGATCGCGCCGCGCGCGATTTTCCTGGCCTGCCGCTCAACGAGGCGATCCGCAAGGTCACGGAACAGACCGAAAAACAATTCCACGACGACGTGGATGCACTCGGCTGCCTTCGCCCCACCGTCGAGCCGCGTGCGACCGAGCATATCGCGGAGATGCGCACCATCATCGAGAGATTGGTGCAGGGCGGCTTCGCCTACGTCGCCGAAGATCACGTGCTGTTCTCGCCGCAGGCGATGAATGCCGCGAATTCGGTTCTGCCACGCTATGGCGCGCTCGCCAACCGTTCGCTCGATGAGATGATCGCGGGCGCGCGCGTCGATGTCGCGCCTTACAAGCGCGATGCCACCGACTTCGTGCTGTGGAAGCCTTCAAAACCCGGCGAGCCGTCATGGCCGTCGCCTTTGGGCATCAAGACCGAGGGCCGTCCCGGCTGGCACGTCGAATGCTCAGCGATGGCGTGGAAACATCTCGGCGAACAATTCGACATTCACGGCGGCGGCATCGATCTGGTGTTTCCGCATCACGAGAACGAACTCGCGCAAAGCTGCTGCGCCTTCCACGAGGCCCGCATGGCGAACGTCTGGATGCACAACGGCTTCCTGCAGGTCGAAGGCGAGAAGATGTCGAAGAGCCTCGGCAACTTCGTCACGATCAGGGAGTTGCTGGCAGATTGGCCGGGCGAAGTGCTGCGCCTCAACATGCTGAAGACGCATTACCGATCGCCGATCGATTGGACGGTGAGGGGCCTGGAGGAGAGCAAAAAAGTTCTCGACTCTTGGTATGATATCATTGCCGATGACACACAAGTACAAGGCGACGAAGTAGATCACGAGTTTGGCAGCTTGCTAAGCGATGATCTCAACACGCCCGGTGCGATCACGCGTCTTCACGCGATCGCATCAAGTCGCATAGGAACCTCAGGCCAAGCCCAGAGCGATGTCAAACGCAAGCTGAAGGCATCTGCAATGTTGCTCGGGTTACTAGGACGAACCAAGAAGGATTATGTCGCTAGTAATCCAAAGGCTATCCTGGTGGATAAAGATGCCGTGGATGCATCCATTGCCAGTCGCAACGCTGCCCGTGCTCGAAAAGACTTCAAAGAATCCGATCGTATTCGTGACGAACTCGCGGCGATGGGAGTTGTGCTGAAAGACGGCAAGGACGCTGAAGGGAAGCCCATAACCACCTGGGAGATCGCGCGATGAGCCGCCCCGACACGCCTTTTCCAAAACACTGGCGCTATTACATCGTTCTGAAATGGGCGGTCATCGCCGGGGCCGTCGTGCTCGCGCTGAAACTGTTCGGAGTATTTTGATTAGATGGGACAAGCGTTGCCCAAACCTGCGTTGCGGCCGTTCCTCGCCGAGGACACGCCGGTGCTCGCGGCGATTTTCACCGCGAGCATCGAGGAATTGACCGGCGACGACTACAACGAAGCGCAGCGGGGAGCCTGGGCCAGCGTCGCCGAGGACGAAGAGCAATTCGGCAAACGGCTCGCGTCCAAACTCACGCTGATCGCCACCCTGCAGAATTCGCCGGTTGGGTTCGCCTCGCTCAAGGGCAAGGATCACATCGACATGCTTTATGTGCACCCCGGCGCGGCCGGCCAGGGCGTGGCGTCGGTGCTGTGCGATGCGCTGGAGAAGCTTGCCGGCAGTCGTGGCGCGAAAGCTCTCACGGTCGATGCCAGCGACAATGCGGAAAGATTCTTCGCCAAGCGCGGGTATGTCGGCAAGCAGCGTAATTCCGTGACGATCAATGGCGAATGGCTCGCCAATACCACGATGCGGAAGGAACTCCAGAGCGCCCCGCCGGGAGCTTCCGAATGACCCGAGAGCGCCTTTATCTGTTCGACACCACTCTGCGCGACGGCGCGCAGACCAACGGCGTCGATTTTACGCTGATCGACAAGCAGCGGATCGCCGGGATGCTCGATGAGCTCGGCATCGATTACATCGAGGGCGGCTATCCCGGCGCCAACCCCACCGATACCGAATTCTTCGCGCAGAAGCCGAAATTCGACCACGCCCGTTTCACCGCGTTCGGCATGACGCGGCGTCCCGGCCGCTCGGCCTCGAACGATCCGGGTCTCGCCGCACTTCTGGAAGCCAAAGCCGATGCGATTTGTCTGGTGGCGAAATCGTCGGCCTATCAGGTGCGGGTCGCGCTCGAGACGACCAACGAGGAAAATCTCAGTTCCATCCGCGACAGTGTGACGGCGGCGAAGTCAGCGGGCCGCGAGGTCATGCTCGACTGCGAGCATTTTTTCGACGGCTACAAGGAAAACCCCGCCTTCGCGCTCGCCTGCGCCAAGGCGGCGTATGACTCCGGGGCGCGCTGGGTGGTGTTATGCGACACCAATGGCGGCACCATGCCAAATGAAGTCGAGAACATCGTCGCGCAAGTGGCGCAGCACATCCCGGGCGATCACCTTGGCATTCACGCCCATAACGACACCGATCAGGCCGTCGCCAATTCGCTCGCCGCGGTGCGCGCCGGTGCGCGGCAAATCCAAGGCACCTTGAACGGGCTCGGCGAGCGTTGCGGCAACGCCAATCTGTGTTCGTTGATTCCGACATTGCGGTTGAAAAGCGAGTTTGCCGATCGCTTCGAGATCGGTGTGTCGCCAGACAAGATGGCGAGTTTGATGAAAGTGTCGCGGACGCTCGACGACATGCTCAACCGCGCGCCGAACCGCCACGCGCCTTATGTTGGTGAAAGCGCATTCGTCACCAAGACCGGGATTCATGCGTCCGCCGTGCTCAAGGACCCGCAAACTTACGAACACGTATCGCCCGAGGCGGTCGGAAATCACCGCAAGGTGCTGGTGTCCGATCAGGCCGGCCGTTCGAACGTGATCGCCGAGCTTGATCGGGCCGGCATTGCCTACGACAAGAACGATTCCAAGCTCGTTCGTCTGGTCGAGGAATTGAAGGAGCGCGAAGCATCGGGTTTTGCGTATGAGTCCGCCAACGCCTCGTTCGACCTGTTGGCGCGGCGCACGCTTGGCCGCGTTCCGGAATATTTCCGGGTCGAGCAATTCGACGTCAATGTCGAGCAGCGCTACAACGCCAACGGCCAGCGCGTCACGGTGGCGCTTGCCGTGGTGAAGGTCGATGTCGACGGCGAGAAGCTGATTTCGGCGGCCGAAGGCAACGGTCCGGTCAACGCGCTCGATGTGGCGCTGCGCAAGGACCTCGGTAAATATCAGAAGTACATTGAAGGCTTGAAACTGATCGACTATCGCGTCCGTATCCTCAACGGCGGCACCGAGGCGGTGACGCGGGTGTTGATCGAGAGCGAAGACGAAGAAGGCGAGCGCTGGACCACGATCGGCGTGTCGCCGAACATCATCGACGCCTCGTTTCAGGCGCTGATGGATTCGGTGATCTACAAGCTCGTGAAGTCAGGCGCGCCGGCATGACGAGAAATCTCCTTCGTCATTCCGGGATGGTCCGAAGGACCAGACCCGGAATCTCGAGATTCTCCGATGTGCAACTGCACATCGTGGTTCGCATCTTCGATGCGCCCCGGAATGACGTTCTTTAACATTCGGGAACGCAGCCCAGATGATCGATCACGTCTCCGTCGCCGTAAGTGACCTAGAACGGGCGGTGCGTTTTTATGAATTGACGCTCGCGCCGCTTGGGCTATCGCGATTGGTCGCACGCCCCGCAACGATCGGCTTCGGCAAGAGCTATCCCGAATTCTGGATCAATTTGCGTGCCGGCATGGCGCCGGTCGAGCCGGGGAGCGGCGTCCACATCTGTCTTCGCGCGAAATCAACGGAAGATGTCGATGGCTTTCATGCGGCGGCGGTCCATGCCGGGGGCCGTTCCGACGGCGCGCCGGGAATGCGCCCGCACGATCGCGTGCGTTATTATGCAGCTTTCGTCATCGATCCCGACGGCAATCGCATCGAGGCGGTGGCGTTTCCCCCCGACGGTGCCAAGTAGGATGCAAAGCTGCCTAGAGCCGCCGCGCCAATTCGGGTGCGAGTTCCTCTGTGCCACCGACTGCGCGGGCCGCGGCGGCGCGCAAGCGCGGCAAAATATCCTCGACTCGTTCGGCCTTGAGAATATCGATCGCCAAGGTGGGACGGATGAATTGCGTCGCACGCATGTGGGTGAAGAGTGCGAGCAGCGGTTCCCAGAAGCCCTCGATGTTCGCGAGCAGGACCGGCTTGGTGTGACGGCCAAGCTGTTGCCAGGTCAGTTGTTCCACCAGTTCTTCCAGCGTGCCGATCCCACCGGGCAATGCAACGAAAGCGTCAGAACGCTCGAACATGAGACGCTTGCGTTCGTGCATGTCGGGCGTGACGATCATTTCCTGCACGCGCGTGAGGGCGTTTTCGCGGGCGGTGAGAAAGTCCGGGATGATGCCGGTCACGGTGCCGCCGTGATCGAGGACGGAAGTGGCCAACGCGCCCATCAGCCCGATCGAGCCGCCGCCATAAACGAGGCGGATGCCGTTCTCGGCGAGGGTCTTTCCCAATGCGATGGCAGCATCGATAAAGCGGGGATTTGTGCCAGGGCCAGAGCCGCAATAGACACAAACGGTTTTGATCTTGTTCATTCCGGCCATGTGGCACTGCAACGTAAGGGCGTCAAGTTTGACGATTCGCTGATATTAAATCTACCCGCAAATGCCTGAAAATCGATAAAGAATTACGGTTCGCGAGGGTGCACGAAACGTTCGAAAGCCCTATATCACGGGCGGCATGCAGATAGACAGAAACACAGGCGCGACCGCGATTCTCTCGGGCTTTCATTGATGACTCACCCTAATTTGGCCCCAACTGCTTCGGCCCCGATCTCCGACGGAGCGCTGCCGTCCACCCAAAATTCGATCGAAAAGGCGACCCTGATCGGGACGTTGGCGCATCTTTGGCCGTACATCTGGCCCGGCGATCGTGTCGATCTCAAGATGCGCGTCGTGTGGTCGGTCGTGCTTTTATTGGTCGCCAAGCTCGCCACGCTCACGGTGCCGTTCACGTTCAAGTGGGCGATCGATGCCTTGACCGGCGCCGGTACCGCTCCCGTGCAACCGGCCAACTGGGCGATGTGGGTGATCGCTTCGCCCTTGATCCTGACCCTCAGCTACGGTGCCTTGCGTGTGCTGATGGCGGTCCTCACCCAATGGCGCGACGGAATCTTCGCCAAGGTGGCGATGCACGCGGTGCGCAAGCTCGCACACATCACCTTCGTCCACATGCACGAATTGTCGCTGCGCTTTCATCTGGAGCGCAAGACCGGCGGGCTGACCCGCGTGCTCGAACGCGGCCGTCTCGGCATCGAAGTCATCGTGCGGATGGTGATCCTGCAGCTCGTCCCGACCATCGTCGAGGTTTCGTTGCTGATGGCCGTGCTGCTGTGGCAGTTCGATTGGCGCTACGTACTCGCCACCCTGATCACGGTCGTGATCTACATGTATTACACCTACATCGCGACCGAATGGCGGATCGAGATTCGGCGCAAGATGAACGACTCCGATACCGAGGCCAATACCAAGGCCATCGACGCGCTTCTGAATTACGAGACGGTCAAATATTTCAACGCCGAGGAACGCGAGGCCGCGCGCTACGACCGTTCGATGGAGCGCTACGAGCGGTCGAGCGTGAAAGCCTATACCTCGCTTGCGGTTCTCAATACCGGGCAGGCGATCATTTTCACCGCGGGCCTCACCGCGACCATGGTGATGTGCGCGATCGGCATCCGCAGCGGCAAGAATACGGTCGGCGACTTCGTCATGGTCAACGCCATGATGATCCAGCTTTATCAGCCCTTGAATTTCATGGGCATGGTGTATCGCGAGATCAAGCAGGCGATCATCGACATCGAGAAGATGTTCGGCGTTCTGTCGCGCCATCCGGAGGTCAAGGACGTTCCGGGCGCGAAGCCGTTGATCGTGACGAGCGGCAGTGTCCGTTTCGAGGACGTGCGGTTTTCTTACGATCCCGATCGTCCGATCCTCAAAGGCCTTACCTTCGAGGTGCCCGCCGGCAAGACCGTTGCGATTGTCGGGCCGTCCGGCGCCGGCAAATCGACCATTTCGCGGCTGCTGTTTCGCCTCTATGACGTCTCGAGCGGCAAGGTCCTGATCGACGGTCAGGATATACGGAAGGTCACGCAGTCCTCGTTGCGGGCGTCGATCGGCATGGTGCCGCAGGACACAGTGCTCTTCAACGACACCATCCGTTACAACATTCGCTACGGCCGTTGGGACGCGACCGATGTCGAAGTCGAGCGCGCCGCGCAGCTCGCTCAAATCGACGGTTTCATCCGGATGTCGCCGAAGGGGTATGAGACCCAGGTCGGCGAACGCGGGCTAAAATTGTCGGGCGGCGAGAAGCAGCGCGTCGCGATCGCGCGGACGGTTTTGAAAGGTCCGCCAATTCTGGTGCTTGACGAGGCAACGTCGGCGCTCGACAGCCACACCGAGCAGGAAATTCAGGATGCGCTGGAGAAGGTGTCGCGCAACCGCACCTCGCTCGTGATCGCGCACCGGCTCTCCACCATCGTGGGTGCCGACGAAATCATCGTGCTGGATCAGGGGCGCATCGCCGAGCGCGGGACTCATTCGCAGCTTTTGGCAATGAAGGGACTTTATGCCAGTATGTGGAACAGGCAGCGTGAGGCCCAAGAGGCACGGGAGAAGCTGGCGCGGATTGCCGACGAGAGCGACGCCCCGAACCGGGCGCCGTCGTCCGTCGATGACACGCTCGCGACTTCGGCCGCCGCGGAATGAGGGCTGCAACCGAACGGCTTTGTTTCAAGTCGTCGAGTGTTCGAGGAATATTCTCTTCTCTCCTCCTGGGGGAAGGGTTCAACTGACAGTGAATCTGGATGTCCATCGCTAATTCCATCCGCGCGCAAATTCCGCCCATTCACCCCGAAGGCTATCCGTTCATCGGCGCCTTTGCGGCTGCGAGCTTGATCCTGTTCTGGATCTGGACGCCGCTTGGCTGGATCGGCACAGTGCTGACGATATGGTGCGCGCTTTTCTTCCGCGACCCGGCGCGGGTGACGCCGGTGCGCGACGGTCTCGTAGTGGCGCCGGCCGACGGACGGGTTTCGATGGTGGCGCAGGTGTTGCCGCCGGCCGAACTCGGCCTCGGCGACAGGCCGCTGCCGCGTATTTCGATCTTCATGAGCGTGTTCAACTGTCACGTGAACCGCAGTCCGGTGACGGGGCGGATCGATCGAATTGCGTACCGGCCGGGCACCTTCATCAACGCCGAACTCGACAAGGCGAGCGAAGACAATGAGCGCAATTCGCTCGTGATCTCGACGCCGCAGGGCCGCATCGGCGTGGTCCAGATCGCAGGCCTGGTGGCGCGGCGGATCGTGTCGTTCGTTCGTGAAGGCCAGACGATCGGCGCAGGTGAGCGGTTCGGCTTGATCCGGTTCGGATCGCGTCTGGACGTCTTCCTGCCGGAGGGCACCAAGCCGCTCGTCTCCGAAGGCCAGACCGCGGTAGCAGGAGAGACGATTCTAGCCGATTTCAAGGGTGGCGACGGCGGCCGGACTTATCGGGCAAGTTAACCATTCGAGCCGCCCAACCCGTTAGCCGCCTGCTACAATGGCGGAACGGCCCGGTGCTTGCTATATTATTAAGTCTGCAGGCGAGCCAAACGATGCCCTTTGACCGCAGGTTTCCCGAAATGCGCCGCCGCCGGTTTCGCCCGATCCCGGTGCGGATGCTCGTGCCCAATGTGATCACTTTGCTTGCGATCTGCGCAGGCCTGACGGCGATCCGCCTGTCCACGGAAGGACGGATGGAACTTGCGGTAGCCGCGATCGTGTTCGCCGCCGTGCTCGATGGTATCGATGGCCGTGTCGCCCGCTTGATCAAGGGCCAATCCAAATTCGGCGCGGAACTCGATAGCCTCGCGGACTTCGTCAATTTCGGCGTCGCCCCCGGCCTGATCCTGTATTTCTGGCAGCTGCATGATCTCAACAATGGCGGCTGGATCGCGGCGATGGTTTTCGCAATCAGCGGCGGTTTGCGGCTCGCGCGTTTCAACGCGACCATGGACGACCCGAACAAGCCGGCTTTCGCCGCGAATTTCTTCACCGGTGTTCCGGCGCCCGCGGGGGCGATCACGGTGTTGCTTCCGATCTACCTCGCGTTCTTGGGGGTGCCGAAACCGCCAGCAATGCTCACGGCGCTCTACACGTTGTTGATCGCATTCCTGATGGTTTCGCGGCTGCCGGTGTTTTCGGGCAAGACGATCCGCATGCGCGTACCGCCTGAAATGGTGCTGCCGGTTTTCGTCGGCGTGATTTTTTTCATCGCGCTTCTGATCGGCTATCCCTGGTACATTCTTTCGGTGTGCACGGTGCTTTATCTCCTGAGTCTCCCTGCGGGGTGGAAATCGTACCGCGACCACGAACGTAAGGCCGCTGCCGCGCAAGCCGTGCCGCCGGACGATGTCGCTTCCCTAAGTCCATCGCTGGCGGTGCCGTCACCGTTCGCTGCGCCCGCCCCAGAGCCACAGCAAGACAACCGGCCGTCCCGGCTGAACTAGATCATGATGCGATTAAGTGGAATCGCATCATGATCTCATCCCTTTGTTGGAGCATGATCTTTCGGAAAACCGGCTCCCACTTTTCCGGATCATGCTCTAAGCGGCTCGCGCTCCAAACTTCCAACCGAGCTCCACCCCCGGATCAAGTCCGAGGGCATGCTTTTGCCGATCGCGCTTTTGTCCGGTATATGGGCGATCATACCGTGCCTTCATGGAAACGACCGGCCTTGAAATTCTGGAGAAAATGCCTGTGACAAGTCCTGCGACCTCGCCGCTGCCCGCGTCCGTTCTCGAAGCGCTGGGACGCTACGACACCCCCACGATCTGCAATGCGATGGAAATCATCGCGCCGGAGCGCCGGTTGATCGGCTACACGACCAAGCCGCTGGTGTGTCCTTTTCCCGATCTGCCGCCGATGGTCGGCTATGCGAGGACGACGACGATCCGCTCGGTTCTCGCTTCCGGCCTGCCGGCTGCCGAACAGGCGAAACGCCGGATCGCCTATTACGAATATGTCGGCACCGGACCCGGGCCACGCATCAATGTGATCCAGGACATCGATGGCCCCGATGTGGGATTTGGCGCGTTTTGGGGCGAGGTTCAAAGTACGGTGCACAAGGCGCTCGGCTGCCTCGGCGTCATCACCGACGGATCGATCCGCGACATCCCGCAATGGGCGCCAGGTTTCCAGGCGTTGGCGGGGTCGATCGCGCCGTCGCACGCCTATGTTCACGCCGATAATTTTGGCGGCGAAGTTCGCGTGGCCGGGATGACCGTGCGCTCCGGCGATCTCATTCACGCGGATCGCCACGGCGCCGTGGTGATTCCTCTTGATCTCGCGGCAAAATTGCCCGATGCGGCCGAACTTTGCGGTCGTCGCGAGACGCCCATTCTTGAAATCGCCCGCAGTTCGTCCTTTACGCTTGAAAAGCTGAAAGAGGCGCTTGCCAAGTCGGCGGAAATCCACTGACCGCGAGGACGGCGCTTAGAGCATGATCCGGAAAAGTGGAAACCGGTTTTCCGAAAAGATCATGCTCAAACAAAGAGTTTAGATCATGATGCGATTCCACTTAATCGCATCATGATCTAAGCGATGGCCGTCAAAGCGCCGCTTTGCAACGCGCCCGCGAGGTTTGCGGCGAGATCGAATTTTGGCTCCGCGCCGAGTGCAAGCTCGGCGGCGGCAGCGAGCGCTTCGCCGGACATGAGCGCGGTGAGGAACCTGGCGCCGCCGGGTGGAAGCCGCTGAATTCCAACGGTGAGACGAGGCCGGACGACCAGCGCATCCTCGCCAAGCCAGGGTTCGATCGGCGAAAGCTCGATCTCGCCCGCATTCATTGCCCAGATAGTCACGATCGGATGAATTGAAGAGACGACCGAGACCGACGGGTGAAAGACGAATCTGAGGGCCGCGAGAACATCGCCATTGAGGCCTTCAAGTGTGCTTGGTTCGAGCGGCAATCGATCCGCCGCATGATAGGCCCTGCTACGTGCCGCCTCGAGCCGTATCACATCGGGCAGGTAAGCCAGCTCCGCCGCCGGGCCGAACGCCTCGACGAACTCGGCGAGATCGTCGCCGTAGCCAAGCAACAAGGCCGATCTCGGCGGGTGCTCTGCGATAAAGGCCTGCGCCATGCCGGCAAAGAAGGCTTCGCCGACGATCTTCTCGGTGACCGGAAAGCGCGTCGCGAGCGCGCCGATCAGCCCCGCCGCGACGTTGTTTCGGTAGACCGCAAAGCGACGTTCGGAACGCGCGCGATTCCAGGAGGTCAATCCATCGGGAAGCGCGCGATCGGCATCAAGAAGGGCGCGCGCGAACAGGTGCTGTGTTGCGAGGGACAAGGGCTGGTCCTAAGCCGCCGCCGCTTTGGCGAAGGTGTCGAGAATGGCCTGAGCGGTCTTTGCTTCCTGCCGTAGCACCGGCCATTTCGGCACGTCGTTGTCCCACTCGATGAGGCTCGCGACCGGACCGCTTCGCGCAATCACTTCTTCGTAGAGCTTCCACACGGCTTCCTTCACCGGTGAATCGTGCGAGTCGATCAACAGAGGCGAACCGCTCTCGTCGGTCGTTTCGGAATGTCCGCCAAGATGAATTTCTCGAACCGCCGAAAGCGGAAAGTCGGCGAGATATTCGCGGGGATCGAGCCCGTGGTTGGTCGATGACACGAACACGTTGTTGACGTCCAGCAACAATCCGCAGCCCGTTCGGCGCACGATCTCGGAGAGGAACGCGGTCTCGGACAAGGTGCTTTCCTCAAACAACAAATAGGTTGCGGGATTTTCAAGCAGCATCTGACGGTTGAGAAAGCCCTGCACCTGATCGATATGCTCCGCGACGCGTGCCAACGTCGCCTCGGTGTAGGGGAGCGGCAACAGGTCGTCGAGAAAGACGCCATCGTGGCTGGACCAGGCCAGATGCTCGGAAAAGCTTTCCGGCTCGTATCGGTCGCAGATGTTTTTCAGTCGTCCCAAATGGTCTTGATCGAGGGGCTGCATCGAACCGATCGACAGGCCGACGCCGTGAATCGATAGTGCATAGTTCTCGCGCAACCTGCCGAGCTGCGCATGCGGCGGACCGCCTGCACCCATATAGTTTTCGGCGTGCACTTCAAAAAAACCGATGGGCTGGCGGGCGGAATCGATTTCAGAAAAATGCTCGAGCTTGAAGCCAACGCCGGAACGCCGGGGAAGGCAAGACGCTTTCATCGCAAACCCTTTTCGACTGCGGCAAAAAGCCTCGTGGCATAATAACCGTGTCGGCTCCGCCTCACGATGGCGCCTTGCCCTGGGTGAGCGAGCCGAACCCGTTCGGGGTCTTGATCGCCGTGCAGGTGCCTGCAGGCACGAGCTTCCAGGCGTTCTTCTGGTAATCGATCTTCGAGGTACCCGCGCATGTCGTACCCGGTCCAGCGGCGCAGTCATTCTGGCCACTCAGGGCGACGCCGTAGCATTTCTCTTGCGCGGCCGTCTCTGCGGAGGCCGGGACAGCCATAAGCGCGAGCGCGGTTGCGACAGACGCGGCGAGGGCGGCCGGAGGCATCCTTGTCAAAAAAGATTCGGGAGGATGGGGTGTTTCTCTGTCGGAGGTCGAGTGTTGCTGGGTGCCAGAACGACGATGGTCCATAGTACATTATCCATAATGAAAGCTAAACGTGAGGGCCTATTGGGTAGGTTCGCTGTAGGGAAGCCGATATTACGTGCGGGGTTTTTTATTTTGTATTTTGAGTTCTTTGAAGAAAATCTGAGTCGATTTCATTAGCGGATACAAAACCTCGTGAAGCGTATGTATGGCGACGCCTCGCAGCTCACATGCGAAATTCGAAGGGAGCACTTGAAATCAGCGGGTGTCTTGGTTGCATTGCAACCAAACCCCCGAGGTGATGGCCGGATCGCCGACAGCTTGCTGCGAAGGCCCGTCCAGCCAGTGGAAACCATTCATATACTTCTACTATGCGATGGTCCCGGCATGACCAATCCCTCCACACTCTGGTTCGCGAAATTCGGCACAACCTGGAAGGGGCGTTGGGCAATTGCATTCCTGTTCTCGATCGCCTCGTCTCTCATTTCCCTGGTCGCATTCTCCGCCGTCATCTCGTCGGTCAATGATAAAACGCTTCGATCGCTCAATGCGCAATTGCTGCGCCGCGCCGAGCTTGCCGTCGATTACGCCTTCATTGCACTGAGCGAACTTTCCGAACGCGGCTTCTCGAATTGCGATGCAAATTCTCTCGTTGAATTTCGCAAGACCATCTACCGCTACGGCGCGATCAAGGATATTCGCGTCTCCAATTCGTTTGGAGCGGTCTGCTCGGTGAACTCCGAAACGCTGAGCATCGTCGGCGAGCTGGCTGGCACCGATCAATCGCTGCCCTCGCGAAACGAGCGGATCAGCCTGTTTCAAGTGGATCAGCGCGGCGGCACTGCGCTAGGCGTAAGATGGAACTACGACACTGGCGGTTCGCTCGACGCAATCGTCAGCACGAGTTCGCTTCTGTTCGACATCCTTCCGCAGGATTTGCGCGAAAACGGAACCGCATCTCTCACGTTGTCCGACGGACGTGACGTAGCGGTCCAGGACGGCGATGAAGCAGCTCTCCCCTCGGCCCAATTGCGTCGGGTTTCCGCGACGTCCGAGCGGTATCCGCTGATCGCCTCGATCGGCATCGACGTAGAAACTCTGGCAAGGGCGAACCACGAACCGCTGGTTCTCACGCTGTTGCTGTTTGCGGCCATCGGGTTTGGCTTTGGCGTAATGGCGACCAGGATCTCACGGCAATTCGCGGGCCCCATCGCCGAGATCGAAGCGGGGCTGTCGCGCAACGAATTTGTGCCGTTTGTGCAGCCCATCTTCTCGCTCACCACGCGAAAAATTCTCGGAGGCGAGGTTTTGGCGCGATGGCGCCGTTCCGACGGCTCGCTGGTTTCTCCCGATCGTTTCATTCCGATCGCCGAACAGAGCGGACGGATCGTTCCCCTGACGTGGCAGATCATGAAGTCGGCACTGTCCGAACTCAAACATCACCTCTCTGTCGATAGGCATTTCAAGATCGCCTTCAACATCAGCCCTGCGCATCTTCTGGCGAATAATTTTGCCGAGGACCTGCGCCAGATTGCCAGAAGCGCTGGCGTCTCGCCCCGCCAGATCGTCATTGAAATCACCGAACGGCAGGAAATTACGGATATGCCGAAGGCGAGCGCGGTCCTGGCTGAGTTACGCGATCGCGGTTTTCGTATCGCGTTCGATGACGTGGGAACGGGTCACAACGGGCTTTCGTATATGCAGAATCTGCGCGCCGACATCATCAAGATCGACAAATTCTTTGTGGATTCGATTGCGATCAGCCGCGCGGCCAAAGTGCTGGTTGAAATGCTGGTGAATGTCGGCCGTGAGCTGAACATGACGACTGTTGCGGAAGGAATCGAGAGCGAAGAGCAGGCGGCGTTGCTCAGGGCCTGCGGCGTCGATCAAGGGCAAGGTTATTTGGTTTCGCGCCCGCTGCCGATTCGTGTCTTTCTCGATCTGGTCGAGTCCCCTGCGGCCAGCTCCCTCAGGCTGGTTGCCGAGGAAGACCGTCGCATTGAAGCGATGATTGCATGATCGCGCCGGCGCCGCGTGGATGAACCCGTATACCATCATCTGTCGGGGCCATGCGCTAAATATGGTTAGCAGAACGTTGAGACCGCGGAACGGCGCCAATCCGTTGGTCGATTCGCGCGTTTAGATTCCCGGTTGCGACGAAGTCAGCGTGTTTGGCTCCGCAACCGCTTCAAGGCGGTTTAACCTTTACGCGTCTTTAATGGCGCGGACGTAGGGTTCCTGTTACGCGGCTCAGGATGAGCCGCCACCGTCCAGGACGGCCGGTCGTTCGCGTACGCGTTGGAGTTTTTCATGGATATCATGACGGGCGCTGGGCTCGTGGCCGGCATCATTGTCATCGCAACGATGATGTTGTTGGGCGGTGATTTGCATTTGTTCGTCAGCGAGCATGCAATCATTATTATTTTCGGCGGATCGATCGCCGCCACCATGATCAGGTTTCCACTCAGCGCAATTTTGCATGGTTTGCCGCTCGGTGCGAAATTCGCGTTCACGATGAGCCGTCTGTCGGCGCGCGATCTGGTCGACGAACTGGCCCGCATCGCGGAAATCGCCCGCAAGCAGGGACCGGTTGGCCTCGAAAAGGTCGAAACCGACGAGCCCTTTCTCGCCAAGGGAATCCGTTACGTCGCCGACGGCTACGATCTCGAATTCATCCGCGATAATCTCGAACGCGATCGCGACAACTTTCTGATGCATCTGGACGAGGGCGGGAAAATCTATCGCGCCATCGGCGACTGCGCGCCGGCGTTCGGCATGATCGGCACGTTGATCGGCATGGTGCAGATGTTTGCCAACATGACCGATCCCTCGAAGCTCGGCCCGTTCATGGCGACCGCCCTGCTGGCGACGCTCTACGGCGCGCTGGTTGCCAACCTGTTCTGCCTGCCGATCGCCGACAAGCTGCATGGCAAGCTGCTCGACGAGGAGACCAACCGCACGCTGATCATCGACGGCATTCTGATGATCCGGGATTCGAAAAGCCCGGCATTGGTCCGCGAAATGTTGCTGGCGTATTTGCCGGAAAAACACCGCCAAGAAGAGGGCGAGCCGGTGCCGGCCTGATCGGGCAGGTCACGGCGTTCCGGGAAGCAAGCGATGGCAAAGAAAAAACGCGGCGATGCACACGGTGGCGGTCACGGCTGGTTCGTGACCTTTGCCGACCTCATGGGGCTGATGATGAGCTTCTTTGTGATGCTCGTCGCGTTTTCCTCGATGGATAACAACAAGCTCAAAATTGTCGCCGGCTCGATGCGCGAAGCTTTCGGTGTGCAGACCGAGGCTCGTTACTCCGGAATCATCGAATCCGATGGCCTGCCGACGCGACCGAAGCTGAAGAACCTTGAGCACATTCCTCCGGAGGAAGCATCGAATACGCCGACGCCGGACGATCAAGAGCGGAGCCTTGCCGCCGGCGCCCGCCTGAAAATCGATCGCGAATTCGCGCTTGCGTCGGCTTCGCTCCGGCAGGCGTTGCAGGACCTGCCGGAACTAACCGAGATTTCAAAGCACATCATGTTTGAGGAGACGAGCCAGGGGCTCAATCTCGAAATCGTCGATCAGGATGGCCGCTCGATGTTTGCCGACGGCTCCAAAGTCCCGTACGAGCGCACGCGCCGGCTCATCGAGAAACTCGCCGTTCCCCTCAAAGCCACGCCGCTACGAATCTCCATCATCGGTCATACCGCGGCGGGTTTTGTACCGGCACGAAGCGACTATGGCGCTTTCGATCTTTCGGCAGATCGCGCCAACGCGGTGCGCCAGATTCTCGAGCGGGAGGGATTGCCGGCGGCTCACATTTTTGCGGTCTCCGGAAAGGCCGACAGCCAGCCGCTGTTTCCCGACGATCCCTCGCTTTCGGCAAACCGCCGGGTGACGATCACCCTGATGCGTGAGAATCCGCCGCTGCCGCCCGGCCTAAAGCCGTAATTCGATCGCTGGGCCAAATAGCCGCAGGGCGGCCGCCGGGGCGAGATTTTCCAGGTTCCCGGCCGCTTGGGGCCGGAATGGGGTCACAATTTAAGTATTTATGCAATTTTGCATGGCGTGACCCCAAAATCGGGCTAGGCTGTGTGCCAAGCGCGGGACCATAAGCCGCTTCGCTTTGTTATTGTGCAGCGAAGCATTTCGAGGCCTCCAGTTCTCATGAGCAGCGACGTTTTAGTTCCCGCCCCGGAAACGACGGCGGCAAATCGGCATGGCGGTGCCCATTCAACCGCCGGCTTTAAGGCCCTCCTGATCGGCAGCATTGGCGTCGTTTACGGCGACATCGGCACCAGCCCGCTCTACGCCTTGCGTGAAGCCGTCGTCGCGGCCAGCGGGCCCGCCGGTGCCGTAGATCCGCAGGCCGTGCTCGGGATCCTGTCCCTGATCCTGTGGGCGCTGATCGTCGTGGTGACGCTGAAATACGTTCTCATTCTGCTCCGCGCGGACAACCACGGCGAGGGCGGAACGCTGGCGCTGATGGCGCTGGCGCAGCGTGCGGTCAGCCATGGAGCCGGCACCATCGTGCTACTCGGAATCATCAGCGGCGCGTTGTTCTATGGCGACGCGGTGATCACGCCGGCGCTGTCGGTGCTTTCGGCCATCGAGGGCATCAAGCTCGTCACCGCGGCGCTCGATCCGTATGTCGTGCCGATCACGGTGATCATTCTATTGGTGTTGTTTGCGGTTCAGTCGCGCGGTACCGCCCGCGTGGCAGCATTCTTCGGACCGGTGATGTTGATCTGGTTCGTCGTCATCGCGATCGCGGCGATTTCCCCGATCTTGCAGCATCCCGAAGTTCTGTTGGCACTCAATCCTCTCTACGCCATCGCGTTCATGCTCCATCATGGCATGATCGGATTCGTAACGCTTGGCGCGGTGTTCCTAGCCGTCACCGGCGCCGAGGCGCTCTACGCCGACCTCGGGCATTTCGGCAAACGTCCGATCCAGACCGCCTGGCTCCTCATCGTGCTGCCGTCGCTGGCGCTGAACTATCTGGGGCAGGGGGCGTTGGTGATCGCCGATCCGAAGGCGATTGAGAACCCGTTCTTCTTGATGTTTCCGGACTGGGCATTGCTGCCCATGGTCTGTCTCGCCACCGTGGCGACGGTGATTGCGAGCCAGGCCGTGATTACGGGTGCCTATTCCTTGACGCGTCAGGCCATTCAGCTCGGCCTGTTGCCGCGATTTGAAATCCGCCATACCTCGGAAGCGCATTCCGGCCAGATTTACATCCCGCGCATCAACCTCCTGCTGTTGGTCAGCGTGATGCTGCTGGTGTTGATGTTCCGCTCGTCAAGCGCGCTGGCGTCGGCCTATGGCATCTCGGTGACCGGGACCATGGTGGTCACTGCCATGATGGGTTTCGTCGTCATCTGGAGGGTCTGGAGATGGTCACCCTTCGCGGCCGCCGCGTTGATTGCGCCGTTTCTCTTTCTCGATCTGACCTTCCTGGCGGCGAACCTGCTGAAAGTGTTTGAAGGCGGCTGGGTGCCGTTGGCGCTCGGCGGCGTCGTGATGCTGCTGATGTACACTTGGCGCCGCGGCAGCCGGCTATTGTTCGAGAAATCGCGCAAGCTCGAGTTTCCGCTGGCCGACCTGGTGTCGATGCTGGAGAAGCGGCCGCCGCAGCGGGTTTCCGGTACCGCCGTGTTCCTGACCAGCGATCCTGTTAGCGCGCCGACGGCACTGATGCACAGCCTGAAGCATTACAAGGTGCTGCACGAGAAGAACGTCATTCTCACCGTCGAAACCGCTCCCACGCCGCGAATCAATCCGGCCGAAAGGGTACGGTTCGAACAGATCAGCGCGACCTTCTCCAAGGTGACGCTGCGGTTTGGGTTCATGGAATCGCCCAACGTGCCGAAGGCGCTGGCGATCGCGCGAAAGCTCGGCTGGCAATTCGACATTATGTCGACGTCGTTCTTCCTGTCACGGCGTGCGCTCAAGCCCGCCGCGCATTCGGGAATGCCGCGTTGGCAGGACCATCTGTTTATCGCGCTCAGCCGCACCGCCAATGACGCGACCGACTATTTCCAGATTCCAAGCGGGCGGGTGGTCGAGGTCGGAACGCAGGTTACGGTCTAAACCCGCAGGGATTTTGCGAAACTATTTTCGGGTGCTTGATTTTCGCCCCCCAAGGGGCGAGGTTGGCGGCGGTATGCCCGAGTTGATACTCAGTTGGATTGTGGGAGGATTTGCGTGGCGGACCAGGTGGGTCATCAGGTTCACGATTTGACGCCGGAAGAGGTGGCGCGGGGATTGGCCGATGGGCGATACCTCCTCGTCGATGTCCGCGAGCCGAATGAGGTTGTCGTAGAGGCCTATCCGGACGCCGTCGTCGTTCCGCTTTCGAGTTTCGACCCAGAGGCTATCCCCCCTCCCAGCGGCAAGCAGGTGGTGTTTGCCTGCCGCTCTGGGAAAAGATCTGTCACGGCGTCGCTTGCGGCCCAAGCCACGGGTTTTGCTTACGACAAGCACCTTGCGGGAGGCATGCTGGCCTGGAAGGCCGCGGGATTGCCGACCAGGACCGGTGGCTGATCGTTCCATGACTTCCATGAACTCTGTTTTTGCGGACCTTCCCGTCACGATCTTCGAGGCGATGTCGCAGCTTGCGCGCGACAACAACGCCATCAATCTCGGGCAGGGCTTTCCCGACGACCCCGGTCCTGAGGACATTCGCCGCGCCGCGGCGGACGCGGTGATGGACGGCTACAACCAATACCCATCGATGATGGGCATTCCGGAGTTGCGGCAGGCGATCGCGTCTCATTATGGGCGCTGGCATGGCCTCGAACTCGATCCGATGAGCGAGGTGATGGTAACGTCGGGCGGCACCGAAGCGCTGACGAGTGCGATCCTCGCCGTCGTCGAGCCCGGCGACGAGGTCGTCGTTTTCCAACCGGTGTACGACTCCTACCTGCCGATCATACGCCAGGCCGGAGGCATACCGCGCCTGGTGCGCCTCGAACCGCCGGATTGGCGGCTGACGGAGGAGGCGCTGCGAAGCGTTTTCAACCACAAGACCAAGGCGGTCCTGTTCAACAACCCGCTCAACCCCGCCGCGGTGGTCTATCCGCGGGAGGATCTCGAGCTGTTGGCGCGTTTCTGCCAGGAGTTCGACACGATCGCGATTTGCGACGAGGTTTGGGAGCATGTGATCTTCGATGGCCGCGAACATATCCCGCTGATTACGATTCCGGGCATGCGCGAGCGCACCATCAAGGTCGGCTCCGCGGGCAAGATTTTTTCGTTGACCGGCTGGAAGATCGGCTTTGTCTGCGCCGCGCCACCGCTGTTGCGCGTCGCCGCGAAGGTGCACCAATTTCTCACCTTCACCACCGCCCCCAATCTTCAGGCGGCGGTCGCGTACGGCCTCGGCAAGCCGGCGGAGTATTTTTACCAGATGCGCCAGGATCTGGCACGTAGCCGGGATCGCCTCACCAGGGGGTTGGAGAGCATCGGCTTTCCGGTGCTTCGCTCGCAAGGCACTTACTTCCTGACCGTCGACCTGTCGCCGCTTGGCCTCAACGAGAGCGATGAGGCGTTCTGCAGGCGCATCGTGACCGATTACAAGGTGGCGGCAATTCCAGTATCGGCCTTCTATGAAAAGGACGCAGTGACCTCGGTGGTGCGGTTTTGTTTCGCCAAGAAAGACGTCACGCTCGACACCGCGCTCGAGCGGCTGTCGGACGCGGTCCACCGTCGATAGGAGCGTAACGATGCGCGGCGGAATCTTTTCTCACATCCGATTGGCTGTTGCGATGGCCGCCCTTTCGGCGGCGCTCCAAGGGCAGGCTGAGGCGCAAGAGCGAACCGTCAATTTCTACAACTGGTCGAACTACGTCGCGCCGGGGCTGCTGGAGGACTTCACCAAGGAGACCGGCATCAAGGTCGTCTACGACACCTTCGACGCCAACGAGACGCTTGAGACCCGCCTGCTCGCCGGAAAATCCGGCTACGACGTGGTCGTTCCCACCGCCTATTTCCTGCAGCGCCAGATCACCGCGAATGTCTTTCAGAAGCTCGACAAATCGAAGCTGCCGAACGTCGCAAATGCCTGGCCGGAGGTGACCAAGCGCCTCGCGGTCTACGATCCCGGCAACGTGTATGCCGCCAATTATATGTGGGGTACCACCGGCATCGGCTACAACGTCAAGGAAGTGCAAAGAATTCTTGGGCCCGACGCCAGGATCGACAGTTGGGATATCGTGTTCAAGCCGGACAATTTGGCGAAGTTCAAGGATTGCGGCGTTCACATGTTGGATTCCGCCGACGATATTTTTCCCGCGGCCTTGAGCTATCTCGGGATCGATCCCAACTCGACCAAACAGGCGGACCTCGAAAAAGCCGCCGATCTCGTCACCAACATCAGGCCCTACATCCGCAAATTTCATTCATCGGAATATCTGAACGGGCTCGCCACCGGCGAGATTTGCTTCGTCGTCGGCTGGTCGGGTGACATTTTACAGGCGCGAAGCCGCGCTGCGGAAGCCAAGAACGGCGTCGAGATCGGCTATGCGATCCCGAAAGAGGGTGCGCAGATGTTTTTCGACAATCTCGCGATTCCGGCGGATGCGAAAAACGTCTCCGAAGCCTACGCGTTGATCAATTATCTCTATCGGCCCGAGATTGCCGCGATGAACACCGATTTTTTGTCCTATGCGAACGGCAATCTGGCGAGCCAGAAGTTGATCGACCCGAAAATTCTCAACGACAAGAATATTTACCCAGACGACGCAACGCTCAAGAAGCTCTTCGTGATCACCGCGCGCGGTCCCGCGACCCAACGCGTCATAAACCGCCTCTGGACGCGGGTGAAGACGGGGCGGTAGCGAGGAATCGTTGCGCGAATGAGCGGAGCGAAATCTGGAGCCGCCGTGCGCGGGATCCTCATCGCCAGCGGCGATGCAGCCACAGCCACTGATCGGGGTGCTCGCGAATCCATCCTTCGACGACGGAGGTGATAGCCTGCATCGTTCCTTGAATGTCGATTTGCCCCGCCGCGTCGCGCACGGGCTTCACTTCTTCCGAGAGTTCGGCACGGAAGCGATGATCGGGGAGGCGAATGATGCGCACGCCGTGAATCGGACATTCGATCTGCCGCAGCAGGCGGGCCAGCATCGGGTTTGCTCGCGTTTTGCGGCCGAAGAACGTGACCTCGACGCCTTTGGTCAGATACTGATCGACCAGCATCGCGACATGGTGGCCATTTTGTAAGGCCTGCGCGAGTTTCAGCGGCGCGTCGGGGCCGGCCGGGACAAGCGTTCCCATCTTTACCGCACGCAGCTTGTGGATGGCGCGGTCGATGGCGACGATGTTGGGCCGCCGGTAGAGGATGGTGGCCTCCAGCCCGTGCGCGACCGCGGCCAAGGCGGGAAGCTCCCAATTGCCGAGATGGCTTGTAAAGATCAGGGCGGGTTTGCCGTCGTCGCGAAGTTGCTCAAACAACTCGATGCTCCGCGGTCCGGCTTCGATCCGGCTCTCGCGAGCCGGATCATAGTCCCAGATATGATCGAGATGCGCGAATTCGGCGGCGATTCGGCCGAGATTGTCCCAGACGCCCGCGAGAATGGTTTCGGTCTCCGCGGGCGTTTTTTTCGGGAACGCGGCGATAAGATTAGCTCGGCCGGTCCGGTGCTCGCGCGTCAGCGGTCCGATCAGGCGGGCAACCCAACCGAACAGGTTCGCCGTCTTGACGGGATCGAAATAGCGGGTGACGCGGAGGGTGCCGACGGTCATCGCGCCGATCGCGGCGTCGCCGGGCGGCTTGATCGCGTCGCGTATACGAGCCGTGGCGCGACGCAGCAGACGGCGCATCAGGCCAGTCACACCGGTTCGCGGGTCAGAATGAGCGAGGCGTTCTGGCCGCCGAAGCCGAACGAATTCGACATGACGGTGGTGACGCGGGCATCGCGAGCCTTGTTGGGGACGTCGAAGGGAATCGCAGGGTCCGGAATATCGTAGTTGATGGTTGGCGGAATCCGCTGATGCTCAAGTGTGAGCAAGGAGAAAATCGCCTCGACCGCGCCCGCCGCCGAAATTGTATGCCCGACCATCGATTTGTTTGACGATACCGGAACCTGCTTGGCGCGTTCCCCGAAAACGGTCGAGATACCCAGATATTCCATTTTGTCGTTTTCGGGCGTGGCTGTGCCATGGGCGTTGATATGGTCAATTTGTTCGGGGGTAATGCCGGCATCCGCAAGCGCTTTCCGTACACAGCCAATGATGGGTTTGCCATCCGGGCTTGACCGCGTGCGGTGAAACGAATCAGTCAGTTCGCCGCAACCGGCGACGATTCCCAGAATCCTGGCGCCGCGCGCCGTGGCGGCTTCGTAACTTTCAAGCACCAGGGCGCCGGCACCTTCCGCCATGACAAAGCCGTCGCGGTTTTTCGAGAACGGCTTGGACGCCGCCTGCGGCGGGTCATTGTGGGTCGACAGCGCCGATAGCAACGAAAACCGGATCAGCGACTCCGGATTGACGGAGGCCTCGGTTGCGACGCAAAGGGCTGCGTCCGTCTCGCCACGGCGAATGGCTTCAACGCCGAGCTGGATGGCGCTGGCGCCGGATGCGCATGCGGTGGAAAGCGAAATCGGCGAACCTTTGGTACCGAACGTCTCGGCGAGATGATCGGCTACCGAACCGAAAAGAAAACGCCGGTGATGTCTTGTGAATTTTCCGCCGCCGCAGACCCGCAGCAAGGTGTCATAGTCGATCTCCACGTTCCCGCCGATGGCGCGCGCAACCTCCTGTCGTTGCGGCCATTCGACTTCGACCGGGGCAACCGCCAGAAACAACGGTCCCGGAAAATCACCTTTGGTCCCGATGCCAGCCTGGGCTATGGCCTCCTCAGCGGCGAGATCTCCGAGCCGCTCGGAAAGGTCGGTGGAGGAGAATGGTTCGACGGGGATGAAATCAACCGTTCCGGCCATCGTTGTCTTCAACCCGTCGGTGGGGAAGCGTGTGATGGTGCGGATACCGGACTCGCCCGCGGTGAGTTTCTTCCAGTTGTCGGCCTTGCCGGATCCGAGCGATGTCACGATGCCCATGCCCGTGACGACAACGACCGGCCTTCCGAGTTTATCGCGTGGTGCTGCCATGTTATCCCCGTCGGTTCAGCGTCGTGTTCACTTGATCGCTTCGACCAGGCCCATGCCTTCACCCCGCCAGTGCCCGGCTCCGATGACGACAATCTGGGTCGGCGGTCCGGACATTGCAAGTTCCAGTCCGGTGGGATCGTTGGGTGGAAATAGCGCGCCGCGCGAGATCGAAAGCGCGGCAAGCGCCAGCCCCAATGGAAATTGCGTCTCCATCGTGTGGCCAAACATGGTCGCGGTGGCCCGCAGCGTAAAATCCGCATGTTTGCTGAGGAATGCCTTTTCCTCTGACGTGACCGGTTCGGCGCCGGTGGCGCCGGTGATGACGGCTCCCTTGCCCTCAAGCTTGCCGAGCTTGGACCACAGCTTTTCAAGTGTCGCGGTAACTTCGCCGGTCTGCTTGCGGTGCGCCCGATCGGCCACGACGTTGGTCAGGCGCGCATAGGGCTTCGCACCGCGCGCTTCCGCGTGTGCCCTGGACTCGATGACGAGAAATGCACCGCCAGACCCAAGCGCAAAGCCGCTGTTCTTGTCGCGCGCCCAAACCGGCGTGAATTTGTCCTTGAGATTGAAATCGCCGAATTCATAAAGCATCTGCAGGTCTTTGCGCTCGCCGTTGTGCGAACCGCCGATCAGCGCGATGTCGCTCTGACCGGCGGCAATACGGGCGAGCGCGATCCTGACGGCGTTAACACCCGCGGCTTCCTCGCCCATAAAGGTCCGCGATGAGCCGGTCACGCCGTGTACGATGGCGATGTTGCCAGCCAGCAAGTTCGAGAGCTGCGCCAGAAACAGTGTCGGGCGCAGATCGTTCATCAGCCGTTCGTTGAGAAAACCGGGAGCGGAATTGCCTTTCGCTTCCAAACTGAGAATGTTGGAGTCAACCGCGAGATCGCGCTCACCGCCACCCGCAGCGACGATCATGTCCATCCGCGCTAGAATTTCCTTGTCACCTTTGACGCCGGCGGATTCCAGCGCAAGCCCGGCCGCATAAGTGCCGATCCGTTGCCAGGCCTCCATCTGCCGTTGGTCGCCCTTCTTGGGGATTTGCGCATCGAAATTTACGGGAGCCCAGGGATGGACGATGTATGGCGCGAAGCCCTTCTCGTCGACGTTGATGCGCTGCTGATGCAATGCGTCCCAGTGAGCATCCAGGCCTTCGCCCAGCGACGTCGCCAAACCAATTCCGGTGATCCAGACTTCCGCCGGCCCCGAAGATTTCGTGTCAGTCTTCGTGTCAGTCATGGGCGAAGGCCTGTTGCGGAAAGCCGATGCGTCTGGCCATGGCTTCCATGTGCCCGCGCAAATCCGGATTCGGGAAAGGAACCTGTCGGAATGTGATGGTCGCGTTGCATCTCGGTTCGCCGTCGACGCTGACCTTCGCCGCGGTAACGGCAAACCCTGAGCCTTCGTGAACGACGTTGACGTCTATTTTGAGTAAGTCGCCAGGGCTGACGAAACTCCGCATCTTGGCTTCCTTGACCGCGGCCAAAAACGGCATCCGTTGGAATTTGGTCAGCGCGATCAATAGCCACCCCGAACTCTGCGCCATCGCCTCGATCAACAGCACGCCGGGCATGATTGGATATCCCGGAAAGTGGCCTTCGAAGATGCTATTTTGTCGGGGAACTTGCGCTTCGACCGCAATCGTGCGCTCGCCGATGTTGAGGTCGGTGATGCGGTCAATCAATTGGAAGTATTCAAGGTGCATGGCGGGCGGTTACGCGCCCTTGGCCGCGACCAATTCGTCGATGCGAGCGCTGAGGTTTTTCAAAACGAAATACTGCTCGGTGGTCGCCTTGCCGTCGTTGACTTCCTGCGTCCATTTTTCCAGCGGCAACTTGATCCCGAACGCCTTGTCGATGGCGAAGGCGATGTCGAGAAAATCGAGGCTGTCGATTCCCAAATCGTCGATGGCATGGCTATCCGGTGTGATCGTGTCGCGTGGTATGTCGCAGGTTTCAGCGATAATCGTGGCGACTTGATCGAATGTGGATGACATAACTAAGCCTTTGATATATTGAAGATAAATTCCAGAGCGTGGCAGGAATTGGGCACGGCGCCCCTGGAATGCCCGGTCCGCCACCCGAAGTCGAGTGCCCGTATATCGGAGCGCTGCCCTGAGTTCAATGGAGGCGGGCGATACCTGCCCGATCGGATTTTGGGGCCAAAGGGGCTCGGTTCGCCTTAAACGACCTAAATATGCGGTGTGGCGATGCGGGCGCAGTCACGGCGGCCCATCAGAATGCAGTCCTGGGTATTGCGAAAATCGGCAATACTTTTGGCAAGCCATATGCCGATGGCGATTAGCGCGATGGTAAAGGCGAAAGCCGCAACGTTCGCGAGCATGCGATGGCGAAAATCGTCCGGCTCTTCCCGCTCTTGCTCGTAGCGGGACAGGTCATTCGGCTCCGGCCGCTCTTTCTGCTGAAACTCTGCGAAGTCCTTACGTTGACCCGGGCGGGCAGAAGCGCGCGGCCGGAATTCGAGCACGCGGTGCTCTTCTTCCGACTTGATGGGTTGCTGGGTTTTCACTGCTGCCAGCTCCGGGACTGCTGACCTTATTTACCACGCTCGCGAGGCGCATCACAGAAAATGTTGTGACCGCGATTTGATTAAATATTATGCCTCAAACGTCTCGTGGAACCTGCCATAGTCGATTTTGAGCCGGCCATCCTCCGAGGTGTCGAGGATGTCGGCGTAGCGGTGTCCGAAGCGAATATCGGGATAATCGTAGGACTTTCGCGCGTGAACGGTTTGCGCCGCAACGACATCATATCCCGACACCACCACCACGAACGAGACGTTGAGTGCATCGAAGTCGTTAGCGGTGAGCCCGTAAAGCGGGCTTGCCTCGTCGATGACATGGTAAAGTGTCCAGCTCAGCGCCAAGGCAGGGTGCTCGCTTCGCATCAACGGCAGCTCGTAGAACCTTCGGAGCGACTGGCCTTCTAGGCTCTCGAAATCCCTTAAGAACCACAGTCGGGCGGTGGCGTTGCCGATGATGTTGTGACGCTCGTTGGCGAAGCGAATCATCAGGGTCGGCTTGCCCTCGTGATTTGAAATCACCGGGTGCTCGGCGAACAGCAATCGGGCGTTTGGCCGCGCGAACCGCGCAAAAATCAATCCTGTCATCAGCGACATCGAAAAGATGCCCGTGAACAATTCCACGGTCGCAATAAAGTGCCCGTAATGAGTTTGCGGATGCATGTCGCCGTAACCGGCGGTCGAGAGCGTCTCGATGCTGAAATAGAGGTAGTCGATATACGATCCGCCGGCCACATTCGAGACCGGTAGATTTCCGATCCAGTAAAGCGATGCAAAAATTGCGTTGAAGAGAAGAAAAACGATTGCGGCTCCGCCGATGAAAGCCGGCCATGAGGCCGTCATGCAGCGGTGGCTGATGTCCGCCCAGAAATTGAGATGGAGGCCCTCCGCGATGATTTCGCGGCTGCCAAATCGTACGACCCGCGCCTTAGCTGTGCGCTCGCTCCGGAATTTGATCATTTAGGCCTTGCGTCAAGACATTTCATCATTTGCGCCATCATGACATAGTCGCGTCGATTTAAGTGGAGTTTTTGGTAGCCAGATTAGGGGTTTGACGTCATGGCGAACACGCGCGAACCGATCCTTCAGCCGATTCCGATCCTCTCGTTGCATCCGACGCAGATGACGGTGGGAATGCGAGAGGTGAAGGAAAAACGCAAGCGCTGGCGGGACCACAAGTCGAAGAAAAAGCAGGCGGAACTTCTCGGCAAGCACATGATCCCGGTGGTCCTCGGACCGGACAAGCGCCACTACGTGGTCGATCACCATCATTTGGCGCGCGCGCTTCACGACGAAGGCGTGAAGGACATTCTCGTGACCGTGGTTGCCGATCTCACCATGGTCGACCGCGACGCCTTCTGGAACGTGCTCGACAACCGCAAATGGGTCCACCCCTACGACACCAAGGGCGAACGTAGGCACTTCAGGGATCTTCCGAAATCGGTGGCGGACCTCAAGGATGATCCATTCCGCAGCCTCGCCGGCGAGTTGCGACGCGTCGGCGGCTTCGCCAAGGACACGACACCATTCAGCGAATTCCTGTGGGCGGATTTCCTGCGTCGCAGGATATCGCGCAAGAGCGTGGAGGCCGATTTCGAGAAAGCGATCGAGAAAGCGCTGGCTTTGGGAAAAAGCAAGGACGCCGTGTATTTGCCGGGCTGGTGCGGACCGGCGTCGGACGATTAGAGCATGATGCGGAAAACCGGCTTTTCTAGAACCTTTTCCGTTCCGATTGAATCGGAACGGAGGCTCTATTTCTTTGTTTTGACGCGTTTTCTTGACGCGAACCGGCATCCACTTCGCTGGAAAACGCTCTAGCTCGGCGGCGCATCCGCCGACGAAACCGGATCGCCTTGCTTCGGCGCCGGAACGTCGTTGCCGCCGAACAGGCGATGCAGCCAGCGCTCGAGCCCGCGGCCGACGATCAGAAGCGCGAACGCGATCGCAAGCGCGACCACGACGATCCGCCATTGCCCGACGCCGCAGACAATGCCGATACATGCCGTGAACCAGGTGCAGGCGGCGCTGGTGAGCCCGTGCACCCGGAAATGGCTCTGCGCATGGACGATGACGCCGGCGCCGAGAAAGCCGATGCCCGTGAGGATTCCCTGCATGACGCGACTGGCGGCATCGGAAATTTTTGTGATATCGCCGGAGGAATTGGTCAGCACGACTATCATCGCGGTCGCAAGGCCCACCAGGCCAAGCGTCTTCAAGCCGATCGGCTTGCCGTGAAGATCGCGATCAAGCCCGATCAGCCCGCCCGCGAGCGTAGCGACGCCAAGACGCAATATGATCTCGGACCAGTCCAGCAATGCGGGTGACCTTTCTGGATTCGTAACCGGCAACGATAGGCCAATGTCCGGTCGGCCTCAATCGCCGAGTTGCACGGAGATCTCCCGCCCGACGCCCAGGCCTATTTCGGCACCCGTCCCATCATGTAGAATTCGTCGTTCGGGCGCATGCCGGTGACGTTGGCGATCCGGTTCGACAGCGCGAAGAACGCTGCGATCGCGGCGATGTCCCAGATGTCGTCGTCGCTGAAACCATGACCGGCCATCTGAATAAAATCGGCCTCCGAAATCTTGTGTGCCTCGGTGGCGACCTTCATCGCGAAGTCGAGCATGGCTTTCTGGCGCGACGTGATATCCGCCTTGCGGTAGTTGACGGCGATCTGATCGGATATCTGCGGGTTCTTCGCCCGTATTCTCAAAATCGCGCCGTGCGCGATCACGCAATAGTGGCATTGATTGGCGCTGGAGGTCGCCACCACGATCATCTCGCGCTCGGCCTTGGTCAGGCCGCCGTCCTTGTCCATCAGCGCGTCGTGATAGGCAAAGAACGCCCGAAATTCGTCCGGGCGATAGGCCAGCGTCAGGAAGACGTTCGGGACGAAGCCGGATTTCTCCTGCACGGCGAGCAAGCGCTCGCGGATATCGGGCGGCAGGGTGTCGATGGCGGGCGTCGGGAAGCGTTTGGCGATCGGCTGGGTCATGGCGAAGATTTCCGGCTTTTCACCGCGTGATGAGGTGCTCGGAGATCATAGTCGATGGCGGTGTCGCCCGCAAAGCGCGTTGCTCCGCGTGAGCGCGGGGCCAACTCGCCCGCTCCAAGCGGTCAGCGTAGCGGCTTTTTCAGCAACGAAAAGCGATCGGGGTCGAGGCCCATGGAGGGCTGCAGCATCGGCGCCTCTACCGAGCGGGAGGCCGGGCGGTCGTTGAAACCTGGATCGTTGGACACGTCGCGGCTCGACGTGGCTCCCCGCCAGCGCTCGAGTACGGCGCCGACGAAATGCAGATCATGACCGGCCGTGACCGCCGGCGCCGTCGCGATCGTGGCTTCGCTGCGCGGCAATTGATGCGACGGCACTTCCTTGAAGCGCAACCGGGTCGGAAGCGCTACGCCTTCGCCGAACGCAAGGACTTCGCGGGTTCCGAGGGAGGGAACAAATGACAAGAGGTTCGCCGCGGCATCCGAGACCGCTGAACGCAACAGTGCCTGGTCGCGATCGTTGGCAAGGCGCATGGTGAACAGCGTGTTGCATTGGGATATGATGGTGGCATCGAGTTCGGCGGGGCGCTGCGTGACGAGGCCGAGGTAAACCCCGTATTTGCGGCCTTCCTTGGCGATCCGCGAGATAGCCTTGCGGGTCGGCCCAAAACCGGTACTGCGGTCGGCGGAGGCGTAGCGATGCGCCTCTTCGCAAACGAACAGCAGCGGCGAAACGCCGTCGCTCCACAGCCCGAAGTCGAACGCCATGCGGCACAGCACCGACACCACGGAATCGACGACTTCGACCGGGAAACCAGCAAGCTGCATGACCGTCATCGGTCTGCCGTTGGACGGTAGCCGGAAGAGATGGCTGATGACTTCCGCCATGGTGTCGCCGCCGACATTGGCGTTGTCGAACATGAAGGTATAACGCGGGTCGTTGCGCACGGTCTCGATGCGCGAAATCAGTTTGTGATAGATGATGCGCGATGAGCGGTTCTCCAGCTTGCCCATGCGTTCGTCGATCAACGAAATCAGATCGGCCAGCCGATAAGGCACCGGCGTATCGAGGGTATAGCCGACAGATTTGGGCTCGCTGCGCTTCGATCCGATGCGATCGGAGTTCTGGTACTGCGTATACATTCCCTTCGCCAGAGGAATGATTTCAGAGAGAATGTCGAGTTCCTCAGGCACGCCGGGCCGGCCGCCGAACAGCACATCGACGATCTCTTCGAAGTTGAACAGCCAGAACGGCAGCCTCAGATTGCGCGGATTGAGCACAAGCGAGCGCTCGCCGAAACAGCGGCCGTACTCGTTGTGCACGTCGAGCAGGAAAATTCGTAAATTCGGCCGGGCTTTGAGGATTTCGTTCAAAAGCAGCGACACGCCGGTAGATTTGCCGACGCCGGTGGAGCCGAGCACCGCGAAATGCTTGGAGAGCATCTCCTCGATATCGACATAGGCGATGACAGAGGGATCCTGCTGCAAGGTGCCGACGTCGATCTGATCCGATCCCGACGGTGCATAGACCGTTCGAAGTTCCTGATTGGTGATCAGCTCGACGGCATCGCCGATGGTCGGATAGTTGGTGACGCCGCGCTGGAATTTGGGGCGCTCCGATACCCCGAGAATTTCGCCGAGCAGATCGACCGAGGCGGTGGCGATGTATGCGTCGGAGGTAGGCAGATGCTCGCAGGATACTTCCGTGATCATTGCAACGATGGTGGAATTGGCGCAGCGGATGCTGACGAAGCGGCCGACGGTTGCCCTTATTTCCGCAACGGCCATTTGGCGTACCGCCAAAAGGCCTACTCGCGCGAGGGAGCCGCGCACCGAAATCACACGTCCGAAAGAAGTCACAATCGTTGAACCTGGTGAGTCATGAATTTGCGTCAGGCCGTCACTATGCAGGGGGTGGTTGGAGAAACGGTTAAACGGGAGGGGCGCCCGATCGCTTAAATCTGCGGCGTCTCGGTAATCTCCGGTATTTTGGGATATCGCGCTGGCGCACGTCGACCCGTGGGTTTTGTGCAAAAATCGGCGTTTTGGCGCCCTTCAAGGGTGCCGCTTGGGAAGGCCAGCTCTTAACGCCTGGTTTACCACCGCCGCAAGGAGGCATTGGTCCGCGCTGAGCAGCCTGCTCGTCGAGATTGGGTTGACTGCGGCCTGTAGGCGGGCTGGAGGCAGGCCCAGGCGGCGGCGAATGCCAAGTGAAATATTTGTCGCTTTTGCGTTTAGCGCCGCGGCCACATACGCTAACTCTCCCCAAAAGGACACGACAAAGGGAATGCTATGTCAAAGACGGCTTTGGTGGTTTCGGCGCATCCGGGAGACTTCGTCTGGCGCGCCGGCGGCGCGATCGCGCTGCACGCCAAAAAGGGTTATCGGGTCAAGATCGTGTGTCTGGCGTTCGGCGAACGCGGTGAATCTCAATTCGCCTGGAAGCAGCCGGGCATGACGCTCGACAAGGTCAAGGCCGGCCGCCGGGACGAGGCAGAGCGCGCGGCGGCTTCGCTCGGCGCCGAAATCGAATTCTTCGATGCCGGCGACTATCCGTTGCGCCTTAACGACGCGCATATGGAGCGGTTGATCGACATCTATCGCGAACTCAACCCGAGCTTCGTGCTCACCCATTCGCTGGAAGACCCTTACAACGTCGATCATCCGGCGGCGGCGGCCTATGCCCAGGAGGCGCGCATCGTGGCGCAAGCGATGGGCCACAAGCCGCAGGCGGAATACAGTTACGCCGCTCCGCCGGTGTTTTTGTTCGAGCCGCACCAGCCCGAAATGTGCAACTTCAAGCCGCAGGTCATCCTCAACATCGACGAGGTCTGGGAGATCAAGCGCAAGACGTTTGAGATTCTCGCCGCACAGAAGCACCTGTGGGCCTATTACGAGCGGGTGGCTTTGCAGCGGGGCATGCAGGGCGGGCGCAATTCCGGCAAGGCCATGACCTATGGCGAGGCCTATCAGCGGCTCTTCCCGATGGCGATGGAGGAATTGGCATGAAGACGGTCGTTGTCCGCAATATCGATCGGGCTGAGGCGGACGTCGTCAAGCGGCTCGGCGCGCTCGGCGTCTCAACGGTGCACGAGGCCTGCGGCCGTATCGGGCTGATGAAACCTTATTTGCGCCCCGTGTGGGCGGGTGGTGAGGCGGCGGGCACCGCGGTCACCGTGCTGGCGCAGCCCGGCGACAATTGGATGATTCATGTCGCGGTCGAGCAGTGCCGGCCCGGCGACATCCTGGTGGTCGGATGCACCACCGATAACACCGACGGCATGTTCGGCGACTTGCTTGCGACCTCGCTCAAGGCACGCGGCGTCGTGGGCCTCGTCATCGATGCCGGTTGCCGTGACGTGAAATCACTCCGCGCGATGGGCTTTCCGGTGTGGTCGAAGGCGATTTCGGCCAAGGGCACGGTCAAGGCCACGCTCGGCGCGGTCAACGTTCCCGTGGTTTGCGCCGGCGTCAACGTTCGTCCGGGCGACGCCGTAATTGCCGATGACGACGGCGTTGTCGTGATCGGCAGGAAGGAAGTGGGTGAGGTCGCTGCGAAAGGCGAGAAGCGTCAGGCCGAGGAGGAGGGCAAGCGCCAGCAACTCGCTTCCGGCGTGCTCGGGCTCGACATGTACAAGATGCGCGAGGCCCTGGCGAAAGCGGGCCTCGTCTATGTCGATGGGCCGGAGTCCGAGTGAGGTGACGTTACGTTTGCGCACATTGCTCGGCGACCATCCTTGCACCGCCGCGCTGAAGAACGGTTCGATCAAGTCCGATTTAGTCACGCTCGATTTCGTCGAATATTCGCCAACCAATCGCGGCTTCAAACCCATGGTGCGCGAGGGCGCTTTCGATGTCTCCGAGATGGCGATCGTCACCTATCTGATGGCGAAAAGCTTCGGTAAGCCGATGGTGCTTTTGCCCAACGTCGTGCTGGCGCGATTTCAACACGCCTACGCGGTGTACCGGGCCGATCTCGGAACACTGACGCCACGCGATCTCGAAGGCAAGCGCGTCGGCATCCGCTCCTTCACCACCACGACCGGCGCCTGGCTGCGCGGCATTCTCGCTAATGATTATGGCGTCGATCTTGATTCAATTGATTGGGTCACCTTCGAGGACGCCCATGTCGCCGAATTTCAGGACACCACGGCGCGGGCGCCGCAAGGCAAACAGATCGTCCAGATGCTGCTCGATGGCGAACTCGACGCGGTCTTGGGAGAAAAAGTCGAACGTCCGGGCCTCAAACCTCTGTTTCCGGACACCGTGGCGGAAGAAAAGTCATGGTTCGCCAGACATGCCGTGGTGCCGATCAACCATATGGTGGTGGTAAAAAAAGAATGGTCTGACGATCATCCCGATGCCGTGTGCGAAGTGCACCGGCTGCTATCGGAGGCCGCGAAGGACGTGCAGCCGCGCATTCCGGTCGATCACATGCGCCGGTCGTTGAAGATGATCATCGACTATACCGCGCAGCAGGGACTGATCCCGCGCGCGTTCGAGGTCGATGAGTTGTTCGACGACGTGACAAGGAAGCTGCAATTCGCACGGTGGTGAGAAAGCGCACACCGTTCGAGGTCCGAATTAGAGCGTGATCCGGAAAAGCGTAAGCCGGTTTTCCAAACAAAAGATAGCGATAGATTCTGATTTAACTCCGTTGAATCAGTCTCTAGGCGGCGTCCTCGCGCAAACGGCCAGCTCGAAACTGGGTTTCGAGTTCGTCCTTTGGCACCGGACGTCCGAGCAAATAGCCTTGGGCAAAGTTCACCCCCAGCGTCCGTAGCATTTCGAATTGTTCGCGCGTCTCCACGCCTTCGGCGGTAATGGATATATCCAGCCCGTGCGCGAGGGTGGCGATCGATGAGATGATCGCCGTGGCTTTGTAACTTTCCACGAGATTGCCGACGAACGACTTGTCGATCTTTATCTTGTCGAACGGGAACGCTGTCAGGCAACTGAGCGAGGAATGCCCCGTGCCGAAGTCATCAAGCGCGAAGGAAACGCCGACTTTCTTCAATTTTTGCATGAATGCATAATTTTCTGTGCCGCGCTCCAGCAAAACGGATTCGGTGATCTCTAGTTCGAGCCGCTCCGGCGGCAAGCCGGTCTCCGAAAGCACCGACATGATCACGTCGAACAATTCGGCTTGCTTAAACTGGACCGCTGATAAATTTACGGCCACCCTCACGTCGGCCGGCCAGGTCATCGCATCCCTGCATGCGCGCTTCAGCACCCATTCGCCGAGCGGAACGATCAGGCCGGTCTCCTCGGCCAACGGGATGAACTGATCCGGCGGAATAAGGCCCCTGTTCGGATGGCGCCAACGAACCAAAGCTTCCAGGCCGCGACGGTCACCGGTTTTGACATCGATGACCGGCTGATAATGGAGTTCCATTTGTTCATGCCCGATGGCTTCACGCAGGTCGCTTTCCAGCGTGTTTCGGGCATCGAGCTCCAGCGACATCGCATCGTCGTACAGCGTGAAGCAGCTTCGACCCGCCGACTTGGAGCGGTATAGCGCAAGGTCTGCTTTCTTCAGCAACTCCTGTGGATCGCCGCCGGGCTCGGGCGACATCGCGATGCCGATGCTGACGCCGACTTCCACATGATGGCCGGGCAATTGAAACGGCTCAGCCATGCGTTGGCAAATCTGCGACGCGAGATTGATAGAACCCATTCTCTGATCGGCACAGCCGGCCTGAATGATAGCGAATTCATCCCCGCCCAGTCGTGCCAGGATGTCGCCGTCGCGCAATGTCGATCGCAAACGGGCCGCGGCTTCCCGAAGCAAGGCATCGCCGGCCGCGTGGCCGAGGGAATCATTGACGTTTTTGAAACGGTCGAGATCGAGCATGACGACTGAAAACGTATCGCCGCGGGGGCGATCGGGTGCATTGGCGGAGGCTTCCAGCTGATCGAGAAATACGGCTCGGTTCGGAAGCTCTGTCAGGGTGTCGATTCGGGCAAGCTCCAGCACGCGCTGGTTTGCCAGTTCAAGTTCGCGGGAGCTGCGGCTGGCAAGTTCGAGATAGATGACCACGAATAAGGTGATGACCAGCCCGGCTGCCAGCATGGTCAGGGCGCGATCGTATCTCGGGTTCAGTTGACTGGCGGGCGTTGGTGAGGCTTCCACACTCCAGTTGGCATCGCCGATCTTGAGGGCGCCTGACCACGGCGTGTCCTCCGAGAAGGCGTTCGGAGACTGCGATATTTTAGGCGCCGATGAGTAGTCGGGAATGGAGCGATGCTCCGGCCCGGCGCTTCGACCCAAATCGGGCGGGTAAACATCGATGGCGATATCGGAAGATGCAGCCGTCGCCGTCCGGATTGAATGCAACAGTTCCGCCAGATCGAATATCCCGATGACGTAACCATTTAGATTACGCCGCCGGTCGGCGACCGTCGTACGCGATGTTCCCTTCACATATACCGGCACGGCGACCAGCACGCCGTGTGTACCGCCTTTCAAATCGAAAAACAGCTTGGTGGGTACCGCCGTAACCGCGTCGTTGTCCCGCGCGCGCTGCAGCGTGGCAAACCGTATCGGATTGGTTGAATAGTCCAGCCCATAAACCATCGAGGTCTTTGGTTCGGTGGAAAAGAAGATTGGATAATATTCATCGTTCGAGGGCGCAGGGAAAAAGCCGGTCTCCGGCTTGGCAAGTGATTTGATCTGATAACCTGGGACGCCTTCGGCGATGGCGGCAGCCTCGAGTTCGGCGCGCTCTTTCCGTCTGACCCTCGGCACCCATCCCAGCCGAATGGCGCCCGTATGACTTTCAAACAGGTGGCCACTGAAAACCTCGAATTCGCTCCGACTGATTTCCTCGTTTGCGGATTCGAACAGCGTGCGCAACGTAACCAGCCGACTGAGATATTCGTTCACCCCGTTCTGCAGCACGATCAGTTCGGTCGCCGCGGCGCCCTCGAATGTAACCCTGGCCACGCGCTGTTCCCACCGTCCAACTGCGGCGGCTGCGATCAGTGAAAGCAACAGCCCAAGGCCGGCTGCGATGAGAGCTGGTAGGTGAAGGCTCGGCCTTGAGACGGCGATTTGTCGTCCCGAAAGGTGCCCTGTGACGTTACGCGGCCTGTTCTGATCGCCCATCGCCGACTCTCGATTTCCCGCCCGGGTTGTTTTTTTTCAAGAAGTTTCGAACTTGAACGCGTTATGGAAGCTAAACTTAAAAAAAGTTTGCAAAGCTCAAGGCCGGCCCCGCAAGTTTACGGGGTGCGGTTAACGATTTATGCGGCATTAAGAGTGCGAGGTACTCTTGCCGGATCGCTGGCGTTTGCGACGCGGCCATGAGTTAAGAAAGTCTTTACGCCGCCGGCGATAATGTTCAGATCGCAGCCGATCACAGCTGCATCCGATGGACCATCATCATGCATGGACAGCACCTGATAATCGGGAGCCTTGCGATTTTACTCGCCGGCACCAGTCCTCTTCATGCCGCAGTCGATGAGATCGGCGTGAGTTCCGATCGCATCCTGTTCGGCCAAGCGGCCGCGCTCAGCGGTCCTTCCTCGGCGCTCGGTCAGGGTATGCGGGAGGGTATTCTCGCAGCCTTTGCCGAGATCAACGCGAAAGGCGGGGTTCACGGCCGCAGGCTCGAGTTGACAAGTCGAGATGATGGTTACGATCCCGATCGCTCAGTCGCCCAGACCATCAAATTGATCGAGGAGGACCAGGTCTTCGCGTTGATCGGCGCGGTCGGGACGCCCACCACGACCGCAACCACCCCAATTGCGAAAGCCAGAAAGGTTCCGGTTATCGGTCCGTTCACCGGAGCTGGATTCCTCCGTGCGCCGGACCTGCCGAACGTCGTCAACATTCGCGCGAGCTACAGGGCCGAGGCCGAGGAATGGATCAAGCACCTGACGGAAGATCTTCACCTGAAGAACATTGCGATCTTCTACCAGGACGATTCCTTCGGGCGCGACGGTCTGGATGGCGTCAAGCGCGCGCTGGAAAAGCGCGGCTTGGAATTAACGGCAGAAGGAACATTCGAGCGCAATACGAGAGCGGTTGGTTCAGCATTGCGCACGCTCAAACGCGCCGAACCGGAAGCGGTCGTCATGGTCGGCACATACGGACCATGCGCGGAGTTCATCAAGCTGGCGCGCAAGAGCGGCTTTAACCCGGTCTTCGTCAGTGTCTCATTTGTGGGCGCCAACGCGCTTGCGAAAGAACTCGGCTCCGATGGCCAGGGAGTGGTTGTCTCTCAGGTCGTTCCGTTTCCCTGGGATACGTCGGTACAACTCGTCGTCGATTACCAGGCCGCCGAAAAATTCCTCGATCCGAATTCAAAGCCGGATTTCATATCTTTGGAAGGATACCTCTCGGGACGCCTCGTCGCTTCCGCGCTGGAAAAGACCGGACCAAATCCGACACGCGCGGACATGCTCAGGATTATCCATGAGGTTGGAAGGTTTGACATCAGTGGAACGACCGTGACCTTCGGGCTCAATGCGCACGATGCCCCTAGCCAGGTCTTTCTCACCGTGATTCGACGCGATGGAACTTTCGAGGCCATAGACAAGCTATAAGATTTTTGCTGTTTTGAATTCCGATCGCATTCCAGCGCAACCGATGCAGGGCTGGGCAAGGCCACGTGTCGCGCGAATGCGCGCGCCCTGATAAACTCCGCCTGCCCATCATTTCGAGTATTGCAACGGGACTGCTTAGCCGCGCCTTGGCGCGCTCCTGCACTCTTCCAGATGCTCCTACAATCTTCCAGATAATGAGAGATCACCGAATGCACCCCGAGCCGATTTTCGATCTTGCCCATCTCGGCCATATGGAATTGCTCACGCCGAAACCCGACGAGAGCCTTAAATTTTTCGTCGACGTGATGGGCATGACGATCAGCGGCCGCAAGGGCGAGTCGGTTTATCTGCGGGGCTGGGACGATTATGAGCGCTATTCGCTCAAGCTGACCGCCTCGAAAACGTCCGGCATGGAGCACATGGCGCTGCGGGCGCGAAGCCCGCAAGCGCTCGAGCGCCGTGTCGCAGCGCTCAAGGGGTCCGGATACGACATCGGCTGGATCGACGGCGATATGGGGCAGGGGCCTACGTTTCGTTGCCGTGATCCGGACGGTCACATCATCGAACTCTATTACGAGACCGAGTGGTACGAGGCGCCGCCCGAACTCAAGCCCGCCCTGAAAAATCAGGCGCAGCGGTTTCCCGCGCGCGGCGTCAACGTCCGCCGGCTCGATCACCTCAATTGTCTCGCGGTCGACATCAAGGCCAACCGCATCTTTTTTGAAAACTATCTCGGCTGCCGGCTGACCGAACAGATCGTGCTCAACGACGGCACCGAAGCCGCGATGTGGATGACGATGTCGAACAAGAGTTACGACTTCGCCTATTCGCACGATCACTCCAACACGCCCGGCCGCTTTCATCACGTCACCTACGCGCTCGACAGCCGCGAGGAAATCCTGCGCGCCGCCGACATCTTCCTGGAGAACGGCGTCTATATCGAGACCGGCCCGCACAAGCACGCGATCCAGCAGACGTTTTTCCTCTACGTCTATGAGCCCGGCGGCAACCGCGTCGAAGTCGCCAACGCCGGCGCTCGCCTCATCCTCGCGCCAGACTGGAAACCGATCGTCTGGACGGAAGAAGAGCGTAAAAAAGGCCAGGCGTGGGGACTGAAGACGATCGAGTCGTTTCATACCCATGGCACGCCGCCGGTTGGGACCGGCTAAAGCTTTGCGACCGCGGGGTCGCCTCCCGCATGCAGGTCGAACGGGTTGACCGTTGCATGACCCGGCATCCAAGCGGGGCGGGTCCCTTTTCCCACATACGTTTCAGTCGGACTTTGAGCGCCACCTGCGTGGACGGCGTGCGTCCGCTCGGATAAAACCTGGGTGTAAGCAAAAATAACAAGCGATCGGCTACGCATCGATCGTTCCGGGAGGGGACATGTGTCAACTGTGTCGACGTGATTTCATTCGCGGCGCTGCCGCTTTCAGTGCGGCCGGCGTAACCGGGTTACTCTCATCGCCTTTGTTGGCTCAGGTGCAGCGCGCCGACATCGGTTCGTCGAAGCTACCGCCGCGCGGCGAGTTCACCATCGCTAATGCCTATGTGATGACGATGGATGGTGCGCTTGGCGATATCGCGAGCGGGTCGGTCCACGTCAGGAACGGCGAAATCGTCGCGGTCGGCAAGGACGTGACGGGCGGAGGTCAGAAGATCGACGGCACGGGCATGATCGTCATGCCGGGTTTGGTCGAGACCCACTGGCACATGTGGAATACGCTCTTCCGCAGCTTTGCCGGCGACAGAGCGGAGGAGGGCTATTTCCCGACGGTCGCGCGTTTCGGCCAGCAGATGAATGCCGACGATATTTTTCACAGCACGCGGCTCTCGGCCGCGGAGGCGATCAACTCCGGCATGACCTTCGTGCATTCCTGGTGTCACAATGTGCGCAGCACGGCACATGCCGAAGCCGATATCCGCGCGCTCACTGAGGTCGGCATCCGCGCCCGCCATTCCTGCGGTTGGCCGCAAGGCTTTCCCGACACGCAAGCGGCCGACCAGGGGCCGCTCGAGAGTCTCGCCAGGGATTGGAAGAGCTGGTCCAACGAGGGCCTCATTAGTCTTGGCATGGCGTGGCGCGGACAATTCCGCGCCGGGCCGATCAAGCCGGAAGTGTATCGGCCGGAATTCGACAATGCCCGCAAGCTCGGGCTCCCGATCACGGTGCATGTCGCGAGCGCCCGCAAGGCGGTCAACCAGATTGAGCTGCTCTACGGCGCGAAGCTGATGGGCAAGGATGTCCAGCTTATTCACACGCTGTCGGCGAACGCCGCGGAGCTCGACATGATCAAGGAGTCGGGCTCAACCGTCTCGTGCTCGCCCGGTTCGGAACTGCGCATCGGCTACGGCTATCCGCAAATCACCGAGATGCTCGCCAAGAATATTCCGCTCGGCATCTCCGTTGACACTTCGGCGCTGACGGGAAGTTCGAACCTGTTCGGCGTGCTCAAGCTTGCGCGCGACTGCGAGAACGCCAAGGCCGAAAGCGAGTTCAAGATGACGGCGCGCAAGGCGCTCGAGCTCGGCACTATCGAGGGCGCGCGCTCGATGGGGATGGAAGATGTGATCGGGTCGCTCAAGCCCGGCAAGCGTGCCGATTTGATCGCGATCAGCCCCAATGCGCTCAACATGGCGGTTGTGACCGACCCGTCGCACCTCGTGCTCGAAGCGACCGGTCCGGAAAATGTCGATACGGTCGTGGTCGATGGCCGCATTCTCAAGCGCGGCGGCAAGCTTGTGGCGCTCAACACGTCCGAGGTAATTGCCGGCGCGAACGCCGCGCTTGCCGGCATACGCGAACGCACGAAATGGCGGTGAGCGTTCCGCCGGCGGTATAAATCACGCGTCGAGAAGTAGCGCGCTCGCCGAGGCGGCAAGACAGACGGCGGCGCAGACGGCCATGGCGATTCCGAAGGCGGTGGTGAGCCCCGGTCCGGTTGCGGCCAGCACCGAGCCGAGGAGAGCGGTGGCGACGAGCCCGCCGGTTCGCGCCACCGCGCTGTTGAACCCGGATGCCGATCCCGTATGTTCGGCGTCGACCGACATCAGCACCGCGGTCGTCAGCGGCGCGACGGCACAGGCCATTCCGAGCGCGATGATCACCATCGCCGGCAACACGTCGGTCCAGAAGTTCTGGCCGGATCCGATGCGCAGCGCGAGCAAGAATCCGATCGCGACGACGAGGGACCCGAAGATGAGCGGCCGTCGTGGGCCGATTCTCGCCGCAAAGGCGCCGATGATGGGAGACGCCGCCGCGATGATAAGCGGGAGCGGCAACAGCGCGGCACCTGCCTGCACGGCAGAATAGCCATGGGCGACGATGAGGACGTAAGGCACCAGCACGAACAGCCCGCCGAGCGCGCCGTATAGCAACAGCGTCAGTAACGTCAGGCCGACGAAGCCCGGCGATCCGAACAGCGCGAGCGGCATCATCGCCTTGTCGCCGAGCCTTTTTTCCACGCGCACGAAGGCGAGCAGCAGCAAAGCTCCCGCAGTCAGCGTGCCGAATGCAACGGGTGACCAACTGCGTGAGGAGCTTTCGGTGAGCGCCCATGTGGCCAACCCGAGCCCCGCCGTCACCAGAGCCGCACCGACGCCATCCAGGGGGGTGCGGTTTCCTTCCCGATCGGCCGGCACGTAGCGATAGGCCAGCACAACAGCCGCCGCCGCGATCGGAAGATTGATCAGGAAAGCCAGACGCCAACTGCCGATGTCGATCAGCCAGCCGCCGAACACCGGTCCGAACGCCCCGGCCGCGGCGCCGGTCGCAGCCCAGATGCCGATGGCGCGGCCCTTCGCCTCTCCGGAGAAGGTCTGGCCCAAAATCGCAAGGCTGTTGGGCATCACCATCGCCGCACTCATGCCTTGGACAAATCGCGCGACCAAGAGCCAGCGGAGGCTCGGCGAAACGGTACAGGCGAGCGAGGCGAGCGCGAAAAGCAAGGTACCGATCATCAACAGCCGACGCCTGCCGTAGCGATCGCCAGCGGCCCCTCCTAATAGAAGCAGCGCACTGAGCGGCAGCAGATAAGCGTTCACGACCCATTGTAGATCGCCCGCACCCGCACTGAAGCTCGCTCCAATCGTCGGCAGGCCCACATTCACCACCGAACCGTCGATGAAGGCGAGGCTGGAGGCTAATATCGTCGTCGCGATCACGAGGCGCGGACGAACGGCGCCGTCGATGGGCTCCGTCGACCGGGCGGCATCGGCATCGCAGGGCGCGGGGAGAGCGGTGCTCATGGTGCTGCTTTATGACAGCGTGTGTGGAGGGAGTGAAAGAAAAAAGCCGAAAAGCCAAAGACAAGATCGCAAAGGTGGCCGCCCTGATTGGATCAGCCGGTGGGGCGATGCATCGCCTCCCGCGTTCCAGGAGGGTTTGTCATCAAATCGATTGAGATAGGGTTTTCGGAAGCTGGCTGGGGAACTAGGATTCGAACCTAGACAAACAGAGTCAGAGTCTGTTGTGCTACCGTTACACCATTCCCCACCGAAGTGCTTTATTTTACAGCACTATTTTCGGAAGTTTTGCAATCGCAGCCAAGAGTTTTGCAAACTCGGCAATTTGCAGCGCTGATATAGCCGCGTCGGCGTTCGCGGTCTAGTCCTCCTTCCCGATCAATCGAAGCCGCTTTTGCCTGTCGTTGGCGACCTTCATCTGGTCTCGGAACCGCATGTAGTGCTCGACGTTCTGGCGGGACATCCCGATGTCGTTGGCGATCTGGTCGACCTCGTAGCCTTGTTCGGCGCGGGCCAAGATGCCGGTACCGCGCAAGCCGTGAATCGTCGGGTGATCGGCGTCTTCGGGGTCGATGTCCCATTCGTACTTCTTGACCTGGGCAGCGACCCATTCCTTCCAGCGCCGGCAGAGTTCGTGCCCCTCTGGGGTCTCGGCAAGCCAGCGGCCGTAACGCGCGCGAAGACCGTCGGGCGTGTATTGCGCGCCCTTTGGGGAGTAGAGATAGAGGCCTTCGCGGTAGCGATCGATCGGCTTCAGCCAGCGCGAATTCGTGAAGGCGATCGGCGTCTCCGCCCAGCGGTCGAGCTCGAGCGCGTCGGTGGCGGCCAGCGGGATATGGAAGGAGCGGCGGCGCTTGCGGGTTTTCTTCGGCCGGCACCATAGGCCGTTGCGGTCGCGGTGTTCAGGGCCCATCCGGATCATGTCACTGATGCGCTGGCAGCTCATGATGCCGAGACGTTCCATCCGCACCAGGTCGGGCCAAGCTTTCTCGCGAACATAGGCGATGACCCAAGCCGGCCAAGGAACGTGGCCGCGGTCAGGGACGTCGAAGTCCTTCACCTTCTCGAATGGATCGACCTTCGCGAGACCAAGTGGAATCGCGAAATCCCAGATGGTGCGACCGACCGAATGCATCTGGTTCGCCATGACCGGGGTATCCTTCATGGCGTCGCGCGCGGTCTGCACAGCTAGCGGGACCAGATCATTGACAGGTACGAGTCCCCATGTCTCGTGGTCCTCGATGGGGGGAGACTACCGTTACTCACTCACCATAGGCCAAGCCAAGAAATGGAGGAGTTGATCGTTCAGGCGAAACGGGAGCTCGGGAGATGAGGGGAGGAGGTCGGCGATAACGCTAAAATCGACAAGACATACGCAAACCAGAACAGCTCGTTCACTGATAAGAAAATTACGAAAACGGAGTCAGTTCGCCGACTCATCAGGTTTTCGCACGGGTCATTCGTGCAATGACCAATTTGCGGAATGTCCGTTTCGAAGGGCAGAGCGGCGAAACGTACTGACACCGCCAAGTACGACCGTGCCGTTCTGCGCGGAGTCCAAAAAGATGTGTCGGGTCATTTCAGGCGAACGGTCGAACCAGTTCGGGTCATCAAATGTGCCGTCATCGACACCGTATATTGCTGGAAATCGTTTTAGGTCGAGATAGAGCTTCGTACCGCAGGCTGCACAGAAATTGATGGTGCCCCGCTTTCCGCTGCCCTCGGAGGCTTGCGTGAAGGTGGCCAGTTTGCCAGCAACACCTATCCCCGCCGCTCCGCTTTCCCGCACCTCAATTCCGCGTGAAGCGGTACCCGTATCCGGCGAATGTCATGGTGGGCGCTGTTCCGAATGGTAGTCTGCGCGTCGTAGACGCGTCAGACAACGAATTCTCGCGAAAAATACCGCGTTCGGCGCCGCCAACAGATTTCCTGCAAGCCGCAGTTTGCGGGCATTGCCACTCCAAGGCCAGGAACAAGAGTCGGCAAATTGTCCGATCCCATCGCCGAGCGCGAGAAGCGGAACGCCACGCCTGCTCCCTGATCCCGCCGCTCCAGCCGGCCATCAGACCAAGGAGAGTCATCCATGGATACGGTCAAATTACCCGATGAAGGCCGGCGCAGCTTTCTTGCCGCCTCCGCAGCCGCGGGCGTCGTCAGCCTGCTTCCCGCACAAATGGCCACGGCGGCCGGAGACACCGCAATCCGCCCCTTCCGCGTCAACGTTCCGGAAGCCGACCTCGCCGACTTGCGCAAACGCATCGCCGCGACAAAGTGGCCCGAGCGCGAACAGGTCGCCGATGCAACGCAAGGCGTGCAGTTGGCGACGATGCAGAAGCTCGCGCAGTATTGGGCGAACGAGCACGATTGGCGCAAGTGCGAGGCGAAGATCAATGCCGTGCCGAACTTCATCACCGAGATCGACGGGCTCGACATTCATTTCATTCACGTTCGCTCGAAGCATGAAAATGCGCTGCCGATGATCGTCACCCATGGCTGGCCCGGCTCGATCATCGAGCAGATGAAGATCATCGATCCGTTGACGAATCCGACGACAGACGGCGGGACCGCGGCCGATGCCTTCCATCTCGTGATTCCGTCTCTGCCGGGTTACGGCTTCTCGGGCAAACCTGCGGCGCCTGGATGGAATCCCGTTAGCATTGCGAAAGCGTGGGCGACGCTCATGCAACGCCTCGGCTACACAAAATACGTGGCGCAGGGTGGCGATTGGGGCAATGCCATATCGGAGGTGATGGCTTTGCAGCAGCCGTCGGGATTGCTCGGCATTCACACCAACATGGCGGCGACGGCTCCACCCGATGTTTCTAAAGCGCTTTCGGCGGGCGGCCCGCCGCCCGCCGGTCTTTCGCCGGACGAAAAGCACGCGTGGGATGGGCTCGATGACTTCTATAAGAACGGGCTGGGCTACGCCAACGAGATGGCGCTTCGTCCGCAGACGCTCTACGGAATCGTCGATTCGCCGGTTGGTCTTGCGGGCTGGATACTCGATCACGACATTCGCAGCTACCAGATGATCGCCCGCGTTTTCGACGGCAAGCCTGAAGGGCTGAGCCGCGACGACGTTCTCGACAACATCACGCTTTATTGGTTGACGAATACCGCGATCTCTTCAGCGCGTCTTTACTGGGACACGAAGAACAATTTGCCGGCAGGCGGCTTCTTCGACGCGAGAGGCGTCACGATTCCGGTGGGCGTGAGCGCGTTTGCTGAAGAAATTTATCAAGCGCCGAAGAGCTGGGCAGAGAAGGCGTATGTGAAGCTCATCCACTACAGCAACCATCCCAAAGGGACGCACTTCGCGGCCTGGGAACAGCCTGCGCTCTTCGTGTCCGATGTGCGCGCAACCTTCAAATCGCTTCGTTCGATGTGACAATGAGATGAACGGCGCGCGTGTCCGGCGCGCGCCATTCTCCTCACAGCCAAATTATCGAAACCAGGAGTTCGCTGATGTCCGAAGACACGCGTCTTGATCGGGCTTCGACGCCGGTACCGAGTCTCCACGCAAGGTTTCGGTGACGCCGCGGTTGGCGGACGTCCGCTTCTGGGTGCCAACAACGGAAGTCACGGATTCCCGGATTTTTTATTTTGCGAGCCTCATATCGGAACCGGGGCGCTCAGCTCGCTCTCATCTTTGAGGCTGCTGCAGCTCTCGGGCGCTTCGCGAGACT
>Ga0137359_10000065_pt1 | contig 79892 bp, 56 predicted proteins | sample Mad1_40_16metaG_FD_108281 | JGI IMG/M metagenome (GOLD analysis project Ga0137359, IMG submission 108281) | Vadose zone soil microbial communities from Angelo Coast Range Reserve, California, USA - Mad1_40_16 metaG | ecosystem: Environmental > Terrestrial > Soil > Vadose zone | place: USA... | reverse complement strand
TTGCGGTTCTTACGCTGGCATTGGGCATCGGCGCCACTACCGCGATCTTCAGTGCCGTGAGTCCCGTTTTGTTGGAGCCGCTGCCTTATCCGTCTGCAAATCGCCTCACGACGATCTGGTATGCCGGCGCCGATGGGTCGCGAGTCGAGCAGGCTTTTGGCACCTATCGCGAGTTGGCGCAACGTAGTCTGTCCTTTGACTCTGTTGCCGTGATGAAATCCTGGCAGCCACACCTGACCGGCACAAGCGAGCCGGAAAGACTTGTCGGGCAACGCGTGAGTGCGAGCTACTTCAGAGTACTGGGTGTGAGACCAGCGCTGGGACGAGATTTCGATTCAAACGACGATCTCCTGCATGGCCCCAACGTCGTGATCATCAGCCACGAATTGTGGCTGCGGCGTTTTGGAAGCGATAAAACGATTGTGGGACGCCAAGTCACACTCGACGACAACGTCTTTGACGTCATCGGTGTGATGCCGCGTGGGTTTGAAAACGTTATGGCTCCGTCGGCGGAGCTTTGGTCACCGTTGCAATACGATATGTCGTTGGGTACCGCCTGGGGTCACCACCTGCGGATGGTTGGCCGGCTGCGGTCAAACCTGGGAGTGGAGCAAGTCAGGCATGAGCTTGACACCATCGCCCACTCGCCCGTGCCGGAGTTTCCCAGGGTGCCGTGGGCGTCCGCCGGTAAGGGCTTCATTGTGAACCCGCTTCAGGACGACGTCACAGCCGGCGTTAAGCCCGCCCTACTCGCGGTCCTCGGCGCCGTCACACTTCTCCTTGGGATTGCGAGCATCAACGTAACCAATCTGCTACTGGCTCGCGGCGCACAACGGCGCGGCGAATTTGCTGTACGCGCTGCACTCGGCGCCACGCGAACGCGTATGGTTCGGCAAGTGCTGATCGAGAGTTTGTTGCTTGCTCTGCTTGGCGGCTCGATTGGCATCTTATTGGCGGACTTCGGCGTACGCGCGCTGGTTGCACTTAGCCCGCTAGGCCTGCCGCGGGTGAATGCCATCGTTGTTAACACCACCGTCCTCGGCTTCACACTCGGGATTACCACGCTGATAGGAATAATCGTGGGATTAATTCCAGCAGTGTATGCGTCACGAAACGATCTGCACACAAGTCTGCAACTGAGTTCACTGCGAACAGCCGCCGGCCAAAGTTTGGCGCGCCGCGGGCTAGTCGTCGTGGAAGTCGCACTGGCGCTCATCCTGTTGGTGGGCGCGGGATTACTAATGCGCAGTCTTCAGCGTCTATTCGCGATCTCTCCGGGATTCGATACTGCGGGGATGCTTACGATGCAGGTACAGACGTCAGGACGGCGATTCGATCAGGCAACCAACGATCGCTTTTTCGCACAGGCCCTGGAAGCCGTGCGCCGGACTCCCGGCGTTACGGCAGCGGCCTTCACCAGTCAGTTGCCACTCAGCGGCGACGACGATGAGTACGGCGCGCGCTTCGAAGGCGACGATCCCAATTCCGGTTACAACGTCTTTCGGTACGCGGTGAGTCCGGGCTACTTCGAAACAATCGGCGTCCCGCTAGGCCGCGGTCGTCTTCTCAACGAGCACGACATCGCGGACGCACCCCTGGCCGTCTTGATCAGCGAGTCCTTAGCCAGACGCAAGTTCGGAGATCGCGATCCCATCGGCCAACGGGTCCATGTAGGGCCAACCGACAGACCCTGGTACACGGTCGTCGGCGTGGTTGGCGACGTCAAGCAGGTTTCGCTGGCAGTGAATCAGCCGGACGCAGTGTACATCCCAACTACTCAATCATGGTCCGTGGAGGGCGTGCAATCGTTGATCGTCCGCGCGCGCGGGAATGCAGCCGGATTGACTCCTGCGATTAAACAAGCCATTTGGTCAGCCGATAAGGATCAACCGATTGTGCGAATCGCAACGATGGATGCGTTGCTGACAGCCTCGGCCGGCGAGCGCCGCTTCGCACTAATCTTGTTCGAAACCTTTGGACTCGTTGCTCTGGCGCTTGCGGCGACCGGCATTTATGGAGTGCTCGCCGGCAGTGTCGCCGAACGCACCCGCGAGATCGGGATAAGGTTGGCCCTGGGCGCGCAAAGATCTGACGTCCTTCAACTGATCCTAAGACAAGGTCTCATACTCACGCTCAGCGGCGTCGGCTTTGGATTGCTGGCCGCCTGGGCGATGACGCGGTTGCTGACCAAGCTTCTTTATGGAGTTACCCCCACTGATCCTTTTACCTTCGGCGGGGTTGCTCTGTTGTTGAGCACGGTCGCACTGCTCGCTTGCTATATACCTGCGCGCCGCGCGACCAAAGTAGATCCATTGGTTGCGCTCAGGTACGAATGAGCTTTCTCCCTTCTCCCTTTGGGAGAAGGGCTAGGGATGAGGGCTTAGGCAACAGGCCTACACCCTCACCCAAGCCTGTCCCATGGGGAGGGCTAAAGGCTTGCAAATTGAAAATGATCTTATGGATTCACTATTCAAGGACATTCGTTATGGCGTTCGCAGCCTGTTGAAGCGCCCGGGCTTCACCGCGATTGCGGTCATTACCCTCGCGCTCGGCATTGGCGCGAACACGGCAATTTTCAGCGTCGTCAATACGCTGCTACTCCGTCCGCTGCCCTTCAAAGAGCCTGCCAGGTTAGTTCAGGTGTGGGAGGCGAACTACAAGCGCGGCCGGAATACAATGGACGTTTCATATCCGAATTTTGTGGACTGGCGCGATCAAAATCAGGTCTTCGAGCAGATCGCCGCTTATTCGGATAAGACATTCAATCTTACAGGCACCGGCGAGCCGGAGCGGATCCAGGGCGAGATTGTGTCGCCCTCTATTTTCCCCTTGCTCGGGATCAAGCCCGTGCTCGGCCGGGTGCTATTGCCGGAAGAGGATCATCCGAACAAAGTCTTCTCAGTGGTGATGAGCGAAGGATTGTGGCGGCGGCGCTTCAACTCGGATCCGCAAATCATCGGTCAGACGATCAGACTCGATAGCGAGAGTTTTACTGTCGTCGGCGTGGTTCCAAACATCACGGATCTGTTTGACCTGCAAACTGACACTGAACTTTGGGTTCCCATCTCTCACAGCTTCGGTTTCAATAATCGTTACGGTCACTACCTCGACGTAGTGGCCCGCTTGAAGCCGGGCGTGACGCGCGAACAAGCCCAGACGAATATGGACATGATCGCCGGCGGGTTGGCTGCGCAGTATCCATCTTCCAATGTGGATCATGCGGTCAGCCTCGTTCCCTTGCAGCAGCAGATCGTCGGCGACTTCAAGCTGGCGGTGCTGGTGCTGCTCGGCGCGGTTCTCTTCGTTTTGTTGATTGCTTCGGCCAACGTCGCCAATATGCTGCTCGCGCGCGCGGCCAGCCGCAAGAGAGAGGTCGCTATTCGCACCGCACTCGGCGCCGGCCGTTGGCGCATCGTGCGCCAGTTGCTCACCGAAAGTCTGCTGCTTTCGGCTCTGGGCGGCGCCATGGGCCTGCTGCTTGCGCTGTGGGGAGTCTATCTGCTGGTCGCGTTTGGTCCTGCAGATCTGCCGCGCGCCAGGGAAGTGGCGGTGGATGGTCGCGTGCTCATCTTCACGTTCGCAGTCTCGCTGCTAACAGGAATCATCTTCGGCTTTGTGCCCGCGCTGCAAGCTTCGCGGCCGGATCTTAACGAGACCCTGAAAGAAAGTGGCCGTAGCACGACAGGCAGCGCCGGTCAGCGGCGGGTGCGAAGTCTACTGGTCGTCTCTGAAATAGCGCTTTCACTGATGTTATTGGTTGGCGCCGGCTTGTTGATGAGAAGCTTTGTGAAGCTGCAAGCGGTCGATCCCGGATTCAATCCAAACAACGTGCTCACGATGAAGGTAAGCCTGCGTGGGCCGAACTATCAAAAAGGCGCTCCGATCATCGCCTTTCACGATCAACTGGTCGAGAAGATCAAGGCACTGCCCGGCGTGCAGGCTGTCGCCACCCGCTCACATGTTCCCATCGCGGCCGATGATGGTTATGCGAATTTGAGCTTTGGCATCGAGGGACGATTGCCTGACGCAGCCAACCGGTCGATAGCTTTCTACAACGCTGTGAGTCCCGATTACTTTCAGACATTGGAAATACCCGTGCTCAAGGGTCGTCTGTTCGAAGCGCGTGACGATAGAAAGGCGCAGAGTGTGATTATTATCAACGAGACGCTCGCGCGGCGCTATTTTCCCGGCGAAGACCCCATCGGCCGGCGCATGACGTTGAATGACGAGGATCCGAAGGAAGAAGATTGGGCCACGATTGTAGCAGTAGTAAGAGATACCAAACCTCGCGCGGTAGATCTTACTGCTAGTCCTGTGGCGGAAATGTATATGCCCTTCGCTCAACAGCCTGAATCCTCGACGGCGCTAATGATCCGAACGACAAACAATCCTGAGATCGTCGCCGCCGCCGTACGGCACGAGGTGCAAACGCTCGACAAAACTCAACTGGTTCACAGCGTCAGAACTCTGGACAGCGTGATGTCAGAAGCAGTCGCCACGCCGCGCTTTCGCACGTCGCTGCTTGGAGTTTTCGCCGTCGTCGCTTTGATTCTGGCAATGGTCGGCATTTATGGCGTAATGAGTTACGCAGTCACGCAACGGACGCACGAAATCGGCATTCGCATGGCGCTGGGTGCGAGAACAACAGACGTCCTGAAGCTGCTCGTAAGGAATGGAATGGGGCCGGTGCTGTTAGGTGTGACGCTGGGACTGGCAGGAGCCGTGGGACTCACACGATTGATGGTGAGTTTCCTATTCGGAGTGACGCCAACCGATGCGTTGACGCTGGCAACTGTCTCAGTCGGTCTGATTCTTGTCGCGCTCGTCGCGTGTTCCATACCAGCACGCCGCGCGACGAAAGTCGATCCACTGGTGGCACTCAGGTACGAGTAAACAGTATTAATGGGAGCGAGGTGAGGGTCTTTTGGAAGTGTATCTGAATCCTCTCTAACGGTCGGGCTAATGGTCTGTCGGCGAGCGGGAATCGGCAATCGCGCATCGGAAATTGAACCATGGAAACTTTAGTTAACGATATTCGCTATGCAATCCGCGGATTGCTGAAACGCCCTGGTTTCGCCGCAGTGGTGATTGTCACGTTGGCGCTCGGCATCGGCGCGAATACGACGATTTTTACGCTGGTAAATGCCGTGCTGTTGAAGTCCCTGCCGGTAAGGCAACCGCAGGAGCTGGTCCTCTTTAGTAATGCTCAGGGCGAAGGAACTTCGACTGGTGATCCCCGCGTGGGTAGATGGGATCAGTTTTCTTACCTGGCATATCAATACATCCATAATCACAATCAGTCCTTTCAGGACATCTGCGCATTTCGCAGCGGTGACACGCGTCTCAGCATCCGCAAGACTGGGGTCGAATCAGGACAACCGGCGCAAAGAGCCCAAGGCCATCTTGTTTCCGGTAATTATTTTCCAGTCCTCGGAGTCACGCCGTTCAAAGGGCGCTTACTTACGCCCGCGGATGATTCGGAAAGCGCGTCGCCGGTTGCGGTTATCTCTTATCGATATTGGCAGGAGCAGTTGAACAGCGATGCCTCGATCGTCGGGAAGAATCTTCTCATTAACAACACCAACTTCAGTGTCGTCGGCGTTACTCCACCCGAATTCTTTGGCGAGCGCGTGCGCAGATCACCTGACTTGTGGTTGCCGCTTTCTTTTCAGCCACAGGTTGAGCTGCGCGACTCGTATCTGAAGAACACTAACGCGTATTGGTTGACCCTGATGGGCCGCCTTAAGCCTGGCGTGTCAATGGACCAGGCACAGACGCAAAGCAACTTTACACTGCGACAGTTTCTTACTGAGCAGGCAGGCAGCGACCTCACGCAAGAGCGGCAACGTGACATTCAAAAAACCCACGTGCAGCTTAGCGAAGGTGGTCGCGGAATTTCCGGGCTCCGGTTTATTTATTCGAAACCGCTTCACCTGCTAATGGCAATCGTCGGCGTGGTCTTGCTGATCGTCTGCGCCAATGTCGGCAGTGTGTTTCTATCGCGCGCCGCGGCGCGACGAGCCGAGATCTCTTTGCGGCTCGCACTTGGCGCCAGCCGAACGCGCATTATTCGACAGTTATTAACTGAAAGTTTTCTGCTGGCAATCCTGGGCGGCGCGGCCGGCATCATGCTCGCTCAATGGGGAGTCAAACTGCTCGTAGGCATGGTCGCTGCGCAGGCCCCGTTGGACACGCATATCGACACCTATGTGCTGTTCTTTACCGCCGGCGTGTCGATGCTCGCGGGATTGCTTTTTGGTTTAGCGCCGGCGATCCAAGCGAGCAAAACGGATCTCACGTCGGCGTTAAAAGAAAAATCGCGGCTGCGTCACGGACGGCTGCGGTTTGGTCTTTCGTCAGGCCTCATTGCAACGCAGGTCGCGCTCTCGATGGTCTTGCTGACGGGCGCCGGCTTGTTCGCCCGCAGTCTTCTGAAACTGGAAAAGGAAAATCTGGGGTTCAATCGCGAGAATGTTCTGCTCGTTAATGTGGATCCACGTCTTGGCGGTTACAAGCCTGCCGAGCTCAATACGTTGTATCAGGAGTTATTCGATCGCTTGAGCGTGGTCCCGACGGTTCGGTCGGTCACGATGGCTACTTACTCGCCGATGAGTGGAAGGTCGTCCACAAGAAACATTGCGATACAGGGATACACGCCCCAACCGGGTGAGGACATCATCGTACAAACTCTCCTAGTTGGACCAAACTACTGCGAGACGCTCGGAGTTCCCCTTCTGCAAGGCCGCGAACCTGGGCCGCGCGATACAGCCGCGTCGTCACCGGTGGCTGTCGTGAACAAGGCTTTAGTCGATCGATATTTCAAGAGCGAGAATCCAATTGGGCACACATTCTTTTTTGGCGAACCGGGCGATACTGATGTCAAACGGATCGAGATCGTCGGCGTCATCGAAAACATCAAGACGTCTGATGCCCGGGAAGATGCGAGTCTCGCTGTCTATCGCCCCATGTTTCAGGCGCGCGATCAAGAGGCTTATTCGGTCACGTTTCACGTGCGCACTGCCGGCGACGCGGCCTCCCTCGCTCCTGCGATCCGCGAAGCAATTAATCAGGTCGATAGTAAGCTTCCGGTGTATGGCGTGACTACGCTTGACCAGCAGCTCGGCGACAATCTAAAGCAGGATAGCTTGATCGCACGGCTGATGACGTTCTTCAGTTTGCTCGCATTGGTGCTTGCCTGCATAGGTTTGTATGGCGTGATGGCCCACGGCGTTGTGCGGCGCACGAATGAGATCGGCATACGCATGGCGCTGGGAGCTGGACGTGGAAACATCGCGCGCATGATCTTGCACGAGGCGCTGACAATGGTGCTGGCCGGACTCTTGATTGGAATTCCAATGGCCCTGGCCGCGGGTCAGCTCGTTTCGAACCAGTTGTTCGGATTGAAACCGAGCGATCCAATAAGTTTTGTTGCCGCCGGCGTCGTCTTGCTGGCGGTGTCCTTGCTCGCGGGTTACTTGCCTGCGCGGAAAGCATCACGCGTCGATCCTCTGGTGGCGCTGCGATACGAATAGACTTCGTTTGATGTTGGCAATAGAGAGAAGAAAAGGACTATGAATACCATTCTTCAAGATGTGCGCTATGGCGTGCGAATGTTGATCAAGACTCCGGCGCTGACGTTTGTGGTGATACTTGCGCTGGCGCTTGGCATTGGCGCGAACACGGCAATCTTCAGCGTCATCAATGCGGTTGTGCTGCGGCCGCTGCCGTATGATCACGCTGAGCAGTTGTTGTTTTTGAACGAGCGCAGCCCGGTATTGGATGAGATGTCGATCTCTTATCCGAACTTTACGGACTGGCGCAATCAGAACCACGTCTTTGAAAAGATTGGAGTTTACAATCGCAACAGTTACAACCTGACAGGGTATGGTGAAGCAGAGCGAATCCTGACAGCCCAGGTCTCTGCTGATCTCTTTTCCACTTTGCGTGTCAACGCCGCTTTCGGCCGTATTTTTACAAACGAAGAAGACAAACCCGGTGGTCCGCCGGTAGTAGTGCTTAGTTATGCTCTGTGGCAGCGCCGCTTTGGCGGTCAAACCAATATCCTTAACCAATCGCTGACCCTGAACGGCAGAAGCTACACGGTGCTCGGAGTGATGCCTCCGGATTATGCCTTCCCCAGCCGCGTCGAAATGTGGGTGCCGGTGGGCCAATTGTCCGGCGATCCGAATTGGCAGGAGCGCGGTAATCATCCGGGCTTGTACGCGGTCGCGCGACTCAGGCCCGGCGCCAGCGCAGCCCAGGCGCAGGCGGACATGAACAACATCGCCGCCAACCTCGAAAAGCAATATCCTGATTCAAACTCGAGCAACGGCATCCGGATTCGTCCAATGATGGAAGTGCTGGTGGGCGACACAGTGCGCGACACACTTTGGATCCTTTTTGGCGCAGTCGCTTTCGTGCTGCTGATCGCGTGCGCGAATATCGCGAATCTCTTGCTTGCACGGGCGAGCGCCCGGCGAAAGGAAATGGCAATTCGCGCCGCGATGGGCGCCGGGCGCTGGCGCATCGCGCGGCAACTGCTGACAGAAAGTTTGCTGTTGGCGATCGTGGGCGGAGGTCTGGGGCTGCTTATAGCCCGCCTCGCAATCAAACTAATTCTCTATGTAAGTCCCACCGCAATTCCACGCTCGCGCGAAATCACGCTCGATTGGAGAGTGCTGGCATTCACGCTCGGTGTTGCTTTGCTGACCGGAATCCTTTTCGGGCTAGTCCCGGCAATCCAGGCCGGTGAAGTCGATGTGCACGAAACATTGAAAGAGGCGAGCCGCGGCACCTCGGCGAGACATTGGTTGCGCAGTTCGCTCGTCATAGTGGAAGTAGCCACCACAATGGTCTTGCTGATTGGGGCCGGCTTGATGATTCGGTCCTTCTACCGGCTCGCGAACGTGAATCCAGGGTTTTCTTCTGAACATCTGACGAGTTTCACGGTCTCGCTGCCGCAGAAAAAATACGCGACCGAAGAACAACGAAGCGAATTCTTTAACCGCCTGGTGGTAAATCTTCGCAGCTTGCCCGGCGTGCAATCTGCCGCCGCGGCTTCCGGGCTGCCGCTGGGCAACAATGGTTGGCAGACGTCGTTCGTGTTGGACGGTCGACCGCAACCGGCGCGCGGCGATACTCCGCTGATGGAAGCGTGCACGGTCACGCCGGATTATTTTCGCACCATGAATATTCCGCTGCTGCGCGGACGTTACTTCACACCGCAGGACAACCGATCATTCATCGCCGGTCGCGACCTCAGCAAGTACAATGAAGGTGAACGAATGATCAATGGCTCGAATGTGATCATCGTTGATGAAGAGTTTGCGCGACGTCATTGGCCCAATGAAGAGGCGGTCGGCAAACGAATCAGGTTCGGTACCGATCCCCAAGCACCAGTGCTGGAAGTCGTCGGCGTGGTCGGCCGCGTCAAGATGGAGAGTCTGAGCGATGACTCGAATCGAGTGCAGGGCTATTTTTCCTTTTCGCAGATTCCTTTTGGCGGCATGACGGTGATTATCAAAGGCAATGGAGATCCCAATCAGCTGATTGCGTCGGCGCGCGAGCAGGTAAAAGCAGTCGATCCGGATCAGCCAATCTACAACATTCGCACGATGGACGAGATTCGCGGTGAGTCGGTCGCGCCACAACGTTTGAATCTGATGTTGCTGAGCATCTTTGCCGGGATCGCTTTTGTGCTCGCGGTTGTCGGGATCTACGGCGTGATGTCCTATGCCGTTACCCAGCGGACACACGAAATCGGCATTCGCATGGCGATTGGCGCGCAGCCGAGTGACGTATTCCGGATGATTCTGGGCCAGGGAATGTTGCTCACCATCGCCGGACTTATCGCCGGACTGCTCGGCGCCTTTGCTCTCACGCGACTGATGTCGACGATGCTCTTTGGGGTGAAACCAACCGACCCGGCAACGTTCGCGGGCGTGGCGCTGCTGCTGACTGCCGTAGCGTTGGTCGCGTGTTACATTCCAGGTAGACGCGCAACTAAGGTTGATCCGGTGAATTCGTTACGTTATGAATAGGTAAAGCGGTCGGGCTACTGCCCCGCTACGGCGCCTTCGCGAGATACTCTGCACCGATGCCAAGAATTCTAATCGCCGATGATCAGGTTGACGTGCTTGCCGCGCTGCGGCTGCTGCTTAAGGGTGGGCATTACGACATCGTAACCGCCTCATCGCCCGCCGGCGTTCTGAAAATAGCTGAGTCCCAGGAACTTGATCTCGTTCTGATAGATCTGAACTATGCCCGTGACACCACATCTGGCAGCGAAGGTTTGGATTTGCTTCCGCGCATTCACGCAACCGATCCGACGCTGCCGGTGGTTGTCATGACGGCCTGGGGCAGCGTGGATGTCGCAGTCGAAGCGATGCGCCGGGGGGCGCGCGACTTTATTCAAAAGCCGTGGGACAACGCGCGTTTGCTCGCGGTGCTCCGCACTCAGATTGACCTGGCGCAGGCCCTCAGGCGCGGTCAGCGGCTTGAGGCTGAGAATCTCACCTTACGAGATGACAACGCCGCGGCAAGGCTTCCTCAGATCGTGGCGGAATCGCCGGCAATGAAATCCGTTCTGAACGTAGTGCGGCGTATTGGTCCGGCTGACGCCAATGTTTTGATTACCGGGGAAAACGGTACCGGCAAAGAAGTCATCGCCCGTTCTTTGCATGGGGTGTCCAGCCGATCGGGAAAACCTCTGGTGTCGGTCAACGCCGGAGCCCTGGCGGAAAGTTTATTTGAAAGCGAGTTGTTCGGTCACGTGCGCGGCGCGTTCACAGATGCGAAGACGGATCGCATCGGGCGGTTTGAATTGGCGGACGGCGGCACGCTGTTCCTCGACGAGATTGCCAACGTGCCGCTCAACCTACAGGCAAAACTTTTGCGCGTGCTCGAGACAGGCGAGTTCGAGCGTGTCGGCTCTTCAAAGACCCGTCAAGTAAACGTGCGCGTGCTATCGGCAACGAACGCCGATTTGAAGAATTATGTGACCGGGGGAAAATTTCGGCAGGACCTGATGTTTCGGCTTAACACCGTCGAGATTCATTTGCCGGCGTTGCGCGAGCGGCGGGAAGATATTGCTCCCCTGGCCGATCATTTCCTGCGACAACATAGCGAGCGGTACCGCCGCGGCAGAATGGAGTTTACGCTACAGGCGATTGAAGCGTTGCGCCAGCATTCGTGGCCGGGCAATGTGCGCGAATTGGATCACATTATCGAGCGCGCCGTGTTGATGAGTTCCGCCAATACAGTCACGGCAATGGACCTCGCGCTACAGAACACACCGGCCGCGCAGGTTTCCGCGCGACTGGAAGAAATGAGCCTCGAAGACGCCGAGTGTTTACTGATCAAGAAAGCACTCGCTCGATTCGAAGGCAACGCCAATCGCGCGGCTGAAGCCCTCGGCCTGAGTCGAAGCGCCCTTTACCGGCGCTTGCAGAAGTATGGGTTATCATAAACCCGTGAGCACGCCACTGAAGCCATCGAAGGACTCGACATTTTCCCACCTCGACCCGGCACTGCGCGGCAGTAAGCTTAAATTCGAAGGCAGAGTCACGGCGCTGGCGCTGGCCGCGGGATTTCCCGGCGTCGTGCTGTGTGCTTTGCTGTTGTGGCTGGACGGATACTCGGGCCGCGTTCAATGGACTGTCGATCTGCTCCTCATCTTCTTTTGGTTAGCTATCTCGGTAAATCTTAAGCATCGCATCGTCAGACCGCTGCAAACACTTTCAAATATTCTCGCGGCGATCCGGGAAGGGGATTATTCAATTCGCGGAAGGCGTGCCGCCAGTGGAGATGCTTTGGGTGAAGTGATGCTCGAGGTAAATGATCTGGGTGCGACGCTTCGCGGGCAAAGACTCGGAGCCCTGGAAGCAACCGCGTTGTTGCGCACTGTGATGTCTGAAATCGACGTGGCCGTTTTTGCTTTCGACCTTGGACAGCAACTGCGATTGGTAAACCGTGCCGGTGAAAAGCTTCTGGCCCAGCCGGCGGTGCGGCTCCTCGGCCGTACCAGCAAAGAGCTTGGGCTGGCGGCTTGTTTGAATGGGCATGACAAGCGGGGGCCATATACGATGCAGATGATTTTCCCCGGGGGCGTGGGCCGCTGGGAAATTCGTCGCGGCACGTTTCGTGAAGGCGGCATGCAACATCAGTTGCTCGTGCTAACTGATTTGAGCCAGACCCTGCGCGAAGAAGAGCGCTCTGCCTGGCAGCGTTTGCTGCGGGTGCTTGGTCATGAGCTTAACAACTCGCTGGCTCCGATCAAATCTGTTGCCGGCAGTCTTGCTGATTTAATCAAGCGCGAGCCGCGACCGCCGGATTGGCGAGAGGACATGCATCGCGGTCTCGAAGTCATCTCCGCGCGCGCGGATTCGCTGGCGCGATTCATTGAATCGTATTCGAAACTCGCGCGCTTACCACAGCCGCGTTTCGAGCCGCTTAACATTGGCGAACTGGTCGAACGTGTCGCAACTCTCGAGACGCGCTTGACGATTAAGGTGCTCTCCGGTCCGGAGATCGTCGTCCAGGCGGACAGCGTCCAATTGGAACAGTTGCTAATAAATCTGATTCGTAATGCAGTTGACGCCTCACTCGAAACAAAAGGCGGCGTCGAAGTCGGCTGGGCGCGACAGAACGGCCAGGTGATTGTGTGCGTGAAGGACCAGGGACTTGGACTAGCGAATACCGCTAATCTGTTCGTTCCGTTCTTTACTACGAAGGCTTCCGGCTCAGGCATCGGACTGGTTCTCTCACGCCAGATCGCTGAGGCGCATGGCGGTACTCTTACCCTGGAGAATCGCGCGGACCACTGCGGCTGCGAGGCCCGTTTAAGATTGCCCCTATAAGCGGATTATCTTGTCGCGACTAACATTACTTTGATTTGTTATCATTTCATCTCGGTCCGAAAAATAGTCTCGGAGAGACTTTTTGGCAGATTTGTGGCAGACTGCGCTTGAAACTTAATCAATATATACAGCGTGAGCGTGACTTCTCTAGTTGTTTAGACTCTGGTTGGTGCCGAGGGCGGGATTCGAACCCACACGGCCTTTCGGCCAACGGATTTTAAGAACATTGGCGACGACACTACCGAGTGTTATAAATGATATTAGCCAGATGGACCGCTTGTGTTAGCCGTCGCCGGTTTTGCTCTGATGGCTTGCACTTCAATCTCGGCACTTGGTTTCGAATTGTGATCGACAACCAAATTAGAGTATCAACGCACTAGGGCTATAAAGATGAAAACTGTTGTGAGCGCTTCGGTAATCAGCGCAGCGTCGCGGCAGCTTATGACTAGAAGCCGTCCCCAAACGTCCCCCCAACGATACGCAAATCCGGCAATGCATGCACGGTATGCAGTGCATGCACAGTGATTTTTGCTGAGCGATTTTGTAAGTTGTGAAAATAAAGGAGCGAAAATTTTAATTCCCAAGCTGGTAATATGGGTTCGATTCCCGTCGCCCGCTCCAAATTTGTTCAGCACAATTGCAGAGTCGAACTTCGAGAATCGTGGAAAAAGCAGACTTGTCCACGGATGTTCCACGAATGCTATTCTTGTATCCTTTGACGAATGTCAGCCTCCACAGATGAGACTTACTCTTCAAGGTTGGAAACACGAGGGGCGTCGGCGCGGAATCGCGGCGGCCGAATTCCTCTGCGCTCATAAATTTTACGCCCTTTCCATCTCACGCCAATCCCTGTTGTAATTCTAATACTCGAATCAAACAACATCGCGTAGAGCAAGCCTAAACCGAGTGGCGCAGTCAACGCATAGCCGGGAGAGACTTCGGAATGTATACTGACCATCGCAAGGACAAGAATTTGTAGCAACCATGACAAGGCAGCGGGAACGAACAATAGCCAAAGGTGTGCGCTCATGCCTGCCACAATCCCAATCGCAGACGCCAGGGTGATCAGCGGCGGCACGACAGAGATCAAATACATAGAGAAGACGCACGACAACGCAAAGCGCAGTGAGAACTTTATTCCCGAGAACCAATTCTTTGTGCTGCACTCCCACATCTCGCGAAAATTTCGATACATGCGTGTACTGAGCAAGTTCGGCGCGTGCTCTGTTAACAAACGTGCACCGGAACGCTTGATCATCTCCGCAAGTCGCACGTCTTCCATTACTTCGTCCTTCAAAGCTTCGTAACCGCCGACGCGCTCAAGCACAGTGCGGCGCATCAGAAAGAAGCCGCCGATGCCGACAGCTCCCTGCGTCTTTGGGTTACTGATGCGGTAAAACAGAGTGAACATCAGCAGCACCCACGCCCAAGTCGGTATCATCACGCGCTCCCAAAATGAACCGGCTTCAAAGTTCGGGATTAGCGTCATCGCATCGGCTTTCCTTTTCAGGGTACGATCCACTGCGGTGCGCAAGACTGCCTTCTCAAAGATCATGTCTGCATCCGTCGCCAGTATCCACTCGCCGCGGGCGTGTGTGAACGCTTGCTGCATCGCGTAGGGTTTGCCAAGCCATCCAGCCGGCGGTTCTTCGCCTTCAATGACACGCAAGCGGTCATCGCTCTTGGCGAGTGTTTCCAATATCGCTTCCGTGGCATCCGTCGAGCGGTCATTGACGGCAATGACCTCAAACCATCCATAGTCTTGAGCAAGAATGGAGCGAATACAGTCTGCCAAGACACGATGTTGTTCGTTGCGAGCAGGAACAAGAACCGATACAAACGGTGCTCCTGATGATCTGCAAAAGGGATACGAGACGCAGGTGTGGCTTTCTGTAAGCGACGACAAGAAGGCAAGAGTAAGTGCTCGCTATTTTCATCATCAAGAAGAAAGCCGCCATAACCCCGAAGCTGATGATGTGCAGTTACAGGAGAGATTTTTAAGCTTGTGCAAAGAGATTACAGGCATTTCCTTTCCATGAAGGTAAACACATGACTCGTTGTTGAATTGAATGAATATGAAATATTTAGTTGTGATCATGTTTTCGGTAGCATCTTTTTTCGGCGGTTCTTTTGGTTGTAACAAAGATCACTCGGCAACTGCCGATAATACGAATACTCATAATAAAGGCAGTAATACTACCGACAATACAAAAGGTAACAAGATTCAACTCATCTAACCCCAAAACAATAAACAGCGGTGATCTAATGATTTGGGGAGAGAATACTTTAGTGCTTTTCTATAAGACATTTCCGACATCGTACGGATATACAAGGCTCGAACGTATCGACGATCCTTCAGGGCTTGAAGCCGCAGTAGGGTCAGGAAGTGTAACGGTTACGTTTGAATTGGGATTAAAGACAAAAAGCATTTAGGAATAAAGGTAGGAGTTAATAAAGGACAAGATGACAATGAAGGAGATTAAATTTTATACGGGTAGTGTCGCGTTTGTTACCGGAGCAGGAAGCGGCATCGGACGTGCTACGGCGCTGGCGCTTGCGCGCGAAGGCGCGAGCGTGACGGTTGCGGACGTTTCGGAATAGGGCAGCCAGGAAACGGCGCGCCTTATCGAGGAAAAAGGCGGGCATGCGCTCGCCGTCAAGTGCGATGTGACGCGAGGCGAAGACGTCAAGGCGGCTTTGGACAAGACGATGGAGACGTTCGGGCGGTTGGATTTTGCCTTCAACAACGCAGGCGTCGAACAGAGAAACGCAGCGATAGCGGAATTCGAAGAGGAGGAGTGGAACCGCATTCTGGACGTCAACCTTCGCGGCGTCTTTCTTTGTATGAAGTATGAAATTCCGCTGCTGCTCAAGCAAGGGGGCGGCGCAATCGTGAACACTTCCTCGGGCGCCGGTGTCATAGGCATCAAAGGGGGGAGCCGCATACGCCGCCTCAAAGCACGACGTGATCGGACTGACCAAGTCGGCGGCGCTCGACTACGCCGCGCAGAACATCCACGTCAACGTCGTGGCCCCCGGCTACATCGCGACTCCGATGATGAATCGCTTCACGGGCGGCACTGCTGAAGGATGGGGGATGGTGGTCTCGGAGGAGCCAATCGGAAGAGCCGGTAAACCAGAGGAGATTGCCGATGCCGTCATATGGCTGTGTTCAGATGCTGCTTCCTTCGTCGTCGGACATGCCCTGGTTGTCGATGGCGGTCAAACTGTGGCTTAAGCGCCGAGACAGACGGCATCACTTAGTCTGACGAAACCAATATGGGCCAGTATTTACGCACCTAGCGTCTTCAAAGGATCGCGTCGGCTGACTTCGTATCAATACTAAGGCCACCATCTTGTCCACATCTTTAGTGTTACAGTCTGCTTTATTAAAGCGGTGAAAGACGGGACTACTATCATGTTTTTGAGCCCTTGCGGATGGATAGGAGCTTAGCTTTGAAGGACTCACGACAGCGCTTATTGTTATTGGAAAGCGTAATGGACGCATTCGGTCAACGTTGCTATGCAGCCGCAAGTGTAAAACGTGAGGCCAACACAAAATCCTCTCCCGTTTTAATGTGGCCTGTTTTTCATTGACAGCTTCATGGCCAGCGCCTATATTCCCCTGCATTCATACTTAATATGAGAATGCGGCGAAGCCCTCGGCGCGAGAAGTGGCCTCTCGAAGAGTCAACCACGATACCTATTCTGTAAACCGCCTCCGGCCCCGCATCTCGGACTCTCCGCCCGTCTTGGGCGTTGAAGAAACCACAACGATCGCGAAGTCGTCTCATAGCATTTCACACACGTCACCATTGCCGGTTTCTTAGGGAGGTCAACTATGCCAGCTGCACTGAGCTATCCAGGCGTCTACGTCGAAGAGATTCCCAGCGGTGTGCGAACTATCACTGGGGTCTCGACCTCGATCACCGCTTTCATCGGCAAGGCTCTGCGCGGGCCTGCGGATGAGCCGGTGACGATCAACAGTTTCGGCGACTTCGAGCGGCTTTTTGGAGGATTGTGGGTAGAGAGCGCACTTGGATTTGCAGTGCGTGATTTCTACTTCAATGGCGGCAGCCAGGCGATCATCATCCGCCTCTACAGCCCTGAGACGGGCACCAACGCTAAACCCGCCAAAGCCAGGCTCAGCAAAGATGGCGTGAGCCTGGAAGCTTCAAGTCCCGGCGGGTGGGGCAATCAATTGCGCTTCCGCTCGACTAAGGATGTGCTGTCTGCAGCGGCGGCGCGGTTCGGACTGGCTGCCTCGGACATGTTCAACCTGCTGGTACGCGATGGGGGCACGGGCGTCATTGAATCCATTCCCAACCTAACCTTTAAAGATTCACCCCGTCGTATTGATCTCGTCTTGAAGAACGGATCCGATCTCGTGTCGTTTGTCGGAACGCCGACCGGCGCCGATACGATCCCGGAACACGTCGCGCCTGCGGTGGGAAAGACCATCTGGGAAGACAACAACGCTTCGACCGGCGTGGCGGCTGCCGCCGGGGCATCGGACGGCGTCGCGCTGGTGCAGAACGATTTCACCGGGCCGGGCAAGGAAGACACTAAGAAGGGACTATTCGCGCTAAAGAAGGCCGACCTCTTCAACATTCTCTGCATCCCGCCTTACAAGCTCAACTCAGATGGACTAGACGTTGAAAGTGGATTGGTCGGTGATGCTGCCAAATACTGCGAGCTGCGGCGTGCGTTCTTGATAGTTGACCCGCCGAGCGATTGGAACACGAAAGACAAGGCCAAGACCGGGTTGAGCACTATCGGCACCGGGAGCAACTATGCTGCGCTCTTCTTCCCGCGACTGCGCCAACCCAATCCGTTGCGCGACAACCAGACTGAAGACTTTGTCCCGTGCGGCGCCGTGGCCGGCATCTTTGCGCGGACTGACGCCACGCGCGGTGTATGGAAAGCCCCGGCGGGTTTAGACGCGACATTGACCGGCGTGCCGCAGTTGAGCGTGCCACTGAACGACGCGGAAAACGGTGAACTGAATCAGCTCGGCATCAACTGCCTTCGCACCATGGTTCCGGCGGGCCGCGTGGTGTGGGGCGCGCGCACACTGCAGGGCGATGATCGTCTGGCCTCCGAGTGGAAATACGTTCCGGTGCGCCGCCTGGCGCTGCTGATCGAGGAGAGCTTGTTTCGAGGTACGCAGTGGGTGGTCTTCGAGCCGAACGACGAACCGTTGTGGGCGCAGATTCGCTTGAACGTCGGTGCGTTCATGCAGAACCTCTTCCGCCAGGGAGCGTTCCAAGGCAAGACGCCGCGTGAGGCCTACTTCGTCAAGTGTGACAAAGAAACCACCACGCAAAACGACATCAACCGGGGAATCGTCAACGTCGTCGTTGGCTTTGCGCCGCTTAAGCCCGCCGAGTTTGTGGTTATCAAGATCCAGCAGATGGCCGGTCAGATCGAGACTTAGTTTGCAGAATGGATAACGGCACATTCTGTTCGATACGCGCTCACGAAGAAACACGCAGGCAAATAGAAGGAGGATGTGATGGTTCAGTTCAGTGTAAACGCTCAGCGTTTCGACCCGTACAAGAACTTCAAATTCCGCGTGAAATGGGATGGCAAGTATGTAGCCGGGGTCAGCAAAGTTGGCGGCCTAAAAAAGACTACCGAGGTGGTAAAGCATCGTGAGGGCGGGGATCCGTCGAGTAGTCGGAAGTCGCCGGGCCGCACTGAATTCGAAGCCATCTCACTCGAACGAGGCGTAACCCACGATACCGAATTTGAAAAATGGGCTAACAAAGTCTGGAACTTTGGCTCGGGGCTCGGGGCAGAGGTCTCGCTGAAGGACTTTCGCAAAGACATCATCATCGAGTTATACAACGAAGCCGGACAACTGGCGATTGCTTACAAAATCTTCCGCTGCTGGGTATCGGAATTCCAGTCGCTGCCCGACCTCGATGCCAACGCCAACGCCGTCGCGATCCAGCACATAAAGCTCGAGAACGAAGGGTGGGAGCGTGACTATGATGTGACTGAACCGTCCGAGCCTACCTTCAACGAGCCTCCGATATAGCCGCTTATGAACTCGCTTTCGGCAGCGCAAATGTTGGACGCTTGGGAACAGGGTTTGGCGGAGCCTGCTTACCGACGAGCACTCCCCTTGCTCGCGGCTGCGTCCCCTGATTTCTCAATCGACGCCGTAGAAGCGCTAAGCATCGGGGAACGAGACCGTTGGTTGCTGACCCTGCGAGAGTGGATGTTCGGCTCGCGCCTGGTGAGCATCGCTAATTGTTCGGAGTGTGAGGAGCGTCTTGAATGGGCGGCGGATACGGCCGATCTGTACGTCGAGCGGCCAACCGAACCGACTGACAGCCTGTCGCTGGAAACGGAGGGTTACCGCATTGACTTCCGGGCGCCAAACACCGGTGATCTTGCCGCCATCGCCGGGTGCGCCGATATCACAACCGCTCACAGCAACTTGCTTGAGAGATGTGTTTTGAAGGCCGAGTTTGAGAGTCATGAAATACCGGCAGCCCAACTGCCGAACGAAATAGTAACTGCCATTGCGAGACGCATGGCCGAAGCCGACCCACAAGCGGATTTGAAATTCGATCTGGTCTGTCCGGCATGCGGCAAGAACTGGCAGGCATTGTTCGACATTGAGTCCTTTTTCTGGAGTGAGATTGACGCCTGGGCAAAACGCATCCTGTTGGAGGTGCACTTGCTGGCCCGCGCATACGGCTGGCGCGAGATAGACATTCTCAATCTTAGCCCATGGCGTCGCCAGTTCTATCTTCGTTTGGCTAGCGGATGACCGACTACCTGGACAATCTGGCAGCTCGAGCCCTGCAAGCTTCGCCGGTCGTAAGGCCGCGGCTACCGTCGTTGTTCGAGGCATCATCAACTGCTGCAGACCATACGTCGGCAGTTCATGAAGACGAGACTTCAATGGTCTCCCCGTCAGATGGTCGTCGCCCACTGCCCATGGCGAGACCTCGTGCAGAGTTTGAGATCGGTAGTCAAACAAACGCGACAGATACCGAGAACAATAACAACCCCCGGCCAGCAGGAAAGGCGACGCTTCAAGCAAATGGGATCACCCTCTCAGCGCCGCAAATCGGGGCTCAGCTTGCGTCTCACGGGACACCGGAAGCCTCCTCAATTCATGGCTTGGCCGCTACGGCGGCGCAGACACCCAATTCTAAAAGTGACGAGCTTCGCGACCTTATTGAAATAATCGCCAGGAGGGCGTTGGCGTTAGGTGTAGCAGGCTCAGAGCGACGCGATCGCGCCAAACTCCCAGCGGCGAATGAAGCTACTTCGTTTGCGCCCGAACCTGCGCCCACAATAAGCGTCACCATCGGCCGGGTCGAGGTGCGAGCAGTTTACCCACCACCGCAGGCGCAGCCGTCTCGTCGAGTTCATCCGGCCCCAATGTCGTTGGACCAATACTTCAGGAAACGAACCGAGGGGCGCAAATGAGTAGCGCCCTCGCGATTGCCGGTGTGACCGCCGTGCTCAAGGACTTGCTGCACAACACGGTCGTTGATCACGACCTGGTCGTGAGCGTCGGCGATGTGACGGTCACGGCGCTGTCGCCAGATATGATTAAGATCGATGGTCCGGAGGCGAAAACGCAACTCAATCTATTCCTCTATCAAGTCACTCCGAATGCCGGTTGGCGCAACGTTGCTCTGCCTTCGCGCAACTCGAACGGCGAGCGTGTCACCAATCCGCCGCTCGCGCTCGACCTGCATTATCTGCTCACTGCATACGGCCTCAAAGACCTGCACTCGGAGATTCTGCTCGGCTACGCGATGCAGTTGCTTCACGAAACACCCGTCCTGATGCGCGAGGCGATCCGCAAGGCGCTCGACCCTTCGCCAATCAACGGTGGCAGCGGCTTGCCGCCGACATTGGAGGCGCTGGCAACTTCCGAACTCGCCGAGCAGATCGAGCAGATCAAGATTGTCCCCGAAACAATGAATATGGAAGAGGTGTCGCGGCTTTGGTCGGCGATGGGCGCGCATTATCGGCCGACGGCGGCGTATCAGGCGTCGGTGGTCTTGATTGAAGGCCGCCGCCGTTTGCGGCCCACGCTGCCGGTGCTCGATCGTCGCATACACGTAGTTGAATTGCGTCGGCCGACGATCGAAAGCGTCGAGCCCCAGATCGTGCTCAAGGGCGGCGCGCTGGTTATCACCGGGCAAGGCCTCAAGGGCGCGATCACCAAAGTGGCTTTCGGCTCGAAGCTGGTTGATCCGGTGTCGGTCTCAGATCAAGAGATCACGGTCAACGCGGACGATGATCTGTTTGCGGGCGTCAACACGGTGAAGGTCGTGCATCAACTCGATCTGGGCACGCCGGATGAACCGCACGGTGGATTCACGTCGAATGTCGCGGCGTTCATGCTCGCGCCGGAGATTAAGACTCCGCTGCCAATCACCGTCGCGGCTGGCGCGACCCTGGCTCTCGAGGTTGATCCGCCGGTAGGGCGTGCCCAACGAGTGGCACTGCTGGCGGGAGATAACGAAATCACGATTCCGTCGCGACCGGCTACGACGACATCGTTGGAGTTTCCGATTCCGGCGGATTTTCCGAAGCGAGAATTCCTGTTACGCGTGCAGGTGGACGGGGCCGACAGTCCGCTCTTTACCGACGGGGGCGGTGCATTCGACAGGCCGACTGTGAAAATCACTTGAACGAATCGCCTCACAACTGGGTAGAAGCGAATCAACGCTGTCTCGTGGCGGCGGTGGCGGCAGTGCGCGCGGCGCTGGAACGCCACGCAGCGCGCACGACCGGTGAGATCTCTTCGGATCAGTCGCTGCAAACGGGGCACGAAAACCTGCAACAGGCGACTGCCGCTTTGCCCGCGCCTCCGGCGTTGGAGACTTTGTGTACTGCTCTCGCGCTTTCATCCTTTGAGCGTGACGTGCTTTTGATGTGCGCGGGGATGGAACTGGATGGCGCCTTCGCTGCTTCGTGCGCCGCGGCGCAAGGCGATCCGCACCGCGCTTATCCGACTTTCAGCCTCGCGCTGGCCGCCTTGCCTGACGCTCACTGGAGCGCGCTCACGCCGACTGCGCCCTTACGCCGTTGGCGTTTGCTAGAGATCGCGAATATGGGCGAAAGCCTTTTGCACGGTCGGCTCCGCATTGACGAGCGTGTGCTCCATTACTTGGCAGGCATCTCTTACCTGGACCAGCGCCTGGAGGGTCTGGTCAAGCCCTACAGTGCCCGGCGCGAGCTGCCGCTATCGCAACAGCAGGCAGCGGACCGCATCGCGGAATTCTGGTCTCGCCGGAAGGATACAGAGCAGTGGCCCATCGTCGCGCTCTGTGGTCGCGATCAGAGCGGCAAATGCAGCGTGGCGGCGCATGCCTGCTCGATGCTCGGACTCCGTTTGCACATCATTCGCGCCGCGGATGTTCCTCAGTCCGCCGCTGAGCGCGAGGCATTTGCTCGGCTGTGGGAACGCGAAGCGATGCTGCTCAATAGTGCGCTGTTCCTGGAACAGGGGGATCAGGATCTGCAGCCGGCCGCTTTGTCACTGATTGAGGCGTTGAACTGCTTGCTGTTTGTTTCGGTCCCGGAATCTTTGAGTTTGCGCGACCGTTCGGTCTATCGCGTTGACGCGCGGAAGCCCAGCTCTGCTGAACAACAGTCACTTTGGATTGACGCGCTTGGCCCAACGGCGAGTCAGATGAATGGCGAACTTGAACGGGTAGTTTCGCAATTCAGTCTGGGAACGGATGCGATATACAACGCCAGCGAGTTCGCCCGTGAAAGCACTGCGCCCGATGGTGACGAAGCTATCACCGGTAGCGGACTTTGGGATGCTTGTCGAGCACAGGCGCGGCCCCGACTCGATGACCTGGCCCAACGAATCATTCCGGCGGCGACCTGGAATGAACTCGTCCTGCCTGAACTTCAGATGCGTGAGTTGCACCAGGTGTCGGCGCACGTTCGCCGGCGGGCAAAAGTTTATGGCGAGTGGGGCTTTGCGACTAAAGGCGAACGGGGACTAGGCATCAGCGCGCTGTTTGCCGGAGCGAGCGGCACCGGCAAGACGATGGCTGCGGAAGTTCTGGCGAACGAACTGCAACTCGATCTCTACCGCATCGACTTGAGCCAGGTGGTGAGCAAGTACATCGGTGAAACCGAGAAGAACCTGCGTCGAGTGTTCGATGCCGCGGACGAAGGCGGAGCGGTTTTGCTGTTTGATGAAGCTGATGCGCTCTTCGGCAAACGAAGCGAAGTCAAAGACAGCCACGATCGCTACGCCAACATAGAAGTCAGCTACCTCTTGCAACGTATGGAAACGTACCGCGGCCTCGCCATCCTAACAACAAACTTGAAAGGCTCCGTGGACACGGCCTTTCTGCGTCGCCTGCGTTTCATCATTCAGTTTCCCTTTCCCGATGCTGCGCACCGAGCGAAAATCTGGCGGAATATTTTTCCAGTTCAGACACCTTTGGAGGCCATCGACTTCTCCCGGCTCGCGCGCCTCAGCATCCCGGGCGGAAACATTCGCAACATCGCTTTGCACGCAGCCTTTCTTGCCGCCGAAGCGGGTGACGTTGTAACGATGGGCCACCTCGCGCGCGCTGCACGTGGCGAATATACGAAACTCGAAAAGCCTCTGACCGAGGCTGAGATTGGAGGCTGGGTATGAGACGCCCAAATATCAATCTCTATATCGAAGAGCTGGTGCTTCATGGCTTCGCACCAAACGATCGCTACGCGATTGCGGATGCGGTACAGCAGGAGTTGTCGCGTTTACTCGGGCCATCTGCCGTGCAATCTCATGCAGACTTTGCGTCCACACTCATTCAGCATCCGAGCAACAGTCGTATTGATGCCGGCGCTTTTCAAGTTGAGCAAAACTCCAAACCTGATTCCATCGGCAATCAGATTGCCCAGGCCGTTCATGGAGGGTTGACGAAATGAGTGTGCATGCTCACGCGAGTGCCGAAAAGGCTTCGACGGTGCCATTGCAATCATCAATTGCGGCTAAGTCACATCTCGTGACCAATTCGAGCAGCACCGGTTTGTTGCTACAGCGCAAGTGCGCATGCGGATCGTCGACAGCATCACTAACCGGCGAATGCGGGGATTGCAAAAGCAAAAAACTAGTACAGACGAAGCTCACGATCGGACCGAGCAACGATCCATTGGAACAGGAGGCGGATCGAGTTGCTGATCAAGTGTTGGCAGCGCCAGCAAATCCAGCTGTCAGTAGTGCACGACCGAAAATTCATCGCTTCACCGGACAGCCGAGCGCGTCCGCAGGTATAGCAGCGCCCGCCAGCGTAGACCGAGTTCTCTCGAGCTCCGGCACTCCACTTGAGCCCACACTGCGGCAGGACATGGAGCAGCGTTTCAGTCATGACTTTTCGCGGGTGCGCGTGCATTCCGACGTGACCGCCGAGCAATCGGCCCGGGACGTTAACGCTCATGCCTACACGGTGGGGCACCACGTCGCGTTTGGTACAGGTCGCTACAACCTACAAGCTGCGGAAGGCCGCAAGCTCTTGGTTCACGAATTGGCGCATGTGGTTCAACAGGACAGTAATGCCCACGTCGTGCAGCGTTGGGCATCCTGCTTCGAGGCCAACCCTTCCGGGAAGGACTGCCCTGATCGTGAAACAGGAGAGGAGCAGCACGCCAGGGCCGACATGGTGTTTCTCTCCGTGGGCGGCTCAGACGCGGCCCACGCACTAATCGCTAATTTCGACATCGGCAAGTCGACGATAAAGAGCAATCTGCTTCGCACGACCTACTGGCAGAAATTCCTGAAGGCGTTGACCATGGAGCGTAGCCGGTGGCACCTCTTGGGCTTTACCGACTGCCACGAAGCAGCGGCGGGTAAGACGTCATTGGGAAAGGATCGGGCGGTCGCTGTTCGAACTGCCCTACCCGAGGCGCTCCAGTCACAAATCGTCTCTTATGATGCGGCGCCGGCTGGCGACTGCATGCGTGGAAACGTGACAGGAGCAGATCGCACGATGAACCGCAGCGTTGCGTTTGTCTTGGAACAGATAAGCGTGGATTTTTCGGACGACGAGGACGCGGAGGCCCTGGGAGATATTGTTGGCCATACACCGGAAGACCGGCTGGCTGAGTGCGAGAGGGGAGCCCGCGTGAAGACGTTCCCGTTCCGCACAACTCGCTTCGGTGGGGCGCCGATCATGGCGCACCGAGAGGGCGACGAAATAGTCGTGAAGTTGCCGATGCACGTCAAGACGGGCAGCAATTTCCGCAAGGAAGTCGCCACGCTTCCAGACGATACGTTCCTTAGCAGTGGAACACGACTGCTGAAGAATGAGATTGTGCGAGTGCGGCACTATGAGGTTCCGCACTGGTACAACTTTAATCTCTCGGGTGACGCGAGCGGTGACAACACAACTGAGTACTGTGTGGCCGCCGAGACCATGCTTGACTTTGCCAGCGCCACGGACAAGGCATTTGGCGTAAACGTCGCTGTCACCGTTGTCGAAGCGGTTACGCCTCTCGTTCCCTGGGGCAAGGTAGCCGCTCCCGTTATGAGAGCCGGAAGATCGACAGTTGCTGCAGCCATGATTGGGACCGCGGAGGTCGCGCCAACTGCGCTGGGAGGCGTCGCCAGTCGTGCGACAGCCACAATGGTGGCCGGGCAGGTCGAGCGGCAAGCAGTGAAACAGGTCGTTACTAGCGCCGTCGGGAGGGGTGCCGGCGAGGCTGTCGCGTCGCAGGTTTTCCCCGCCACCGCGCAGGCCGTCACGAGCATCGCACCGAACGTCGCAGGGAGTGTCGCCGGTGCGGCGGCGGCTGAGGCCGCTGTACAGGGCGGCGGAGACCTTCTACATTCAGCGGTGCGCTCAGGCATCAATTGGAACCCCTTTAGGGGGCGCTCACTTTCCGAATATCTGCCTCTGAGCAAAAGGGTCACTGCCAACGTGCCTGGAGCGGCAAAGCCCAATCCCGTCGAGTTTCTCGGTCTAGAAACAGGCCAGGGCGGTCGCGTTTGGGTGTCCACCGATAGCGTCAATCACTACCATATCGAGGATCTGGTCAAACAACTTCAGCCAGGCTCTGCTCAAGGGAAAGCCATTGAAATTGTCACCGGTACCCACGGTAGTACAGCTGGGTATTTAAGCAAAGAAATCAACTTTCTAGTAGAAGACTACGGAATTGCACCTTCGGCTACGAACATCACAATCCATAATGTAGCGACCATGACCAACGCCGAACTTAAGGTTGTCTTGCAGAGCGGTGGAGAGGTAATCCTGGCTTGGTGCGACAGCGAATTCTCTCGACGAGTCGTAGCGGCACTTGGAATGAATCTCCTAAAAGCGCCGTTCTAGAATACTTGCAATGAGCTACAAGCGCTAGCCCAATTGGTCTTGCGAGAACGGCGCGATTGTCGCTATCGAAAGGCAAGAGGTTTTCATGAGTAGTTTTCCAAACTCTCCGCGCCTCGTCAAAGGCGGCATCGTACTAATCGACCCGAACACATCGGCGGTGCTGCGCACGATCACGCTGCAGTACAACCCGGACACGCTGACGCGTTCGTTGCAAATCAAAGCGCTCGCTGAGGGTGGGGACCGATCTGAAGCTATGCGTCTGACTGGGCCGCCGGTCGAGAGCATTAAGCTCGACGTTGAGCTTGACGCCACCGATCAACTCGAGTTTCCCGATCAGAATGCCAATGCGACCAAGTTTGGCCTGCAACCGCAGTTGGCCGCGCTGGAAACGATTGTCTATCCGAGCAGCGCGCAGATTCAGTCAAACAATTCACTTGCTAAGTCCGGCACGCTGGAGATTATTCCTATGGAAACTCCGCTGACGTTATTTGTCTGGAGTAAGAACCGGGTTGTGCCGGTCAAGCTCACTGAATTCAGCATCACGGAAGAAGCGTTTGACGTGAAGCTGAATCCGATACGCGCGAAAGTCTCGCTCGGCATGCGCGTGTTGAGCGTTAACGACCTGCCGTTTTCGCACAAAGGCTCGAGTCTTTTCCTCGCTTATCAGCAACAGAAAGAAAGCCTGGCTAAGAAGGCGACGGGCGGGGGGCTGAATACATTGGGTATAACCAGAATTCCGTAGTGTCCAGTTTCTGTCGTCCTGTAGGGACGTAATGTTTATAGAACGCAAGCCTTAACAGATCTTCCTCGCTCCATAGGAGCGAAACGTTTGAAGCGCGTGTCTATCGGCGGAAACATTGCGCTCCGCTGGAGCGCGAGTCGTGAGGTTGGTGGTGTCTATAAACATTCGGCTCCGCTGGAGCCAGGACTAGTGCACAGGCTGTTCAGAGAAGACCGAAAGTGAATCATTAACCAGAATTCCCTGAGGTTAAAAATGTTTTCCATTAACAGTCGGTATTACGGCATCGCGACAGCCACGCTGGAAACAGCCGGCGGCGAAACTATCAACTATGTGCGCCGCCGCTTTGTGCCGCCACCGGAAAACTTCGCGCTGCTTTTGGAACACGTCGTTTCGGAAGGGGAACGATTAGACAACATCACCGCGCAATATCTCGGCGACCCGGAACAATTCTGGCGCGTGTGCGATGCCAACGGCGCAATTCGTCCGGAGGAGTTGGTAGAGACCGTGGGCCGGCGAATCAGAATAACTCTGCCGGAAGGCATACCTGGAACTGCGAATGCTTAAAGGCTTCTATCTCACATTATTAGTTGGACCCGTCGTGCCCGTGCCCGTGCCGAAGTCCGTTCTCGATGCCTTAACGGGGGTTCAGGTCACCGTCGCGGCAGGTTCAGCGAGCGGTTTCCAACTTACCTTTACTTTAAATAATCGATCGCCATTGCACACGTTGTTTCTAGTTGCAGGAGCGCAGGCGCCGTTGATGCGCGTCATCATCATCCTGACCATAAATGGAACGCCTAACGTTCTGATGGACGGAGTAATGACGAATCAACAGGTCAGCCCCGGCAGCAAGCCGGGAGAGTCTACGCTGACGATTACGGGCGAGGATCTTACGAAGGTCATGTCTTTGCAAGACTTCAGCGGCATTCCTTACCCAGCGATGCCGGCAGAGGCGCGAGTAATGTTGATCGTCGCAAAATACGCGATGTTCGGAATTATTCCGTTGGTGATCCCATCTCCATTCACGGATTTTCCAAATCCGGTCGAACGCATTCCCAAACAGAAGTGGACTGATTTGAAGTATATCGAGAGGCTGGCGTGCGATGTCGGTTATGTCTTCTACATAGACGCTGGTCCGGTTCCGGGCACGAACGTGGCCTATTGGGGTCCCGAAATTAAAGTCGGGGTACCCCAACCCGCGCTCAACTACGACATGGACGCGCATACCAATGTCGAGTCACTTAGCTTTAACTTTGATAGTGCGAACACGACTTTGCCGATTGTCTTTATTCAGAACTCTCTGACCAGGTTTCCGATTCCAATTCCGATTCCCAAGCTGAATCCGTTGCAGCCTCCGTTGGGATTGATACCTGCGCCAGTCACCAACATCACGATGTTGAAGGACACAGCAAAACTTTCTCCAATGGCGGCTCTCGGCAAGGGTCTGGCAGCCGCGTCGCGTTCGGCCGATGCGGTATCAGGTAATGGCTCGCTTGACGTTGTGCGCTACGGCCGGCTGTTGAAAGCGCGGCAACTGGTGGGCGCGCGGGGCGTGGGCATGGCCTTTGACGGTCTCTATTTCGTTAAGAGCGTAACTACCAATATCAAACAGGGCGAGCTGAAACAAAGTTTCGAGTTGACCAGAAACGGTCTGGTCTCAATTACGCCGAGGGTGCCTGCATGAACAGCTGCGACGTGAACGACGGTTCGGACGACCGTTCGACCGGCGGCCGAAAATATTACGGGAAGTATCGCGGAACGGTTCTGAATAACATCGATCCCTTACAAATAGGGCGATTGATAGTCCAGGTCCCTGACGTCGAGGGCCTAACCCCATCGAGTTGGGCCATGCCTTGTTTTCCCATCAGCGGCAGACAGATGGGCGCCTACATGATTCCGCAGACAGGCGCAGGCGTCTGGGTAGAGTTTGAGCAGGGCGATCCCGATTATCCGATCTGGAGTGGTTGCTGGTATGGCTCGTCCGTGGAGATTCCGACGCTGGCTCTGGCTGGGAATCCTCTCAGCCCCAACATTGTTCTGCAAACAGGATTTCAGAATGCGCTCGTCATCAGCGATCTGCCAGGCCCGACGGGCGGCATTATGCTCAAGAGCACTTCGGGCGCGACGATCATAGTCAACGATACCGGGATCTACATTCAGAACGGTAAAGGAGCATCACTGGTTATGGTCGGCAAGATGGTGACGATCAACGAGGGAGCCCTGGTGGTGCTTTGATTCAATCTCATTCGGAGAATGTACCGCAGGTTGTCCAGCCTGCGGATGGGTCGGAAGGGAACCGGTGAGGTACCCAATGCGGTTTGATGATGGAACTCTCGCAGGTTGGACAACCTGCTGAACAACCTACGGTGATACATCGCAATCGGCGATTCTCATTTTTCCGGAAGACGAGGGCCAGGATGCCAGGACTCTTAGTTCATGTTGCCGCAACGGTGCGCTGCTCACATCTCGGGCAGGCGCAACCCACCGTTTCAAATCCGCGAGTGCTGGTCAGCGGCCGGCCGACGGTCTTGCTGACCACGCCTTACATGGTTTCGGGCTGCACACTCTCATCTTCGTCCGGCGGCCCCTGTGCGACCGCGCGATGGCTAAAGGGCACAACGCGTGTGTTTTCAAACGGACAGCCGCTGGTGATTCAAGGCGGCCAGGCGATCTGCGCGCCGACGTTCGCCCGCTTAGCAGTTGTCGTCACGCAATCGCGAGTGACAGGAATCTGATTCGATGACCAATCTGGATTATCCATACCAGTTTGACGGGCGTGGGCGCACGGCGACGACCGGCGACGATGCGCACATTCGCGATTTGATCGAGCAGGTGCTTTTCACCGCGCCCGGCGAGCGCGTCAATCGCCCCGACTTCGGAAGCGGATTGATGCAACTCGTCTTCGCACCCAACAGTGATGAGCTTGCCGCCACCACCCAATTCCTCGTTCAGGGCGCGCTGCAACAATGGCTCGGCGACCTGATCGAAGTCGAAGCGGTTGAAGTCACCAGCGAAGATTCGACGCTCCGCGTCACGGTGCAATACCTCGTCCGCCGCAGTGATGCACGGCAGACCGCAACATTTCTACGAGGAGGGAGGCTATAGCGGTGATCTACTTTTGTTGCGACGAGCGCCGCCGGCAGGCACTGCGCGGTCATCCCACACTCAACGGCATTGACTTCCTCGAAGTCGTGGACGATTCGGCGATGCCCGACGCGGATCGTCAGCGCGCGCTTCTGCTAAATTTCGTCAATCCATTAAGCGCCAATGCTATCAACAAAAACAGATTGCGCATCGAAGGCGGCGAGCGCATTCGCGACATCGCCATCGAGACAACCTCAATCGGCTCCGGCGCGCAAGACCACGTACTGACGGTCAAGGTCAATCATCCCGGCGATTTTTCGACTTACACTCTGCGGCTGGTCCAAAACGCTCAGGACCCGACCAGCACGCAGCCCCCCGATGGGTTTGATCCACAACTCGCGGCCATTGCGTTTTCATTCAAGGTTAATTGCCCAAGCGATTTCGATTGCCGTACGGATCAAATCTGCCCGCCGGAACCGCAAGCCGCGCCCCCGATTGATTACCTGGCCAAAGACTACGCCGGCTTTCGCCAATTGATGCTCGACCGACTGGCCGCGCTTGTGCCTGATTGGCGTGAACGCAGTCCGGCTGATCTGGGAATCGCACTGGTCGAGTTGCTGGCCTACGTCGGCGATTACCTCAGCTATCAGCAGGACGCAGTGGCGAGCGAAGCCTATCTGGGGACGGCGCGGCGGCGCACATCGGTTCGGCGGCACGCGCGGATGGTTGATTACGCTGTGCACGATGGATGCAACGCGCGCGCCTGGGTGCAGGTGCAGGTGAAAGAGAAAACTGAATTGAAGCGGCGCGTGCAATTGACCCCGGAAGTCTCTTACACCACCAAGCTGCTGACGCGCGCTGCAGGGCAAACGCCCCGCATCGCTCTCGACGCATTCACCGAAGACCAACTTCGCGCGCTTGGCGTCGAAGTCTTTGAGCCGCTCCACGACAGAACGCTTTTTCCCGCGCACAATCGGATGGAATTCTACACCTGGGGCGCGCACGAATGCTGTCTGCCGCGAGGCGCAACGCGCGCCACGCTGGCGGGGGCATTCCCGGATTTGAGAGCCGGCGACGTCTTGATCTTCGAAGAACGACGATCGCCCCCCACCGGCGAAGACAACGATGCCGATCCGTCGCATCGCCATGCAGTGCGTTTGACGGAAGTAGCATCGGCCAAAGACCCGCTCGGTGGGCGTTTTCTTGATCCACCCGAGGACGGCGCTGTTGACGTGACGGAGATCGAATGGGGTGTGGCCGATGCGCTTCCTTTTCCTCTTTGCGTTTCCTCATTAATCGACGCCAGGCACGATCAAAACCCGATTGAAAACGTGAGCCTCGCGCTCGGCAACATCGTGCTCGTGGATCACGGCATAACCACCAGCGAAAACACAATCGGTACGGTTCCCGGCTCAAAACTCGCGCGCGTATCGTCCGCCGCTCACTGCGATCACAAGGCGCCCGGCCCGATCTTTCCGCGTTTCAAACCGCGCCTTGGCCAGCGGCCGTTGACGCAAGCGGCCACAGTCACCGTCGCTGATCCAATCACCCATCAGCCTCACGTTTTGCCATTCGATCCAAATGCGCCGGCCGCCGCCGCATTCGATTGGCAGATGGCGGACGTGCTGCCCTCGGTTACGCTCAACGACAATTCATGGCGTCCGCGACGCGATCTGCTCGGAAGCGACAAGTTCGCCGCCGAGTTCGTCGCAGAAATTGAAGAGGACGGCAGGGCGACCTTGCGCTTCGGCGATGACGAGCACGGGATGCGACCAGCGCCACAAACAACCTTCGGGGCCACCTATCGCGTAGGCAACGGAGTCCGCGGCAATGTTGGCGCCGAGGCCATCGCCCATGTCATTTCGCACGAACCGGCGATTACCGCCGTGCGGAATCCGATACCAGCTCGCGGCGGTGTCGAGCCCGAAAGCATAGAGCACGTGCGCCAAAGCGCGCCTTTCGCCTACCGCACACAAGAGCGGGCGGTCACGCCCGCCGATTACGCCGTTGCCACCGAACGCCATCCACAGGTGCAGCGCGCCGCCGCTACGTTTCGCTGGACGGGGAGTTGGCGTACGGTTTTCGTGACTGCGGATCGGATCGGCGGATTGCCGGTTGATGACGATTTCGAACGCGCGATGCGAGGGCACCTGGAACACTTCCGCATGGCCGGGCACGATCTTGAAATTGACGGTCCGCGTTTCGTCTCGCTCGAAGTCGAGATGACGGTCTGCGTCAAACCCGATTACTTCCGCGGCAGCGTCAGGCAAGCGTTCCTGACGGTCCTGGGCAATCGCGGGCTGGTCGGCGGGGGGCGTGGCATCTTTCATCCTGACAACTTCACTTTCGGTCAACCGGTTTTCTTGAGCGCGCTTTATCAGGTTGCTCAGTCGATCGCGGGAGTGGCCTCGGTCGAGATAACCAAGTTCCAGCGACAGGGGCAGCCGAGCACGTCGTCCCTGGACACTGGCAGGCTTGAGCTTGGGCGATTGGAGATCGCGCGATTGGACAACGATCGGAATTTCGCTGAGAACGGCGTGCTGAGGTTGAACCTGATAGGAGGCAAGTGAGCAATGTCTGTTGATCCGAACTTGCCCGACCTGAGCGATTGCGGCTGCTGCGCAGGCCTGGGGACTGGGACACCGGTTGAGATCTCCAACCGCGCGGGGCTGGCGGCTATCGCTTACCGAGCCGGAACACACGCGCAATTCAAAGCCTCGATGCTGGCGGCCCTTTCGTCGACGGAGCGCGCGGCGCTGCAGGCCCTGCAGACGCGCGATGATGACGACTTCTCGATTGCTCTGCTCGATGCCTGGGCGACGGTCGCCGACGTGCTCACGTTTTATCAGGAGCGGATCGCCAACGAATCTTACCTGCGCACGGCGACCGAGCGGTTCTCATTGCTCGAGCTGGCGCGGTTGATTGGTTACGAGCTGCGCCCCGGCGTCTCGGCGAGCACTTACCTGGCCTTCACCGTCGAAGACGCGCCCGGCGCGCCGCCGCGCGCGACCGTTGACATCGGCACGAAAGCACAGAGCATTCCCGGCCCCGGCGAACAGCCGCAGACCTTCGAGGCCATCGAGAAGATTGAAGCGCGCGGAGTCTGGAATGCGATCAAGCCGCGATTGCCCCGGCCGCAAACGCTCTCCATAGATATGTCCAGGCTCTTCATCCAGGGGGCGAGCGCCGATCTGCACGCCGGCGATGGGCTGCTGATTGTCGCGGCCAAAGCAGACGGCAGCGGACCAGACCAGAAATTCCGCCGCATCAGAAGCGTCACGATGGATCAGGATGCGAATCGCACGACCGTGGAGTTTGAAGGTACGTCCACAGCACGCGGCTCCTTCGGTTTCCCGGTTGCGGGTACGTCGCTCACTACTTTCAACGCTCGGCCTCTCAACAGCGCGAGCATCGGCCAAGGCGTGCTCGACAAAGCCTGGGGGCAGGCCGATTTGAACGCCTTTGCGCAGATTCAAGGTTGGCCAATTGAAAGCGTCTTCCAGAATCTCAGAACGCAACTTGGCGCAGCCGCGGTGCGGCCAACGGGTACGGGAGTCTTCGCCTTTCGCGTGCGCGCCTCGCTCTTTGGCAACAACGCGCTGGACTCGATTGCGCTGCCGGTGGAAACCAAAGCAGCCTACAAGATCCCGGCCGGAGGCGACTGGCCGTTGATTCACGAGGATGATGAGAAGCAGGTTTCGCTCGACGCAGTTTACGCTCAGATCGTCGCCGGCAGTCGGGCCGTCATCAAAAGCGAATCGAGCGAAAAAAGTAAGTCGACCGAAGTCATTGCCCGCGTTCAAACGGTGAGAGAAACGGGACTCTCGCGCTATGCCATCAGCGGCAAGAGCACGCAACTCGACCTCGACCAAGATGTGACCCTCAGCGATTTCTCTCAATTGCGGCAAACGACTGTCTACGCCCAGAGCGAGAGGCTGCCGCTGGCCGAAGCGCCGATCACCGAACCGGTTGCCGGACACGTCATTGAGCTGGATCAGTTCTATGAAGGCTTGAGCGTCGGGCAGAACATCATGGTTTCCGGCGAGCGCGACGATCTGGCCGGAGTGAAAGCGAGCGAAGTGGCGAGGCTGAGCGAGGTCACACACGACACAGCGCAAGGCTTCACTACGCTGACGCTCGCCGGTGATTTATCCAACGAGTACCGGCGCGAGACCGTCACGATCAACGCCAATGTCGCGCGCGCAACACACGGCGAAACGGTCCAGGAAGTGTTAGGCGGCGGCGACGCGAGTCAGCCCTATCAACGCTTCACGCTGCGCCAGCCACCGCTGAGCCACACCAGTGCAGCGACGGCCAGCGGCACGGCTTCATCCTTACAAATCCGCGTCAACGATCTGCTCTGGCACGAAGTGTCATCGCTTTACGGCCTCGGCCCGGACGAACGAACCTTCATTTCGCGGCTCGGCGACGACGGCAAGACCACCGTGCAATTCGGCGATGGGCGAACCGGCGCGCGGCTGCCCACCGGGCAGGAAAACGTGCGAGCGACTTATCGCAAAGGAATAGGGCGGGGGGGACTCGTCAAAGCCGAGCAAATCAGCATGTTGCTAACTCGGCCATTGGGCGTCAAAGGCGTCATCAATCCGCTGGCCTCGAGCGGCGCTGACGACGCTGAAACGCTGGCCGGTGCGCGCGGCAATGCGCCGCTGACAGTGATTACGTTGGAGCGCATCGTCTCGCTGCAGGATTACGAAGACTTCGCGCGCGCATACGCGGGCATCACCAAATCGCGCGCTACCTGGACGTGGAGCGGGCAGGTGCGGGGCGTCTTCGTCACCGTCGCGGGGCCCGACGGCGCAGAGGTCAAGCCGGATAGCGACCTCTACAAGAATCTGCTCGCCGCGATGCAGCAGGCAGGCGATCCGTTCGTGCCTATCCGTGTGCAAAGCTATCGCCCGGCGTTTTTCAGACTCGCGGCGGGCGTCAAGGTGCATCCTGATTATTTGGCGGACAGAGTTTTGACGGCCGTCGAGCAGGCCTTGCGCGCGCAGTTCTCGTTCACCGGGCGGCAATTCGGTCAACCGGTCGCGTTAAGCGAAGTCGTCGCCGTCATGCAATCAGTGGCTGGCGTGGACGCGGTCGACGTAGACAAGCTCTATCGCTTCGACGATACGTCAGCGGGATCGAAGATCCTTCTGCCGGCAGCGGCGCCTCAAGCGGGAGACACGGGAACAATCGCGGCGGCGGAGTTGCTTACGCTCGATCCCAGTCCGCTTCATGATTTGGGAGTGACGCCATGAGCTTTGACGCACAACGATTGTATGAATTGCTGCCGGCTATCTATCGCAGTCGCGATGCCGAACAAGGCGAGCCGCTCAAAGCCCTGCTAGCGGTGATTGCCGATCAGGTCGGCGTCCTCGAAGAAAACCTCGATCAACTATACGACGATCAGTTTATCGAGACCTGCGCCGATTGGGTCGTGCCCTACATCGGCGACCTGATCGGCGTGCGCGCGCTCCACGGAGTTGTGCCGCAGGTGAGCAGCCCGCGCGCCGAAGTGGCCAACACCATACGGTTGCGCCGTCGCAAAGGCACGGCCGCGGTGCTCGAAGAGCTGGCGCGCGACGTGACTGGCTGGCCCGCGCGGGTGGTCGAGTTTTTCGAATGGTTGGGCTGGACACAGTTTATGAATCACCCGCGCGTGCGCCCGCCGCGCGGGGAGTGGCTCGACCTGCGCGATCACGACGCCTGCGAGCGCATCGCTTATGCGCGCGGCACCTTCGACCCGACGGCGCACACCGTTGACGTGCGCCGCATCGCATCGGGGCGCGGGCGCTACAACATTCCGAACGTCGGGTTGTTCCTGTGGCGCTTGCAGGCTCATCCGATCACGCGCGGCACGGCGCGCCCAGTTGGCTTGAACCGATTCACGTTCAATCCGGTCGGGCTGGACTCGCAACTCTTCAATCGTCCGCAAACTGAAACTGAGATCACGCATTTGGCCGAAGAGATCAACCTGCCCGCGCTGCTGCGTCGCCGCCCGCTTCACGATGAACTGGAAGCGCGGCGTCAGGCGCTGCCGGAAAACCGCACGTCCGACGCGGTCTATTTCGGCGATCGGCCTGTCTGCGAAATCACCGTCAACACTGAGAGCAAACCCGTGCTGCCAGAAGAGTTGATGATTTGTGATCTGAGCGATTGGCGTGAGCCGCCAAACTCGAAAGATTACACGCTGCCCGACGGCAGCAACGTCACGCGCAGGATTCGCGCGGCGGTTGATCCAGTGCTGGGCCGTCTGACCTTTGCGGCGGCGGAAGAACCGTTGGCGGCGACAATAAGTTACGCCTACGGTTTCAGTACTGAGATGGGCGGTGGCCCTTACAACCGTCTGACTTCGGTCTCATCGGCGCTGGATCGCCCGGTGACTTTTCAAGTCGGCGTCAGTCAGGAGATCGCGCCCCAACCGAACCAAATCTTCGCCACGCTACGAGAGGCCGTCGAAGCCTGGAACGCGCAACCGCCGGGTGCCGTCGGCGTGATCGCCGTTATGGACAACCGCACTTACGTCGAATCGTTGACCGCCGATCACCGGATCATCATCCCGGCCGGCAGCCGGTTGATTATCGTCGCCGCCGCTTGGCCCGAAGTTGACGTGCCAAATGGAGCGACGCCCACGCAGCGGATCAAGGGCCAGGTGTCGCCCGAAGGAAGACGGCCACATCTGCTCGGCGGCTTGTCGGCGGTCGGAGCAAGCGACGAGGGCGGCGTCGGCGAGTTGATTCTCGACGGGCTGCTGATCGAGGGCACGATCACGGTGTTGGTCGGCAATCTGGGCGTTCTGCGCGTGAGTCATTGCACGCTGGTGCCGGGCGCCGGCGAGATCATCGTCAATGCTTCCGCCACCGATCCCGAGAAGCAAAACACTCTATTGAAACTCAGCCTTGAACACAGCATCTGCGGTCCAGTCACGCTGCCCGACATAGTCACTCATCTCAATATCACCGACAGCATCGTCAGCAGTGGAAAAGACAGCGATGAAAGTGTTGCCGCGATCACGGCTCGCGGCGTCGAGGCCAAACTCGAACGCAGCACTCTATTCGGCACGGTCTCGGTGCGCAGCGTCGAAGCGAGCAATTGTATTTTCACCGGCGTTCTGGAAGCTGCGCGGCGACAGACGGGTTGCGTGCGCTTCTCTTTCTTGCCGCTGGAATCGAAAGCGCCGCGTCGTTACCGCTGCCAGCCCGAGGACACGGCGGAAGCGGTGCGCGTGGGTCCGCAGTTCACTTCGCGGAGTTACGGCGACCCTGGCTACGCGCAGCTAAGCCAGCGTTGCGCGGTTGAGATTCGGCAGGGCGCGGACGATGAAGCTGAGATGGGCGCATTTCACGATCTGTTTCAGCCGCAACGAGAAACCAATTTGCGCGTCCGGCTGGACGAATATCTACGCTTTGGTTTGGAAGCAGGCATCACTTATGTGAGTTAAATCGAGCGGCAAATTGAATGGTAAAGTATTGTGTGATTCAGGAGGTTGACGATGAAGGGCGATTTTAGCCGACTGACATTCGATCCGAAGAAGCATTACCGCCGGGTGTTAATGCAGCAGGGGCGCGTACAGCTGGACGCCGATTGGAACGAGCAAGAGGCGATTAACCAGTACCGCGCGGAGATCGAAGCGCGCGACGTCATTGGGCGCTGCGGTTCGCCGCTGCACGACGCAGGGTTCCGGATCTCCGTCAATAGCGACGGCAAGTTGGTGATCGGCAAAGGGCGTTTTTATGCCGACGGCATCCTTTGCGAAAATGACGAAGATGTAGCTTATCTGGATCAACCCGATCTGCCCGATCCGCCCGACGTTGCGGATGCTCTCAAAACACTGCCGATTGGCGTCGTGTACCTCGACGTGTGGGAGCGACATCTCACCGCAATCGACGATCCTCGCATTCGGGAAGTCGCGCTCGGCGGCCCCGACACCGCTACACGCAGCCGCGTCGTATGGCAGGTGAAGATTCTGCCGATCAAGGTCGGCGCTGACACTGTGCCCTCTTGCGCGGGCGAGTTCGATGAATGGGTCAAACTCACCACTCCACGCAATGCGACGCTTAACGCGCGCACCCAACCGCCGGAAGCCGACAGTCCTTGCCTGATTCCGCCCACGGCCGGCTATCAACGGTTGGAGAATCAACTCTACCGAGTCGAAATTCATAAGAGCGGAGCGCCGGGCGAGGCGACTTTCAAATGGTCGAGCGACAATGGCTCCATTCTCACCACGATTGAAAAGATCAACGCGCAAGTGGTCACCGTCAGCGACGTCGGTCCCGACAACGTGCTCGGCTTCGCCAACGGCCAATTGGTCGAGGTGGTTGACGACCGGATCGAGCTGCTGGGCCAGCCCGGCCCATTGATCAAGATTAATAAGGTGGACGCGGCCACCCGCACCATCACGCTTAACAGTGCGCCTGCGGGCATTGATCAAACAAGAAATCCCAAGCTTCGGCGGTGGGACAGTGTGGACGAACTGAAAGTTGAAGTGCCCGCGACCGGCGATGGCTGGATAGCCCTCGAAGGCGGGATACAGGTTCACTTTGCCGCCGGGAATTACCGCACCGGCGACTATTGGCTTATTCCGGCGCGCACGGCGACGGGCGAGATCGAATGGCCGCCGTTTCAGATTCCCAACGGGACGCCACAGCCGCGGCCGCCCGCCGGCATCGAGCATCGTTACTGCCGCCTGGCATTGGTGCAGGTCGGTCCGAACGGATTGCAAGTGGTCGAGGATTGCCGTCCGCTCTTTCCGCCGTTGACAGAGGTCGGAACCGACCTGAGCATTCACGTCAAGGAAGTGCTTTGGAACTCCACCAACCAACCGCCGCTGCATAACGACAGCGATGCGACCGTGGGCGAGTTGGCAAAAGGTATCGTAATAGTCTGCGACGGCGACGTCTTTCCCGGCAGCGTTAAATCAATCCCGCCGCACAATCCGGTCTGCTTCGTCACGCTCGATCTGCCGTTTCCATTCAACTCAGCGGATCGCCAGCTTTGGGGCGATAACGACGTCGTCGGATTTCAGCCAATCATCCTGGCGTCCGAAGTCAAGGTGGAGACGAATAGCATCTCGTGGCACCCGGAGGACAAGACTCAAAACTGGCTCCGGACCAAGTTGTTCCAGAATATGGCGGAATTCAAGCGTGGCAACCGTGTGCTGGCGCACTTAACTCTCAAGGGCAATTTTGTGTGGGCGCTGTCGGATCCCAAACTCTACCTGGATGGAGAAGTCTTCGGCTTCCACCCAGACAAGACGACGGAGGTACGCTTCCCGAGCGGCAACAGAGTGCGCGGCGGGGATCTGGAGATGTGGTTCTGGCTTGTGCCACCTCCGTTGTTCAAGGTCGCAGGGGTGCGGATTCTCAACACCGGCGGTGTTATCGACAATCCGAATCCGACGGTGTTGGCAACCATGACGTCGCCCACACAGGCGCTCAATGTTGGCGTGCAGCTCAAGGCCGATGCCATTGAGGTGCAGTTCAATTCCGCGGTCGATCAGGCGAGCGTCGTGAATACCAAAAGCTTCGTCGTGCTCAGGCCCGGGGCTGGTGTTGTGACGAATGCACATGTCATCTTCCCTGCAGCTGACACGCTAAGATGGGCGGCGCAAGTCCCTGGAGGTAATCCATTACCAATGTCGGCAGGTGATTTTCTCATCACGCTCAAAGGCGATGGCGCCTCGGTAATTACTTCGAACGGCGTGGCTCTGGACGGTGAACCATTGGGACTTCCTTCCGGCAACAACGTTGCCGGAGGAGACTTCACGTTCAAGCTGAATATTACTGCGGGTTGATACGACCGTCACCACCATTAACTTACTTAGGGTGGTTAATTGAAGGCGCCCGATGTGGGCTCGGCGCACGCTTGTCTCAGGTTGGTCATCCAATAACCCATTGGGAGGCTAAGCGCTGACACCAGCCGCCGCTTCCATCCTGCCGCTCGGTTGGATAGCCGCTAAGTCACGTCTTGTCGATGGGGGAGTCCTGAAATCAACTGTCTCGGTGAATCGCCAGCTATTTCAAGGGAAACGAGGGGACGCAACAGACCTTACTCCGTAGCATGGTCCATCCCGATTCGAACACTGCGTGTAAGTTATTGAAGTGATTGGTGTCGAGGGTGGGAGTCGAACCCACACGACCTTACGGTCAACGGATTTTAAGAACGTTGCAGAGCTCATCGCCTGCACTAGACAAGCTTTGCGGACGCTTTGCGCGTGAACGGAACAGATATCGAGTGGCATTTCATCCCGTCAGCTGCGACATTCGAAAACGCGAAGATCTGACACATTGCCTCGGCGCATTAGCGCGGATTGCGACTCGTTTACAGCAGATCACGAGCACGGGAGTGATTAAGACGCATCGTCCCCCAAACGTCCCCCAGCGACACGCAAATCAGGCAATGCATGCACGTATGCAGCGCATGCACGTACATTTTTTCTGAGCGATTTTGTAAGTATTGAAAATAAAGGATCGAAAGTTTAGATTCCCAAGCTGGAAGTTGCGGGTTCGATCCCCGTCGCCCGCTCCAATTTCTCTAAGTAATTCTCAGACTCAATTTTAAACGTTAGAGAAACGTTAGAACCGTCCCGCAAAACGTCCCCCAGATTTTCTCTGCGCAACCGTCAGACTCCAGAGTTGAAATTCAGAGCAGACCGGACTTTCAAGCATGGTTCTATACGCGGGGCTAAAGCCGCGTTCAGAATAGGGCGAAGGAAATGAACCGGTCCGCGCAATCTGCAAAGCCTGAGTAGCCTCATTGCTCCCTTGTCAAACTGAAGAGTGCGTAGTCAATTAGAGCGGATCTTGCAAGTCAAGCTAAGCGGGTGCCAACCAGCGATTTTGTGAACCTTGCCGGTGCATCCGAATCAATTGACATGATGACTACTTTGAGATAGCCTCCGTCCCGCGTCTCTCAAAAACTTGTTTCGTTTACCTTCGTCCTCGCAAGCATCATTTAAACGAACCAGACGAGCCGGCCTTTCCAGCAGCATGATTGCCTTTAATCGCCGAATACGTTCTGGTAGAGCGAAACGAGTCTAAATAAGAGCTTCGTGCTTCTGTCATTTGTTAACCTCAACTTGCTCCCAGCCTCGACCATCGCTGGCAGGTGACGAACCATGAGATCCGAGGGGGTATTATTAATAGTTGGCCCAGGCGTCGAATCGCTCAGCGGTTCTTTACGCGGCATTCTGCAACCTCACTTTGAGTTGGAAGTCCTGGCCCTGGAAAGCTTTGCCGAGCGGCAGCTGAGCTTAAAATCCGGCGAGGGATCCGATCTCGCATTAGTCTTCGTTCTCGTTTCAACCGACTACGTTACGTCAGCAGGCAATCTTATTCGTTCGATCAAGGCGGCCGGCTCAGCTCCACCGATCATCGTGGTTTTTGCAGGCGACGAGCCGACCGACATCTTGAGCTTGCTTGCGCTGGGCGTGGCGGATTTCATTACCTCGCCATTGAGGGCCGCCGAGGTTTTGCCGCGAGCCTGGACTTTGATGAAGCGACTTCAGCCGGAGACGAAGCCGCCGCCCGAAGTTCGGAGCGGGCTGTTGATCGGCCAAAGCCCTGCTTTCCTCGCTGAGACTAAGAAAATTCCGACGATCGCTAAGTGCGACGCCAACGTCCTAATCGCGGGCGAAACCGGAACCGGAAAAGAGTTGTACTCTCGGGCGATTCATTACAACAGCGCCCGGCGGGACAAGCCCTTCGTGCCGGTTAATTGTGGGGCCATTCCGGTTGAGCTGGTCGAAAACGAATTGTTCGGACACGAGCGTGGCGCGTATACGAGCGCGGCGACCCTGCAAGTCGGTTTGATTGAAGAAGCGAACGGCGGCACGCTCTTCCTGGATGAGATCGACTGTCTGCCGGTCTATGCGCAAGTCAAGCTGCTCAGGTTTCTTCAGGACAAGGAGTATCGGCCGCTGGGCTCGGCCAAGACTCGCCGCGCCAATGCTCGCGTGATCGCAGCAAGCAACGTCGATCTCAAGCAGGCAGTGGAACAAGGCAAAGTGCGTCGCGATCTCTTTTATCGATTGAATACGATTTCGCTGACGCTGCCGCCACTGCGGGAACGCCGCGAAGATATTCCGCTGCTGGCGCGGCACTTTCTCGAGAAGTATTCGGCTGGGTCGGGAAACAACGTGAAGGAGATCTCGCCCGAAGCCCTGTGCCTCTTGATGGTGCATCCGTGGCCGGGGAACGTGCGCGAGCTGGAGCACATCATCGAACAGGGGCTGGTGTTATGCGACGCGCCGGTGCTCAACGCTCAGGATGTCGGCGGGTTTTCCACGGCGGCGGACTTCGCCAAGGAATCGCTACAACAGGCGAAGGCAAAAGAGATCGCGCGCTTCGAGAAGAACTATGTCCAGGGCTTGCTCAGTGCCTGTCAGGGCAACATCACCAGAGCCGCCCAGGTCGCCCAGAAAAATCGGCGGTCCTTCTGGCAGCTCATCCAAAAGCATCAGATCGACGTCAAGAAAATCAGAGCCAATGCGATTTAGCAGTGGTAGGACTCTGCGAGTGCTTTGAAGGGTTTCTCAACCCAAAGGACGCCAAGGTTTTCGCAAAGTACGCAGAGACCGAAACTTAATCGACCACTCTCACGCAAGTCACGTCAGTTCTACTGCTACGGCGGTTTCCCTTTTCAATCGCGATCACCGTCACCGGGCTAAAGCCACGGTGCTAATGAGAGTGCAAATTCAAACTGTACTTTGCGGCAACCACTCGCTTTAGCAATCTGTCACCGATGGATTTCGTTATGATCATTTGATCATAGCGTCATCTGCCAGCAACTAAAGCACTTCCTCAGTGTGACCTCTCCAGCTATGACAAAAAAGACATAGCGAAACTTTCTTCCGCGTAAGAAAAGTTAGCAATAAACAGGTGACTCCAACTGGCGCAGCGCTTGCTTAACGTCCGGCGACAGTACGATTGAAAGGAATGTACGAGCCGAGCCGATCACACATCGCTCGCGCAATACTCGAGTATCTGTGGAAACACCCAGAGGCGCAGGACACGCTCGCGGGTATTTCGCAATGGTGGTTGCGTGAGGAGAACGTCAGGAGCCGGACCACGACGGTGGAAGAAGCGTTGTCGGATCTCGCCGCCAGGGAATTGGTTCTCGAACGAAGGGGAAAGGATTCTCAAATCCATTACCGAATTAATCGGCGGAAATTGCAGCAGGTGCGAGCATTCCTCAAAAAGAAGAATCACCTTGCATAAGAGTCTGATAATGCCATTCCTATGGAGTCTCGCCTTACCCTTCCGTCGCCTGCGTCTCGCGGCCGCGGAGAGCCTCGTTCAACCACAGCCGTCGCGACCGAGGCGTCTCTTGATGGCGATTCCAAACCAACCGACCGCATTGCCGGCAATGATGAGTAGCGATCCTTTATTGAATGCGAAGGTGCTGGCGGCGCTGCTTGATGTACTGGACAACTATTTGCCGCCAAATCCCGTGCTCAACCCGCCGCTGCCCGATCCGAATCTTTCGTTGGTGAGCGTCACCGAGCGTTCCGTCGGACTCGGCAGCCGCGTGGGCACGAACACGCGCGGCCCTTTCACGGTGTCGGCGATCAAAGGCGCGCGACTAGAAGCGGTAATTCGTTATCAGGTTTGGTCCGACGATCCCGTCAACGTCGATGCGGCCATTCAGGATCTGATTACGCGGTTGCTGTCGGACCGCGATGCGTTGCGATCATCCGGCTTTCTGCGACTCGCGCTGAAGAGCGTCGAAACCAGCGAGATCGTGCCGGGGGTCAATGATTACTGGCGCGAGAGCGTCAACTTCGAAGTCCTGTATGAGTTTCCCTATGTCGACTCGGACGATGCGCAAAGTCTGATCGCGAGCATTCCAATCGACATCAACGACAACCTGGCCACGACGATGACGGTCAGCGATGAGATGGTGCGTTGGAGCAATCAAATACCGCCGCCTCCGCCGGTACTGCAATCGGCGCCGCCGCTGCTGTTGCGTGGCCCGTCGACGATTGCGGGCCTGTCGGCTCTGGCGTTTATTCCCGGCGCCGCGCCGACCGGCAAGGTGACGCTCACGCGTACCTTTGACGGCGCCGCTGGACCACCGATCGTTCACCCGGATCTGCCAACGTTTTTGGCAGCGGTTGCCGATCCGAATCAGCCGGCCGCCGAGGGACAAGTCGTGTTTGCGACGTTGAGCGATTTCCTGGGCGCCTTCAGCGCGGCCGGCACGCCGATCACGCTGGGTGATTGGGACGAAGATTTAGTAGCCGATGATTACGACGCGTCGGCCCTGGAGATCGCTCCGCCGATCAAATTGCCGCGCGCCGACGATCGTTTTGAGATTAGTTATGAAACGTCCGCCTTCGATCAAGTAGCCGTAGTTTATCTGCGCGCCACCTGAGGCGAGACAAAGCAATGGCGATGCGCTGTCAGACTAAAAAAAAAGCAAAGCCCGGCAGCGGATCATTTGCAGGCACAAAAAAGGAGAATGAGACATGGCTGAATTGATTCTACCGGGCGTATACATCGACGTACGGCCCGAAGGTCTGATCGTCCCGGGGCAGATCACCGTCGGCAATCTGGGTGTCGTGGGAACCGCACAGAAGGGCGAAGTCGGCACCGAAACCAAGAGGGCGACTCTCGTCAGCAGTTACGGCGATGCGGCACAGATATTTGGCGCCTACGACTCTTTTCTCGGTGCGGACGGTAAGCGGCGCAACGACGCGGGCACGCCACCCAAACCGACTGAGTTGACGCTCGTGCGCGCTTTGGAACAAGCGTTTGCTTTCGGCGCGACCACAGTGTTCGCCGTGCGCGTCGCCGGCTCATCCGCTGCCAGCGCCAGTTACACCCTCTTGCGGGGCGCCGACGAAGTGGTGAAGCTCACCGCCAAAACGCCGGGAACCTGGGGTAACCAACTGCAAGTCAATGCGGCCGACGCCGAAGAGAACGCCTTCATTGAAAAAGAGGACGTCACCGTTGGCGATCCGCCCGCGCCAAAACTCGCCTTCAATCCAGCCGTCAGCTTGCAGAATCGGATCACGCACACGAGTACGGCGACCGGCATTAAGACCGTTTTCCCCGGCAATAAGATCGTCTACACCGGCGCGCCTGGAGCCGACCAGGCCGGCATCGATCCGGCCAACGGGAACCTGAGCTTCCATGCAAGTCTGAAGCTGTCAAAAGACGACAAGATCAGCGCGGCTTACGTGGTCAACAAAGCCAGCTCTTTAAAGGTCACATTGAAATTGGGCGGGACGGAAGAAGTCTATACGGTGGTCAGCGGCAAGGATCTGATCGCTGACATCAAAGAAAAATCGAGCCTGGTAAACGGCGAAGCGAAAGCGAAAGTAAACGACCTGCCGGACAAAAGCGTCCCGGACACGGCTTTCGCAAACTTCAAGAGCGGTGATGACGGCGCGAGCGGGGCTGACTATGCCGCCGGACTTGACGTCCTTCTCAATGAGGACGCGCACATCATCGTGGCCGCCGGTCAGGACGACAGTTTTGGCAACGCCATAGACAAGCACTGTCAAAAGGCGTCCACCGATGTAATCAAGCGCGATCGCATCGGCGTCGTCGGCAGCAGGCCCGAGGATCTGACCATGCCGGAAGAGTTTTTCGATTATCTTCGCGGGCAGAATCTGTCGAGCGATCGGATCATTTTTGTGGCTCCGGGAATCAAGGCCCGCGACGCGGGAGCAAGTCCCGCCGCGGACGTCATCTTGCCGGGCGCTTATGCGGCCGCTGCGTTCGCCGGTTTTCTCGCCAGCCTGTCCCCGCACATCAGCGCCACCAACAAGGTGCTGCCGGTTGACGGCCTGGAACGCATTTTCACTTCGCCAGAGCTCACGCAACTGATTCAGCACGGCGTGTTGGCCCTGGAGAAACGTCAGGGCTTTCGCATCGTCCGTGGAATCACGACTCTGCCGCCGGGCAGCGCGTTCGCGCAGATCACGACTCGGCGCATCGTCGACTACGCGAAATTCGGCGTTCGTTCCGCGGCCACGCCTTACATCGGCTTGCTCAACAACGAACGCGTGCGCGGCGCCCTCAAGGCCACGGTCAACAGCTTCCTGGCTGAAATGGTCAACGATGAAATGCTGGTCAGCTACAAGCTGGACGTGACGGCTACACGGGATGACGAGCGCAAAGGCGTCGCCCGAGTGACGATGACGCTCCAGCCGACCTTCAGCATTGACTACATTAAGGTAACGATGTTCCTCGAGTAAAAAGGAGAATGAATCATGGCATCAACCAACGTTTATACCGGTTCGAATGGTGTGCTGACGCTGGCAGACGAAGACACTCCGGAAGGCAAAGATGCTAAGACCGTCGTGGATTTTTTTCAGATCCAAACCGTCGGCCGCGTGTCGGGTGTGGAGATCTACGTGCACACCGATCTTGAAGAATTTCACGAGATCGGCCGTCGTCACCCGACTTCCCTGCATCCCGGAAACATTCACATCAGCGGCAAGATCACGCGTGCGCACATAAACGGCGCCCTTTTGTTCCTCCTGCTCGGCCGCGGAGCGCGAGCAACCGCCGAGCCGGAGCCTTACGTTCAGCCTGTCTTTAACATGGTTGTCACCCTGACAGATCCTGCTGTGCCTGGAAACTCGGCAGCCGTCGAGTTGAAAGGAGTCAAGCTTCAGAACTGGGCCTACTCGTTGCCGGAAGAAGACTTCGTCATGGAGAACGTCACCTTCAAGGCCCTTACCATCCGCAGTGTCGGCCAGAGCGCGCCAACCGGGGGTGGAGCAGCCGTAGCCGACAACCTGACATTCCCGGAGACTGCGACAGCCTAATCGCAGGTAACGATGACACTCACTGCTGAACAACTGTTGGCTGGAGAGGCCATCACCCACGACGCTGAAATTCCCTCCGAGTTGTTGGGCACGAATGGTGACGCTCCGGCTGAGCCGCGAGTGGTTCTACGGCCACTGACCGTGCGCGACCTGCAACGCATCGGTAAGGCTGCCCGCGACGACGAGGGGCTCTCGGCTTCGCTGATGATTCAGCAGGCGCTGGTCGAGCCGCCGCTCAAGCCGGAACAGGTTGCCAAGTTGCCCGCCGGGCTGGCTCGCTTTCTCATCGAGCGCATCAACGCGATTAGCGGCATCAGCACGTCGAGTGATGCGCTCGCGGAATTGGTGCAAGCGCCGCTGGCCAAGGCCTGCTTCGTACTCGCGCGCGAGTTCGGCTGGACGCCCGAACAGGTCAGCGGCATGACGATCGGCCAGATCCTGCTTTATCTGGAGATGGCCCACGGAAACGGTGAAGGCAAATGAGTCCGGCACTAAATCAAATTCGTTTCCCCTCTGATTGTCTCGCCGGTCTGAGCGGCGGCCGCGCGGCGGATTCGTGGTGTCGTGAGTTGGCGAGCGGGACGCAGTGGGTAACTGCGATCAATTCGTGTGACTGGCTGAATGAGTTGGTTGAAATCGACTTGCGCGTGTCCCGATATTCTTTGTTCGGTCACAGCCTGAGAGTTCTCACGAACCGAGAGCCAACCAACACAGGCGCGACTGAGTCATCCGCGCCTCGGACTCCTGCAAGTCAACCGGTGAACGGAAATCCGCGGAGTTCCAAAACAGGACCCACCGCCGGTGGTGAGCGGTTCGATGTTTCCAGCAACGACGCGGGATCGAACCGCTCTGCAACGAGATCAAAGAACACTTGGTCAACTTCCGTGACCGAGCAAGTCCTTCGATTCCAAGCTCAGGCAGATATTTCCCTGCTGCGCCGACACGCCGGCCGAGACAATTCGTTGGAGAACGTCGATAGCCAGACCGTCAAATCGAAAGTGCAACGGACATCGGATCGCGCTCGCGTGTCGCCTGATTTGCGTCGAGAAACAACACCCGGAGCGTTGCTTGCTCGAGCAGCGCGCCGAGCGGAACAGGCCTGGTTCGCCGGAGCGCCCGACTGGCGCAGGTTCGATCGATTTGCCACAGACACCCGGGCGCCGTCCGCGAGCTCACCATCTTTTGCGGCAGACTGGTCAAGAACCGTGGCCGGCTTGCGTGCTTCGGCTGAGTTGTTAACCCTGCTGGCAAATTCCGGGCGCAGGCTCGACCGCAGGTCGCCGGGCCTTGACGATCGGGAACGATCGACGAATTCGGCCGCAGCCAATTCAGACACGACCGCGCCGGCAAGCGATTCGCATTGGCCCGAAGCGCCATCTGCTTCCGCGGCGAACAAACATTACGAAGAAAACCAGTGGCCGCGCGAGGGCGCAAAGCGAGCACTGGTTACCGGCGTCGAATCGCCGTCTCGCCCTTTCGCGGCCGATTCAATTTCGTTGCTTTCCTCGCCATTGCCGCCGCGCGCAGTCGAGGGAATTGCGGAATGGCCGTCGGAAACGCGCCTCGCGCCGCCAACTATCACGCCTTTGCCAGTTACCTTGCGCCCCCCAGCGGATCCGGCTGTCCCAGTTCTGCCCGTCGCGGCCGTGACCGCTCGACAAGGCGCGAAGGCTGAGGAAGCAATTGCGCAAGGCGAAGATCTCACGCTGCTTGCCGCGAGGATCGAACGGCTGCTGAATCAGGAAGCGCGCCGCCACGGAATTGATGTTTAGACCGAAATCGCACTGCGTGACCAAAACCTCGGGCACGCAGCGAGGGACATCACATGCGCCCGATGCTGGACGATCTTGAGTTGCAACAGGTGCAGGAGATTGGCAGTTACGACCGGCGAACGCTGGCCGAGCACAAACCGCCGGGCATGTCCGGAAGCCTTTTGCAGAACCTGGGCCGACGGCCAACGCGCCTGGTCTTGTGGGGCGTAACCACCGGCCCCGGCGCAAAGAAGTTCATTGAAAAGCTCGAGGAGAAATTCCGCGCGGCCAAGCCGGTGCCTTTCACTGCCGACATTGTCAAGGACGCGGAAATCCAGTTGATGTTAATTGACGATCTCAAATTACAGGAATTGGCGGGCAAACCCGATCGCGTCGGATACGTGCTCACGCTGCGCGAGTTCATCAAGCCGGTCGAACCGGCCAATGCGGGACCGACCCTCGATGCCGGTCTTCTGGATGACGCGCTCAAGAAGCTCAACAATCTGACGAGCGGGTTCGAGATCCTCGGACAACTCTCAGATGTCATAGCTCGATTGGCCAAGCTCACCGAAGAGCTGCAACGGTAGTCCGGCCGACCTTAGCGGCCAATCAACATACTTCACGGAGGCGACGATATGGCAGACACCGATAACAAATTGCAGGACCTAAAAAAGGCTTTGGATGAAACCTTGACCTTTCTGAACAATGAGGCGGTCACCACCGCGCTCCGGCAGATCCCGGACAGCATCAAGAAGCCGGTGCTTGACGGACTAAAAAAGGTCCTGGACGTCATCAAGAAAGCACTGGATGAGTTGAAGAAGAATCTCAGCGCCGTGACCACGGTCAAGGATCTTTTGAAAGTAGTCAACGATCTATTGACCGCCGCGGAGGGGTTGGCGCCGGGAGAGAAAGCCACTCTCGACAGCGTGAAAGGCATCGTGCAGACGCTTCAGGATCTGCCGGGCGCGCAGCAGATTCAGGAAATACTGGACAAGATCGATCAGATCATCACGAAACTCGAAAGTCTCTAGTTTATGCCACGGCCTATGCTCGACGGTGTCGAGCTGGAACAGGTGCAGAGAGTCGATGCTGACGACCAGGAGATCCTGGCCCAGCATGGGGTGCCCGGACTGGAAGGCGATTTCCTTCAGGATCTGGGGCGCCGCGGCACTCGTCTGAGTTTGACGGGCGTGATTACGGGAGCTGATTCCGCCGATCAACTCAAGACGCTGCGCGAAAAGTTCCGCGCGGCCACGCCGGTTCCATTCGTCGAGGACATCGCCGTCGCCACCAAAGTGGAGAAAGTGCTAATCGAAGAATTCGGCGTGCGGGAAGTGGCCGGCAAGCCGGCCCGATTTGAATTTGAGCTCACGCTGCGCGAATTTCTTCCGCCGCCAAAGCCTGCACGGGAAGAACCGCCACCGCCGCCACCAAAGCCACCGGATCCGGTTGTTGATACCGGGACGCTAATCGTCGAAGTGATCGTTGAGGGCCAGCCCAACTTTGACTTCAGCAAAGTCACGGTAACCGCTGAAAAGATAAATGAAGATGGCTCAAGGCCGTCACAGATTCTAGCCACTCGCGCCGCCAACGTCTGGACAGAAGAAAACATGGCTCTGGGCCGGTTTGATGTGAAGGCAGTAGTCACTGAGCCACCGGCGATGTCCGGATCGGCTGCTGCAACCGTAAGCGCAGGTCAGAGAACTCAAGTGAGAATTACGTTGCGTCCGGGGGTGGTCGTCGCGAAAGCTTTCATCATTCACTTTAAGTTTGACAGTGCGTTCGTCGAGCCCTGCATGCGGGAAGTGTTGGCGCGTGTCTCCCAATTTGCGGACGACAACCCAGACCAGAAAATCATTGTCCTGGGACACACTGATCTAACCGGGCCCGATGACTACAACCAAGCTCTTTCAGAGCGCCGGGCCCGCGCCGTCTTTGCCTCGATTACTTTTGGCACTACCCCGGCTTTGAGAAGTGCCGCGATCGAAGATTGGGACAACCTGAGAAAAGGACCCACCCGAGGCGGGCTGAATGATCGTTGGGGTACGCGCGAATATCAGTACATGCTTCAAGATCTGCGGCACTACGTTGGGAACATAGATGAAGATCACGGACCGCAGACTGATGCGGCGGTGCGTGCTTTCCAGCGAAACAAAGGGCTGCCCTCAACGGGTGTGTTGGACGACGCCACTTGGCGCGCGTTAGTCGAGGCCTATCTTGAAGCGGGTTCGGTCGCGATTGCCGAGGCTCGATTTCTGCCCAACGCGAACACTGAGGCGGGATGTGATGGTGGAATTCTCAAGTGGCTTGGCACGGGTGAAAAGGATCCTGTCAAGAACACTCAAGAGGCGTGGAGACCCAATCGCCGCGTTGAGATCCTGTTTGTCACGGCAGACAAACTGCCGTGTCTCGTTCCCAAGCCAGTCACCTTTAATAAACCCCTGCCGGGGGCGGTGAGCAGCACGTGGTGTCTCGGACCCGACACCGGCCCTGATCGCCATTGCTTTATTGTGCGAGACCAGGCTGCGCCAAATAAGTTTCTTGTGCAGCCCGCCGAGCCTGACAAAGTCACTGTCAGCGGCACCATTACGTTTGACGACGATACGCCGGTCGCCAATGAAAAATACATATTGATCGCACCGGACGGCGAGTTTCTTCATACCGACGCGAGTGGAAACGAGGACGTGGCAGAGGGCGCGAGTGGTAGGCCCTTTCTCAATGAAACCGACGATCAAGGGAGATTTAGCTACCCCCGCCAGACACCCGTCGGAACTTACATCCTGGAAATGCCGAGACTCGCGAAGCCGTCGGTGGCGCGCACCAAAGATGATCCGCCGCCGGACGCGGTAGGAAACGTAATCTGTTTCCGGTTGGAAGTCTCAAATGCGTAAGAGCGCTGCAAGCATGAGTCCTGTGACGATGTCACGTTTGAGAGCCTTTGCGATCGGCCGGCCGTTCGAGCGAGTTGTGGCCAAGGTCGGACGAGCGCAGGCGAGAGGGGTAGTGCAGCGGGCCCCGGTGCCCCCAGCCGTGATAAATCCGATCATCTCGCCCGCGTCTCAGATAATTGTGGTAAAGAAGCCCCATACAAACCCCGCGCGAGTTGCCATTACGTTGCGGACCAGCGCGCGTTCCCGTGTGACAGGAACTCTTACCCGTGTGACCGTCCCGACAAGCGGCGGCATTCACATTTTTAGAAACCGCACCACCCCAACAGAAATGCAGTTCAATGGTACTGACAACGTCTTCACGGCCCAACAACTAAGCGATGGTGTGCGAGTGTTTGCGACTGCCGACCGTCCCAGCGGCAGCGCAAATGACTTTCAACTGACGCTGACGCTCCCGCTGGGTCCCACCGCCGGCCCACCGACGACAGTATCGCTGACTGCTGTTGAACTGACATTGGATGTCGGACTAAGTCGGCCGTCGCCCGGGGTGGCGCCGCCGATTATGTCCGCTAACGATAAGATCAACATTGGAAGATTCGTACAGGTTCGCAATCCTGGCTTTGAGCACGAACGAGCGATGATTATCCTCCGTCCGCCCAATCCACAGGTTCCGCTGGTAGTCCGGCTCGAAGCTCTGACGGCTCAACTTCGAGCCTTTGGGATAGAAGAGCCTTTCGCAGGTCAAGGTTCTCATCCGAGGCCCGCCACCTTTCCCAGCGACCTGTTGACACCTAATCCGTTTGAACTCTTCGTTGAGGCGACAGCGGCCAGCACGGGGATTCGTGACATGGGCTTTCGTTATGGCGTAGACGGTGTAGAGAATGAGGCCGATCGTGTGGCGATGACAGCGGTTCAGGTCGAGATAGCCGATTCCCCCAATCCTGCTGTGGCAGCCGCTACGTTTGTAAGAATGGGTTTGTGGGACCACGCCTTTAGACCTGCAGGGAGTCCTCTCGGCCCTTTGTTTAATCAGCAAGCGGAAGTTGACAATTTTGTGGGCGCGGATTCACGCAAGTTTCATATCCGCGTTAGAGATGTTGCCGCGCGCAACACAGGCAGCAGACAGGCTGACTGGATCACTCTTGACGAACGTCAGAATAACGACGATGCGCCCGCAACGCGTGACGTTACGTTGGTAGAAACGGCTGCCAATACCGGAGTTTTTGTGTCGCGCGGTTTGATGTTGGTAAGTGGTATCGAGGACCAGAATCAGGCAACTCATACTGGTTTGGCAGCCCCGCTTCCGGACGCCGGACTCACGCAAGGAGCAGGGCTCAGAAACCACCGCATTCGGAAAACAAATGTTCGCGGAGTCATCAAAGTCGAATATCGGCCCGCTGCCGGCATTGCGCTGCCATTGCGCTTACCGGTATTTCAGCGCAGCCCTGAGTCGCGAAAGCGCCTGCCTCTTCAGATATTTGTTCTGCGAGTGGCCGCTGGTGGAAATGGTGTCATCAATACGGGACCGCGCAACACCCCAACCGCGAGCGTAGTTTGGACACGGGATCTTCCTGCTGCCGAAGAAGCCTATGCTCGTTTGGGCATTGAAATTGAAACGGTAGTTGCGCCAACCACACCGGCAGCGGATATTCAGGAAGAGCGGCCAATGATTACTAACGAAAACGTGCGAACCAGCGGGCCTGATGCCTTCAAATTGCAGCGCACACCGGTGGTCACCGATCCTGGCAATAGTATCGAAGTTCGTCCCGCCACTGGGGCAGTGCGGACGCCTAACATAATTTTCGAAAACGTCGCGCGTGATCCGAACGCAGGCGAGGTAAAAATAGATCGCAGCACGGGCGATTTGACCTTCAACGCTGCTGAGCAACCGGGAGCGCAAGATCGAATCGTCGCTACCTACGTCGTAGTCGGTCATCGTCTTGTACTCCTTACTGCGCCGGCCGGTGTGAATCCGCTTGCAGTGAGATTTCAAAATCCCAGTCCCGCGGGGCCACCGCTTGATGACGAGGCCACGATCGCCAGCAATTCACCCTCAATTCCAAATACGATTCGTGTTTACTACACCGGCGGTTTGCCTTCGCAAGGCGCGGCTGCTGAGTCATGGCCGGATTTCAACTTCTCGGCCAAACCCCAGGTCGGATGCTCGTTTATTAGCGCGCCACAGGAAGGACTTGGGACCTTGTCCCATGAGATCGGACATGTGCTTACAAATAAGTCTGCGAGTGTCAATACCGGCCACTATCGGAAGCCGCCACCTCCGAATCGTCTCGAAGATCCACAAAACCTGATGGCGAATCTGGCGTCCCCTGGTGCTCCCGGCGTAACCATCCGTAAGCGTCTCTGGGACGCAGTCGACGCGGATGGGGTGGTGAACCAGTTTACGAATGTACGCAACAGGCGTTTCACTCGTGGTTTTTAAGAGGAGGGATCGAAGTGAATTTGAGCGAAGAAGTGGACCAGCTTTGGGAATTCATAAACCTCGAAGAGTTGCCGCCGGGATCAGCCTCGGGACTCGATCAGTTCAGTGACGAGAGCAAGAACGCACTGATAAGTCGCGTGGCCCGGACCCTCGATCCTCCCTTGCGTGGCCGCGTGTTGGCGCGGTTGGCTCTGATTGCTACGGATCAAAACAAGGAGGATCTGGAGAGTCTGTTCATTACCAATCTCCGCTCACCGCATCCGCAGGCGCGGAAGATCAGTTTGCATGGATTGTCGGATATCGGTTATCGGCGTCTAACTGATATGGCAATACTCTCCCTTCGAGATGATTCAGATCAGGTTCTCGTTACCGCCTGCGATCTGCTTTTACCCAAAGCGAACGAGGATTCTCGAGTCCTGCAATTTCTGAAAGATGTTTACACGGCTCATAAAGGAGATCCGGACTTTCACATGACCACAAGTCTATTGGAAGCGCACGGAATCTCCTCCTAGAGAACACTGAAAGCGCGATGCTGACACCAGCTTACAAACTAACCATTGGCGACAAGATCGTCGATACCACCGACGAACCAAAGGCCAGCACCGTTGTGGATTTGAACGTCACGCTGGATCTAGACACGCCGGCGGACAGCTTCGCGCTGGTGCTGGGCAACGTCGGCAGCTTGAAACCCGCGCGCGACGACGAAACCAAAATCGAATTGGGTTATGCCGACAACGGCGGCTTCACTCAAGTGATCACCGGCAAAATTATAACCGTTGAAGCGAACGTGACCACGACGCGCATCGCCGGTTTCAGCGGCGCCGACGCGTTGCTGCGAACCTTTGTCGAGCAAACTTTTGAAAATAAAACAGCCGGGGCAACCGTGCGCGACCTCGCGGACAAAGCCAGTCTGAAAGTCGCAACCGCCGCCGACGGGATCAATTTTCCGGCTTACGTCGTCGATGGCCGGCGCAGCGTCTATCTGCACATGCAGGACCTGGCGGACCTGTGCGGCTTCGATCTCTACATCAACTCTGAAGGCAAGTTGGTTTTTGAAAAGTTCATCAACGGCAAGACCGTGCACATCTTCGAGCACGCCAAGCACATCGTCGCCCTCGACGTGCAGCGCACGCCGGCACTGGCGGGCCAGGTCGATGTGTTCGGCGAGAGCCCCGGCGCCAGTAAAGGCGAAGACTCGTGGGCCTGGTTGACCACGGATTTCAGCGGCTTCAAAGGAAGCGCGGGATCCGGCGCCCCGTTTCTGAAAGAGCGGCCGGCCGTGCGCACGAAAGCTGCGGCGCGCATCGCGGCCGACGGCGCGCTGACCCGCATTCAGCGCCGCACGCTGCGCGGTCAAGTGCTGACCATCGGGCGCCCTGAAGTGAAACTCGGCGACGCGATTCGCTTTCGCGGATTGGCAGACGAATCGCTGAACACTTTTTTTCAGGTGCGAACCGTGACGCACCGAATCAGCAAGCTCGGCGGCTTTACCACGACGGTTGGCTTTCGGGCGATTCAGGTTTCCTAAACTTTTGCGGCGAGGAGCGACGGGTGAGCACCATAGTCAACACACTTCAGGAGATCATTCGGCACGAGATGCGCAGCCTGCGCGTGGCCGATCTCGGCCTCGTCGAAGAGGTCTATCCCCATAGCGGCGGCAGCGACGTCGACAACTACGGATGCGACGTGCGGCTGAAGAACAGCGGCCTCTTGCTCAAGCGAGTGCCGCTGACTATTGGCCACATCGGCACGGCTGCGATTCCGAACAAGGGCGACCTGGTGCTACTTGCTTTCGACAAAGGCGACGTCAACCAGCCGATCATTATCGGCCGGCTCTACAACGAGAAGCAGCGGCCGCCTTTGAACAATCCTGACGAAGTTATCTTTCGGCTGCCGTTGGCTGAGGCTGACGACAAAACGATCAAGGGCGCGATTCGCAATCATCCGTCACAATCACCGCCCCGCGAGCTGATCTTCGAGATGCCGCCCAAGATAACGGTGCGCGTCACCGACGGCACCGTGCGCGCCACCGCCGGCAAGACCGAAATGAAACTGGATCAGCCCGGCGACAGCGGCGGCACCGTCACGATTTTCGCGGGCCGCACAAAAATCACGATGAACCAGGACGGCGACGTCACGGTCGAAGGCGCCGCCGACATGACTTTGAAAGCGACGGGCGATCTGAAGATGCAGGGACGCAACGTCAAGATCGAAGGTCAAATGAATACCGATATCAAAGCCGGCATGCAGGCCACGCTCAAAGCCAGCATGGGCGCCACGGTCGATGGCGGATTATCGGGAACGTTGAAGGGAGCGACCGTGGCCATTAATGGAATCACTTCGTTTTCACCGGCTTAGTCAGGAGAAGGGAAGCAGAATGCCAGGTCCGCCTGTCAGCATCGGCGCGATGGTAATGGTCAGCCCCGGAGCATCCGGGCCGCCGGACACCGGCACGATCATCGTAGTGCTGCCGCCGTTTGTAACCGCCAGCGGGATGCCGCTGGCGACCAGCGGATCGATCTGCATGATGGTGAATTCGGTTTGGGGATTTCCTTATCCGCTGGTGATCGGTCCGTTGGCGAGCACCGGCGTGACCGTCAGCGGACGGGCATTGGTGCGCATGGGCGACAACATCCCCAGCCCGCCGGGAATCCTGACGATACTCGGGCCGCCTGCGGCGCCTTTCATCAACGACCAGTCGCCGCCGTAGTTTTTTTCGAGCGTAACGAGGTGAATTGAAAATGCCAAACGGGCAAAAGCGTTTCGGAACGGACATGCGCTTGCTGCGCAACCTGAACCTGACCAAGACCAGCCGCGATCCCGGCAACGATCTGAGTGCGCGAAATCGCGGCGACTCGAAGCAGTTCGATCTCGAAACGATTACCGAAGTTGACAACCTGAGTCAGGCGCTGTTGCTGCGCTTTCTTACGGAAAGGGGCGAGCTGACTCTGCTGGGTCATCCCGACTACGGGTCTCGCTTATTCGAATTGATCGGCAAATTGAACAGCGAGACGAATCGCAACCAAGCCAAGATGTTCGTGCTGGAAGCGCTGCAAGCCGAACCGCGAGTCAGGGAAATTCGCTCGGTAATCGTCACCCAAAATCGGGCCGACCGGACGCGTATGGACATTAAGGTTTCGTTGCTCCCGGTGGACAGCAACACCTTACTCAATCTGGTCTTTCCCTTTTTCCTCGAGGGAGGTGCGCAAGCGTGAATATCGACACAGTTAATTTGATCGAGCGTCCTTTCCTGGAAATCGTGGACGACTTGTTGGTGGCCATGGTTGGCGGCGTGGTGAACGAACCGATCATCTTCGATGTAAAGTCGGAGCTGTACCCGTTGTCTCAACCCGCCAGAGACGTGCGCGGGATCACCGGAACCATCGACGACGAGCAGGAGCCGGAAGGCCTTCACCATACCTTCCTCAAAGAAATTGATTTCATTTTCAATCCGGACAAGGGCGCCGTGGTGTGGCAGGACGGCGGGAAAAGGCCGAAAGACGAGACGAAGTTCTACGTCGATTACTTCATTCCAACCAGCCGCTCGCCTTTGACCGATCTCAATGTCGGCAGCGTCACCCGCACAATGAGCGAAGCCATCGGCCGCGAGATCGCCGCCGTCTATCAAACGATTAACCTTACTTACCTGTCCGCTTTCATCGATACCGCGTCCGGCAAATCGCTCGATTATGTGGTTTCGATCCTAGGCGTGACGCGCAAGACCAAAGAGTTCGCCGTCGGACAAGCGACCTTCTTTCGCGATCCGGATCCCAAGCTCGACGGCAACATCACTATTCCGCAGGGCACCGAGCTGACGACCATAAAAGGCGAAGCAGTTTTTGAGAGTGTCGAGCCGCGCACGTTGCAACGCGGCCAGGCGCGAATCGACGCGCCTATCCGCGCCGGCGAGAAGTTCAAGGGCGACAAAGGCAAGGTCAAGGCCGGCGAGATCACGACTCCGCTTCAGGTCATCACCGGCATTTCGCGCGTTACTAATTTCGATCCGACCGAGGTGGCGGCCGAGGACGAAAACGACGAAGATTTGCGGCTGCGAGCCAAGGCTGCCATTCGCGGTCTCGGCAAGGCAACCATCCTGGCCCTGATCAAAGCGGTGACGGATAGCCGCGCCCAGGTCAAAGAGATCTCCGATCCGAACACCGCCGGCAAGCAAACCTCGCCGGGAAAGGTGAGCATGCTGATCGATACCGAAGCCGGCCGATTTCCCAGCGTGGCTGCGGCCGTGCACGACACGCGTGCGGCCGGCATCGAGCTCACTATCGCGGCGCACTTCGCGTTTGTGACGCCGCGCATCGTCGCCAAGATAACTTCCGGAATCACCGGCGACGGCAAGCTGAAAATCGCCATTGAAATCATCAGCGCGCTTCAGCAGTACATCGAGGGATTAGGTCCGGGAGGCCTGGCCACCGGATCCGATTTGCTGGCCGCGGTCAAAAAAGTGAGAGACGTTAAGGACCCGAAGATCGTCGACGTGCGAACCAGCCGCAGCGACGTCGGCAAGCCGGGCAGCTCTCCTTTGGTCGAGTCGCTGCTGGCCCGGCTCGGGACCGTGAATTTGTCGAGCGCTGACGCGTTGCGAACCGCAGTTGAGGAAACCATCAGGGTCGAAGGACCGACGTTGGTTGCCAGCGGCCGGCGCATCCCGGATCGCGATCTCGTGGAGTCGGCCGATGTGCGATCGGCCGGCAAGCGCGCGAACGACGGAGAAATCGAAGCCGGCAAATTTGTCATTAGGCCGCCGGCGGAATTCTCGTTGAGCCTCGACATGGAGCCGGCGGACATCATCTTGCAAGAAGGCTGATATGCCGACCAATACCGATCGGATTCTTAGTTACCTCCCGCACACGTTCCTGACGGAGCGACGGACGGTGTTGTATATCGTGGCCGACACGTTTGGTAACGAACTCCTGCTCGGCGAAAACAGCCTCGCCGAAATCCTACTTTCGCACTGGGTCGACTTCGCCGATAAAGGCGCCGAATCGATCGATGATTTGGCGGAACTGGCAAAGCTTTACGGTTTGGCGCCGCTGCGCGAAGAAGATCTGAAGAGTTTCCGCGGCGAGCCGGTGGCCGTCACCACCAGCTCACGACGCAGTCACACGGCTTACAAAGACAGCTTCGAAACCGTCGAAGAGTTCCGCGAACATCTCAAGCACTATGTGCGCACCTTTCTCGAAGGCACCGTCACGGTGCAAGGCATTCTGCGCATTTCCGCGGAAGCGTTGGGCCTGCGGATTGCGGACGAGACTGCAGATCTCGATCGCTGGTGGACGCGGAAGCCTGACGAAGTGATTGACGTTGAAGCGCGCGTTGACGATGTGTCTGCGCTGCTGCGCTTTGACCGCAGGCTGGCGAAAGGATCGCCCGAGCGAGCGGCCCAAATAACCGGTGCGGTTCATTTGAGCGAAGGGCTCGAACTGACCGGGCCATCGATCCTGCGTCTCAGTGTCGACGGCGCCGAGCTCGGCGATATTGATCTCGCGGCCGGGCTTTCGCTGCCGGCCCGTCTTTCGCTGGAAGAAATCGTAAACAAGATCAACGAATCACCGCGACCGCACCTCGCCGCGGTCGAGCGGGGCCATTTGAAACTCGTGTCGCCGCAAGCGGGCGCATTGAGCAGTTTGGAAATCCTGAGCGGCGCGGATGACGTGGCGCCCCGGCTGCTGGGGCTGGCGCCTCGTTCTTATCACGGCGCCGCGGCGACGGGCGCAAAGCTAGTTGGAACGGCAAATCTGAAAGACGGAGTCGATCTCAGCGTTGAGAAATTCCTCCGCCTTGAAATCGACGGGAAGCACGCGGCCGAGATCGACTGTGCCGGCTCGGATGCGGCACATACGACCTTGACTGACATTCGCGATGCTATCAATCAGGCCTTTCAGAAATTGGGCTTCAAGGTCGCCGACGACGACGGCAAGAATCTCATTTTGAGATCGCCGAGCAAGGGACTGCAAAGCACCATCGCCGTGCAACTTCCCGCGGCGCAAAATGCCGCCAGGAGAATACTCGGAGCGCCGACGGCTTTCGCCTCAGGACGAAACGATCAGCCGGCGCGCGTGACTAGCCCGCGAGATCTGCGCGGCGGAATTGACTTGAGCGAGCGGGCCAACGTCCGGCTACGCGTCGACTCGGGACCGTCGGTCACCGTCAATTGCGCCGGCGTCGATGCGGCTCGAACCCAGCGCATTGAAATCGCCGCGGCGCTTAACGAGGCGCTGGCGGCCGAAGTGGCCAACGTAACCGAGCGCAGCATCAGCCTGACTTCGCCGACCGTAGGTCCCAGTAGCGCGATAGTCTTCGAAACTGCATCGGCCGGCGACGCGATCGCGGAAATCTTTGGCGTGGACTCGCTGGTTTTTGAGGGCGCCGTGCCCACCAAAGCGCGTCTCGCCGCTCATCCGGTCCTGACCAAAAGCGGTGGCGTGAATCCCTGGGGCGCTTCGATCCTTTCACTCGCGATCGACGGCGGCCCGCCAATCGAAATCGATCTTCGCCGGGCGGCGAAGCCCTTCCCGCACTTTGAGCGAATCACGGTTGAAGATTTTGTCGAAGACGTCGAGTCGGTCAGCCTCGACGATCTGGTCGAGATGATCAATGAGTTGTTAAAGGCCAATGTCGCGGCCACTGACGGTGAGCGCTTGTTGCTTAATTCGCCGACTACCGGCGGCGCCAGTCGTTTGGAAATCAATTCGCTCGAGAGCACGCGGCGGCGACGTTTCGTCACGCGCGCGATCGTTACCGACGAGGCGACCCCCGCGGTTTTTGGATTCAACTCTCAGGAAGCTCGCGGCTCATCGGCGACGGCGGCGCGCTTGGTTGGCGATCGCGACTTGAGCCAAAGCGTCGATTTGACTAAGACGCGTCTGCTGCGCCTCAGGATTGACGGGCACGCGGCGGTCGAGGTCGATTGCGCCGGCCCGCGTCCGCGGGCTACGACTCTCACCGAGTTGGTGGCGCAAATCAACCAGACCCTCGGCGCGGCAGCGACTGATCTGGCAGACGTTGCGACTCACGATGGCAAGCATCTGATTTTGATTTCACCGTCGACTGGCGCCGACAGCGCGATTGCGATTGAGCTGCCGCGATCAGCCCTGGATAAGTTGCTGGGGATCGAGCCCGATAGTTTTCAGGGAGTAGATGAAACTTCCGTTCGGTTTGTCGGCTTGGTTGATCTCAGCAACGGGATCGATCTCGATCCGAATGCGGCGATCAAGCTTGGCTTCGACGGGCAGGCGCCGGCGGAAATTTCGTTAAGCGGCCCCGCGCCTAATCATCGTTCGATCCTGGAAATCACCACCAGCATCAATACCGTTTTGAAATCCAATCTTGCCGCCACGGACGGTAAGCATATCCTTCTGAACTCGCCCAAAAAGGGAAGCGATAGCAAGTTGGTTTTCGCCGTGCCTGCCGGGCACGATGCGACGACGGCCATCTTCGGCATTGCGGCGCCTCGCAGTTATCAGGCCGACGCGGCGTCCCCGGCGCGAATCACCGGCGTCAAAAACCTTTCCCGCCCACTCGACCTGCGCGGTTTTCGCTTTCTCAATCTCGCCGTTGACGGCGGCGCAGCCCACGATGTTGATTGCGTCGCCAAAGCGGTGAAGCGCGAGGCTGCCACCCTCGCCGAAGTAGTCGACTCGATAAACTCAGAATTGAAGAAAGCAGGACTGACCAAAAACGTTGCCGCACACGACGGATTGCATCTGATTCTGACCTCGCCGTCGGTTGGCGCCGCGGCAAAGCTTTCTTTTCAGCCGTATGCGGCTGGCGACGCGCGGCAGGCTTTGCTTGGCGGCGCGGAAGCTAACGCCCATGGAGCGATGGCAACACCGGCCAGTGTTACGGGCAAGACAACCTTGCTTGCTCCAGTGAATCTCTCCCGCCGCAGTTTGATTCGACTGGCGGTAGACAACGGCCGTGCGCGCGACATCGATATCGGCGGCGCAGTTCCGGCAAAGACTTTTCTTGACGAGATCGTTGTCAAAATCAACGAGGTCTTTCCTAACCTGGCTTCGGCCACTGATGACGATCACCTGAAGCTGACTTCCCCGGCTCCGGGAGAGAGCCGCGTGTCAGTGCTGCCGTTGCGTTATCTGGAAGTTAGCGAATACCAACCACGGCGGCGTTATTTGAAGGTCGATGAGAACGGGCCTGCGCCATCGCCGTTGCCGGTGCTCGAAGTGCGCCACGGCGATGACTGGTTAGTCTTGAATGACGGCGCCGCGGACACCGACGCAGAGATCTGCATCAAGGCGCCCCAGGGTACAGTCGGCGCGACGATTGTCAACTCAGCGAACGGCTGGTCTTTGCGGTTGTTCGAGGTGATCGAGGTCGGCGAAACGGCGCGCCTTAGCCGCGGTCCACGTGGCGAGCTTTTGGCCGAAATCATTGCCGTCGATGGGAACAGGCGGCCGGTAGAGGGTTCACAAATTCAGGTTGGACCGCTGGGCTCGCAAGCCTGGGTGCCGCTGGAAGGCGAGTGGCCACTGGTCGGCGAAGTGGACGAACCGCCCGCGCTGCAATTAAACAATCCGCAGGCGCCGGCGATCGTTTTGCTGCGAGCGCGGCACCCCGATGATTTGGTTTTGGTTCGCGTGGTCGAAACCGATCCGGCCGGCGCTGAGCCAGTGCCCGCGGCGGACGGCAGTATCGTGCGTCTGGTCGGCCGAGTCTCAGCCGAAAAATCCGGCTTCGGTTTGGTGGATCAAAACGGTAGTCCACTCGCCGAACTAAGACCTGGTCCCGACATCAAACTGAAGAATGAAAGCGGGCACGTCGTCAGAATCACGGGCCGCCTGCACGAAGGCGCTCCTCCTTTGCTGATCGTTCAGACAATCGCCCGAATGTTCGACGTAAGTCTCAGCCGCAATCTGCCTGGCAGCCCGCGCGAAAATTATCCGCGCGCCACTATAGGCGACGGCGAAACGGACGAAGACTCGCTGGTGCGCCGAATCAACGCGGGCGCCGCAAACGTCAATGCTTCAACCCTGGTTCGCACGGTCGAGTTGGAGAAGGCGACAATCCTGAGCCTGCCGCGCGGCCGGACGACGTTTCGTTACCTCGATTGCATCGGCAGCCGCTTCGATCGTGCGAAGTTCGACTACGCCCGTTTTGCTGATGGCCTCTGCGGCGAACGCGGCGTCTTTAATGTCAGCCGCTTCACGCACGTCCCGCCTGAGAAGATAAACGCAGTTTTCGCTTGCGAGCCAATCGAGGATCCGCCGGTGCAAATTGATTTTCGGTGGGAAACCTATCAACCCGGAACTTTCACGGTGAATCTACCGGCAGACCTGCTGCCTCGCTTCGGCGCTCGATTCAACGAAGCTCGTTTCAGTCAGAGCCAGGACGCGCCCGAAGTGTTCGCGGGCGCCGTCGCCGAACCATCGGGCGATCCGAAGTTCCTGACGAAACTCATCACGGATCACTCTTCCCACTTTTTGAAAGCAGCCGAAGTGGTGGGAACCGTGCCACTGGGCTGGACCGCCTTGAAGATGCCGTTTCGCAAACCGCAGTTTTTGAGTCTCGGCAAGCCAGGACAGGCCGCGCGTCTTTACCTGTCGGAAGAGGGCCTGGACGGTTTCATCAAGTTGGAAGCCAAAGAGGAAGGCGCCTCGGGCAACGAGATCGCGGTCTCGGCCCGGCAGGTTGGCCCAGCGATCTACGACGTCTCGGTCATCTACCGCGGCGGCTGTTTTGAAAACGCGCGCGCGATTGTGTTGGGCCAGCCTGTCGCGGAGTTGGCGCAAGCTTTGATTAAGCCCGGACCGATCGGAGTTCTACAGGCCAAGGCGGCCGGCGTGCAGGCGGCCGTTACCCGTGACCGGTCCGAATACGAAGAACTAACAACTACAACCTAAACAATTCCAAAGGAGGAATTCAAATGCCAGAACCATATGTCAACGCTCATCCGGGCGACTTGATCACCGCTCAACTCTTTAACGGACTTCAATCCACGATCAAACAAGACATCGCCGATCAGATCAAAAAGGCGGTCGACGCCCTCAAAACTGTCGACAACTCCGGAGACTCAGCCAAGCTGGGCGGCAAGACGCCGAAAGAATTGGAAGAGGAGATCCTAAAAAGATGTCTCGAGGAGATCCCCAAGAGAACGGGCTACAAAATGCTGTTTAGACGACTGAGAAAGGATCACGAAAAGGTCATCGAACACTGCCTCAAGGCTTTCCCCCTGGTCGATATCTATCAGTTGGATTACTTCCCGGTCATCTGCGCCACCGGAGATTCAAAGGACGATCGTAAGGACGCCTACGTGAACTTCTACCTCTACCACTCTAACGAGAGTCAACAGACTTCGGTGACGCCGGTTCCGGGTACCACGCCACCAAAACCGCCGATCTTCGAGATCGAGCCGCGAGGTGACCGGCATCCATTCAAGATCCCGTTCGCGACGATGTTGAACTTGTTTGCCGTGTCTTATTCGGACACGTCCAGTCTCGACGATCTGGAAACCGAATTCTGGAAAGCGTTCTTGCCGCCTTATCCCGATCAGTTTGAAGACGATCAGTATTGCCACTCGCCCTGGTTTGAGAAATGCTGCGGCGAACAACGTTCGGTGGCGACATTGAAGGCCCGCGGCGATTGGAACGACATTGTCTTTCAGATGAGACCGCGCAAGGTGGTTCGCTTTCCCACGACGCCTACGGATCAAGAGAGAACACTTACAGCCTCGCCTTTCGCAGGGGCCGATATTCAGGTTGTGCATTTTGACTTTGACACGATTGGTGTTCGTCTGCTGTCAGACCCGGTCTATACGGCTGACACCGCCACGCCTAAAAAACCGGAGATAAATGTGAAACCCAATCTCAGCGAAGAGGCCCAGCAGGAGCTCAAAGTGATGCTGCTTTTGAAAGTCTAAGCTGTTCGTCGTTGAACCGCAGATAACCGAGCGTCAAAATGAAATTGCGTGACACTTTTGATGGTATTGATCGCTTCGAGGGCGATCGCGTCCTGCGCTGGCGCAGCATTCCAGCGGAGGCGCGAATCGTCAGCGCCAAGGCGACCATTACGCCCATCGATGCGAAGCTGGGCGGCCCGTTCGCCGAGCTGCTCAGCTTCAGCGGGAGGGCGGGCGAGTTTGGCGCGACGATTTCCAACGGCCGGAATGGAGCACCCACTACCGCCTGGCTGGAGGTGGATTTCCACGCTCGCCGCACGCTCGCCAGCCTCCGAGGCGCTTTCAACCACACTACTCTGCAAGTCGATGTCGGCGGCGGCACCTACGTTGAGATCAACCAGGTCGGCGCCTTCAAAACTCCGTCGGACACCGGCCCCGCCGCCGTCTTTCCCATTGACGGTCAGGGCGCCGCCTTGCCCGGTTTGACTGTCGCCAAGATCAAAGTTACGAATAGGTCTGACCCCCTCCCCGCGAGCTTGGCGGAGCCTAACGTTACTTCGATTACCGTCAGCAGCATCCCCACCAATGTCAGCTTGCGCGTGGGTGACTTGGCGCCGTTTTTTACCCATCCCGGCGAGATCACGCTGCCCGAAGACTCGCCGGATTTCGCGGCAGTGCTCCAGGCGGCCCTGGTCAACGCGCGGATCGAAAATGGATTTTACGATCTTCTCTTTACTGTTCATTCCGACACGATTGCGCGGCTCCAGATCGATCTCGAGGTCGAGTTCATGGCCCAGACGAATCCTTTGCCGGATGGACTTCCCGAAGTCGTCGTGCCTTTCGATTTTGGCACGGTGTCCAGGACAGCCGGAGCGACCATCAACGTGGCCGTGCCGCCAAACAGCCGCGTGGTGCCCGGTCAGACGACCGCGCGCGTGCGCGGGAATTTTGCCGAGACCCGCGTCGCGCTGGGACCCACCGGAAATGTGCAGCCCGCGGCGGCAGTTGAGGTGTCGCCGACTTTTTCGCAAGCGCAAATCATCGCGCTGGCAACAAACGCCAAAGACATCGCCGCCGTCGCGGTCGATCTTTTGCTCGAAAGCACCACTCCGTCTTCGCGTTTGCGTCTGGACGTCCGCGAGGATCTTGACGGCAAGCCCGGTGACAAATCGCTGCTGGCCGCGACGACTGAGTTCGACATCGATCAGCAAGTCGGCAAGGGACCGCGTTGGACCAGCGTGCCTCTTGGTTCGGAGTTTCTCTTTACCCGAACCACCGCCGAGCGTTACTGGCTGGTGCTGCAAAGCCTGGTTGGCAGCGCGGCGTGGAGCGTTAACAAAACGGATGCCGGCAACTTAACTCCCACTGTGCAATCCACGAATGACGGCGGTCTCTCGTGGAGAGATGCGATCGCGCCGGCCGCGTTGCTGGTCGATCAGACCGTGTCGGCGTCCGGCCCATTCACGGCGTTCTTCCGTCTGCGGACTCAACCGAAAACCTTCAAGGTGCCGCTTGAACTGCAGGCCGGCAGCGATCAAAACGAAGTCCGCATCAAGTTGGATCGCTTTGCACCACTCGGACGGGTCGACTTCGCGCTTGATACTGAGTTGGCCCAGGGCCTGAACGAATCGTTGCAGAAAAACCAGGCGGCAACCAGCACCGACGCCCAGCACTTGCGCAACGGCGAGTTTGAGCACTGGCTGCGGGTTGGTGATGAGCTGCGAGCCAAGCCGGAAATCCAGGTTGCTGCACCGATCAGCGACGTCGCTTTTTCGTCTAACGGCCGGCTTGTTTACGTGCTCGATGTGAGTGTCTCGAAGCTTGCGTTCATCCTGGTCTTCGATGCGGAGTGCAATCGACAAATCAAGGAAAAAAGAATTGAGCTCGCGATTCGTGCCCCACTGGCATTTGTCATCAGTCCGGATGGAACGCGCGCTTACGCGATTGACGATGGCCCGGTTGCGATTCAGCAACTTCAAGTCGTGGATTTGGCGAGTGGTCGCGCGCTCGGCGACCCGCTCGATGTGCCAAAGGATTCAAGCGATGAGAGAGCAGCCAAATGCCTGGCCCTCAGTCCCGATGGAAAACGTTTGTTTATGCCGATGTTCAATGGCGGCGGTGATGTCCAGAGCCACCGAAACCAAGTAAGGGTTATTGACACGACCCTCCTTGAACAGCAAGTGATCAGTGCGGCGACAGTGCCTGGAGTGATCGACACAAAGAAAATCGCTGCCGGTACGGGTCAGACCGAGTCGCCTAGGGCCATGACAGTTTCTGCCGATGGAAATCTTCTTTATCTGTTAACGGATGGCGGGAGCACAGATCCTCCCGAGATCCAGGTGATCGACGCCAATGGATTCGGATTGGTTAGGACTTCGATCAAGATTCGAAGCACGGCCGCGCCTACGTTTGATCGAGCCGGTATTGCCATCGTCGGCCCAGACCGGGTGGTCGTGACTAACGTGGATGCCAACAAAGTTGGCCTGGCGGATATCACTGCCGGAAACGTAATTCCAATTGAAGTAGGAGAAGAACCGATCGATGTTGTGGTCTCGCCTGAAGGAAAGCACGCCTACACATTGAATCGGAAAGACAAGTCGGTAAGCATCATCGATCTCGATCGGCGGACGGTTCAATCTTTCGATGACTTCTTTCCCAGCGGCGCGCAATCGGTCGAGGCCTTTGCGATCTCGCCACAAGGTGACCAGATTTGCGTGGGAAGCCGAGAGGCTGTTCATAAATCCTACGTCTCCCTTATCCAGATCGGCGCCCGCGTTCCTCTTGAGTGGCACCTCACTTCAGGAACGGCGCAGCCCATTTGTCTGGGAGATCCTTTTCATTTGGTGGCGCTGCTGGGATCGCCGACCAAGCCGACCGGCCTTTCACAGGTCATGCCGGTGAGCGCTGCGACGCTTTATGAGTTCAGCTTTTGGGGCCTCGCCCGCGAGAACGACGTCGGCGAGCCGGCCATCGCCGAAGTGTTTTGGCTCGGCGATAACTGTGGCCCAATAACACCGAACCCGGACCCGATTCCTATCAAATTGATCGAAACCGGATCAGCACCGCCGCCGACGGCGCTGGTTCCGCCGAACCCGGACACCCAGAGCTATCATTTGCAGTTGCATCGAGTGCGAATGACCTCGCCGGCGGGCGCCGCGCAGGCCGAAGTGCGTTTCACCGTGCCGGCGAATGGCGAGGCCGGTGTCGATCAGGTTTCGCTCATCGCGACCTCTGAGGTCGCGGTCAATTCCGATTTCAATCTGTACGAACAAGGCCGGCTCGCAGGGTGGACGTCGCGACCCGCCAACGCACCGGGTTTCGTCGTGCGGGCCGCCCCGGACGGAGTTCAGTTGATTAACGCCGGCGCGGCTGATATCGAACTGGTCCAGACGGTTTCAGTCAAGGCGGACGATCCGTTCACCCTTGAATTTCGCGGCAAAGCGACGGCGGCAACAGCAGCCCGAAATCCACGAGTTGAAGTGCGCTGGCTGAAAACCGACGGCACACCAACCGCCTTATCAACGGCCATCGAGATTTTTCCTGACGGCCTTGGATCGGCAGTCGCTGCCGGCCGAGTCCCCGGCGATGCCGTCAAAGCGGAGATTCATGTAGCCGTGTCCGCCGGCACAACCCTCGAAGTGAAAGCAGTTTCATTGCGGTTCCTGGCGCCGACAATCGTGCCGGTCACTTTCATTGCCGAGGCGCCTGGCGAATTGACCGTGTCAGACATTCGAGTGGCGTTCGATCAACTCAAACCAAGCCCGCCTCCGGTACCGGATCGCGGCCTCTGCGTCGCGACACCGCCAGGGCGCGAGCCCGGCGAAGACGAATGTGGCTGTCCGCTCTGCTCCGAAGAGTCCGAGGATGGCCATGACTCCCGCGCGACTCCCGCAGCGACGCAGACCACGTCCGTCGGACCGATCGTATTAGGCATGCCATCGAGTATCATCGCGACAACGCCAGTCACATTTCCAACCGCGACGTTCCAGTTAACTGATATTCACGGCATTGGTGAAGCTCGGGCGCAGCAACTGGCTGACGCCGGCATCGACACAGTGGAGAAGTTAGCTACGGCGGCTCCGGAAAGTGTGGTCCAGATCAAATTTATCACCCCGGAGATGGCGTCCCGATTAATTGCACAAGCCAAGGCGCTCATAGACACCTAAGTCTCAAAGTAAAACAACCCCCAGTATGGTCCTGAATCCCGATCTACGGAGGCAGCCTGGAATCAGCAGTTTCGGTCTCGCTACGCTTGAGGACGTACGTAGAGAGATGGAAACCGTGCTCAACGTTGACGAAGGATATCGAGACGGCAACGCATATATGGTCCTCGGTTTGGTAGATCTGAAAGCGCCGAAGAAGTCACACGTCGCTCGAAGGCCTGGTCACATATTACTCGTCACGTGTTGTTCATCACCTTCTTCCTGAGTCTCTTGCTGGTGGCGGCGCCTGAAGTCAAAGCGCAAGAGCCGACAACGCAAAAAGAGTTTTGGCCGGAGATTGACGTATATATCAATCTAAAGCCGAAGGTCAGGCTTTTCTTACTCGGCACTATCAGCAAGTCGGTTGAGGACGGAGAGCTTTTCTAAAGATTCTGCCTGCCGATCTCGCGTCTAATCAGGATCGAATGCGTCGCTTCGAACAAGAGGCGATAGCCGCCGCTGCGCTCAACCATCCAAACATCAGTAGCCCGCGACCAAAGGGTGGATTTTTGCTAAGGCGCGATGTTCAGCGTCCTTGCGTCACTGGTTACGCCACGTAACCTGATCCTCAGTTGCAGGTCTCCTGTCGGTAATCCATCGGGAAGTCTGACGATTATATATGAAGCACTCATACCCGGTACCCCGGCCAGCGCGCCGACGTTCTCCACCGGTAAATTGTAACCGGGCACATCGACGACCAGCACGGCAGGGTCGCTAAGATCGGATTGCGTAAGTCCAAGGTCCGAGGTGAACAGGATTATTCGCGTTCGCTTATCGACGCCGAAGTTGTTGGGATCAAAAAGCCGGAACGGCCCACGAAGGAAAGTGACTGAGTCGAATGCGGCGACGTTGTTAGTGCCTTCTTCGGCGAAGATCACCGGCTTTGTGAGATAGACCGCCGTTATGGTGACATTCGCGAACATGAAGACGTTGGTGGATCGACTGAACGCCGAGGTGGACCCGTTTATCATCCATCTATCAAAAATGTTCCCATTGCCGGCCGCTGACGGCGCCGTCAAATTAACGGTTGTATTCTGGTCGTAACTGCGCGCGAGTTGTGTGGTCCCGTCGCCAAGATTGTTCTTATCAGTTGGGCTGACCGTGATGTTCACGAGGCTATTCGGATTCGAAGAATTCACGGTAAGAACGAAGGTTTGCGGCACAACATACACCGCGGTCATCGTGTGATTACCGTTCATGAACACCCCTGTGAATTGAGCCGTCGTCACGTCAACGCCGTCTCGCTGCCACTTCTGAAAGATGTTTCCCCCAGGAGCAGTTGCGGGCGCCTCCAGACTAAGAGACGTATTGTGGTTGTAGGTGCGCGTGAATTGTGTCGTGCCGGTGCCTAAGCCACCGTTATCATTTGGGCTGACAGAGATGGTCACCCCGCTATTCGGATTCGAAGACCCGACAGTTAGAGTATACGTAATTATCGGACCGTAGACGGCAGTCAACGTGTGCGCCGTATCCATATTAACGATCACAACATTAGTGGTCTCGACCACCACGCCATCTTTCCGCCATTCCTTAAATTCGTTTCCACCGGCGATCCCCGCCGCATTCAAGACTACTGTTGTGTTTTGATAGAAAGTACGGGTGAATGTTGTGGCGCCGTCACTGAGACCGTTCGTGTCAGTTGGGGTAACGCTGATGCTGACACCACTGTCCGGTGTCGCAGACAAGACGCTAAGTGTTTGTTTTGATTGTTCGCTTAACGTCAACGAGTAAGGTCCGGTCGCACCGGCAGCGAATGAATTTGCGAGAATCGTGTAAGTGCCCGCAGTGGGCAAAGTGAGAAAGCCGCTGGCGGCCGGAATCCGTGAATTAGTGCCTCCCCCACCATCGTTGTCGATGACTAGCGCTGAACCATCAGGATTAAGCAAATAGAGATACGTGTCGAACGCTGAAGATGTCATCAGTATCGAAATACGTTGACCGGCTTTGCCACTGAAACTGTAGGCATCTAAATATGAACCATCGCCGAGCGGACAACCTGAAGTTGAAAGCGTGCCATTGATTGTTTGGCCGACGGCAATCGGCGTAGGCGCGCAAACACCCCCCGCCGCCTGATTCACTGTGAATACCTTGGTGCCGACGACAATGGAACCTGACCGCTGAAGTCCGTTGTTAGCGGCGACAGAGAAATTGACTGTGCCATTACCATTGCCGCTCGCGCCGGATGTTATTGTCAAGAAGGTCGCGGTACTGCTCGCCGTCCAATTGCAACCCGCGGGCGCGGTTACTGTGAAGCTGCCGACATCGCCAGCCGCAGCAAAGCTCTGGCCGGTTGGATTGATCGAAGTGACGCAGTTTGTGCCGCTCAGAAAAGCGGAAATATTCGGATATGTCACACTAAAACGCCCGTAGTAGTCACTCGCTGCAGGTGTCGCGCACGAAGCCTCGCCGCCGGTCAACGTACCGACCAGCTTTGCGTTGTCAGGCGTCCCAGTCCATATTCCCGAGCCGGAAGAACCCGGTTCGGTTGTGCCCCCGTTTGTGTTCCACGTTACGCCAGTAAAATTCTCACACGGAGTAAAAAGGCAAGTCGCATTCGTCATCCCGAAAGAGATGCGTTTGTGTGAGGCATTCGGATGGTGAATGCCGGTGACTGGGGTTAAAGAGCTTACCGGACTCGCATCCCAACCTGAGTAGTAAAGGCCAGGGATTACTCCGGCAAAACGCAAAAGAGTAAAGTCATTCGCCGTGCCGGTAACCATCAGGTTGGAGCCATAAGAAGATGGCGTGCCCGGTGGTGGATCGTCGCCGGTGTTGTAGTTCCAAAAGATTTGCGCCGACTGTGCTTCGGCCTGCGAGCTGATGCAGTGATTGGCTGTAAGAACATAGTGATCAAGATTTGGATTACTATCATTCAGCAATGTGCCGGTGCAGAGCGCTACCAGTCCTCCGGTTACGAACTGGAGCATGCCGACTGATTTCGCGACGTCGACCCATGGCGAGGTCACTTCCAGATTACAAGCGCCGGCCGAATCGTTTGCGGTCAATGCGTCTTTGTAGATATGTGCGACTTCCGAAACCTCGAAGGGCGCGTTCGCGGACGCAGTTCCGGGCGGTGACATATACTCGATTACCAGGTGATCGCCGGGCAGCGACGGCGTCCAAAAGGTTCCATCGTTCCAGGGGCCGCGTCCTTCGTACGGGCCTAGGTAAAGGTCGGCGTTGGCGGCAGAGTAGACAAAGACGCGCGCGCCGGCCGGCAGTGAAAAGTCTTTGAAATGAAGCCGCATGTAGCGCGCGCCTTCGGAAACTACCTCCGCCACTCGGACGTCACCTTCGGCGATGGAATACATCGCGCTATCGGTCAGCGGATTCAGAGCAGAAGCGAAAGTTCGCACTACGCCGACCTGTAAAAGCTTCTCTGACTTGTTTCGCTTGTTACGAGCATTCAATGGCGGCAGGTGCTTCATTCTTGAGGCGTCAGGTTTCAACTGACCGTAAAGTTTGCGTAACGGCGCCTGTCCTCGCGCGACTCTCTCAGCGCCCGAGAGTTGCTCCGCGGTTTTCGGTTTTTGTTTATCCTGGTAACCCGGAAGAGACTGGCCGTAAGCTGAACAGGCAAGTAACAAAACCGAGAGAGACGCAGTTGCGAGAATGCTCGCGAACGATACGGCACCAATTCGCTTCAAAAAATATATGCGAATCAATTCAATATTCATTACTAAGTAATAAGCAGTAGTCGAATCACTGGTGTCATGTACAAGGGTCTAGTCACCACAAAAAAAACGTAAGGTAGTCGCGGACAGGTCAAGCATTTTCTTTAGTGTCCTAATTTGAGGATGAGGTCAGTACCTGGAGCGGTAGCGACCGGGTACCCATCATCGCAATCTCGATTCTCGCTATAAGCTGCGACCCGGTCGCTAACGATCCCGGTGCTGACTCCATGACTGTCGTTCCTCAAATTAAGACACTACCGAATTCTCTCTCTAAATAAATGTGCCCAGACGAAATGTCAAGCTGTTTCGCCGCAGGGTCTGCGGTGACGTTCGACAGTCTGCAACGGTTGGAATATCTGATGGGAGCCTTTGGATTTCAGACAAGATTCACACTGACGCCGCTCCAGAGGAGCGGAACGTTTATAGCGCCGCGCATCATTAGAAAGAACATCGCCTCTCGGGAGTGGCTACGCCACTTTCGAGAGGCGGAAACTTTTAAGGCGGTTACGGGCTATAAACATCTCGTCCGTACGGGACGAAAACTCATCACGACCGCTGCGAATCGAAAGATTGCAGGACTGACTCGATTTTGGTGCGGACTGACGTTAGCCGTTCTTCGATGATGCCAGCGCGTAGATCCCTTGCCTGAGGCGGATCGCATATCCTTCGTCTACCAGTTGATGGTTTCCGGAACCCGCTTCAACGCGGCTCAAACCCGAAGCGCGCGCGGTCTCGCCGAGTACCGACATTCCGGCGCCCGCCAGATATGCTCGAGCGATCTCTCGCAATGCCGTCTTGCGGCGAATCGGTTTTCTCAACTCTTCCGGGAAGCGATCTTCGGCCGGGATCCAGATGTAGGAAAACGGTTGATAGATGACATCCTGAGGGATGACCTTCATCTGGCGTTGTAACTCATCGAGGGCGCGTGTGAATGCCGCACGTTCGGTGACTCCGCTTGATACGCGCAGGTCGCCCGTGGCCAGTTCATGTTCGCGCCGGAGCACTTTGAGCACACGCCGGGCTGCGTCTGACAAAACCAGCGGCTCGTCAGTTCGGCGTGGCATCCACACCGCGGCAAAATGGCTGATCAAGCGCGGCGCGACAAACATCGAGCGACCGCCCGCGAGCTTCGCGTAGTAAACGCGACCTCGGCGCATGACTTCGTCCTTGAGGTACCAGGTGAGCCGCGTCTCTTCGTCCTTCTGGACTTTGCGCGGGAGACTCACATCGCGCCGACCGCACACGGCGATGTAGAGCGATGGACCGGCGCGACGAGCATCTGTGAGCGTATTTGCAAAGCCCACATCTTCGATGAAACGTTCCGCGTCAATAGCTGATTCAACGCGGAGGTCTTCGTCGCGGCGCCACATGCGGTCGCGATGGAGTTCGATCTGTTCGGGGAGAGGCGGAGTGGTCATTGGGTTAAGGGCGGCCGCGATAGAGTTTGATTTATTCGTGGAGATTGCTCAACCAGCTGCGAAGCAGCGGGCATAGTTAAGCCCAAGGCGAGGCTTTGCGAGCCTTGGGTAACGATGGTTAATTAATTTGCTGGAGCCGCGGAGCGGCGACCTTTCTATGTCCAGAGGTACTTCTCTTCGAAGTCTATTCCGTGACTTCTTAATAGAGCCTTAAACTCGTCCTCAAATGAAATTCTTGAATGATGGGCCTCCTGATTGCGAATGTACTCTCGCACACGAGCGGAGTGCCATGGAGATCGTTTACCAGACCGCCAAGAAACGGATGCAGCTCAGGACGCAGTTCTTTGGTAATTAGCGGTAGTCGATCCTTTGTGCCGTAAACGATGTGATAGAGGAGATTCGTGTATGACATTTGAAGATCGTAACCCACGAATCAAGCGATAATTGGCGGGACAAGTTATTGGTGATGGCAGTGTGATTAGATAAGTCAGGCAAATTTGTGCTACTTCGGTCGCCGCTCCGCGGCTCCACCCAACAATCTATTTATCATCGTAACCCAAGGCTCGCAAAGCCTCGCCTTGGGCTTAACTACATCCGCTGCTTCGCAGCTCGTTGAAAGTCATCGAAGTGAGCCGGCCAGATCAAAGGGCAGCCGCAACAGAATCGCAGAACCGATCGCATACCGCGATGTCGGAGCGACGGACCTGCGCGACGGGCATCTGTCAGCGTATTTGCAAACCCCACGTCTTCGATGAAACGTTCGGCGTCAACCGCGCGTTCAACGCGGAGGTCTTCGTCGCGCCGCCACATCCGGTCGCGATGGAGTTCAATCTGTTCGGGGAGAGGCGGAATGGTCATCGGGTTAAGGCGGCGGGGTTAGCAAAAGGGAGGTTCTGGTTGGATAGCGCATTTCTCCTCTCCCTTTGGGAGAGGTTGGGTGAGGGTGCGAAAGCTTGAATCGCACAATCGCAAGCCTGACCCCAGTTATCGGTTTACGGTCATTTGCATGGCCGTCAAGCCTCCCTCTGAAGATTATTTTCTAACTGTTCTGGAGATGCGCCAAAGGCATAAATATCAACTCCTCCGTAGAATAGTAGGCGATAAAGCACTTCGTGTTCTTCTTGTCCTCGATACAACCCATACCTAAACACCTCTGGCTGATTTGTGTCTCGTTCGGCGGCGGGAACGTTTCTAAGCATGGCTCTCAACTGTGGATTATGCTTATCAACCAAACCTCTGAATCCTTGATTTTCTGAAATCATCGTCGCGTTATAAACAAGCCAATGGTGCGGAAACGCTTCGCCGAACTCATGGAAATAAAGGGCGTTCGCTATCGCTCTTATTATCCGTTTGAATCGCGTGAGGTTTACTTGATAGGCGAAGGTCTCCTCTCCGTTGACGACTACTAACCTATACCGCGCAAAGGTTCGACGAAACAAAGCCGGACTCCGTTCAAAAGACCGTCGGGCCGTCTCGAACATTGCCAATCCTACTTCGTTAACGTGAAGGTCAGAGCAAATAAGGTTTCTGACGTATTCAACATCTAGCGAGTTTCGGTTGTTGTGCCTCGGGCATGAAGGAACCGTTATTAGATTCGCTCTGCGACCGGGCGGAAAAAAAGCGAACGGCGGTGAGTGCTCTCGCGTTGTGGCGGCACAGCTGCACATATAGCACGTCTGCTGTTGTCTTGTTGCCATCTAAGCTTCGTCTAAATCCGACTCGTTAAGTTCGGGGTACATTTTCAATAATCGTGCTTTACTGATTCTGGTCTTCCTTACGCCATAGGTGGTGGGATCAGTTCCCTGATGGATTTGCCTAAGCTCGTTCATTTCGTCTTTTGGTATTTGGTTAGCCGCATCTATCTCCTTGAATTTTTCTCGCAGCATCTCTTCAAGAGTCATTACCTTCTGTTCATCTGGCGGAAGACTGGCATCGAATACCTTCATTTTGAACAGTTCCTTCGGAAGTGGTTTTGAGATTTTGTTTCGGAACTTTTTCCACAATCGATATACCAATGATGACTCTTCTTCGGGCGGGGCATTGCCTCTTTCGTTCTTCTGCTCAATCTTCTCTTCGCGGGTGAGTGCATCCCAGTCTTCGGAGAGTTTTCTCAAATCCGTCTTTAACTCGTCACCTTCAAGGAAGCTTTGGTCGGGCCTTAGAAGGAACGGCACAAGTCGTTTGTGCTTCCTATCCTTAGACGCGAAGATTTCACAGCGCGGAAGGTAGTAGCAATACTCCAAATCTTTCCTGTCGTTCTTGTCTGGCAGAAACAATCCTTGGTTCGTCAGACCGAGAGTCCACAGAAAATCAGCTTTGATGCAGAAGAAAGCATATGGCGCGAAGTTCTGAATCATCGGGCAACCGGCTTTGAACCATCTCCTAATAATCTTGGCTTGCGTTTCAATCGGTATGTCGTGTTGCCTAGAAACCAAATTGAGCAACTTTCCCTGAAGCTCCCTCTTCTCCAAAAGAGCGTTTACTTTTTCAGCTAAGTCTTTGTCAGTGTGCGGAGGAATAAACTGCAACCCGGCTTCAGCAATTTTCTTTAGGTACATCTTAGAGCTAAGGGGCCGGCCAGATTGTTTTCTCCAATCGTGCGCCCAACGTTTCTCTTGAGGGGTAAAGTTCTTACTCTCCCACCTAGCTATTGTTTCGTCTTCAAACTGGGTATCGATTTTCATTCCGAGGCCGAGTTCAGACTTAATGGCGCTTTCTCCGGCAGGCAAATACCTTCCGTCCATCGGGATTTCAAATCCCAATAGAGAGTTTATTAATAAGGGCTGGTAGTTAGGCGTGAGGCCGCGAGTGCCACTAATTCGATAACTATGTCCGGCTATCCGATTCGCAATAGCCGGTTCTTCAGCTTCTTTGGTTAGGTCTGCAAGGATTTCATTAGCCAGAATCGACGGAATAATTTGAAAGAAGTACCTATCAAGGGAATCAATCTCTAAATTGTTTAGCCCAAAGACAACTGACTTATCCAAAATAATTCTTAGCTGGTTCATAACGCCTCATCGACGCTAAGTATACCTATTAATTCGAATCGGTGAATCCGGGGCAGGCCTGCGATTCTGCAATCTTGCTTGACGCACTGCGGCGATAAGATTTCCTCGGCCAGCATTTGCACTCATCAACCGCAAAGATCGATTACGCGTGATGCCGAGGAATTGGGAACATTGATTATTGAAAATCGCAGAATCGTAGGCCTGACCCCGGTTTCGCCGTTAAGTTAGTCGTCGTATATATCGGAAGCTGATATGTCGATAACTGTGGATGGATAATCGAGAATGTGCTATTTTGCGTGACATACCTACTCGAAGAACGCTCACAATAGGAGCAGACGCGTGCCGTTCCAGGTTATTCTCCAGACAACCCCAACTGAAGATGTCGGAAATGCTTGGGTTTCGCTCAACTTTAGAACACCGAACGGTCCGCTTGAAGCAAAGCTGGCGTTTGGTGAGCCCTCGCGTAACGAAGGTGCCGTTTTCGAGTTTGCGTCGGGCTACCCGAAACAGAGCTCTCTGTCAGATTTCGACACAGGAGTAAGATATGTCGATCAACCTGCTGTTCGGGTTGACGTGTTCGGCACCGTTCATACTCAAACAGGCCAGGTTGGGTTTTCTCTGAAGAACCTATTCTCGAATGACACTCTTCACATGATTGCGCTTTCACGGCGGCTTTTCCTGGGAAACGTGTTTCACGTGACGCATGGCGTGCCTACGTCTCATGCGCCGTGTGTGGCAACGTGCGCTAATGGCAAATCTGCTCAAGGCTGCGTTACCTGTGTGCAGGGCGAGATTATGGTCAAGATATGCTGCTAGTGACGCCTCGACGGAGGATTTTCTAAAGATGGACCGAGTGATTCGAGTCCACGTTTTGGATAAGCACGGCCGTCCAATTCCTGACGCGACGGTTAGTCTGTTTGTAAACGGCGCGTATGTCGGCAAGGCCACGTCCGGATCTGACAATGCGGGTACTGTTTACACTTTCCAAATTAATAACACCGAAGAAGATGTTTCGCTGAGGGCGGAGTACGACGGCGAGGATCCCCAGGATGTGATCCTTGCGCCGGAAGCCAACGACTGGGTTTTCTCGTTTAAGAATGTGGAGGTTCCCGTGTCTGGTATTAAGCCATTCTGGCAAGAGCATCTTCCGGGTTTGTTCGGCGTCATGTTTCTTGTCATCTCAATTTTGTTAGCCGTGTTCTTCAGTGATCCGACAAAGTTTCAACAGCGAGTATTCATAGGTACGCTTGCGGTTGCTATTGCTGGTATCGGCTCGGAAATACCAGGCTTCTTGAATGTAAAACTGTCGCTCGGTACGAGGCTCACCATTACGGCCGCCGGAGCACTGGCAATATTCGTGTTGGTATATTTCTTCGGACCTGGTTAACAGTGTGGCGCGACTCATCTCGAACATTGATTATTGAAAGTCCCAAAGAGTCGGGGTAAGGCTTGCGATTTTTGCGATTCTCAATCAGCGGCCAATTACTCGCAGGGGGCTTACCACATCGGACGCGAGTTCACACTGCGGCTGGTTCAATCTTGACGTTGCGGAAGAGAATCGAGCCGCTTGCTTCCACGGCCTCGCTGGCCCGCTTGTTACAGAACCGCGACCGGTAGGGAGCGGGATAAGGATTCAAGAATCTCTTTGCGAGGCTGCTGAAAATTAGATCCTGTTTGGGATAGTTGAGCCATTATCGCGGTCGCTATCCCGACGCGTCGGGACCCTCACCCAACCTCTCCCAGAGGGAGAGGAGAAAGATGCTCCCGGTTCTGTACCAACTGAACGCCACGGAAGATGCAATCAACAAAACTCACGCCATCAATCCGCTTGATCGGCTTCACCGTTTCGGGTTGTTTTCAATTTTTGAAGCCTGCATTGTGCGCGGGCTGGATCCGGTCCAACGCTTGAACGCGCGCGAGAACGCGGCCGGCTCAGAGAACCCCAACAGATACGCGGTCTGGTTGACTGAGGCTTTCTTTCCGTTCAAGTAGTAAAGCGCCATCTGGTGACGCATCTCATCCAGAACTTGTTCGAAGGTTACGCCTTCCGCCTTCAGCTTGCGAAAGAGTGTGTGACGGCTGAGACCTAATTTACTCGCGATCATTTCCACCGTCGCTTCACCAGTGTGCAGGACGGGAACCAAAAGGTTCTCGACGCGGCCTCTGGTGGTTTTCGACCTTTCCAGAGTCTTGAGTAGTTCGTCTGCACGAGCGCTCATTATCTCTGAAAGATATGGGTTCGTGCGCGGCAACTTCATGTTCAGAAAGGCTTCATCGATCAGGAAGCCGTTCATGTGGCTCTCGAAGAAAAGCGGCACGCCAAAGATGCGGTCGTATGCGGCGCGGTAGCTCGGCTCTTTGTAGGTGAAGCGGATAGCTTTGGGAAATTGCAGGCTCGCGAGACCAGGCATCGATGCCGACAGCGACGCCTGGAGCTCCCGGGCGCCACAGACATTGCGCGCGAAGCCGGATTCAATCAGCAGCGGATTATCGGCGTAGATGTTGCCAGTGAATTTCATCCACACATCGCCATTTTCACGGACCAACTGAATTGCATCTGCGGTTCCGCCGTCGTCTGCATCGAGCGTCAGCGGTGCATAGCGGTTCGCTTGCCGGCGCACTGACTCAACGTTGTCAAAAGCCACGCCGATCAACCCAACCAGCGATATGTCCTGCAACTTAACCGCTTCCCCAAAAAGCAGCGATAGAGCTGGTTCCTTGCACAACTCGATACCGGCATCCAGCAAAGCCAGGTAATTCGCCAGAGGGATGCGGTTGTCCTGATCCTTGAGATCGTCAAGACAGATATGGGATCGCTCGATCAGCATCTGGCGCTCGGCGCCTTTCGAGACGGCGAAATCA
>Ga0137359_10000048_pt1 | contig 91744 bp, 87 predicted proteins | sample Mad1_40_16metaG_FD_108281 | JGI IMG/M metagenome (GOLD analysis project Ga0137359, IMG submission 108281) | Vadose zone soil microbial communities from Angelo Coast Range Reserve, California, USA - Mad1_40_16 metaG | ecosystem: Environmental > Terrestrial > Soil > Vadose zone | place: USA... | reverse complement strand
CTGGAAGGCCACGATTTAGTCAGTGTGCCACTCGGATTCACCGACACTGCTAGCACAACCTGCCTTCACGTTCCGTCAATCGGTTTGATCGTTGCGGGTGATGCCGCCTACAACGGCGATCATCTGCACCTGTCAGAGTCGCCAGATCAGCAGAAGCGTCAAGAATGGATTGCTGCCCTCGATAAAATGGAGTCGCTTAAGCCACGCGCCGTAATCGCCGGGCACAAGCGCGTCGGAAACGAAGATAGCCCCAGGATCATTGGAGAAACCCGCAAATATATCCGCGATTTCGAGCGTCTGGCCATGCAGACGACGACCGCCCGGGAACTATATGACGAGATGCTGAAGCTTTACCCCGATTGGATCAATCGAGGTGCGCTCTGGAGTTCAGTGCTTGCCATAAAAAGTTGACCCATCCGTTGCTGCTTTTGGGGCGGCTCAAAGCTTAAGACGATCTTATTAACGACAAACTAAGACTGATGAGCAATAACGACCAGATCAATCCACAGCTACCCGACACTCAGCCTGACGACATGTTTCCAACACTAACGACGGACCAACAGTCGCGAGTGGCGGCTCATGGCCGATTGCGGCAGGCTGAGAAGGGTGAAACGATGGTCGAAGCCAACGCTGAATCGACGAAATTCTTCGTCGTTATTACTGGTCAACTGAATTTACTTAGCGTGTCTGAGAATCTGGAAGAAGTTGTAGCTATCTGTCGTCCCGGGATGTTTACGGGCGAACTGAACGTACTTTCGGGGCGGCGCGGTCTGGTAGCGATACGGGCAGCGGAAGCCAGCAAACTCATCGAGATCGATCGTGAGCCATTGTCGGCTTTAGTCCAGACGGACAGCGAACTCAGCGATATTTTTCTTCGCGCTTTCATTCTCCGCAGACTGGAACTGGTCGCACGTAGCATCAGCGATCTCGTCTTAATCGGTTCCAGTCACTCTGTCGACACACTCCGCATCAAGGAGTTTCTGATTCGCAATTACCAACCATATTCTTACATTGATTTGGAAAGAGACGCTGACGTTCAGGAACTGCTGGATCGATTTAAGGTGGCGATTGCAGATTTGCCAGTGTTGATTTGCCGAGCAAAGGTGGTTTTGCGAAACCCAACCAACCAGGAAATCAGCACTTGCCTCGGTTTCAATGAAGCCATCGATCAAGAGCATGTTCGCGACCTGATCGTCGTCGGCGCCGGGCCGGCCGGTTTGGCAGCGGCACTATACGGAGCATCCGAGGGACTCGACGTGCTGATGATTGAATCGAACTCGCCGGGTGGGCAAGCGGGCACGAGTTCTAAGATTGAAAACTATCTTGGCTTTCCGACAGGGATCTCGGGGAAGGAACTCGCCGGCCGGGCTTATACTCAAGCACAGAAATTTGGCGCGCAGATTCTAATCGCGAAAAACGCGAAGGGCTTGGCCTGTGATCGGCGACCATACACTATCCACATTGATGATGCTGAGCGAGTGGCGGCCCGCACCATCATTATTGCAACCGGCGCGCAATATCGAAGGCTACAGTTGGAGAACTTGTCGCGCTTCGAGGGCGCAGGTGTTTACTATGGCGCGACTCATCTTGAGGCACAGCTGTGTAGCGGTGAAGAAGTCATCGTGGTTGGTGGGGGGAATTCGGCGGGTCAGGCCGCAGTGTTTCTGGCGCAAACGACACGACGCGTCTTCATGCTCGTCCGCGCGGGTGGATTAGCCGAGACAATGTCGCGGTACTTGATTCGGCGGATTGAAGAGAGTCCCACGATCGACTTGCGCACGAACAGCGAAGTCGTTTCACTTGAAGGCAAAGATCACTTAGAGCACGTGCAATGGCGCGATAACAAAACTGGGAATGTTGAGACACACAAGATCGGCGCCCTCTTCTCAATGATAGGCGCGATGCCGAATTCAAATTGGTTGGGAGGTTGCGTCGCCTGTGATGCTCGAGGTTTCATCAAGACCGGAACGGATTTGTCAACGGAAGATTTGGCTCATGCAGATTGGCCGCTTAAAAGAGGCCCTCATTTGCTTGAAACAAGCCTGCCTGGCGTCTTCGCGGTCGGCGATGTTCGCGGCGGCAACATAAAACGCATCGCGTCAGCAGTGGGTGAAGGATCGATTGTTGTTTCCTTCGTCCACCGAGTGCTGAGTGAATAGATGGACCATGGCGAAGAGTTTCGAGGAGTTAAGGACAAGATGGGTAAATTATCTAACTTGGAATTCTTTAAGCTAGTTGTTGCCCACGGCGACGCAGCGTCTGCGGAATCTCGTTTCTTGTATCCGCCAGCAATCGCAAAGACCCTGGGCTTTAAGTTGATCAAAGTCGGGGTCGGAACGGCTACCATCGAGCTTCGTACCGACACTGAGAAACACGCCAATCCGATGGGCACTATACACGGTGGAGTTCTGTGCGATATTGCGGACGCGGCTATTGGAACAGCCCACGCCACCAGTTTAGAAGAAGGCGAAAGCTTTACTAGTCTTGATCTACAAATCAACTTCTTCCGGCCAGTTTGGAAAGACAGGATTCGGGCTATTGCAAGGCCCGTCAATGTGGGGAGGCAGATTAGTCGATATGTCTGCGATATTGTCAGAGACGATGAAAACTTGGTGGCACAGGTCACCAGCACAATCATGACTCTCCGAGGTGAGAGAGCATCGGGAAGGTAGCCGGTTCGGCGAATGATCGGAATCGGGAGCGGTGAGGTGACACTATCAGTTTGATCGGGAGTGACATTACTCGTGACGAGGTCTGCCACGAAGATCAGGTTGAATAATCCAACGCCGCCCTTCTGGTTCGCGACGCCAACGATCTTCATCGTTCTTGCCTTTCTTCTCTTCAGCCCGGACTAGTTCCGCTCTCAACCCCGAGTCTTGAGCGCAGCAATCACTCGAAGATCTCTCTCTCAGACCGGTGCGCCATCGAGTCGGATTAGCCGTCCCCGATTACGGGCCGCCGTCACGTAGACAATAATGAACAGATCAATCAGACCTTAATTCAACGGCTATCTTGATCTGTGGACGCTGCTGCTGTCGCCGTTCAGAAACTCGTCAACAGCCTTCAGACCGAACAGAACTCGGCGACCGATACGAACGGGTTTTAGTCTTCGCGATCGGACGAGCTTCCACAGTGTTGTTCGTGAGATTTGAAGTGCTTCGCAGACTTCAGGAACTGAGTAGGTGAGTTTTGGTACGTTCGTAGCCATAAGAAAAGTCCTCTCGAAATTGTGATTGAACTCTTTCCTATGGAAAGACGATGCGCAGATTCTCGTGGTGCTTCATTGTCTGCGCTCGAATATAAGTATTAAGGATCCTTCACCCCTCGCGAGTCCGCTCAGGAATTCTGGCCCTATGCATAATAAGGACGGTGGGCGATGATGTTTCTACCAGTCCGCAGAGAAGTGTTCGCGTTTAGCTCTTTCGCCTAGGCCATTCTAAAAAATAATTCAAAAAAATTAGGCAAGATATCAGTTCTTACTGAATGAGTGACTGAATGAGTGACCAAATGAAAAAGGCCGCTCATCGCGCGGCCTAACTTCTTGATTCTATGGAGCCAGCGAAGGGACTCGAACCCTTGACCTCCGGTTTACGAAACCGATGCTCTACCAACTGAGCTACGCTGGCTTCTCTTCATGACTTGAACGCAGAGGCTTCAAGATACAAGACTTAGTTTTAGTCCGTCAAGTTTCGTGCCCCATACTTCGTGCCCCATACTTCGTGCCCCATACTTCGTGCCCCATACTTCGTGCCCATACTTCGTGCCCCATCGTGCCCAATACTTTCGTGCACCAATACCGCGAATAGATCAACCCGCATTCGCTGGACTATCCACCTTCCAGGCCACGCTACGCCCCAGTAACTCCCTTTCGTTCCACCCCTTCCTCTTCTTAGCCTTTAGCGAAACTGCCGGCTCCGGGCGGTTTTGAGGCTTCCCACGAACCCTTGCACTAAGTCAAGTCCCAATTTTTCTGAATATATTCTCATTTTTCTGAATCGACTTCGATTCTCGTTACGTCATACCAGATATCGACAACACTTCCATAAGGAGGAAAAGCGATGTGTAGGCTTGCCCAAGTCATCAGAGCAGCAGCGGGAACCCTTATTCTGCTCCTGGTGTCCGCTTCCAGCTCCTCTGCCCAACGCGTAACGAAGACAGCCCCGGCCCCATACGTCAAAGGCTCGACCAAGGCCCCGACCTACCTGAAGGCCTTCGTCATAGATGACCGTTTATCAGCGCTCCGACGCGAACCTGGCTTGCAGTCAGTGGTAATCCGACGGCTTCGACTTGGACACCCTGTGTTCATCGTCGGCATTCGTAGACCCAAAGCCGGCCAGCCGACGTTCTGCCGGGTAGCTGTAACAAGACGCACGCGGGGATGGATCCACGAATCCGCCCTCGCCGTGCAAGGCCGCGCAGGCGAGGATAACCGCATCATGAAGCTAATCAAGGGCAGCGATGGTGTCGACAAGATTACTCTGTGCCGAATTCTCAACCAACGTTTCGGCCAATCCCGATTGGTCCCGCGCACGATGCTGCAATTAGGGGAGGAAGCAGAGCGCGTTGCGGAGACTCTAAGCCAACGTACGCGCAGACGGCTCGGAGAAGTCCACGGCGCTGACGCCAGCTTGCGCGACTACTATCTGAGCGATGCCGGCCTCGACCGCTACAGCAAGCTGGGCGTCGCCTTCGACTTCAACGAGTCAACCGGCGAGTTCGTCTACGACGGAAGAGCGTACCGCGAGGTCGTCAGGCGCTTTCCTGAAGGTGAGGAGGCCAGGCTCGCGCGCCAACGCCTCGAGCTCAACAATCGGAAGATGGCGCGGCAGCGGTGAGAGTTCGCGGTCCGCAATGGCGAAGGATTCGTTATCGCGTCGCGGCCTAGCTCGTTCCTGATTTTTTGCTTCTTGCAAATCCCAGGCATTTCGGTTTAGATATTTTTAGTTGAGTCGCACAGCAGAAATAACAGACCCAGCGCAAAAATAATGGAGGGATGCAAAGATGCCAAGAGGGACCTGTCCCGAATGCGATGCTGAAGTTCAGGTGGACGAAGACACCGATAAGGGCGACGTTGTCGAATGCTCGGACTGCGGCACTCAATTGGAGGTAGTTGGCCTCGATCCGATCGAACTGGACGTGGCGGTCGAAGAGGAAGAAGAAGACTGGACCGAGTAGTCGCACTCTGTCGCCAACTCACTTAGCACGAGACCAGGCCGTATTGTGAAGTCACCCGCCGCTGGCTCTGCCAGTTTGCCCCAAGCGCTTGCACCAAAGAGCTGTTTCCGGCGCGCGTTTCGACAGCAGGGATAAGAATGCGCGCGTCTCGTTCTAGTTAGCATCAACCCCCTCATACTAACGTCGTCGTTGGGGCACCGAATGGATGCGTGCTAGAATGAGGCGTACCTTTTTTCTTGCGCCAAAGCCCGAGGAACTTCTTGATGAGCGTGACAGGTAATGGGGACTCAAAAACGTCCTCGCGTTCGCTGCGGGTGATGTACAACTGTTCGAAGTGTCCGGCCTACTGTTGCACCTATGATCGCGTCGAAGTAACTAAGCGCGACTTGCTACGTATCGCGAATCACTTTGGTGTCCCGTACAAGCAAGCGGAGCGGCGGTACACAAAGACCTCCCCCGTGGGTCGCATACTCCGACATAAGAAAGACCACATCTTCAGGAAGGTTTGTGCGTTTCTGGACACAGAGAAGCGCCAGTGCACAATATACGATGCCCGCCCGGCAGTCTGCCGAGGCTATCCCGACAGCCAGCGCTGCGGGTATTACGACTTTCTCGCATCCGAGCGCCGGCGACAGGGCGATCCCGAGTTCATACCGTTTGCCTGAATGAATGCCACAATCCCATCAGCTCGCAGTGTGTATCGAGTCTGCGTCGTAAGCATTGATGAATGCCAAACAGAGTGAATCTGTAAGCCCTTCGCGACGTGCCGTTTTCGACATACTTTGCCGAGTCGCGGCAGAACACGCCTACGCGTCAGTGCTTGTTGCTGGGCTCTCCGATTCCGCTTTGTCGCGCGAGGACCGCGCGCTTGCTCAAGAATTAGTGCTGGGCGTGCTCCGCTGGCAGCGATCGCTCGACTACTTTATCGAGCGCTATTCCGAGCGCTCGATTGCGCGGTTGGACTTGCCGGTGTTGATCGCATCGCGGGTGGGCCTTTATCAACTTCGCCATCTCTCTCGCATCCCGCAATCGGCCGCCGTCAACGAGTCCGTGAATATGGTCAAGCGCGCGCGCACCGCGAGTGCGGCGTCCTTGGTCAATGCCGTGTTGCGACAGGCGGCGAGACACCTGGACGAAACTGCGGGTGCCGGAATAGCTGATCCATTGGAGCGAGCCTCAGTCGAGCTGTCACATCCGCGATGGATGCTCGATCGCTGGCACCCGCTATTCGGCGACCACGAAACACGACAGCTTGCCCTCGCCAACAATTCGCCGACCGCGACAGCCTTTCGCGTGAACACGCTTCGCACTTCCGTCAAAGAAGTGCTCGCCGATCTCAAAAGCGAAGGGGTGGCAACCCGAGAGTCTCAAGTCGCCCACGGCGCGTTTGTGGTCGAGAGTGGTCCCGCGTCGGTCATGACGGCGGCGGCGCGTCGGGGGGTGATCTACGTTCAAGATGAAGCATCACAATTAGTTTCGCTCCTTCTCGAGCCTAAGAGTGGTCATCGTGTGCTTGATATTTGCGCGGCGCCCGGATCCAAGACTTCACACATCGCCGTGCTCGCCGAGGATAAGGCATGGATCGTCGCGTGCGATCGTCATCACCACCGCCTGGCTACGCTTCGCGCCGGCTGCGAACGGCTTGGCGTCCAATCAGTCGATGCGCTGGAGCTGGACGCGACGCGCGCGCTGCCCTTCGTCGCGGGCGTGCATGAATTCGATCGCATTTTGGTGGATGCGCCTTGCTCGGGCACCGGAACACTTAGAGGCAACCCCGAGATAAAATGGCGTCTCTCTGCCGACGACCTACCTCGGCTGGCCGAGCTTCAGGCCAGCTTGCTGGAGGGCGCCGCGTTGTCGGTTGCAAGCGGGGGCCGGCTGGTCTATTCGACTTGTTCGATCGAACGCGAAGAGAATGAAGAGGTGGTCCGGCGCTTCCTGGAGGCAACAACACTGTTCCAGGTGATTGAGCCGAATGCGCCAGCCGGTCTGATTACCAGCGACGGCTTCGTGAGGACTTTTCCACACCGAAATGGCACCGATGGTTTCTTTGCCGCGGTCCTGGAAAGAGTGCGATGAAAAGCGGCGCAGGAGAACAACTATGCGATGCGGATTGTTGAGCGTTTTGCCGCTCGTCTTCGCCGCAACACTCGTTAGCGGCTTTTCGTTTCGCGGGCCTGTAGTTGAATCGAACGGATCCGCTCGAACTCCGGCACAAATCGTTCTACTTGGCACTGGAACTCCAAACGCGGACCCGGATCGTTCAGGGCCGTCGGTCGCGATTGTAGTAAACGATACTCCTTATCTTATCGACTTTGGACCGGGAGTAGTCCGGCGCGCCGCGGCGGCGTTTCAAAAGGGAATCAAAGGGCTGGCGGTCAAAAATCTCAATCGAGCGTTCGTGACTCACCTGCACTCGGACCACACGGCTGGGTATCCCGACCTGATCCTCACTCCGTGGGTGCTCGAAAGAAAGGAAACGCTCGAGGTCTACGGCCCGAAAGGCATCAAGGCAATGACCGGGCACATATTGAAAGCCTATCGTGAGGACATCGACATCAGGTTGGGCGGCGGCGAGCCTTCTAACAACACCGGATACAAAGTCATCGCGCACGAAATCAAACCCGGCATTGTGTACAGAGATGAGAACGTGACGGTTAAGGCTTTTCTGGTCAATCACGGTTCCTGGCGCGAGGCCTACGGCTTTCGCTTTGAGACGCCGGACCGCACGATAGTGATCTCGGGTGACTGCCGGCCGAGTCCATCGGTCATACAGAGCTGCAACGGCTGCGACGTTCTGATTCACGAGGTCTATTCTCAAGCGGGGTTCGCGACTCGCCAGGCTGAGTGGCAGAGATATCATTCGCGGTATCACACTTCTTCACGAGAACTGGCGGAGCTGGCAAGCAAGGCGAGGCCCGGCCTGCTCGTTCTTTACCATCAACTGTATTGGGGCACGAGCGACGACGATCTCTTAAAAGAAGTTCGGGCTGGATATGCCGGCAAGGTTGTCTCGGGGCGAGACCTTGATGTTTACTAAGCGAACTCGATGATGAGAATGGATCATCAAGAACTGACAATTGCTGACCTCAGGCAAGCGGGAGAGCGGATCGCTTCTACCGCACGCCGGACCCCGCTCGAGCGCTCGCGCTGGCTTTCCGCCGAACACGGGCGAGACGTGTTTCTGAAGCTGGAATGTTTTCAGTTGACCGGCTCATTCAAGATTCGCGGCGCGATGGCGAAGCTCTCGGCGCTCACACAGGACGAGCGCTCGCACGGCGTGCTCACGGTTTCCGCCGGCAATCATGGACTCGCGGTTGCTCATTGTTCCGAAGTGCTGCGACTCGACGCGACGATAGTGGTTCCTGAAACAGCTTCGCAGGCAAAGGTCGCGAGCATCCGTCGCTACCCGGTCACCCTGATCGAACGTGGTGCGACTTACGATGATGCGGAGCGCGCCGCGCGCGAGATGGAACGCGAAAGCGGCTTGACGTTCGTTTCGCCGTACAATGACCGGGAAGTGATCGCCGGTCAGGGCACGATTGGTCTTGAGATTCTTGAAGACTCGCCCGGCATCGATGTTGTAGTTGTTCCAGTCGGCGGCGGCGGGCTGCTTGCAGGAGTTGCAATCGCAGCGAAGGCTATCAATCCGCGAATCAAAGTCTACGGCGCGGAGCCGCTCACGTCGCCGACAATGACCGCGGCGATCGATGCCGGTCACGTAATCGAAATCGAAGAGCAAGCGACGATAGCCGACGGATGCGCAGGCAACATCGAGCCGGGCTCAATGACGTTTCCGATCATTCAGCGGTTGGTTGACGGCATTATTCTGGTGAGCGAAGACTCGATACGATCCGCGATAGCGAGAATCGCGCGGGAAGACCATCTGATGATCGAAGGCTCGGCTGCGGTGAGCATCGCTGCTTTAAGCGACGCGCACGTCAAAGGAAAGAGCGTTGCAGCGATTGTCAGCGGCCGGAACTTGAGCCTGGACCTCTTTACCGAAGTGATTGGGGCAAAGGGCTAAGGGCAAAGCGCCAAGAGCAAAGCGCCAAGAGCCAAGGCTAAGAGTGCTCTTCGCCCTTTGCTCCTTGCTCTTCTGCCGGAGATCACGCGGCCGCATTAATCCTTTGATGACTGCCGGTGTGAAAGACGTGAATAAGCTCGTCCGATTCTCCGAGCTTAAGCGCCGGCCATACGAACCGCTCGTCCGCATCGTGCACGAGCACGACACCAGCAGACGGAAGCCCGTCCGCATCCGTTTTTCGCACCGCGATTGCGACCCACTGGTCAGGATAGGATCGCTTGATCTGTACTAGCGAGAAAATATCGTTGCCATTGCGAGACATCAGAAACAGACCTCCCACTGGTTGATGGGCAAGAGACGCGCAGAAGAGTTCGAACCTACCCTGTAGCGCTCTCGAGGGCTCACCTGCAGATTGTTGGCTTCGATTGTTATTCTGAATCGAGGGGCTGGAACTTCAGCGAACGACAGGGGCCGCTGTCTGCTTATCATTCTACAGTGGCTGTCAATACTTCCTGGTTGGCTATGTCGCCGCGAAGACTAACGTCGCCGTCGTTTTGAACTAGTTGCTTGTATCAAGGAAACTGCTATGGGCCACATCGTCGCTAAGTTATGGCGCGAATGGCCTTGGGCGAAACGATCCACTAGCAATGTTATTGATACAAGCAACTAGAGACCTTCTTTACCGTCCGGCGGCTGTGGTTCGCAGTTAAGAGCTAAGCCAGCTTCATGTCTCCTAGAATAGTTTCGAACTGGTCAAGAGCGGCTCGGAGATCCTCGGCGATTTCTTCGGCGAGCACATCTGGGTCGGGAAGATTGGCCGAGTCTTCGAGACTTTCGTCCTTAAGCCAAAAGATGTCGAGGTTGACTTTGTCCCGCTTGAGGAGATCATCATAGCCAAAAGATTTGAATCTCTCTGACTCTTTCCTTTTGTGGCGGTTCTTGGGATTGAAACAAGCCACGAAATCATCGAGGTCGCCGCGTTTGAGCGGATTCTCCTTCAACGTGAAATGCTTGTTGGTGCGGAGATCGTAAATCCATAGCATCTTTGTCCACGGCTTCTCGCTCGCGGGCTTGCGATCGAAGAACAGCACGTTGGCCTTCACCCCCTGCGAATAGAAAATGCCCGTTGGGAGTCTGAGCAACGTATGGACATCGCACTCGTGTAACAACTTTCGCCGAACCGTCTCGCCAGCGCCGCCCTCAAACAGAACGTTGTCGGGAACCACGATCGCCGCGCGACCGTGAATCTTCAGGATCGTGTACACGTGTTGTAGGAAGTTCAGTTGTTTGTTGCTCGTCGAAGCCCAGAAGTCATCGCGCACAACGACCAGGCTCTCTTTCTCTTGTTCGCCTTGTTCGTTGACTACGGTGACGCTGCTCTTCTTTCCGAATGGAGGATTTGTCAGCACCATCTCAAAGTACTGGCCCGGATGACCAGCAAGACTGTCCTTCACGGCGATGGGACTCTCGTCCCCGCCGATTCCGTGAAGGTAGAGATTCATCACACACAGCCGTGCGACAGCGTCTACCAGCTCAACTCCCCTCAGCGTGTCGTGCTTGAGCCGCGCCTTCTGCTTCTTATCGAGTTGATAGTGGGTTGCGTCGGCGATGAAATCGTGAGCCGCGAGCAGAAAGCCGCCAGTACCGGCCGCCGGATCGCAGATTGTGATGCCAGGCTCAGGGCGCATCACATCGACAATGGCTTTGATCAGCGTCCGCGGCGTGAAATACTGGCCCGCGCCGCCCTTCACGTCTTCGGCGTTCTTCTGAAGCAATCCTTCGTAAGCGTCGCCCTTCACATCGGCTTCAAGCGTCATCCACTGCTCGCGGTCGATCAGGTCGGCGATCAAACGACGCAGCTTGGCGGGATCTTGAATCTTGTTCTGCGCCTTTCGAAAGATGACCCCCAGGAGACCCTTCTCTTTACCGAGAGTCTCAAGCAAGTGTCGATAATGAATCTCCAACTCATCGCCGTCGCGTTTGAGCAAGCTCTCCCAGTCGTAACCCTTCGGTATCGTGTTCAGCTTATTGAATGGCGGCCGGGTCTGCTCGTCGGCCATCTTGAGGAACAGAAGGTAGGTGAGTTGCTCGACGTAGTCTCCGTACGACAGGCCATCGTCTCGGAGTATGTTGCAGTAGTTCCACATCTTCTGAACGATTTGTTGTGAGTGATTGCTCATTCGCCGGCATCTGCTCCGGTCAGTGTTTGATCGATGCGAACAACCTCTAAGAAAACCTTGTTCAGATGTTTGAAGTCGTCATCGGTCGTGAGAAGAGTTGCGTTGAGAACCGACCCGGTGGCGGCGATCCATAAATCGTTCTTGCCCATATTTCGGGCGGTCAGCCCCGGCGCAAGCGGCATCGAGGGGTTCTTACCCTGGCTGTAGGAATCGATCTGAGCATACTTCTCGACTATCAGGTCGTTACCGATGTCGACGAATGCAAGCTTTCTTAACAGGTTCTCGAGTGCGCCTCTCTTCTTCTCTCCCCAACCAAACTGAATCGCTAGCGAGTAGATTTCGCCCTTGGTTACTATCGAAATGACAGGAATATTCGGCGGCTCGTTCACGCGAAATCTCTTCTCCACATACTCGGCATATTCGGCGCCGCGAATATAGCCAACGAGTATGCCCGTGTCCAAAACGAATAGAGACATTTGCTGGAGCTACTCTTTCAGAGCCGCAAGGATTTCTTCGATAGACTCATCGCCGGGCCATTTGTTCCACACTTCCATCAACGGACCCGTTGTCGAAATCGTTCTTCGGGGTGACTCAAACAATTCCATTGTCGTTGTCGGTACCGGGACTCTTTCGAAGACCTCTTCGCCCTCTTCCTTTGCTTTTATGACCTGCGCTTCGATCAGCCTGACTTTGCGAGAGGGCCTGAAGTGAACCAGCCCTTTGATCGTCACTTTCTTACCCCACCACTGCCGCAAGTCCTCTGCATTGAGGAACTCAGGATCAACCGTTCCCGGCATCGACTGACTATCGGTTACCAGCAGGTGGAATCGCTTGCTGCTATGCTGAATCATGTCAAGCTCGCCCGATACCACGAACGTCATCGGCTCTGGAGTGTAGGTCTTCAACCGCCGAATCTTTTCAATCTCATCACATCCAAGTTCGAAGTGCTCTTGCGGCCTTTCGTCGGAGTCGAACTCGATTCGCTGAGCGAAGTTTCGGAGGATAGATTCAAAGGAAAGGAGACCCTCTAAGACTCCGGCATCGTAAGTATCGCTTTCCAGATTCTCCGCGGTTGTATCCCTAACCGATCTGGAAAGTAGAGTGAGTGCGGTGTCTTCGGGTGCAGGTTTCGAATACCAGAGATCCTGCTCAGCTATCTGCTCCAAGGCAGTCTCCCCAAGCACCGGCGCTTCAAGATCCAACACGGTCGAGCCCTCATCAAGTCCTGTTATCGTAAAGTCAAGAGACTTGGAGAGCCACGATGGAACCTTTCCGCGTTTCACACTCTCCCCCTGAACGGCCAGGCGGAGACCTCGCTCAGAAGATTCAAGGAGAACATCTAAGACTTCTCTCAGCGCCTTGATGGAGATTGTCCCATCAGGCGTCTGAAGCCCGCCGATTCTGATCTTGTACTTGATGCGGCTCATGGCAGTGCTTTCTCTGAATTCGGGGTTCGACCTTCGGCTTGTCTATGTGCGACTGGATTATCGCGCACAGGATGATGGCGAGCAACCTTGGTTGTTTCCCGTCAAGCTCTTGCCGCTCGCCCGGCGTACGCGGACTCAATTTCGTCAACGAGATTCAGGGATTCACTCCGCTCAAATTTTACATTAAGAACGCGCTGCTGCGGGAATTCATCGTATGTTCGGCCGTCAAGCAAACGGCCTGCTTCGTTCTTTCGAACGCCACCCCATTGCTTGAAGAAGAAGGGGACTCGCGCCTCGCGGCAATGCTTTCGAATGCTTCGCACCCAAGCTTTGTCCATCGGCCTTGCTCCGGCCCCACTCTCGCCGCCGACTATTACCCAATTGATCCCATCCAGGTTGATTGTGCCGAGGTCCTCCAAAAGAGGTTCAATAGAAAGGAAGCGGTGGAGAGCGGGTGACTGCCGTAGATGCTCTATGCGTGGTAGCCCGTGCTTCTTGTTCTCCACGCTCACGCCCCACCAGATGTGTGGCTGTTTCGCCCCGAAGCGTATCTTGGTGTTCAACAAATCACGAAGGCGTTCCGAGCGCTTGGTTAGGACTTGAAAAGTGTGCCACTTCGCTGCGGTCATTACCCGCGCTACGGCTTCGACGTAGTCGTCGGACACACCCTCCTGAAACAGATCACTCATTGAGTTCACAAAGATCATTTTTGGAGTACGCCAGAGCAAAGGCTGAGTTAGTTTGTCAGGAACCAAGCGCAAGTCGAAGCCCTGCTCGTAAGGGTGTCCAGGCACGTCGCGGAATCTCTCCGCAAATGTGCAAGCATAGCAATGCGCACATCCGGGGCTAATCTTGGTGCACCCACGGACCGGATTCCAGGTAGCGTCTGTCCGCTCAATCTTGGAGTTGTCACTCATTGAGGCTCCGCTCGATTGAATATTTGACGAAAACTATCGAAAACCATCGATTCCATGTCAAGTCGAGTTGGGTAGTGCTCTAATTTGGATTTTGTTCGGTCGGCGGTAAGGTATCTGCATTTTCAGGGCGGATAGCACGTAACTCTCTAGTGAGAGCGTCTTCCGCCGCTCGAATCTGTTCTAGGTGCTCCTGAATATCCTCTTCGGACAAGAGCGTCACGGTTGGCTGTCTGTCGGCGGCGCGTGCGCGACCCTCCGCTGCCAAGGTCGCAAGCTGAATCTTACCGCCGACCCCACCTGGATTCGTCAAGCGTACGTGGTCGATGGTCCAGACTGCGGCTAAGCGGCCCTCGGCAAGATTGGGAGAAGTTGCAGCCCAAAGCAGTCGCTTCAATAAGGCTAAGAACGGATCGGCGATCGGTTGTCCTGACCCTAGCGCGATGAAGGGCAACTCGTTCGTAGCTAGCTCCGGCGCACCGTTGAAGTCGAAGTTAAATAGGCAAGGCATGTGATTCACAGGCATCGCGACGAGCGACTTACAGAGCGACATAGAACAGTCTCCGACAAGAGGACGACTAAGATTGGCAGTCTGCAAATACGGACCGACCAGTTGAGCGATCTTTGTGCCGATGAAATGCATTGCTTGTTCCGGCTGCTGATGGTTGCGAAACTCATTGTTCCGCCAACTATTGCGAATCTCGTTTGCGACTAACTGCGCCATGCCTACAGCACCGGTGCTGCTAAACAACACCGAGTCCGTAAGACGATGTAGTTTGGTTATCTCTTGCTGCCCAATAGTAGGCATGCCAGGAATGCTAAAGGTAGCTGCACTGTCCGAGGCGACCACTACGCCGTCTGTGCAGAGAATCCCGACAATGAGGGTCAATCAGTTACTCCTGAAAGATGCTGTTAGCCTTCATCTCTGGAAACGCTTTGTAAATCGCGCTAACAACTTCTCGAAAGGACCGTCCGGACATCCATGATACTAGTCGATCTAGATACTCGGTTACGTCGGGATCAATATCCTCTCGAAGCACGCCTCCGGCAGCTATACCAGCTTCGGTGGCAGAATACTGACGATATGATCGATTTGGAAGTTGATCAATTTCAACAAGCCCCTCGCTAGCCAGAGCCTCCGCGTCAGCATAAACAGCGCTGCAGAATGGACCGTAATCATACGGCTCGAACTCATAGAAGTTTTCAACCTGCAATTGCTCCAGAGAGAACTGTCGACTAAGGACGAATAGAGCCTTCTGCAAATGGACGGGCTGCACAGGGCGCCCCTTAGCTGTGGCCAGAACAAGCAAAGTCCAATCCTTTGGCGTCATCAGAACCTCCACTCCTCACAGGGGCAATCCATCCTGTCTGCCCGCATATATTCTTAATTCTATACAGATGTCAAGCGCTGATCCACATAATCTCAGAAGCCCAACCCGTATTATTGGATCAGGACACCGCCCAGGTACCGGCATCGCCCGAGGAGTGCCAACCTAGCGCTTTTTCCTGCTCTTACTCCCGTGCTCCCAGGAATCCGTTGCTCTTTGTGGCGTTTCGCTCAGCGCGGATGCGCTCAAGAAGAACCGAGGCCGGTTCGTCGTTGGGATCTTGCGGAACGATCTTGCCTTCGAATGCGCGCTTGAGGATTGATTGGCGCAGACGTTCGGCGCGCTTTAGGTTGGCTGCGACGAGAGTTTCGAGTTCTTCGATGATTGACAATCTGCGCTCGACTTCGGCTACGATGCGTTGCTGTTCAGCCAACGGGGGGAGTGGAACAACAATAGAGGCTACTTGCGGCTGCGCAATCTTCCATATGCCTGCGGTGGTCTTTACCCTCAATTGAATCTGTCGTCGCACCAGAGCGCTCGGCCATATCGTGGGCACCCAGTTTGTCGATGATACCGAAGACAGGAAGCGCAAGCGAATCATCGTATCGGGAAAGACCACCTCGAGGGGCGCTTCTTGTGCGCGGGTTCCGCGGCCTACAAGGGCCAAACTCCCATTTCCACGAGCTACGAAGAAATCACCTGCCACAATTTTCAGATCTTCTGCCATAGTCCTGCTTATAGGTATATATCGCATCACGTCGTATAGAAACCCCCGGTCAGTCATCGCGTTCAGTTTGAGCGCTGGAATTCCTGGGGGATTGTTTGACCCCTTCACTGAGATTCCGTTGCACATCGGTTCACTGAGAAGAGTTTCAATAGTTACCCATAGCCAACCCTTTGGCAACATAGGTAAGTCCCTCTCGGAGAAGATGCTGGCCTCTCTGTATTTCGACCGCGATCCCTTCCGTTTCGGTGCTTGTTGTTCGCGCTCTGTACTTGTGAGTTCGCGCTCCTCCCAAGCATCGCGGCGTTCTTTGAGGATCCGTTGAAGCAGCACTTCGGCACTCTCGTAGTCGCCGCCTTCGGCGCGAGCGAGTTCGGCTTCGGTCGGAACTAGGCGGCCTTCGCAAGCGGCCTTCAGCACAGACCCGCGGTAACGTTTCAGGTTGGTGCGAACCCGCTTGAGGCCTTCCACCGCCGCATCAAGCCGCGTCAACTGCTTCTCGATCTCCGCGACGATACGGTGTTGTTCGTTCAGCGGTGGCACAGGCAGGCGATGCGTTCGGAGATCTCCTCCGCTGATCGCCTCAAACGTGGAACCTGTACCCTTGGCCGCCAGCGCATTTTGAGTGCCGCGTAATCCATATAGCACGAATCTCGGCGGAATCATTCCGAGGGGTCGAATAGCTGCCAGGCCCCGGCCTATGCATGAGACTGAAGGGCACAGGTTCGTTGGCCCAACGGGTGCGCGAATCGAGATCAATATGTCTTCCGGCATCGCGACCTTGGTTGGCGCGGAGCACCACTTGACGGGCGTTGGATAGATTGCACCAAACTCTGCCTTGCCTTGAAAGAAGGGTAGTCCGTTCCCGCTACTGTTGTATGTTGCACCGGGTGGCGATTGGCCTTGTGTAACTGCGCAGAACTCATCAAGCGCTGCCCAAGCCCATCCGCTTGGCAATACAGCCTCTCGATTCTGTTCATCACTGTTTACTGCGGTCACGCGGCGAGTACCTCGTTCAACTCTTCGAGTACTTTCGGCAATTCGGAGCCGAACAACTGATATGCTTTGCCAAGCCCGCCTTTCTGAGTAAACGGCGAGAACTCGAAGTCATCGGCTTCAATACTCAAGCTCGTCGCGATGTGATCGCGTATCAACTCAAGCCAGTGAATCTGCTCTTCAGTGAACTGCCTGCCCAGTGTGCTCTGACGAGCGAGCCAGTTATCAAAGCGCTCGTTGACCTTTTCAGTGTACGGCCTGAGCGTGTGGTCCTCGTGAAGAGCAAACTTCACGAGCGATACGATGTCTGTGAGCAATCTCTGACCGCTTGCGCCGCGCACTTTCGATCTATCAAGCGATTCGTAAGCGCGCCACAGCGCTTCCGGCGTCCAGCGGCGGGGAGGCTTCTCGATGGCTTCGGCGAGAGCTTTAATGTCGGCAAAGCTCAGCGGGCGGCGACGTGGCTGACTGTAGAGTATTTCGAGTGCGGTGATCTCGTCTTTGTGCTCGGCGATGAACTGCTCGAATGACTGAACCGTGTTGCGCGCTGCGTCGAGCGCCGCTTGATCGTAGGCGGCGACGGTCACGCGGTCCCGGCTGACAGTATCAATCGTTTGCTCGAAAGACTTCCACAAGTCGATCACCTTATTGCGGAAGCCAGGCTTTGTGGCGATGACCTCGACCGCGGAATTAGCCAGTTGGAGGGCTGCTTCCTTGAGCTGCTTCTGTGTTGGCGCGTCAGTGTTGAAACTGGACTTCGCTGCCTCCTCGATGCGGTCTGGGTCAACTGCTTCGATCATCGAGTGCACGACACCGCTGAGCGGGACGCCGCCCGAAAGCCCTTCCAGCGTTTTTCTGTCGTTCGGGCTGCACTGCCGATCCAGTCTTGCGAGCCGGCCGGCAAGAGAGGTTAGGACATCCTTGTTCCGATTACCCAGCGCGACTCGCTGAAGCAGTTTTTCAAACGAGACGGTGCGCTTTCGTTCAAGCGGCCGCGAGTCGGTCTTGTCGCCCTCGCAAACTCCCACGGCGTCTATGATGATGAAGTGGTCTTTCGTCTTGACGTTCGGAGTCACTGCCTGCAGATCCGTATCAGAGATGACTCGCACGCCGCGGCCTTTCATCTGCTCGAAGAAAGTCCGCGATCTTACCGCCCGTATAAAGAAGACTATCTCGAGCGGCTTGATATCGGTGCCGGTGGCGATCATATCGACGGTGACCGCGATGCGCGGGTTGTAGCTGTTGCGGAACGAGGCGATCAGGTCGTCGATTTTGACGCCGGTCGTCCGATACGTGATCTTCTGGCAGAACTCATTGCCTTTCGCGAACTCTTCGCGAATGATCTGGACGATGTCATCGGCGTGCGAATCATCCTTAGCATAGATCAGAGTCTTTGGAACGTCGGTCCGCCCAGGAAAGATTTCGGTAAATAGCTTGTCGCGAAAGGTTCGAATGATCGTGCGAATCTGGTCCGGAGTGACCACCTGACGGTCCAGTTGGCTTGGGTCATAGACCAACTCTTCGTCCAGTTGTTCCCACCGAACCTTTCGCGTGGCGCGATCGCGCTTGTCGACATAGAAGCCCGAATCCACGCGCGAACCGCGCTCGGTGATGTCGGTGCGAATGCGATAGACATCGTAGTTGACGTTCACTCCATCGGCGACCGCCTGTTCGTGGTTGTATTCCATCACCAGGTTCTGCTTGAAGAACCCGAGCGTCTGCTTCGAGGGCGTCGCGGTGAGTCCGATCAGAGACGCGTCAAAGTATTCGAGCACCTGCCGCCAAAGGTTGTAGATCGAGCGATGGCATTCATCGGTGATGATGAAGTCGAATGTCTCGATTGGGATGTTCGGGTTGTATTCGACGGGAAGCGGCTCCTTGTAGAGAGCATCGGACATCTCAAAGCCTGAGGCTTCGTCGATTTCGGGCACGAGATCCTCTTCGCCTTTGAGCATCGAATAGAGCCGCTGAATCGTGGTTATACAAACTCGGCTGACTGGATCGAGCTTGTTGGACCTGAGATGCTGAACGTTGTAAAGCTCAGTGAACTTGCGGCCGTCATCCGGCGTGGCGAACTGCTGAAATTCTTTGTAGGCCTGCCGTCCAAGGTTCCCGCGATCGACGAGGAACAGCACTCGCTTCGCCTTTGCGAACTTCACCAGCCGGTAAACCTCGTTGATTGCGGTGAAAGTCTTGCCGCTACCCGTGGCCATCTGGATCAATGCGCGAGGCCGGTTGAGAGCCAACGAGCGCTCGAGGTTCTGAATTGCAGTGACTTGTGCAGGCCATAGCGCTTCGGTTATCAACGGGGGCTGTTCGCGAAGGCGTTGGCAAAGCGTCGAATCATCCTGCGCCCATTCGAGAAGCGTCTCGGGCCGGTGGAAACTGAACACCTCGCGGCTGCGGGCTTCGGGTTCGAGATAGTTCGTGAAATGGGTTTCGACGCCAGTGCTCTCGTAAGCGAACGGCATCGGGTTCTGCCAGGCTTGCATGCCTTCTGGCAGCCCAAAGATGTATCTTTTCGATTGTTCTTCAACACCGCGAAGAGTATAGCCTTCGGGCTTGGCTTCAACTGTTCCAATAGCCTTGCCGTCCACGAAGAGAAGATAGTCTGCTTCTCCGTGACCCCGCTCAAGCGTGACCTCGCGAACTGCGACGCCGCGAGCCGCCGAGAGATTCAGATGCTCCATGCTCTGAACCTCCCAGCCGCAGAGGCGTAGATGCTCATCTATCCTTTGGCGAGCTTTCTCTTCAGGCGTCATGAAAAAAGGTCGCGCTGTGCGCTGTTCACGGAAGTTTTACCACAATGGAATATCTATCGCCAAAGAAGCGAAGGGCCGAGGAGTTGAAGCCTCAGCCCTAACGTGATGCTAGATTTTGCCTCGGCTAAATATCCAAATTCTTCACATCCAGCGCGTTATCTTCAATGAACTTTCGTCGAGGCTCGACTGCGTCTCCCATCAACACCGTGAACATCTCGTCGGTCTCGACGGCGTCGTTTACCTGGACGCTCAGAATCGTTCGCGTCTCAGGATTGAGCGTTGTCTGCCAGAGCTGCTCCGGGTTCATCTCGCCCAACCCTTTGTAACGCTGAATCGTCAGGCCGTTTTTGGCCGAGGTCATTATGTGATCCAACAGCGCCTGGCGCGATTCGACAATCGTGTGGGTGTCGTTCTCCGAGATTACGAATGGAGGGCGGCTCAGATCCTGAAGCTCGCCGTATAGCTGCACGGCTTTTTGAAACTCGACGTGAGTCGCAAGCTCCCAGTCGATCACGACGCGCCCGTTGCCTCGCGCGCGCGTGATCGCGATGGAAGACGTGCCGTGCTCTTCGTCTGCTTCGATCTCCGTTTCGTAGCTGGCCTCTTCCAGCGCAGCCGTCACCTTCTGCAGCAGCTTCTCCTTTTCGAAGACCTCGTGCAGTTTGGCCGCGGCCTTGGTGGTCAGCACTCCCTTCGGACCGGCGAGCGCATCGATGACCGTGTCCACGATCTTGCGATCGTGCAGTCGGCGCTCGAGCTTCTCCAGGTAGTTATCCAGCTCGGCAAGCTTCTCGAGCATCTTCCGCAGCTCCGCGCCTTTGAACTGCGCGTCGGTAGCCTTCACCGTCACGGTGACGTTCTCCGTCGCCTTGCGCATGAGGTACTTCTGCATTTCTCCCTCGTCATTCATGTACTGTTCATTCTTGCCCTTCTTGATCTTGAAGAGCGGCGGCTGCGCGATATAGATGTGGCCGCGATCGATCAGCTCGGGCATCTGTCGGTAGAAGAACGTTAGAAGAAGAGTGCGAATGTGCGAGCCGTCGACGTCAGCGTCGCATAGCAGGATGATGCGGTGGTATCGAAGCTTGGATACGTCGAAATCGTTTGCGCCGATCCCCGTGCCAAACGCGGTTATCATCGTGCGAATCTCGGAGTGTCCCAGCATTTTGTCATAGCGCGCCTTCTCGACGTTCAGGATTTTTCCCTTCAACGGAAGGATCGCCTGTGTGCGCCGGTCGCGTCCCTGCTTTGCCGAGCCTCCCGCGGAATCTCCCTCGACGAGGAATATCTCGCACAGCGCCGGGTCTTTCTCGGAACAATCAGCGAGCTTGCCTGGAAGTGAAGCGGAATCAAGCGCACCCTTGCGTCGGGTCAAGTCTCGAGCCTTGCGCGCAGCCTCGCGAGCGCGAGCCGCGTCGATGGCTTTGGCGATGATCTTGCGCGCGACGGTCGGGTTCTCTTCGAAGTGGTGGCCAAGACCCTCGTTGATGAAGGCTTCGACCTGTCCCTTCACGTCGGAGTTGAGCTTGCCTTTGGTCTGCCCCTCGAACTGCGGCTGCGGCAGCTTGACGCTGATGACCGCGACCAGCCCTTCGCGCACGTCTTCCGGGGCAAGCTTCTCGTCGTCTTTCTTGAAAAGCCCGGACGACCTGGCGTAGTTGTTTATCGTCCGAGTGAGAGCCGCTCTAAAGCCCGTCAGATGCGTTCCGCCGTCCACCGTGTTGATGTTGTTGGCGAACGAATGGACGATCTCGTTGTAGCCGTCGTTGTATTGGATCGCTACTTCGATGGCCAGCGGATCGGCGTTAGTCGCTTCTCGATCGAGGTGAATCGGCTGAGAGTGCAGAACGGTCTTGTTCTTGTTCAGGTGCCTTACGAACTCGGCGATTCCGCCTTTATAAAAGAACTCGTGAGACTTCTCCGTCCGCTCGTCCATGATGCTGATGCGAACGCCTGAGTTCAAGAAGGCTTTCTCGCGCAGCCGCTGCGAAAGCGTGTCGAAGTTGAACTCGGTGACGTCGAATATTTCGCCGTCAGGTTTGAATGTGATCTTAGTTCCCCGCCTCTTGGTCTTACCGGTGGGCTGTAGCCGGCCCTGAGGTATCCCGCGAATGTATTCCTGCTCGTAGGTCGTGCCGTCCCGCCATATTTCGAGGCGCAGCAACTCCGAGAGAAAGTTCACGACGGACACGCCGACGCCGTGCAGGCCGCCCGACACTTTGTACGCGTTCGCGTCGAACTTGCCGCCGGCGTGAAGCATGGTCAACACAACTTCGGCGGCGGATATTTTCTGTTGCTTGTGAATGTCGACCGGGATGCCTCGGCCGTTGTCGATCACGGTTATTGAATTGTCGATGTGAATGAAGACTTCAACACGATCGCAGTATCCTGCCAGCGCTTCGTCTATGGAATTGTCAACGACCTCGTAGACCAGATGATGAAGGCCCAACTCGCTAGTCGAGCCGATGTACATTGCCGGCCGCTTTCGCACGGCGTCTCGACCTTCGAGGACCGTAATCGAAGCCGCGCCGTACTCTTGTGGATTAGTGCTCACGCTTTTCTCCTATAAAAACTGTCCGACAAACTTCGGTTTGTCGTTGTTTAAGATCCAAAATTATCAAGCCAAACGACAAACTGAAGTTTGTCGGACTTTATCTACCCGTTCGCGGCCGGCTCGAGATCATCCTCGCTCGATTCGACCTCATCGTGCGCCTGCTGAAGCCTCGCTGCGCCGAAGATACTGTCGCTCGAAGGGCTCTCGCTCACCGCTTGTCCTCGCTCCACGTAATAGACCGAAGCACGGTCGCGATAGCGATTGGCGATGGCCCTTCGCGAGGTGCTGACGACGGTTTGAGTGCGCCCTTCAAGCTCCGAAAGCAGCGCCTCAATTCGTCCTCTGTCGAGCTCTGCATCGATATCATCGATCAGCAAAACGGGGCTTTCTTCGTAAATTGAATTATAGATGGAAACCTGAGCTAAATCAAGCAAAAGTAAGGCACTTCGCTGCTGTCCCGCGCTCCCGTATCTGGCCACTTCGCGGCCGTCCGAGAGTATCTCGAGATCGTCGCGATGAGGCCCAATCAGCGAGTGCCCGGCTGCTATTTCAGCGGTCAAGCGCAGGGCAAGACGTTCGCTAAAAAGTTCGGCGTAGCGGTCTAAATCACCTTTACCTTCGAGCTGCGATCGGTAGCACACGTTGATTCGTTCGGCCCCGAAGATTGCGCGGCCATGATCGTTTTGATCGAGCTCGTTGTTCAACCGATTTACATAGTTTGTGCGCTCGATGTGAACAGACGCGCCGAGCTCGACGAGCTGCTCGTTCCACGCTTCGACCTGGCTTATGAACTCACCGGGGTTGTCGCTCTGGCTCGCCTCGCCAAGCAAACGGTTCTTCTGTTTTATTACGTGGTTGTACCGCGAGAGAGTATTCAGAAACCTCGGACTGCCGGTGACTGCTCCTCGATCAATGAACCGGCGGCGCTGACCCGGATCGCCGCGGATCACGTCCATCTCTTCGAGGGAAAAAACGAACACGGCGAGATTGCCGAGATAACGCGCTAGCGCCTCGCGCTTGCCGTTGATGAATAGCTGTTTGGAATCCTCGGCTACCAGAAGTTGGATCTGTTTGGTGACAGAGCCCCGTAGCGTTTCTCCGCGCAGGAGAGCTTGCGGGTGGTCGAATGCAATGCACTCGCGAAGCTGGCTCGTTCGAAAGGATTTGGTGTTGCCGAGGATGTAGATCGCTTCCAGCCAGTTGGTCTTTCCCTGCGCGTTATCGCCGTAGAAGATGTTCAGACCCGGCGCGAGTTCCGCGAAGCCTTCGAGGTTGCGAAAACCTGAGGCTTCAATTCGGGTCAACAGCATAATCGGATTTTAGCACAAAGCTTCGGCTGGCTTCATGCGGCTCGACCTGGCGGCGGCATCAAGGCATCCAGAAAACTTGGTAAGGTAGGGGTCGGGAAGAGCGGTTTACCCCCGCTGCCTTGGCTCAGAAAATCAGCGGGAGAGCGCGGGTAAACCGCCCGACCTCTAGCCTTCTGAGACTCGAACTCTCACTGAGGAGGATAAAAAGGGGAATCACACAGGGAAAGCACCGGAGGCGACGCTTCGTTCAAGCAAAAGACGAAAAGTGAGAAGCACCATTCTTCGCCTCGTCGCTTTCGCCGATATAGCTACCGTCAGCCTGGATAGTCAACAGCTTAGAGCCCAACTTCGTGATGCGACCGCCGTGCGAGTCCGGCTCATCCGGATTGAACACAGTAAAGCGCAGCACTTGACCGGGGACCATTCCGATCAGGTTGTCGTTCTCGAAGCCGGACGTCAGAGGGTCATCTACATTGCAGCAACTGACGATGGCGGTCGTCATCCCGGTGCTCTTTATCGATGATCTCTGACGACGGAGGCGAGAGCTGCGTGCGATCGACGATTGAAAAGGACCGGTAGCGGACAAGCGCGCGCACCTGGACGCGGCCTGTGCCGGGTTCGCCCGCCAGGTGAAGGTTGTCGCGATCGAACTCGATTGAGCGAAATTCACCCGCCGGGATTTCGACCTCAACGCTCTGTGCGATAGGGTTTCCGTGAGCATCGTAGAGCGTCGCCATAGCGAACACCGGCTCGCTGCCGCCGCGCGAACCGGGCTCATTCCCATTCGACGCGGTGAGACGCAGCGTTTCTCCGCGCACCACTCCTGCCAATGCGCCCTGGAATGTGATCGTGTAAGCCGGTTTGGTCACTCAATGGTTTGCAGCTCGCTTACTATCGAAACAATGTCAACACCTTCGTCATCGAGACAAAAAAGAATTGGGTAGAGCAAACTCCGCAACCTTTGCCCGAAAGCGATTCAAACATCAAAGTTTTTCTTCCGGCATCGTGGTCGGGTGACGGGCTGAAGCTGGCAGGCTGGCAAAAAGTGGGCTCGAACCAATCGGCGGGGATTTTGGTTTACTCTTTCGAGAGGAAAAAATACGAGAAACTAACTGACTCAGGTTCGAATCCGAGGTGGTTGAGCGACAATCGCAGACTATTGTTTTTTCACGAGGGCAAGCTGCAAATCGTTGACAGTCTGACCAAAAGAGTCGCAACGATCATGGAAATAACTCCCAACGGGTTTTTCGGGTTCGCGTTGCCCAAAGATGAGCGGCTTATCTATTTCACTCAAGCATCAACCGAAATCGATATTTGGTTGAGCGAGATTCAGTGACGCCTCCGCCTCATAACACCTGTTTGACATTAGAACACGGCTGATATAGGTTTGCTCCGCTTAGGGAGAAGAAGCGCGTGGAGCAGCGAATCAGAATCGAGATCAAGGGCAAAGACGACTTCTGGGAGCGAGCCTTTCACGTCGAGTGGGAATATCAGTTCCCCTATCGAAGGCTCACTTCGGATGGAGCGGAGCGTTTCGTCGCGAACCTCGAGTGGCTCAAGGATCTTGAGCGAGTCGGCGACCAGACTTTTTGTACTATCCTTCGCGCGCCGCTAAGCCCGCGGCGGAGAGAATGGATGAGTTCGTTGCTCCCGCGGCGCGTAAACTGAAGAACGACGGCTGGAGAGTTGATGATGACAAACGATAAAGAACAGGTGACTCGGCGTGACGCGATCAAGACCATAGGCGTTGGCGTCGGCGTAATTGCGAGCCTCCCGGTGCTGGGCAAAGGCGCAGGCGCTCAAGAGCTTTCAGCCCACGATCACTCTAATCACGCCGCTCAGGCTACGGCGCCGGCGAAGGCCCAACCACTGAAGTTCTTCACCGAGGAAGAGAACAAGACCGTCATCGAAATGTCAGAGCGCATCATCCCGGCTGATGAACACTCGCCGGGCGCAAAAGCCGCCGCGGTCAACGAGTATATAGATCTCGTTGTCAGCGAATCACCCGAAGCGACCAAACAGGTCTGGCGTGAAGGATTGGCCGCGATCAACAAAATGAGCCGCGACAAATTCGCCAAGCCGTTTGCCGACGCGAGCGCGGACCAACAGATCGACTTGCTCAAACAGATCAGCAAGAACGAGAGATCGCCACAGACGGTTGAGGAAAGGTTTTTCCGGACGATCAAGTATGCGACGGTGGATGGCTACTACACTTCCGAGATCGGGATACAAAAGGAGCTTCACTACAAAGGAAACTCGTACCTGAAGGAGTTCATCGGCTGCACCCATCCGGAGCATCAGCAGTAAATCAGGAACGGCCGGCCTTAGCGCCCGCAACGCAGACGTTGGCGCGGCCATCCCCTAACCACTAGTGGAGGCCGGTATCAGAGGTAATGCCCACCAGTCTTCTTGCCTTGTCCTGTACCTTCGATCAATCCCGAGGAGCTAAGTCAATGAGGAGGTTTGTTAGATCATCAGTCGCATCGTTGTCGTTGTGCGCTCTGTTGCTCGCGTCAGTCGCCCGGGCGCATCAAGCGGAAGGCAAGCGAGGCGTCACGCCCGAAGATTACTTCGCGTTTGAGTTCATCACCGATCCGCGCATCTCGCCTGACGGCAAGCTGGTCGCGTACCTGGTCACAACCGTCGATCAAAAGCAGAATCGCCGGCACTCGTCGATTTGGATGGCCGCGACTGATGGGAGCCGCGCGCCGTGGCCATTCACCACCAGTCCGCAGAATGCAAATGCGCCGCGATGGAGTCCGGACGGCCAGTCCCTCGCATTCATATCCTCGCGCACATCCGCGGACGGCCCGGCGGGTGATGCCAAACCTCAAGTCTGGGTTCTCTCGATGAGCGGAGGGGAAGCGCGCCGTATCACGAATCTGAAAAATGGCGCGAACAGCTTTCAATGGTCACCAGACGGGAAACGGCTTGCCTGTCTCAGCCGCACCGGGCCAAGCGACAATCGCGCGGAGAGCAAAGACCGCAGCGATGTCCGTCACTACTCGCACATATCATACAAGTTCAACGACACCGGTTGGTTCGACGATCGCCGCAGTCACATCTGGATCGTCGACGCCAAAACGAGCGCGGCAAAACAGATCACGTCCGGCGAGGATTGGAACGACGCTGATCCACAGTGGTCGCCAGACGGAACCAGGATAGCTTTCGTATCGAATCGCACGGCGAAAGAGTACGACGACAATCGGAACTCGGACGTGTGGGTCATCTCAGCGGAAGGAGGCGCGCTCACAAAGATTTCCGATCACGATGAAGCTGATAACAGCCCGCGTTGGTCTCCCGATGGAAAAACAATCGCATTTGTCGGGAGAGTCCGCGAAGACGAGCACCCGAAGATATGGCTTGCGTCGAGCGCGGGCGGCGCGCCGTCTACGCTCGCAGCGAGGAATCTCGATCTGATCCCCTCCGATCTTGATTGGGCCGAAGATGGCCGCGCGCTTTATTTTCAGACGGGCGTCAAAGGCGAAACCCATCTCTTCCGGGTCGATGTCGTTTCAAAAGAGCTGAGTCGGGTAACCTCCGGGCCACGCGCGATTCGAGGCGTGGAAATCAACGACAAAATCAGAAGGATGGTCTATGCCGCAAACGACTTCAAACATCTTGACGATCTTTACGTCGCGGACATCTCGGGTCAGAACGAACGAAAGTTGACGCGACAAAATGACGCGCTTTGGCGTCAACTCGAGCTTCAAGAGGTCGAGCGCATCAGTTACAAGAGCGCTGACGGATGGGATGTCGACGGCTTCTTCGTCAAGCCCGTCGGTTGGCAAGAAGGAAAGAAGTACCCGATGATCCTCAGCGTTCACGGAGGACCCGCCGGAATGTACGGCGTCGATTGGTTTCACGAGTTTCAAGTGTATGCCGCGCGCGGCTGGGCGGTGTTCTTCACAAACCCGCGAGGCTCGACCGGCTACGGCGAGGAGTTCGAGCGCGGCATCGTAGGCGAGTGCGGCGGCAAAGACTACCTGGATGTGATGAACGGCGTTGACGCGATCCTGAAGAAGTATTCGTGGATCGATCGCGACCGGCTGGGAGTGACCGGCGGAAGCTACGGCGGGTACATGACCAACTGGATTGTAAGCCACACGAACATGTTCAAGGCGGCGGTCACGCTCCGGAGCGTGGTGAACTTCATCAGCGACGACGGGACTCGCGACGGGGCTTACGGACACAAACGCGACTTTGGCGGTGATATATTCGAGAAGTTTGATTTGTATTGGGACCGTTCGCCGCTCAAGTGGGCAAAGAACATCAAGACTCCGACGTTGATCTTGCATTCAGACAATGACTATCGGGTGCCGCTCGAGCAGGGCGAGCAGTGGTTTCGCGCGTTGAAGCACTTCGGCGTGACGACCGAGTTGGTGATCTTCCCTCGCGAGAATCACAACTTGACTCGGACGGGAGAACCAAAGCATCTGGTTGAGAGCTTGAACTGGCAGATCTACTGGTTCGATCGATTCTTGAACGGGAACTCGGCAGCGACGCCCCCAGATGCGAAATGAACGGGGCAAAGCCAATAGACCACGGATGACGCGGATCGGACAGATTGTCTCGGATCAGATCCGTGTCCATCCGTCGCATCTGTGTCATCCGTGGTCTATTCGGCTCCTCCGACGATCTACTAGAATGATGCGCAAGAACTCTCTCCTGCTCCTCATATCTTGTCTTCTGCTTTCTTCACTGGCCTTGGCGCAGGACCTGAAACTCGTACCCGAACCGAAGCAAGCCCAGAAACGCGAAGGGCGATTCACGATCACTCCCAAAACGCGCATCGTGATCAACGCCGCGCACGCCGATGAAGATCGCACCGCCGCCGAGACCCTCGTCGAAGAGATCGAGGCCGCCACCGGGACAAAGCTCAAAATCACCACCGCGCGGTCGCTGCCTAAGTCAGGCGCTATCTATCTCGCTCGAGTTGGAGACGATAAGCATCTCGCTGCGACGCTTGAAGCGAGCCAACTGGCGATCGACGACAAGTTCAATGATGAAGGCTATGTGCTGGACGCGAACGTTGAGCGGGTCATCGTCGCGGCGAGAACCGGCGAGGGCGTGTTCTACGGAGCGCAAACCTTGCGGCAGTTGATTCATCGCGGTGAGGCCAATCAAGCGAACGTTCCCTCGGTGGGCATCAAGGATTGGCCTGCGATGAGATGGCGAGGCGTGCACGATGACATCAGCCGCGGCCCCGTGCCGACGCTCGCCTACCTGAAGAAACAGATTCGCACCTGCGCGGCTTACAAACTCAATCTGTTTTCGCTGTACATCGAGCACGTCTTTGACTATCAGAGCCATCCGCTGATAGGTCCAAAAGAAGGCTCTCTCAACGCTGCTGAGGTCCAGGAGTTGGTTCAGTACGCGAAGCGTTACTTCGTCACTATCCTGCCGGAGCAACAGGCGTTCGGACATCTGCACCACGTGCTCAAGTATGAAGCCTACAGCGACCTCGCCGAGACGCCGCACGGGCACGTGCTCGCTCCGGTGAATGAGAAATCCTACGAGCTGATCAGAGACCTCTACTCCGAGCTCGTTCCGCTTTTTCCGGGGCCGCTGTTTCACATCGGCTCGGACGAGACATTTGAGCTTGGACAGGGCCAGAGCAAAGATCGGGTCAAGGAAGTTGGTCTGGGCCGCATTTATCTCGAACACATCAAGCGCGTGGCGGAAATCATGAAGCCTTACAACAAGCGGCTCATGTTCTGGGGCGACGTCGCGATGCACTATCCGGAGCTGCTTCAGATCCTTCCAAAGGACGTGATCGCGGTTGCGTGGAGCTACGGGCCGGCGCAGAGCTTCGATAATATGCTCAAGCCCTACAAGGATGCCGGTCTCGATCTGTTCGTCTCGCCCGGCGCCAACAACTGGAACCGCATCTTCCCAAACCTGGACGCGGCGTTCATCAACGTCAAGAACTTCGTGCGCGATGGTCAGAAGTACGGCGCGCTCGGGATGCTCAACACAACGTGGGACGACGACGGCGAATCGCTGTTCGGGATGACCTGGCCCGCCATCGTCTTCGGCGCTGAGTGCTCATGGCGACAGGGCGAAGCGGGAATCGAGAGCTTCAAAGCGAATTACGACTGGGCGTTCTATCGCAATGATGACAACACCTTTCGCGACGCCATTCAGGAGCTGAGTCGGTCGCACTCGTTGATGAGGACCGCGGGATCGGGCGAGGCGTACGACTCGGCGTTCTGGGATGACCCGTTTACCGAACTCGGCGCGAAGGCGGCGGAGAAAGCATTGCCCGCCACGCGAGAGTTGCGCCTCGCTGCCGAGCGGGCGCTCGCATCCCTCTATCGCAATCGAAGCAAGGCTCGCGCGAACGCCGACACGCTCGACTACTTGATCTTTGCGGCGATGAGGCTGGACCTGTTGGGAATGAAAATTCAGTTCGCGAACGAAATCAGCAAGTATTATTGGGCCGCTTATCTGAACATGAGCGACCGCTCCAGAGTGCGCCACGATCTGAACGAGATCACCAGCATCAACGCTCGCCTCGAAGACCTGCGCGACGCGACAACACGGCTGCGCGCGATGTATTCAGACTTGTGGCTCAAAGAGAATCGGCCTTACTGGCTGGGTAACGTTCAGGTTCGCTATGACAATCTGGCGAGTCTTCTCCAGTCCAAGATTCAAGGCGTTCAAGGGGCGCAGCGGCAGTATGCCCAGCAACAGGTTCTTCCCACTCCGCAGCAGATGGGGTTCTTCATACGTTAGCGGGACGACTCAGCAGCCAAAATTACTGTTCCTTCTCACGCATTCGCCGCAGATTCTTTTTCAGAAGATCACGGCGGCAATAGATCATGAACCGCGCGACCGCGCCGGTGGCTTTGTAATCCGTCATGAACTCCTTTAGTTCAGGGTAGCTGTTGATCGAGAGGTCGCCGTTGAACATGCCGAGTTCATCGACGATGTACTTGGGCCTGGTTTCCTGGAGGTCCCGGATAAGCTGCCCGCGCGCCAAAGCCGTGCTCGCCTCGTCAAGGACTGACCGGTAATCGTCCGCGAAGTAATGCACATCAGCCGGAACACCCGTGAGCGGCTGGGTGCTCAGGAACCGCGAAGCCGGAAGCAGCCCCGACCAAAAATAAATCTCGGGCCGATAGCCCCAAACGAAAACGTAATCAGACGGACCGTCGGGTGTGCGCAGTCGAGGGCCACCTGCGCGAATGGCTTCAAGCCCGAAGCGGTCGGCGGCATCGGCTTCATCTGGAAGATCTCGCACGACCGCTGCGACCATCCGTTCTTCGTGATCGCGTATGTTGTGGTACCAGGTTGCGTTGAAACCGCTGGTAGTTCCTCGCGCCCAATCAATCGCAAGCAGCACGCCGCGGCCATGAAACCTGACAAGCGTGAAGGTAAAGCCTATGACAAGCACCGCTATGATGACTCTTCGAAAGCTTTCGCTTCGAGCCTTAAGGGAAGAGAGGATTCCCGTCACTCCACGCGCGCCAATCAAGCACAGGCTTGGCAAAGTTTGCAGGAAGTAGTGACCATAGAACCGGCCGCCAAGCATCACGCCTGCGGACGACACCGCAAACCACATCAGGAGCGGGACGTCTGCACGGAATGTGTTCACGGCCCTGGGGCTGGCTCCCGCAGGTTGATCTGCGCTGGCTCCACCACTTCGCATCCGGCGAGCCACTGTCACGACAAGAAAACCCAGCCCAATCAGGAGCGTGTCGTTAAGCGCCAGGTAATTCGCTCCGCTATTCAATGCAGACCCAACGATCTTGCCGGCCGAATAGTATCTGCCGTAGCGCGCGCCCCAGTCCCAAACATACGTCCAGTAAGCTGACAGCGAGCGCGTGGCGGCAATATAAGCCAGGAACGGCAGCGAGCTGGCGAGGAGACCAGCCGCCGCAAGCGCAAACAAACGCAACCCTGCGAGCGTCCCGCTGGACTCTTTGCTGACAGCCCCAATCTCCCTTGCGATCGGTTCTCCCGTTGTTTTAGCTGATCGTTTCGAATCGGCTACGTTCCATATTCTTGACGCGAAAAGGCACGCTGCGAAGAAGACGAGGTTGAATATTGCCTTGGGGTTTACTTGAAAAGCCAGGCCCACCAGCGTTCCGCCTGCCAGCGCGAGCCGGTCTTTACTCAATCGGCTGCGACTTGAATCGCTCGCATCCATGCCGGATCGAACCAGGAGATAAGCCCCGGCCGAATAAGGCAGCACCATCAGGAAGTCCGTGCTCAGCATTTGTAGATGTGGGTAGGTGGTGCTGAACACGGCAAACATCGCGGCAGCGAGCAACCCAATTCGCTTGTTGTAGAGCCGCGAACCGAACAGGTAAAGCGCTCCCGAGATCGCCACGGAATATGCAATTGTGAACAGGCGAATAGTCAGGATGTGCGCACCGAATATCCAAAACAGCAGCGCGTAGACGATTGCAAGCACCGGCGGCTTATCAAAGTAGATCTCGCTATAAAGCGCCTTGCCGCGCAACATTTCCTCTCCAACCGTGAACCACAGCCCATCGTCCTCGTAGAGATGACCCGCATAGGCGATCCGCAAGACGAAGCTGACCACTGCAATGACCGCAAACACTTTTAGAACGGTTGCGCGCGTAACACGGTCCCGCTCGTCGGTCATTACATTCTGCTGATCGGCGAGTCCTACGTTTATCATGGGGAGAATTGAGCGAGTAGTCGGATCAGAGGGCGTTGAGAGTCACGGGCACGAGCGTCGCAACAGTCAGATCGCGGTGCGCGCTGAGCGCTCCGTCAAGTTCATCGGCGAGATTAGCTCTACCATCTGACAACGATCCGAAGTCAAACAGACGCCGGTCAAGCAACTGTGAAGGCCTGACATTCGCCAGAGCCTTGAGCATCGAGTTCCGCACTTCAGGTATTTCGCTCTGAAGCTCGTCGATCAACCGCTTCACTCGTTTGCGCTTGAGGTTCTCCTGCGAGCCGCACAGATCACAAGGTATGATGGGATACTGTTGGGTTTCGGCAAATGCGGCTACATCGGGCTCCCAACAGTAAGCAAGCGGGCGTATGACCATGTTGCGGCCGTCATCGCTTCGAAGCGCCGGCGGCATCGCTTTCAAGGAGCCGCTGAAGAACAGATTGAGCAAGAACGTTTGCAGAATGTCGTCCGCGTGATGACCCAACGCGATCTTCGTGCAGCGCTCTTCGATCGCCGTGTTGTAGAGAATCCCGCGCCTCAGACGCGAGCACACCGAACAGGTTGTCTTGCCTTCAGGGACGATTGCTTTTACGACGGAGTAGGTGTCACGCTCGATGATGCGAAACGGAACGCCAAGCGCGGTCAAGTACTCGGGCAGGACGTGTGCGGGAAAACCGGGCTGCTTCTGGTCGAGGTTGACGGCGAGCAGCTCGAACCTGACGGGCGCGCGGCGCTGGAGGTTTAATAGCAAAGTCAGAAGCGTGTAGCTGTCTTTTCCGCCGCTCAGGCAGACCATCACGCGGTCACCGTCTTCGATCATGTTGAAGTCGGCGATAGCGCGTCCCACACCGTGCAAGAGTTTTTGTTTTAGCCTTTCTGTCTTGCTCATAGCTCAGCGGGCAAGTGCTCGCCCTCGACGCCGTGCGCAACCGCGGATCATCTTGCGAAGTGATCGTAGCATGGCCGCGCAGTCACCCGCCATCAACCAGTACCAAACGAAGCGGCTGGCTCGTTGATAAGCAACTGGAAGAGTGAGTTTCTTCCAGGATTGCACATTAGGGTTGGAGACGCATCACTGGGCGCCGCTGCTCAGTCTGGCGCGCCCGGTATTCTGAAAGCGCCAGGTCGTCGTGCTTCAGGCGATACAGTTCTAACGAGAACCGAAACCCACGCACTCGCGTCGGGCATAGATCGAATCTTGCAACCGGCCTCACAGGTACCGGTGGCGGCCATTCGGTCGGGAGCATCTCTTCCGAAGTGCGCTCCTTCCAGTTTTCTCGACGGCAAATAAGGATGTAGTCAGGATTGAATCTTTCGAACGCATCGGCGTTAAATCCAATGTCTGGCCGATAGCAGACGACCCTCGCGCCCGACGAAACCAACAGCGTCTCGTAATGTGTCACGACCGTCCCCTCTCCTATCAGGCTGGCCAATGCTTCGCCGGCCTGCTTGACCGTGTAGCTCGGCTGCAGCAACCAGGTAGAGACTTGTAGTCCCTCAACGAAAAGAAAGATGCCTATGATAAGGGCTGCAATCTGAGGTTTACGGGTTAAAGCGACGGCGAGCGCAATGACACCAGTCAAGATCAACATGTAGTTCGTCAGGAGCGTTCCAGACCGCAATTCGTTTACGTTGATTCCCCAAAGCGTCAGCGCTCGAGAGACTAGTCCTAACGCAAGAGCGCAAAACAACAACACGAATACAAGGCCGGACCCCGCCACTAGCTTGCGCTTCAACGATGAAGACCATCGGCCACGGCTGATTGCTATCGAAATGAGACCAAACATCCCAATCAGTACGACCTTGAACAAGCAGGACCGAAGGCTCGTGGGCGAACCCAGCGCGTACCACTTGAGTTCAACGATGGCAACAGCCGGCAGTGAGAACAGCACGGCGAACCATCCTCCCGCTCTCACTCTAACGGATTCATCCGCCAGCGCCCCAAACCATTTCGAACCCCTGTCAAGCACGTTCGCGGCAAGCGGCGCCATCAGGAATAATGCTGGAATAAATCTTCTTTGCGGCTGATACCCAGCGAACCCGATCGAAAACAAGTATCCGATCAGGAGCGCGCCGCTGGTAGTCTCGAGGGCGGCCGCTTGACGAATTCCGTTCTTGAGGCCGGTTGCTGAGGCCCTGATGATCAGTCCGCACACGGCCACGAGAGTCAGTGCTACTAGAACCGGCGTCTCCGCAAAGAACCGCGAACCCAGGAGTCTCATAACCGAGGTAATCAGGTCAGACCGGTTCGTCACCCATCGGTTATCGATGCCGGAGGTCAGATTGCCGTTCATCCAGTCATGAAAGTTGGGCGCGACAAAGCCCACGGCGTAACTCGCTCCAACCAACGAAGCTCCGCATAGGAACAGCAACCCGTCGCGCTTGCTGGTTGTCCCTCGGATTGCCTCCGCCGCCGCCACCAGCGCTAGCCCTGGCACAATGTATATAGCAGTGACTTTGGTGAGCACCATCAGACCAAAAGCAGCTCCTGACAAGAAGGCAAACGCGTTGTGCCTTTGCCTCATCGACCAGAGCCAGAGCGCCAACGCAAGAAAGAAGACCAGAGTGGCTTCGACGAATCCGGTGCGGCTATACAAGATGTGAAGGTTCGAGAATCCGACAAACATACTCGCGATGATCGCTGTTCGCATATTCGTCTCGCGGCGGACCCAGGCGAATAGCAGAACCACTGTCAGCCATCCAGCCAGGGCAGACAGCATCCTCACAGCACCCAAACTCAGTCCAAGCGTGCTCAACGTGATATGCAGCAGGTGGTGATATAGGAAGGCCGAATATAGCCCCGGATTGTAGTCGTCAAATCGCGATTGGCCAAAGACCAGCGCGTTTCGCGCGTTATGCGCCCACTGACCTTCGTCTGTGATGAAGAAGCTGCTGATCAACGCCGAAGGGTCGGCATCGAGATTGACTACGCGAAGCACTAGCGCTAAGCCCAGCACGACGAAGACGAGCAGGAATGTTCTTTGGGCGTGCGAGGTCCGCTGATCCACGCGCCATCCTCCGCTCGGGCGCGGATCCCGAGCGCGAGCAGGCGCGATGCCTCTAGCAGAGAGAAGTTCCTCTGCTAACCGACGGATTCTTGAATCCGTTCGCAGCTCCGGAGCGTCTTAGGCTCCAAGAGCCGTCGCACCTGCAAAGTTGTCGACGGTCTCCCAAGGGCTCGCAGTTCGGCGTCTAGGCAAGGCTTCAACTGCGCGCCCTTCTCTTCTTATGATACTTCGAACGATTGCTCGGCATTGCAAAGGAACTAGCAATGCCGTCAGTAAACACGATTCTTATGAGGCCAGCGGGGAACCGAATCTTAACACAGCCGCACTGGCGATGCTACGCTAGAATCCGAACTAGAATCCGAACGACGAAACCTATATGACACCAGCGCCCATTCGAGTGGAGTGTTATGCGGGCGGACGGAGCGACGAACGCCCGCGACGAGTGATCATCGAGAATCGCGTGTACGTAATCGCTCGTTTGCTTGCCGAATCCGTCGAGGTTTCGCTTATCACTGAAGCACAAACTCGGCGTTACAAGGTGCTGACCGACGAGCGGCTCGTGCTTGAAGTCGTCCGTTCGAGCGACGGGACCTGGCACCTTGTGTCGTAGCCATATGCTGAGACCGATCGGTATCTCGCTGGCATAACAGTGCGCCGGCCTGATTTCCCCTAGCTGATCTCCCCAACGCAATGAATCTTCATCGATAGCGACATGACCACGTCGGGAACGCGGCCCGCCATCACCACGACGCTCTCGCCGCGCTCGGCTAGCTTATGCTCGAGCAGCGCTCGGTCGGCCATTGGCAGCAAGCCGTCCTCGATCGACCCGTCACCGCTCAACGAATAGGGCTCAACTCCCCACGTCACCGCAAGCTGCCGCCGCGTCTGATCGTTTTGCGTGAGCGCTATTATGCGCTGCGCCGGTCTGAGCGCCGCGACACGCCGGCCCATGTTCCCGCTCTGAGTGATCACTACGATCAACCGGCAGCCTGCCTCCTCGGCCGCAAGCACCGCGGCCTTCGCAACCGCGCGACCCGGCGTGCCGGAAGACCGGCCGAACATCCCTCGTCCCATCCTGTCCCACGCCGGGACGTCCATCTCTTCAGTCGAGCAGATGATTCGATCCATCATCGTCACGGCCTCGACCGGGAAGCGACCAATCGCCGTCTCGCCCGAAAGCATCACCGCATCCGATCCGTCGAGTATCGCGTTGGCTACGTCGGAAGCTTCAGCGCGTGTCGGCCTCGGGCTCTCGATCATCGACTGAAGCATCTGCGTCGCTGTGATCGTCAACTTCTGCGCGATCAAAGAGTCGCGAATGATCTTCTTCTGCAGCACTGGGGTTCGCTCGGGCGAAGTCTCGACCGCCAAATCGCCGCGGCAATCATCACGCCGTCCACGATGTCCAGAATGTTCGCGAAGTCATCGACTGCTTCGGGCTTTTCGATTTTGGCGATCAACCGCGCCTTCCCGCCGAACTGCCCGATCAAGTCGCGGGCGCGGCGGCAGTCTTCCGCTTTACGCACAAAGGACTGTGCGACGAGATCAACGTCACGCTCGATTCCGAATCGCAGATCGGCAACGTCCTTCTCTGTGATCGAAGGTATTGAAACATTGACGCCGGGCAGGTTGATGCCTTTGTGATCGGAGAGCACCCCGCCGTGAATCACTCGCGCGATGACTTCCGTTGCACTGCTCTGAAGAACCTGAAGCTCGATCTGGCCGTCATCGATAAGAACGCGGTCGCCAGTGTGCACGTCACGGATCAGTAGCGGGTAGTTAGTTGAAAAGCGTTCAGCGTCTCCCTCGATCTCGTCCGCGGTGATTCGCACTTCGGAGCCGTCCTGGAGATGAGCTTCGCCACCGCGCAGCTTGCCCGTGCGAATCTTCGGCCCCGACAAGTCGAGCATGACGGCTACTGGTCTGTTTAGCTCAGCCGCGACGCTTCGAATGCGAGCGATGATTTCGCCGTGATGGTCGCGCTCGCCGTGCGACATGTTGATGCGGGCGACATCCATCCCGGCACGCATCAACTCTCGCAGTCTCTCTTCGGACTCCGAAACGGGTCCGATCGTAGCGACTATTTTTGCTCTGCGCATAGACCTGTAGGGACGGCCGTCCTTAGAACATAGGCACATCGGTAGGGAGGAGCGGGCGCGCGAACAGCACTGGCTGTTTATCCAAAATATTAAAGGGCTCTGTTTCAAGCAGGCGCGCGATTTTGACAGCGGTCGCCCTTTCCTCTGGTGTCGCAGCGCCTCGTTTATTCTGTGCGAAGGCAGAAAGCGAGAACATTAAAGAGATTGAAAGAGGTAGTACTGCTCTTGCGAAGACTTTCATCTGATCTCCTTTCTGATTTCTTCTGATTTCTAACCTACTAGAACAGCGGGCCTGACCCGACAATGTTATGATCCCGCCAGCGCCTGATTCACCGCTTCATCAAGCTCTTTTCCGTGCGCCTGGCTGTAGCCACTCAGGTGCTTGACCAGGCGACCGTCACGGCCAAATACCAGCGTCTGAGGGATCGTATCGTCTACTGTGCCCAGGTAAGAGGTGAACATATCGTCTGTGGCCAATCCCACCGTGTAGGTGATGCCGTAGTGATCGATGAATTTGCGAATGTCTTCAGGCGAGGATCTACCTCGATCGTCTATGTGCAAGCCGATGACTTCAAGCCCCCGATCACGATTCTCCCTCGCCAGGCGCGCGAGTTGGGGAGTCTCCAGCCGGCACGGGGCGCACCAGGTCGCCCAGAAGTCCATCACCAACACCTTGCCTCGATAATCGGAGAGCTTGATCGTGTGGCCATCGACCGTGCGCACGTCGAAGTCGGCAGGCACGATCTTCGACGCGGGATTTGACACCGGAGTGCCCGGAAGCACCACCTTCGAGTCGGTCTTCTCATCGGGACGTGCGGTCAGCAACGTGTACCCGATGGTGGCTATCAAAACGACCACGACCAAGGTTGCAATAATTCGACCCGGTGTCCAGAGCGTTGGTTGTGCGTTGTCGTCAGCCATCGATACCTCCTGCTTTCATGGCCGCTCTAAGGACGCTATGTCGTCCTGAAAGGTCGTCAGTCCTGCTCCGGCTGGTCGGCATCTTCGGAAACGTCCCGCAGTGGAATCGAGACGCTGTATTCCTCGCTGGCCCATCTGGCTAGATCGATGATGCGGCATCGCTCGGAACAAAACGGCCGGTCTGGATTGTCTTGCCACTTGGTTGGCTTTCCGCAGATCGGGCACTTCATGATCAAATCCCTTCGCCTCCTACTGGCATGACCATGATACTACGGCGTCGGAAATTGCTACAAAGTCTCAAAGGCACCAAGGACCGCAACGCTTTGTGTCGCCCTTGAGACTTCGTGGCTGCAGGTCTTCGTTCAATGACTCGATGTGCCGGCCTGATTCCGCTCATTCATCACCAGGTTTTCAATGAAGAACTCCATCATGCGTTCAGGACGAAGGTCCGAGTGACCTTGATCAGGACCCACCTGCACCTCGAAGCTCTTCCCGGCTCTTTGCAAAGCTTGAATGAGCTGCATCGAGTTGTTCGGGTGCACGTTGTTGTCAGCCGTGCCGTAGTAGATCATCAACCGGCCTTTCAACTTGTCGGCGAAGTTCATGGCGTTACCGGCTTCGTAGCCTTCCTTGTTCTCCTGAGGTATCCACATGTATCGCTCGGTGTAGATCGTATCGTAGTGGTACCACGAAGTCGGAGACGAAGATGCCGACGCAGCTTGAAACACATCCGGGTAACGCAAGATCGCCAGCGCCGAAGCGTAGCCGCCATACGAAGTCCCGAAAATTCCTACGCGATTCTTGTCAACGTAAGATCTCTGGCCGAGCGCCTTCACGCCCGCAGCCTGGTCATCGATGTCGGGCACGCCCAGCTTCAAATAGATTGCGTCGAGAAAGCGCTTGCCTCGCCCGGCGGCGCTGCGCGAATCAAGGGTGGCGTAAAGGAATCCATATTCAGTCAGCGCGTTCGGCAAGGTGAATGTCTCGCGCGCGCCGTTTGTCGCCGGCCCGGCATATACGCTCACAAGGAGAGGATACCTCTTAGTCGGATCGAAGTTCGAGGGAAAGTGCAGCAATCCGTGAAGCTCGGTCACACCGTCGGCGGCTTTGTACTTGATCCACTCGACGCGTTTCAGACCGAGTTGGTCGAACTTGCTCGTATCGCTTTTGGCCAGTTCTTGAACAATCTTGCCGTCAGCGTCCATCAAACGAGTCGCCGGCGGGATGTCGTGCGTTTGAGCCACATCGATGAAGTATTTCCCACCAGGCGCGATGTTCACCGTGTGATTGAAGGCGGGATCCGTGAGGCGCTTGTCACCTTTCCCGTCCAGTCCGACGCGGTGAAGCTGGAGCTTCATATGATTGTCGCCGTCGCGAGCCATGTAGTAGAGCAGCCCTGCGTCTTCATCGACGGCGACGATGTTGGAGGTTTCGAAAGAGTGGTTGGTGAGCGTCGCCAGCAGCTTGCCGCTGAGGTAGTACAAATAAAAGTTTTTCCAGCCTGTGCGCTCCGACTCCCAGATAAATCGTTTCCCGTCTTTTAGAAACTTCATTGCCGGATGGTTCTCGGTCCAACCCGTGGGCCACTCTTCTCGAACGATCACGCGGCACTTGCCGGTCTCGGGGCTCGCCGCCGTGAACTCCATTATGTTCTGTCGGCGATTGGTGCGGTTGAACAGCAGTTCGCTGCCGTCCGGCGACCAGTGCACGTTATAGGCGTAGTGTCCTATGACCGAGTTATCAAACGGCTTGCCGTCGCGCACATCGAGCTTCACCGTCTTCTTCGTGTCAACGTCGTAGATCAGAAGGTCGGCGATCGGATTGTTCACTCCGGCCTTCGGATAAGCCTCGATGTCCATCTTGCTTTGAACTTTCGCCTGATCGAGCTGCAGGAAATAGTCCGGCACCGGGCTCTCATCGAAACGATAGAAAGCGATCTTTTTGCTGTTTGGCGACCACCACATCGCGGTAGTCTGGTCGAGCTCTTCGCCGTAAACCCAGCTCCCGGCGCCGTACTTGGTGCGAGCCTTTTCGTTGCCATCAGTTGTGATAGCCATTTCGCCCGCGCCTGTTGCGTCACTCAGCCAGAGATTGCGATCACGATAGAACGCTTTGAGTTTCTTATCCGGGGATTCAGCCGAAGAATACTGGCGCCCGCGCTCCGGTCCGCCCGCGCGTCGGCGGCCACCCATTCTTCCGCTCTCGGCATCGGCAGGCGCCGGCCCGGTTTCGGTGGCGGTGCGCGTTGCAATGTCATAGCGGTAGGTCTTGCCGTCCTTGTAATAGTCAAAAGCCTTTCCGTCGTCCTGCCATTTGACGTTCAAAGCTCCCAGCTTGACCGATCCGGGAATCTCTTTGGACATCTTCTGGTACTGGTCGTACCCGGGCATCGTTTTGAGCCGGTCTTGCGCTCGTGAAGTCATCGGCAAGATGCCGAGCGCAATGGTAAGTATGGCGAGAACGCCCTTGTTGAGATAGAGTGCGGTCCTGTTCTTCATTGTCTGGCTCTCCTTAACTGGATACGAATGACTTGCACTGCTCCAATGCGTTGTGCGAAAAAAACCACAACCGAGAGATATGGGCTATTGAAGGATATCCCCGCTGACGATGCGCCGATCACGCGCGTCGGCGCGCGGGTCCTTTGCGCGCGGAAGAAATCCGTGGACGGCTGCCTGGCGGCCGCACGGGCGGCGGGTTCGTAGCTGGGTTCGCCATCCGGATGAACTTCTCGGGCTGTAGCAGGCTGGCGACAGAGATATCCTCATCAATCGCCTCCCAGTGAACGCCTATGCCGCCACCGATCAGCTCCCATTCCTTTCTCTGCTTCGCCGATGCCTTCAAGAGGCGCGGAAACCAGGCAAGAGGGACCGAAACCGTTCGACCGTCATCGAGCACTATTGTTAGTTCATCGTCTGTGCAGGATACCTCGAGGGCCAGCGCCTCACTATGTTGTACCAAAGTAAGCATTCCATCTCTCCAAAAACGTAACTTGGTTCTCGACAATAAGCTTACCAATAACGGTCAGCTCATGACTTCGAAACCCGCGATTTGATGCCAGCGAAACAGGCTCCAACCAATACTTGGCATACCGGCCGGCGTGAGCAACGTGAATATGTGGTGGCTCATTCTCTTCCATACTGAAGAAGAAGAACCGGTACCCGCGGATGCGCAGAAGGACAGGCACGGAATCAGTCTAATGCTGGGCGTTCACTTTTTGAAGGGCGCAACCCCTAAATGGTGGCATCTCGCGCAAGATAATTGACGGACGATCCTTGACCAATCCGTTAGTTTGTGGCATTGCTACGATGACTACATTACCTTCCTGCATATTCGGCGTTCGCTTCCTTGATCTGGTCGCGCGAGTACTCCGGCTCATCATCACCGTAAGCCCGCGCTACACTCGCTAAAGCAAGCCGCGTCCAAGCTTCACGCTCTTCGTCAGAAGCGCGCGACGCTACAGTGACAATCAGTTCCGTGTTTGGTTCAAGCTTAAAGGGCTCGTCCAGGACGATCCGCTTGCCGCCAAAATGAGCGCGTAGAGTAACGGGTTCCATTTCCCCAATCCTCCGAGATAGGATTCTACAATCCTGACGCCTGTTACCCAAATCCTCGCGGCTATTCGCGCCTCTTTGCCAATCTAAGGCAGGGTGTCTGCAATCGATGTGCGAATGCCGGCACAGAGCCTCGGGTACTCGTCTTGGGCAAACCGTTCTAGGAGTGCAAACAACTTCGCTTTGGTTACAAATTGCTGCTGAACACCAGAAGCTTTGAGGAGTTCAAGGTAGACTCTAATGCTTACCCAAACGATCTGGCCTTCGTCGCCATAGAAATCACCTTCATCGCACCATTCAGGATCGAATCCCTCGAAGAAGGCGTTGACGTCTGTGATGTCGCGGTCAGCCCTAGGGCTCCAACACGCTTCTAGGTGACTCAACATCTGCTCGGCGGATGTATCAAACCACTCCAGTTCTATGAACCCCTCCAGATAACGCTCTGAGTAATTGACCGCATTCCGGCTCCCAGAGTTGAAATAGGCATCGCTCAGTATGAACCCAGCACCGTCATTTTGTGGAAAGTCTGAAACGTAGCCCATCTGCTCAAACAGCGCCCACAAGAGTTGGTGTGAGCCACGGGCTTTCCATTGCTTCTTAAGTGGTTCGGTGCGCACAGCGTTTACTCCGTTCATGCCCGTATAGATTAGGAACTCGGAATCCTTTGCGTCGTGCAGCTGTCTTTTGTCCAATCTAACGTTGTTGATTAGAAAGAGATTGAGAATTGCTTGGATTATGTAGAAACGGCTGTAGTACGCAGTTACGTGCGCCCACGAATGAAAGGGTCTTTCCTCTAGCGTCAGATAAGCAAGCATCAAGTAGAACGCGCGATAGAAGCAGGCCGCGCTCCAATAGAAGTGTCGCTGCAGCAATGCCGACACGGGTTGAGGAGGAGACGCCGTTGGGTGTGTGAGATTCGGCGCTCGCTGCGAAAGGCTCTCTTTGTTCAGCATCGCACTGAAGTAGTCTTCAAACGAGAGCCTGTGAAACTCCATCGGGAAGCTCACCACTGAGTAGATCTCTCGCAAGCGCGCAACGGTGATTGGGAACTGTGGATCGAGTCGCGGGTTTCTCGGCTTTTCCTCAAATGGATCGGTGCTCAAGTCTATCCCCTTCTTTTCTTGTCCAAACGGACGCTGTGCAGGAAATGAACCAATTTCACCTATCGACTTACCTACTTATTCGGCGATCGAATGCGTCTTAGCACGAGTCGGTTAGAGAGCTAAGCGTCGGCTTGCGACTCCAAATTCGCCTTTCACCTTGTAGATCGGATGAACCCTTCCTTCCCCCAGGTACGCATCAAGAAAGTTCCAAGCCGTCAGCCCGTCATCGCTCTCCGGTTCCAGCAGGTAAGCCGCAAGCGTCCCCAGCGGTTGCGCCGCGCGAACGAGGATCGAGCCGACTGGAAACGTGAGCGTCTCTTTTTTGTACTTACCCGTGAGTGTGACTGCCGTGTGTCCTTGAAATGGCCGCCCCGCTTTCTTCACGCTGTCAATCACGAAGCTCTCGACTTCGGTAGTCAACGGCTCGGTAAGCTCTTCAACTGCGATGCCGTGCTGAAGCAGCTTATCGATTACCGCGCGTGTTCCGTCTTCGCGGCGGAATAGATAAGCGCGCGCTGTGGGAACGCTGCGTTTCGCCGCGAACAGTCCGTAGTCCTGCATCACGACCTTTGTGAACTTGTCTTCGAGCATCACCGTCATATCGCGGCCCGAACACGGATTCTTGAACTTGGTCACTTCGCCGACGAGTATCTCGACCGGTTTTGCGAGCGGCTTCATTTCGTACTCGACGCCCATCTGAAACGCTGGCCCGGCGAGTCCCCGTCTGATTGTCTCGAGATCGACTTGATTTGCCAATTGCGACATCTCAGAGCCGTGCGCGGCTGAGTACTTGAGGATCTCTTCCACAAACGCTTCAGTCACTTCAACGCGGCGGTGAAAATCCAGGTAGCTGTAAGCCTCAGACAGAATCGTGAGCCGGTTTCGGAACCCGACATAGATTTGCCCGCTGCGCGGCTGATGCGTGAACGCTTCCTACCGTCCCTTATAGGGAGCGCCCGGCTTCGGCGCTTCACCGTCGAAGTTGGCGTAGTAATAAGTCCGAAACTTGTGCTGCGCGAGCATGGCCTTTGCGATCGCGGGCATCATCTTCTCGCGATGATAAGCGATGATCCGCGGATCGACCGTCGGGTTGAGCGGGATCGAATAGGTCAGATGATATCCGTGATATGAGCCGTTGGTCGTATGCAGGTCGACCGTCAGATGCGGGTCCCATCGATTGAACAGCCTCACCAGCGATTGAGCTTCGGGAGATTCAAGCTTCATGTAATCGCGATTCAAGTCCAGGCCCTTCGCGTTCTCGCGCACGCCCACACCTCCCAGCGGGCCGTTCTGCGCAGTGCGATTCATCACGTTGATTTTCTCGTTGCCGTCGGCGTTGTAGATCGGCGCGATCAGGATGATGAGCTTGTCCAGAAGCGAGCGCATATCGCCGAGCACAATGCGCCGAGCCATGTGTTGCATCGCTTCTTTGCCTTCGACTTCGCCCGCATGGATGTTCGAGAACACGAAGACGATCGGCTTACCCGAAGCTCTCGCGTCGCGCGGCTCGGAGATCGGCGGATCGCTGAGGATCACCAGCGGCAGCGCGCGCCCTTCGACTGAATGCCCAAATGTCTCGACGCGCACGAGCGGGCTTCGCTTCTGAAGTTCGTCGAAGAAACGCAGCACGTCATCGTATCGACTGGTCTCTTCGTAGTTGGTGGCTTCGGCGTGAGACTTCAGAGTGTTGTCCTGTGCTTGAGACATAGTGCTAAGCAGCAAGAGCGCTGCGATGACCTTAAGACTCTTCATAACCAAATCACGTTGTTAGCGGATCCAGATGAGCTTCGCGAAAAGTATGCAAATCGACGACGCAGGTTGAATCCTCAATTGGGCCACAATGAGTCGCCAACGACCACCTCTACTTACGCGCCGCGGGTTTCGCCTCCGCTTTCAGGTTTTCTTCAAACAACTTAAAGATCCGCTTGTATTCATCCGCCCAACTCGTCGGCTCAAGGAAGCCGTGGTCTTCAACCGGAAACACCGCAAGCTCCCAATTCGCCTTTCGAAGCTCGATCAAGCGCTGCACCAGACGAACCGTGTCCTGAAAATGCACGTTCGTATCAACCATTCCGTGACAGATCAACAGCGCGCCTTTTAAGTTCTGCGCGAAGTAGATCGGAGATGACTGCTTGTACGCCTCCGCGTCTTTCTGCGGCACGTTCAAGATGTTCGCCGTGTAGCCGTGGTTGTAATGAGCCCAGTCGGTCACCGGTCTTAACGCGGCGCCGGCCGCGAACACATCGGGCTGAGTGAACAGCGCCATCAGCGTGATGAACCCGCCGTAGCTACCGCCGTACAGCCCTATCTTCTTCGCGTCAACGCCTTGCTCGCGAACCATCCACGCCGCCGCGTCGACTTGATCGTCGAGGTCCTTGCCGCCCATATGACGATAGATCGCGGTGCGCCAGTCACGACCGTATCCCGACGACGCGCGGTAATCAACGTCCATAACAAGGAACCCGTTCTCCATCAGGAAATGATGGAACATGTATTCCCGAAAATAGCTCGACCAGTAACGGTGAACGTTTTGCGCGTAGCCAGCCCCGTGCACGAAGATCACCCCCGGGCCGCCTTTCTTGAAGTTCTTCGGCTTGTACATCCGCGCATATACTTCGGCGCCGTCGCGCGCTTTGAAGGTCACGATCGGCGGATCGATCCAGCCGTAATTCCAGAACTCAGGCGCCGGTGACGACGTGATCTTCTTTGCTTCGGCGGCAGGCCGATTCTCGGCGACGTACAGCTCAGGCGGCTTATTGCTGTAAGAGTAAATCAGCGCCAGCATCTTCTCATCGGGAGACACAAACGCCTGATTGCCGCCCGGCATTGAAGTGATCTTTGTACGTTCGCCGCCATCCGCCGACATCGAGTAGAGGTGACGCTCGCCTGGATGCACTTCGCTGGTGGTCAGGAAAAAGCGGCTCTTGTCATCGGACATCTGAACCCCGTTCACTTCCCACTTGCCTGACGTGAGCTGCTTCGGCTCGCCGCCTTCATAAGCGACCGTGTACAAATGCGCGTAGCCGGTGCGCTCAGATTGAAAGTAAATGTGCTGATTGTCCTTCATCCACCCCAGAGTGAACGCGCCCGGCCCATCGATCCACGCGTCGTCGTGCTCGGTCACGATCGCTCGAGTCTTGCCCGTCGCGGGATCGAGCGCGAGGACCCAGCGGTCTTTGTTATCAGCGGCGCGAGCCGAGACGATGGCCTTGGTTCCGTCTTCGGACCAGAGTGGTTGAGAGAGCTGGACATCACGATCGCGCTGTTCATTCGTCCTTGGCCCCTGCCCGCTGCGCGCACCGGCTTGAGGCCCGCGCCCTTCGCCTTCGCGCTGATCGGCAGCGGCTTTTTCGGCAGCCGGCGGCTCGAGCTTCTGTCCGTGATCCACCCATTTCACTTCACCGTTATCGACGGCCACAATCGCAAGCCGCGAACGATTCTGGGTATCGCCGACTTTCGAGCGGCTCCCGATGTCCTCGGTGTATGAGGTTTCAGTGACATAGTTCGGAACGATCGTGTTCTTGGCGCCGTCGCCTTGCTCGTTCACGGTAACGATCACCGACTTCTCATCGGGAGCAAGCTGGAGGTTCACGGCGGTCTGGCGCGCGCCTAGCTGAAACGGCTTTCGCGGATGCTCACGCTTGCGCTTCTCTTCGTCCTGTTCGCGCTTCTCGGCGCGTCGCTTGATCACGTCGAGCAGGTCGCGCTCCTCTTTCTTCAAGTACTCCTGGCTGTCAGTCCCTTTTTGCTGACTGGCGTCACCGCCTTGAGCACGCTGACCGCCGCCTTGACCTTGACCTTGTCCGCGGCCAAATCCTCCGCCTGCACCGGCGACTGGGGCCGGTGTTGGTGCTGCGCCTCCCGTGGTGATCTCGGTCATCTGCGCGAGCGAGCCTGTTTCGAGAGACATCACGTACAGATTGCTGGCGCGGGTGAAGTAGATGTGTTTCCGGTCGCGAGTGAAGTGCGCGTTCGTTTCGGCGTCGGTGGTGGCAGTGATCTGTCGCCGCTGGTTTGCCGTGTTGTCGTAGATGAACACATCTCCGCTGTCGACAAAGAGGGTGAGCTTCTTGTCCCTGGACGTCTCGCCGCTGATCGGAGGCCCGTTCTTAGCTTCCTCTTCGGTGAGCTTCTTTAAGCCCGAGCCATCGCGATTAACGACGTAGGTGTCGAAGTCTTTCTCACGCGGCTCGCTGGCCTGCTTCCACTGGAAGTAAATGCGCTGGCTGTCGGGAGACCAGTGAACAGCGCGCGGTTCGTTGCCCACGAGTCCCGGTCCTCGCATGATGTTGTCGATGGTGAGCTCGAACTTGCCGTTAGCGAAGCTGCCGTTTGGCGGCGGCGAACTCGCGCCTTTTTGGTGAGCAATCGCTGGCGCACCCTGCGCCGCTATGAAAAGCGCGGTCAAGAACAAGACAGCGGTTCGCTTCCAAAGCGCGTCACGCTTATTCATGAGACCTCCCAATTCCACTGAGGTGAATCTTGAGTCAAGAGAACAAAGATCACTCCACGCCACCCATCAGACGCTTGATCGGTCGGCTGATCAACAAAAGAACAATCCCCAAAGCGGCAGTCCACATCGCGACGGCGCTGAACAACTGAACCAGGCCCATGCTCTCCATCTTTCCCGCAAGCAATCCGGCCATCAGATTGCCGAAAGATGTGGCGAGGAACCAGATGCCCATCATCTGGCCCACCAGCTTAGCCGGCGACAACTTGGTCATCGCGCTCAAGCCTACCGGACTTAGGCAAAGCTCGCCGGTTGTGTGGAAGAAGTAGGTCGCAATTAGCCACGCGGCGCTAACCTTGTGAGGATCATTTTCACTTCCCGCATAGACCGAGGCCCATGCCAGCACTGCAAAGCCGACTCCCAATTGAATCAGACCAAGCGCGAACTTCGCGGGGAGCGATGGCTGGTGTTTGCCCAGTTTTAGCCAGAGCGAACCGAACACCGGAGCAAGACAGATGATCATGAGGGCGTTCACCGATTGGAGCCATGACGCGGGCATCTCGCTTCCGAAGAAAATTCGATTGGTATGGTCCTTTGCGAAGAGATTCATCGACGAACCCGCTTGCTCGAATCCACACCAGAACATCGTAGCGGCGATGAACAGAACCAGGATCACAACTATGCGTTTCTTCTCAGTCGCGTTGAATCCCCCGAAGATCAACTGGTAGCCAAAGTAAGCCACCGCGAGCGCGGCGATGACATAGCCCATCGATTCCGCAACGCTCTTTGGGCTAAGGCTAACCGTTCCCTTTGAGTTGAGCACCCCGAGAACGACTCCGATCAACACAACCAAACCAATCCCAGACAAGAGCATTCGAACGGCGCGGCCACGTTCTTCGGGATCGATATCTCTGGTTCCCGCCGTTCCCAATCGTTTTAAGCCGAGCCGGTACTGAATGAGCCCAAACACCATTCCTACACCCGCCGCTGCAAACCCCAAATGCCAGTTGACCTTCTCACCGAGATAACCGCACAGCAGCGGCCCAATGAAAGCGCCGAGGTTGATGCCCATGTAGAAGACCGAGAACCCCGCATCGCGGCGCGCTCCACCCTCCGGATAGAGATCGCCGACGATTGCGCTGACATTCGGCTTGAGCAATCCAGTCCCGATGACTATCAGCACAAGCCCGAGATAGAAGCTCACAACCCATCCGAGCGCCATGCTGAAGTGTCCTGCGGCAATGATGATGCCGCCCAGAAAAACCGCTCTTCGGTAACCGAGGATCCGATCAGCTATCCATCCGCCTGGAAGACCGATAAGATAAACGCTCGATGTGTACAGACCGTAGATTGCGGTTGCGGTGACTGCGCTGAGGGCAAACCCGCCGTCTTCGATCGAAGCCTTCAAAAACAACACAAGCAGCCCTCGCATACCGTAGTAACTGAACCGTTCCCACATCTCGGTGAAGAACAGCGTCGTTAGTCCCGCGGGATGTCCGCCGATGCCGGAGGTGTCCGGCGCTATTTGTCCTTCCGCAACCACGTCTGTTGCCATCTGCTAGTTGTCCCCTTCATCGAGAATTCCGCAAATCACTTCACACGCCCGGCATAGCTTTCTTCAAAGGCTTAACGATGAAGAACAGAAGTATTCCAACTGCTGCGGCCATGAATGCGACTACCAGGAAGAACTTGGAGTGAGACCAAACCGTCCACTTAACGCCGATGGTTCCAACCAGGTAGTTCCCGGCAGCAGTGGCTGCGAACCATCCCCCCATCATCAGTCCACGTAGTCGAACCGGTGCTACCTTAGAAACGAGCGAAAGACCCATAGGCGAGAGCATGAGCTCGCCAGTTGTGATTACCGCATAGGCGCTGATCAGCCACCACGGCGAGACCTTACCTACATTCCCCCCTGATACTGCGGCCTGATACATCAACAGGTATGCTCCCGCTACGAGGAGCATCCCAATCGCCATTTTGGTTGGGGTCGACGGCTCCTTCCCCTTTTTGTCCAGCCAACCCCAGAACCATATCAGAGGAAATGTCAGCACGATGACGAAGAATGGGTTTATCGCATTGGAGATTACCCCTGACACATTGCTCCCATCGACCAGGCCGAGCGTCAGGATCGTAATAATGACGGGGACAACCGACGACGAACCCCAATCCGTGTTGTCATTGGCGAAGTACGTCCAGGTAGCGCCGTTCTGATGAAAGGCCATCCAAAAGACTACAACGATCAGAAAGATCACTATGAGAGCAGCGATCCGCTTCCAGTCTGGCACCGAATCTAATGCGTGGTGGCCAGGTGCGGATAGCGCGGCGAATTCTTGCGCCTCTCCTCCTGCGCTGCCGGCGCCAGTTCCGCGATCCACTCCTTCCAGGTGTCTTTTGAACCGCCAAAGAATCGAAACCGAGATGACCATTCCTCCCGCCGCCACAGCGAACGCAGGATGGTAGCCAATGCGAGTCTTCACCACCTCCATGACGATCGGCGCCGTGAAGGCCCCGATATTGATACCCATATAAAAGATGTTGAAAGCGCGATCCTTTAGGTGACTGCCTTCAGGATAGAGCTTACCCACCATCGCCGAGACGTTAGGCTTGAAGAATCCATTCCCGATTACCAGGCACATCAACGCAACATACATGATCGCCTCGACCCTGAAAGAAAGCAGGAGGTGCCCAGCCATGAAAAAGAATCCACCTATCATGACTGACCGGCGATAACCCAGTTTCCGGTCGGCGATCCACCCCCCCAGTAAGGGGCTGAAGTACACGAGCGCGAGATAGTAGGAATACACTCGAGTCGCGTCATTTCTTGCCCAACCAAAACCCTGATCAGAGTTCTGCAGATAAAGCGTGAACAATGACAGCATCGAGTAGAAGCTGAAGCGCTCCCACATCTCGGTGGCGAACAAGACGTAAAGTCCCTTTGGGTGCTTATCCAGATCCGGTCTGATCTCGATGTTCTCGGAAATTGTTCTGATCGCCATGGACTTGCGACTCCCACTGAAGCCTGATCCTGGAATTCTGAATGCTAGAAACTAGTGATCGCGGAGGGCCCCTTTTCTTGAACTACGGTGTTCAAGCTTCGAGACGGTGCGAGCCGTCAGATTCTATATGACGGGCAATAGCAGCGGCAAACGGATTGGTATGAACTGCGCGGCGCGGTCATGAGCAGTTCCGTGGAGGCTCAAATGACACGAGCTCGAAGAAACCTTGCGGGCTTTCGTCAGCTATTCAGAACGAATACTTCACCGCCAGGCGAATGGTACGAGGCGGGCCGGCTTTGACACTGCGGCCGAAGTCAGCGCTCACGAAATCCGTAACCGGCGGCGCGAAGTTCACTCGGTTCGCCGCGTTGAACACATCGGCTCGAACTTCGATGGCGTGAGCTTCGCTGAGTGAGAACTTCTTGTGCACGGCAATGTCGATCGATCCATAGCCGGGCGCGGGCAAGATGTTGCGGCTGAGCGGCTGCCGTCCGTTCACTCCCGCTGCGCCGAACAACCGCGAATCAAAGTAACCATCAGCCGGGCTCGTCCTTTGAACCGCGCGAGTTATGGGACCATTGCCAAGATAGGCGATCCGGTCGTTCAACACGCCGTCGCGATTGAAATCTCCGTGGCCGCCGAAGAAATCGCCGCTCGAATAAAGAGACACGCGCGGCCCGGATTGAATCGTCACAATTCCGCTCACGCGCCAATCCCCAAACATCGCCCGGCTGGTCCCATTGAAACGATCAAGGGACGGTCCTCGCCATTGGAAGAACCCGACGGCTCGATGCCGGCGATCGAAATCGGAAGGCCCCCGTTCGAGCGCGGCGTTGCTTTCAGACACCGGGCCAAGCGCGAGCGAACGAAACATACTCGGCCGGTCGCCGCTCGACGTGTCAATCGCTTTGGAGAACGTGTACTGAACTTGAAAGGCGAGGCGGCGGCGTTCGCGGCTCGTGACCCTGACCTGCATCGAGTGGTAGCTCGAGTTGCCATCGGATGCGATCAAGACGGTTTCTTCATTCGACTCGCTTTGAATATGCGCGAGCGACCCATCGATGCGAGGACGATCGTTGCGATACGCTCGTGTGAGCCGGTGCGCGAACGTCGCGTTATAACCTGCCTCCACGATCAATCGATCGCGTATCGATTGCTGGATCGCAAAGAACGCGGACTCGGTATAAGCCGTGCGCAGGTCATGCGAGAACTCACGCTCAACTTCAATGGCGCCGTCGCGCTCGGTCCACTCACGAGGGAGCGGGGTCGCGATAATCTCTCGCCGTTTCGCGAAACCCGTCGCAACCGGATAGAGCGGAGTCGCCTTGATCTCGCCGTAGGGCAGCAGCGTTGGAGGCGCGTAGATGATCGCCGCGCCACCGCGAACTATGAAGCTCTCAGAATGCGTCGGCGCATACGCGAAGCTTGCGAACGGCGCGAAGTTGTTCCTGTCGGTTTTCGCCTGGTAAATCGCGGCCGAATAGAGGTTGTAGCCCGTCCCGAAATTGAGCACGAATCGCGGACTCGCGCGCCAGTCGTCGTGCGCGAATGCGTAGACGTCGGTGAAACGGTATCGCTCGCGCTCGGATGATCCGGCGAGCTCGGCGCGCACGATTGCGCGGCTCGGATCGCCTGCCGACATCGCGCCGTCAGTGATCAACGCGAGCGCATCGCTGTAAGAAATTCGCCCCTGCGAGAGTGAGTCGGTTACGTAGAGCTGATTTCGGCGAATCACCTGCGCTCCGGTCCGTACCGTGTGAGCGCCTGCTGAGCGCGTGAATGTATCGGCGAAAATCAACCCGCGATTGTCGCGTTGCTCCGGAACCTCGGGTAAGCCTCCCCCGGCTCCGAGCGGCGTATTGAGCGCGACGAGCTGCAGTGCGTCCGACCCGGCTCCCGAAAGCGCGGTTCGTCCTCGCAGGTAACCGAGGCGAAAATCGTTCATGCTTGTGGTATTGATGACTGAGCCGAGCTGCAAGCCCGCCAGCTCGCCTTTATGATAAGCCTCCAGCGGCGATGCGGGCGTGAAGCCGAATTCATTGAAGTCATCCAGCCGGTGCGACTCGTCTCTTGAGTAGAGAAGCTCCAACCGAAGCCGGTCCGTCAAATTGAAATCAAAGCGGCCGAGCGCGAGGTTGCGAAAAAGCGACGTTGAATCGCGAACCCCTGTGTCACCAATGTCTGCCAGCCCGTCCCCATCAACATCCTCCAACCGGCTTGCGAGCCCGTTCGCGAGCGGAATGCGATTGCGTGAGAGCAGGCTGCGAAAAACTGGCCCTTGAATAGCTCTCGTACGTTCAACGAATGACGAAAGAGGAGCTATGATTTGCCGGCCGGTCTTCTCGCGATTGCGCGTGTGCTCGTACGACACGAAGAAGAACGCGCGATCCTTCCCGCTGAAAAAACCCGGCAGCGATAAGTTGCCGCCGAGCGTGAAACCCGATTGATCAAACAGAGCCTCATCACGAGGCAGCTCGCCCCGGTTCGTGAAGAAGTTATTCGAGCTGAGCCCGGTGCGATTGAGATGCCAGAAGCCCTGCGCGTGATATTGATTCGTGCCGGCCTTGCTCACAGAGGACAGCAACGGCGCGCTGTTTTGCCCGTAGTTCGACGTCACGCTGGTGTCGGCGTTGGTGTAGTCGCTGTTGAACTCGGCAAGAGAATCAATACCGAGTGAAACCGTGCTTAGACCGGTCGCCGGGTCACGGCTGTCGAAGCCGTCGAACAGCGAGGTCTTGTTTTCAAGACGCCGGCCGCCTATCGAGAATCCTCCGTTGTGCCCGGCCACACCCGGCTGAAGCACCAGCAGACTCTGAGGCTCACGGTTCTTCAGCGGAAGATCGGCGTAGGTAAAAGAAAAATAGGTGTAGCCGCACACCACGCACACCGTCGCCCCGTCGCCTACGAAGATCATGTGAACGTTCATCTGAACACTCAGCGCGACTTGCAGAGTTGCGTTGTGCGGAGATTCGACAGCATCCTTGTTGAGCGCAACCTGGGTATTAAACTTCGCAAAGCCCGGGGATGTGATCAGGACGCTGTAGTCTCCGAACGGCAGGCCGCTAAGCGCAAACGACCCTTCGTCGTTGCTTTTAGTAGTGAACGCCGCGCCGGTCTTGTTGAGAGTGGCCTGGATGTTGGCTCCAGCGATCACTTCCGCTTGCGGGTCAAATATCACTCCTCTTATCGCACCGGTATCAGCCTGAGCGGAAGTCAGTGGGCGCGCACTCGAGGTTGGATTGGCAGCGAGGATAAAAACCGCAACCAGCAGAACGGGTAAGCTTCGCATAACGGTTCCTCCCGTTCTACCATTCTGCCTGGGTCATGTCATGATCGTGACAATGGGCACTGTCGCAAAGAGAATGGCCCGGCGCGTCCGGTTTGCAGGAATATTAGTGCGGCGTTTAGTATGCGGCTGAGGCCTGGAGGCGGCTGGTCGGGACAAGTCGGAGGCCGCGTAGAGACAGGGCGGTGCACTATGTTCGAATGGGATGTTCACGACAGGCACTTCTATATTCGCGACGTCGAGGGAGAGGCGGAGCATCACGAGATCGAGGAAATTCAGCAGGAAGCATGGGGTTTCAGCGATCTTGATATCGTGCCGGCGGCCACGCTGATCGCAACCCAGCACGCCGGCGGCATAGTGCTCGGAGCGTTCGAACGCGGCTTGATGATCGGCTTTGCTTACGCGTTTCCCGCCTTCGAAGAGGGCCGCACCTCGATGCATTCGCACATGCTTGCGGTGCTAACCGAGTATCGAAACTTTCAGACCGGCTTTTACCTGAAGCTGGCACAGCGTGAACGCGCGCTAAAAAAGGGGCTCGACGAAATTACATGGACGTTTGATCCGCTTCAGAGCTTGAACGCGCATCTCAACTTCTCGAAGCTCGGCGTTGTGTCGCGCCGCTACCTTGTGAACTTCTACGGCGAAGCGACCTCGAGCCCTTTGCATAGCGGCTTCGGCACCGACCGGTTGTGGGTGAGCTGGCTGCTGAACAGCGACCGCGTGAAGCAGTGCATATCACGCACGCCCTCTCACCGGGCAGCGAAGGTGGTGGCCGCTTCAAACGATGCCGCGAGCCTAATTCAATCGGCTTTGATTTATAGCGAGGGCGCTCGCCCGCTGCTTGGCGATTTCAGCGGCAATCTCTCCGCAAACCGCTGCGCTATCGAGATCCCGCACGACATCAATTCAATAAAGGAGCGTGAACCGAAACTGGGAACGGAATGGCGAGAGGCGACTCGCGCGGCTTTCCTGGCAGCAATTGAAGCCGGCTTCCTGGTTGAAGGCTTCGCACGGATTGAAAGTGATCGCGGTCCGCGATGGTTCTATTCGCTTAGCAAGTAGGACAGCCGATCGTGAATCGTTATTTCGCATCTTCGCGGTCCTTTGTGTCCTTGCGGTCCTTTGCGTCCTTGGGGTCCTTTGCTCCCCGCAAGCCTTGTTGGTTCACTTCAAGCACGGATAGAATCTTCGGCAGATGTCGAGGAGATTCAATGATCGATCGAATGTGAGCGTTCTCGCAATCATTCTCCTTTTTTCTTTTGTTACGCTCGCGCAATCCAATCCGAAACCTGCCGGCTCGCCTCAGACCAAGCAGCAGCGAAAAGCCGAAGCGAAGCAGAACGCCGGCCGCCGAGCCGAGCAGGAAGCACCCGCTGAACACGGAGCAACTTCGACCTCACGGCTGGCCCTTCCGTTCAAGCGCGCATGGCAGTACCTCACCAACGAGGCGTCTACGCTTGCGCCCTCCGTAGACGACGCGCGAATCTATTTGCCGCTGGCCGGCGGCCGCGTCGTATGCCTGGACCGCGAGACCGGATCTCTGCGTTGGTCCAGCGATCCTGGAGGGATCATCAGCGCGCCGGTTGCGGTCGGCGACAACTCCGTCTACATCGCCACGAACAAGATCGCCGATGACGGATCGGAGGCCGGCGGCTCGCTGCGCGCGGTGGACAAAGCTACTGGCTTGACCGTATGGGTGAAAGACTACGCAAGACCGTTCACGTCGCCGCTTGAACTTAACGAAAGACGAATTTACGCAGGGAGCGCCGATGGATCGTTTTACGCGCTCGATGCCAATAACGGCGATGTCGTCTGGAGAGTGGAGACTCAAGACCTGGTTCACAGCCGCGCGCTTGTCATCGATCGGGTGATCTACTTTGGCAGTGATGATGGCGCGCTGCGTGCGGTCGAACCCGATCACGGTCAGATCATTTGGAAGTATCAGGCGGCCGGCAAGGTCATCGGTCGGCCGGCAAACGATGAGCGCGCCGTCTACTTTGGTGCTGGCGATGGCTATGTTTACTCGGTTGATATTCTGACCGGCAAGCTCAAATGGCGGTCGCGCACGGGCGCCGCAGTCGAAGCATCACCGGCGCTCGTGGGCGAGCGCGTGCTTGTCGCATCGTTCGACAACTTCGTCTACGCCCTGTCTCGATCGAACGGCGACCGAATCTGGAAACGGCGGCTGGAGAACCGCATAACCTCTGCGCTGATAGTTGAAGGCGACGCGAGCCTGGTTGCTCCGCTTCGCGGCGACTATGTTGCGGTCTTTCTGAATTCCGACGGCCGCCGCGTGAACCTCTATCGACTCGAAAAAGACTCTGAGATCGTAGCCGATCCGATCTTCTCAGGCGGCACGCTCGTGCTTGCGACGAACAATGGTCTTGTCGTCGCGAAGACTACCCGATCCGGCGACGGCCCCACGAACGCTGTCAAGAAATGACTCCTGAAAAACGAATCGCCGCCGCGCTGATGAAAAAGGTTGATTCCCAACCTTGATCATCGGCACAGCGGCGATGGTTCCGAACTAAATGGGGGGACCTAGTCCGAGGGGGCGCGAGGGCGACAGAACAACCCAGCGATTAAAAAATGTGGGGGCTGCCCTGTCTAGTATCAATTGGCGTTCCAGAGTTGGCCGGTTTATCACTCCGCCGGAATACTCTTTTGGATGCAAGAGAAATCAGGGCTCGCGATGGCTTGGGCGGGTAAGACCTGTTGCCGGGTTCAGGCAGAATGAAATATGCAAGGCAACGGCAATGCTCGATATTGACCGAGTGATAAATGGCACAATGACAACGGTTGTCATTCATCGAATACCACCGCCTGTCACTCTATGTGATCAAGCTTTCGCTTGCGCCTTTGCGTTCTGAAACACCCGGCACATCCGCTCGACGCCATCAGCGATCGCCGCCGTTGATTCCTTCGAGTATGCGAGGCGCAACGTATTCGCGCCGCTGTGGTCGACAAAGAAAGGCTGGCCGGGCACGTAGGCGACGCCGCTTTCGATCGCGTCGAGAAGCATCGCTGTCGCATCGGTTCCGGCAGCAAGCTCCATCAGGATGAAGAACCCGCCGATCGGTTTGGTCCATCGCGATCCCGCTGGAGCGAAACGCTCGAGCGCGTCGAGCATCGCAGCGCAACGAATCCGGTAAAACTCGCGAAGCTCAGGCAGCCGTCGCTCGATCAGCCCTTCCCGAATTGCTTCGATGACTATCGACTGATCGAGCACGCTTGAAGACAGGTCGGCGCCTTCCTTGGCTAACTCGACCTTGGCGGCAAGCTTTTCGGGGGCGCGCAGCCACGCAGTCCGCAAGCCCGGCGCGAGCACTTTTGAGAAAGTTCCCAGATACGCGACGCAGTCGGGTCGCAACGCTGCGAGCGGCACGAGCCGGGACGCGTCTTCCGTGAAGTGGAGATCAAAATAGGCATCGTCTTCGATGATCAACAAATCGTGCTCGTCGGCGATGTCGATCAGTTCGTTGCGGCGCTCGGCTGCGAGCGTGACCCCCGAAGGGTTCTGAAAGTTTGGGATCGTGTAGATGCACTTGACGCGTCGGCCCTCCGAACGCATGCGGTCGACTTTCTCTCGCAGGTCGTTTATGACGATGCCGCCGTCATCCTGGCGCACGCCTACCATCTCGGCTTGCGCATTGTGCAGCGCAATGATTCCGCCGATGTAACTGGGAAGCTCGACCAGCGCGACATCGCCCGGGTCGAGTATCACCCGCGCGATGAGATCGAGCCCTTGCTGCGAACCGGTAGTCATCACGATCTGGGACGCATTGCAGCTTTCGATGCCGCGCGCGCGAAGGATGGCGGCTACAGCTTCGACCAGCGCGCCCTGGCCTCTCGTGGGTCCATACTGAAGCGCGATCCGTCCGCGCTCGCGAATGACGCGCGCGGAGATTTCCGCGAGTTCTTCGAGCGGGAATGTTTCAAAGCTTGGCGCGCCTGCCGCGAGCGAGATCACTTCTTTGCTGCCGAGAAGCAGCGTCAGCTTGCGGATCGCGTTCGGCTGCAGGCGCCGGCCGAGAACCGAGAGCATCTCGTCGTATTCGATTTCTGTTTTGGACATGAAGACGCTGCGGCTCACCCTTTCACGTCGAACGCGAACCGCACGAGATGAGAGGGGTCGTTTGGATCGTTTGTTTTTATGGTTACAGATTTTACATGAACACCCGGCGCTGTGCCGGTCTCAACTTTGACTTTGATCGTGCCGGCCTGACCAGGCCGTAGGACTTTAGGGAAGTCCACCGTGGTGCATCCTCAGCTTGGCACCACAGACTCGATGTTGAGATCAGCGCGTCCGCCGTTCTTGATTACAATCGGGCGAACGAGGTTCTTATTCTGAGGCTGCTTGCCGAAGTCTATCTGCTTTTCCGGCGCGACGAGCTTGGGCGCGCGCGCGTTGCCGGCGGCCGAACCGTTTGCCGCGTTCGCCGCGTTGGCGTTGCCCGCCGCGGCCGATTTCGCAGCCGGGGGCGCCGGTATCTGTTGCACCGTGGGCGGCGCGGGGCCTGGGGCAACCGCCGGAGGGTTGCCTTGAGCAATCTGAGGCTGCGGCGCGGAGTTGCTGTTGGCTTGCGCGGGAGGAGCGTTGGTGTTCGAGGAGCCCTGGTTCTCGGCTGGCCCCGAGCAAGCCGAGGCCAACACCGCCAGCACAAGCAGGGTGGCGTAGCGTTTCATGTTCGAGCGTTTCATCGCGTCATAATTTAGCATAAAAGAGGACGCGGTGTGCAACGTGGCGACCCTTGGAGCGCAGGCGTCCCCGCGGCCATTGCGGGCTTGTCGTCAGCCGGTAGCAAGGGGGGACGCGTCAGAGAGTTTAGTGGATCAGGGTCCCACCTCTCACGTCGTTGCGAAAATATGACGCTCACCCGTAGCAAGGCCCTCAGATTACTTTGGTCTCGAAATGTTGTATATTGCCCGAGGTATGTGGACTCATACGAATGATTGAAGAACCACCGCGGAATCCCTCACAACGACCAGCTATGATTGGCCTCGACTTGCGAAGCTGGGATACTTGGGGTCTCGCGGTAAACTTGTCATCCGGCATCATCGACTCTCAGCGTCACGACCGTAGCTCCCCAGCCACCCGCCTCGGCTGGCGCGTCTCGAAAATCAACCACGTTGAGTGTGCGCGAGAGGATCGAACGAACCATCTCGCGCTGCACGCCGATTCCCCTGCCGTGAATGATGCGCACCCAACGCATGTGCCGGCGTTGCGCCTCTTCGAGGTAGTCTTCAACCACCGCCCGAACCTGACGAGGCGGGATCGAGTGCAGATCGATCACGTCCTGGAATTCGATGACGACTATATCGGGGAAGGGATTGTTCGGGTCGAGTTGCTCGCTTTCATCTTCGGCGGTCTCGGTCGTCGAGCGCCCGGGACTTTTCATTTGAAGCTTGCGGCGAAACCAACCGAACAACAAATCGCGGAGCATACTCCGATGATATGTGTCTTCCCTGCAAGCCTCAAGGTTTGGCGCCGCCTCAGTCGCCAACGGCAAGCTGAAGCCTGAACTCTGAATTTCCTGAAGCTTGAACTCTGAACTTCGAGGAATAACGATGCCCAGAATGACAGCCGAAGAACTCGAGCAATTCCTCTACTCGCATTTTCCCGACACGGCTCATCAAGCGTTCAAGGTGGAACGAGTCGAAGAGATGTTCGCGCAGGTTCGCATGCGCTACGACCGTCGGCATCTGCGGCCGGGCGGAACGATCTCGGGCCCCTCGCTTATGATGTTATCGGACACAGCTATGTACATGGCGTTGCTTGGAATGATCGGCCCGGTAGCGCTGGCGGTCACCACGAACCTGAACATCAACTTCCTGCGCAAGCCGGAACAATCCGATGTCATCGCCGAGTGCAAGCTGCTGAAACTCGGCAGGCGGTTGGCGGTAGGCGAAGTGACGATGTACTCGGAAGGAGACCACGCGCCGGTTGCGCATGCGACGGTAACGTATTCAATCCCGCCCGAACGGCCTCAGTAACGCCCCACACTCACACGACTGTTCTATGTTTGCGACGGGAGACAACGAATGGTAGATACCGGTGACTATACCGGAAGGCGGCGTCGCGGTAAGTAGTTTGGGGCGGGCCAGCTCTCATTTTCGTTTTGGCGCTCTGAGCGCATGGTCGACCTGTGCTTCGACCGCGGCCTTGGTCTCTCCCGTTACTTCTGAGATCTCGCAGATCAGCAGCCTTCTCGCCCTTCCGAGCGTTCCGGATTCTCCAAGTGTTAACGACCTCGCAACGCCTAACTCAGTCAGTGACGCGACGACTTCAGCGAGGTCGTAGGGCGACCCGGAGGCGAACAGTTTCAGATTGTCGGTTGCGCGCTGTTTCCAATTGTCAGCTGTCTTGGCGCTCTTCTTTAGATGAGCCAGGAGCCCGGGAACCTCAGCCTTCTTAATCAGCAATCGGACACCAATCGACCGAGCTTTTTCTACTGGCACGAACAGGTCGCCGCGATTGTCGTCCAGGACAGTCAAGTGGTAAAACCTCATCACCCTGGCGCCGACGACTCTTTTGACGACGCTGCCAATACGGCAGGGTCCCTGACCTGGATAAACAGCCTTATTCCCAGTTGTAAGCGCCCCTCGGCTTCTAGGCCGACGGTCAGGCGCTGGGCTCCTCTCTAATACACGAGCGTTCATGGATATCTCTCTATGTGATTCTTGAGAATACGCCCTCGACGGATGCACGTCCGTCCAATATTGAACAGTTTAGAAAATAAGCCATTCGGGGTTGGTATGGGCGCCAGCGGCGGTGAGCTGATTCGGGTTGGCCCAGACATCCCCGCAGATTCTTGCTCGGTGTCCCCGTTCTTGCATGCTGTCGTCGGCGGTTTGTCGGTCCTCACATTCTCGCCTGAATCGGAGCGGCCCAGGAGGCGGCGAAAGCATTCCGTGGTAGATACCCTTCGAGGTCGTCGCAGGAAACCCGACTCCGAGTCCTCCCCCACTCTGAATCGTAGCGCACCTCGCGAGCGACTTTCCGTGCAATATTGGACAATCGTGAAATATGACCCTTCGGTTCATCGGGTAATACTCCTGCGTTGCCAGCTCCCGACGCATCGTCCCTTTTTCGAAGCCTTTTAGAAGCGAGAAAATTATTTCAACAATTGTTCAATATTGAACAGCGCCGAATCCAGCAATTAGCGTACGGTATCTACCTTCCCTAGGGTTACCCGGCTCCCATCAGCCCCTATTTGTTGGATTCTGAAGATCTTGTGAGGTCGAGATGACAGCAATGGCAACCACGCCGGGCGCTAGAAAACGAATTCTGTGCGTTGAGGATGATGAGGATACCCGGGATATGATGCATTTTCTGCTTGGCGAATACGGCTATGAACCGGTGATCGCCGCTTCCGTGTCCGATGCGTTGGAACGTGCCAGGTCCGGAGGGCTCGCGCTGTGCATACTCGATCATGGGTTCATAGAGAGCAACGGAATTGAGCTATGTCAGCAGATTCGCGCCTTTGACTCAGACTTGCCGATCGTGTTCTATTCAGGCGCGGGCTATGAAGCTGATATTCGAAAGGGGCTGGGCGCCGGCGCACAGGCGTACGTCGTAAAGCCGGGCTTTGACCGTTTGAAAGAGACCATTGATCGACTGATTGATCGACCCACCTGCAACATACAACACTAAGCAAACGCGTGACTGCTCGAAATCCAACTGAGCTCTATTAGCTTTAGTCGATTGGAACTCCCGGACCCATGACCGGATGGTCTCTATGATTGGAACCTCAACCGCTGGTGGTTGTCTATGTTTCTCGCCTGGTGACGACATACCAGGCTTGATCAAACGCACGTTCATGGCTGCGCCTCCCCGCTACTAGTCACGGCCAAAAGTATCGTGACAACGACAGTAATAATTGATCTGCGTCGCATTGGGTCTTCCTCTTTGGGATGGGCCGGCGTCCGCCCATCGCATCAGCCTTACACTGTTACCTTGCGGTGCGCGACTAAGCGAAACGCGCCATTGATTGCGAGATGAATCAACACATAGACAACGAGTGCGAACAAGTAAGATAGCCGGACTTGAAATCCTCCGGACGAGGGAGTTGCGACAATGCGCTCGAATGGGGCGAGTAGCGGCCTTGTGACGGCGTTGATAAACTGAACGAACCCATTGCCGGACCGCGCGCCCATCAACCCAAGCAGGAACTGTAAGGCGATCAGGCCGTAGATGAGGTAGAAGAAGTAATCGACTACCTGTGAAATCCGGGCCGCGGCTCTGCCGCGCCCCAGCTCGCGTTCGGTACTCACCGCTTCGCGCACCGACTTCTGTTTAAGTTCCTGAGCCATGCCAGCCACCTCGGCGGCTTCCTTTGGCTCGACTCGCGCCGACACAAAGAAATGACGCTCTTTGTGTGGGCAGGACCAACTCGGGTATCCTCACGTGATAGCGGATCCGCAATGATCCATTACCCCAATACTGATGGGAGGAGAAGACTCCTCCCATCGTTAACACTGCTACCGGATTACGTCGGCATCCAGATTGGCGTCGGTTACGTTGATCCGAGCAAGCTCAGTCTGCAACTGCTGCCAGTTGGCCCTGACTGTTGTTGATAGCGTCAACTGAGGGTCTCGCCTCATAATCCGCTCGAGGAGATGCGCCTGCCTCATCAGCCCGCCGGCCGCCCCCTTGACTGCATCCGGGTCCGTGATCGAAGCCGTCAACTGATTGTAGAGTTCGGCTGCCGCCTGCAGGCTGGTTATCTGAAAAAGCAATTCAACCTCGCTAGGCCTGAAATCGCGCCGCGTATCAAAGATCACCTGGCCCCGATTGTTGCGCATGTTCAACTCGCGCTGAAAATCTTGCAACAAACGATTTGCAAGAAATGCGATCTGGCGAGGATTGCCTATGCCTGTCGCGCCGACCGTGCCGCCTCGGTCGCCAAGCAGATCGGCCGTGAAGTCACGCTGCGGACCGTGAATGATCACCCGTGCTACATTCGGCAGGTCGTTGTAGGTCTCGGCGAACGGGTGATGATCAATCGCAGTGCCGGTGGAGTAGCGCGGAGGAACGCCCCGCACATAAACGTGCAAGGTGTTGCCGGTCACAAACCGATTGACAAAAACTTGCCAGCCGCTGCCTTGAGTGTGAACGTCCGCGCTGATGCGAATCGAACTTGTGCCGATGCGTTCCGCGCGCGGGTTGATGATCTCAATCGCCGCCGATTCAATGCCTGAATCGCTCGCAATCCCAAGCTCGCGAGCCGTGCTCAGATCAAGGTCACCATTAATGTTGAGATTGCGGTCACGCTGAAGCTGACGAATCGCGTTGCGCATCGTTTGATTCATCACCCCATTGATCGGGCCAGTGTAGTAGCCACGATCTCGCAGAGTTATCTGAGCGAATCGAATCGCCTCCGCCGAAGTGAATACAGTCTGCGCCGGCGGGCCGGACACTTCGACTGGTATGCCAAGCGCCCGCGCTGTCGCGATGTCCAGCTCACCGGTGATGGCAATGTTACGGTCATGCTGGAAACGGTTAATCGCGTCTCGCGTCGCCTGATTCATCACGCCATTGATTGGACCGTTGTAGTAGTTCCTGGTTCTTAGAGCGATTTGTGCGGAACGTATCGAATCATATGAACTCAAACCACTTTGAGACTGCGCTCCATTGTCGCGGTCATCAAAGACTCGATCGTTCGCGATGATCGTTGTATCGTCAACGCTGAAGGAACGTTCCACCATCATTCCGAACTCGGCGCCGGGCTGCACTTCTGCCCTTTCCCCGTTGCCCAGCAGCGTACCGAGTAATGCTCCCACCGTGTTGGTCTCAGCGCCGCCACCGGCAACTCCAATCGTCGCACCCCCTCCTCCGCCAACGCCCAGAAAGACCACAGCGCGTCGAGTCCGGCCGCCGCCCTCCTGATAGCGGACGTCCTGTTCGATCCTGCGTCTTCCTTCCTCGCTGAGCGTGGTGAGCGTCGCATCTATTGGAATCGCATTGCCATTGGGGAGAACTATTCTGTCGAATGCGACGGCGATTGCCCCAGGTCCCCTACCGCGCTCTCCAGGACTAATCCCGGTGACGTGCCCTTCAACCTTCGCGCCCTCGGGCAGAACCGCCCGAGTGTCAAGCAATACCGACCGGGAAACCGTTGCAGTAAAGCGGTCCCCCACACGGGAGGAATTTGAGTTCAATGCCGTATCCATCCGCAGTGGAACGACGGTACCTACCGGCACCGTGACAAGACGCTGTCCCAAGGCCGGAGCCACTGATGCCACGAGCAGCACCAGAGAGAAAACGCAGGTTGTCCTTTTGTCATGATTGAACATAGCTTAAAGCCTCCTTCGAAATTCAGGGAATCAGTAGGCAGATATCGGCCTGTCAGCGGTGCCCGATATAGCCAGAACTATCGAAACCGCCCAATGCGATTGCATTCCAATCGGTCATCATCTCCGACTAGCGTATCGGAACCGGCCAATGCGCGCTCCGAGGCAGTCGTGAAGGACAACAAATCGCAACATCCGTGCCGTGCCCGTTGCGTTCCCGCTTAGATCGCGCTCCGGCGACCGCTGACGAGGTTGAAGATCAGCACTATCACCGCAACCACCAGCAACAGGTGAATCAACCCGCCGCCGACACCACCGAGCAGCCCCAACAGCCACAGGACCAGCAGAATAACCGAAGTGTGCCCCGGATCACTCAATCGCTCATCGGGCTAAAGCGGCGGCTAGCTCGCTGTTCAGTCTGTCGCTGTCCAGTCTTGAAACAATTTATCGTGATTGTGTACACTTATCGGCCCCAAGGATAATCGACAGGCATTACCGAATTTGCCCCCCAAGGGTAATTAACTGTCGTTACTTCGTAGACGCCCGAGCGAGGGCGAATTATGATTCAGGATCATCCCGAGACGGATCTATTCAAGAAACAGATGCGCGACTCGTTGCAACGCGAGATCAGGAACTCGCGCGCCATCGAGATCGCGAAACACGCAAACGTCTACACCTGTGGAGAGCAGGACGAGATGGTCTATTTCATCGAGAGCGGGCAGGTGAAGCTGCTTATGCTCTCTTCTGAAGGCAGAGAATGTCTGCTTGCGATCCACGCTTCAGGAGATGTCTTCGGCGAGTTGTGCCTGTCCGGTATAACGGGCCGGCTGGAAACGGCGACCGCAATGGAAGACACGCTCTTGAAGAGGGTTCCGTGTGCAAAGTTCCTCGAACGTTTGGCTGCGGACTCGCTGCTTGAAGGCTTCGTCAAGTATCTGGCCGTGCGCGTGGCGGACCAGCAGGAAGTCATCGCTAATCTGGTGACGGTCGATGGCGAACAACGCTTAGGGAAGACCTTGTTGCACCTGGCCAGACAATTGGGCAAGAAAGGCCCTCGCAGCACCCGCATCGGGTTGAGGATTTCACACGAAGAACTGTCCGAGATGATCGGCACAACGCGGCCCCGCGTCAGCTTCTTTATGCAGAGATTTCGGAACCTGGGGCTCATTGAGCTTAGTGAACAGCACTTTCTAATCGTCAAAGAAGCTAAGCTCGCCGCTTACCTGAAATCGATTGCCTAGCCGGCAGCGCAGGCCTTCCCTCGAAACTTTATTCTACATCTGTCCAATATTGAGCATTGAATCCGCGATTGGAGTATTGTGGCCGCAGTTTACCAATGGGTGTACGGCATCGGCATTGATGACATTCAGTCACGACCGATCTCGTACACCGATTGGTAATTTTGTTTCAGGCCCCACCTGCTGTTGTTGATCACACTGTTGCTGCGCGGCTTTACGCTGCTCTTTGCTTTGCTGCTTATTCTGGTTTTCCTGAGCGTTGGTCGGTATGCTCGTTCCCATCAGCAACACTCCGCTGACTACAAATGCCACGACCAATAGCTGAACAACTAGTGCAGGAGCAGATCCAACCACGGAATTATTATTGACCCTATTTGTTGCTGAATGTATCGTTAGCCTATCCAGTTGGGCTTTTTTCCTGACTGGTGCCGGCCCTCACGAACTTCTAGGCGAGAGTCGAAGCCCGTCGCTCAAAGCCCGACGGTCCTGCCCCTCTTGATCGACCCCAAAACGGAAGTCGTCTTTACAGGGCGCCCACCCCCGACTTTCCAAACGCCGATTCCGATTCGACGGAATGAGAGATTCGTTATATGCCGATCCATCTTGATCTAGCAAAAACGCTGAGCAGTCATAGCGGCGACGTCAATGCGGTCGCTTTTTCCCGCGACGACAGGTTTCTCGCATCCGGTGGCGGCGATCGCACCATTCGCTTATGGGACGTTGGCACGCAGCAGTTACTCCATACAATGGAACACGGCGAGTGGGTCAACGAGGTCGCCTTTGTTCCCTCGGGCCAGGCCGTCGCCTCAGTCGCTCGCGATGGGTCGATCAAAATCTGGAGCGTCAAGACCGGCCAAATGCTCGGCACCATCCAGGCCCATCCGAAAAACGCGACCAGTCTCACTTTTTCGACTGACGGTGCACGCGTTGTCTCGGGGGGCGATGAGGGCGCGATCCGCGTCTTCAATCTGCGAGAGAAAAAGGCGGAAGGCGGTTTCAACGCCCACGCCGGATGGGTATGGCGCCTGGCGTTCACATCGCTCGGCGAACGATTGCTGTCGGCCGGCGGCGATCACCTCGCTCGAGTATGGCGGTTCGGCAGCAAAGACAAGCCGGTTGTCCTTGAGGGACATAAGGACGAAGTGCTCTATGCGAGCTTCTCGCCCGACGATCGGTTTGTGGTGACCTCAGCCAAGGACGGCACTGTCATTTTTTGGGAGAGCGAGTCAGGCCGCCAGATCTACTCGTTTCAAGCGCACGAGGGCGCAGTCAACGCAGTCAACTTCTCGCCCGACGGAATTCATCTGGGAACCGCGGGAGCCGATAAAACGATTCGCATCTGGCAGGCGGAAAGCGGGCAACTCGTGCGAGAGGTAATCGGTGGCTACGACTACATCGCGGAGTCGGTGTTCTCGCACGACGGAAAACGAATGGCGTCGTGCGGTGGCGACGGCGCCGTCAAGATTTGGGAGTTGAAAGATAAGGAGGCCTACTCGGCGGTGCGCGATCCCAATCTTGAGATCGAAATGGAAGACGAAAAGCGCCAGGTCGGAGTCTCGTCTTACGCCGTGGGCCAGAGCCTCTTTGAGTGCGTGCTCAAAGGCGGCATCAAGCTGTCGTTTCTCAAGGTCAATAGTCAGAAGGATGCGCTCGGCGCAGGAGAGCCGCCGCGCGTGGCTGCCAGCTTCACCGGTGACGAGCTGAGCGTAATCAGCGGCGACGGTATAACGCTGCTCAATCTCGACCTTGCGAGTTTTTCGGTGACCTACGATCGCACCGAGGGAGCGGCCGTACCGTGGGAAAGCGAGAGTCAAGCCGCTCCAGTTCCAGGCACAGGGTCCGCCCTGGAACGAGAGCCGGATGATCTCAGTGGGACGGCCCGCGCTGCTTTTGGGGATGAAATGGAAATCGAACGGACCGACAACACAGGTTCGGGGCAGTACAAGAGCTTCGAGAAGCACGGCGAGTTACTGATGCGCGATCGCATCGCGTCTGGCCACTTGATCCGCTTGGTGCGCTTTGACGCCAACACCCTTTACGTTCTCTTCGACGAACGCGATGATCCAACGCTGCTACTGAAGGGCGACACGATGGACGTACGTGACGCCGCGGGCGCTAATGTATTTCGTCTGAACCTTCGCACGATTGAACCGGTGATCAGCCGGCGCGGTGCTACAAAGAACAACGGCGACGCGCCGGCAGACGGCGCAGCAGCAGTGCCCGAGTCCCCGCCTGACCCGATGTTTCTTTCAGGTCTCGCCGAGACCGTGGCGTCCGGCTCGGAGCCGCGCTTGCACAAGATTCTGTCGAAGGCGGTGTGGTCGAAGGCATCTGATATTCACTTGCCTTCGGGCGCGCCCATCCAGGTCCGCCGTAACGGCCGCCTCGAGCGGCTGGACGAACGGGTCAGTCCTCCGAAAGAGGTCGGTGAGCTGCTGTTCGAGATCCTCACCGAGGAGCAACGAAAGCGCTTTCTTGAAACCAATGACCTGGACTTCAGTTATGAGGTCAAGGGTGTGGGACGGTTCCGCGCGAACATCTGCCGGCAGCACCGCGGAATCGACGGCACCTTCCGCGTGATCCCCGACGTGATCCCTTCGGCGGAAACGTTGGGACTTCCGGCGAGCGTTCTCCTGCTGACTAAGCATCACCAGGGTCTGGTGCTGGTCACCGGTCCCGCCGGCCAGGGCAAGACGACGACGATCGCCACGCTCGTGAACTTGATCAACAGCGAGAAGCCGCTTCACATTATCACCGTCGAAGACCCGATCGAGTTCGTTTATCCGATCGAGCGCGCCGTAGTCAATCAGCGCGAAGTTGGCAAGCACACGCTGTCGTTCGCTAATGCGCTGAGGGCGGCGCTGCGCGAAGACCCGGACGTGATCGTTGTCGGTGAGATGCGCGACCTGGAAACGATCGCGTTGGCAATCACCGCGGCTGAGACGGGTCACCTGGTCTTCGGCTCGCTGATGACAACCAACGCTGCCCAGACGGTAGACCGCATCCTCGATTCGTTTCCTTCCGGTCAGCAGGCGCAAATCCGCACTATGTTGTCGGAATCGCTGAAGGGAATCGTATCGCAGCAGCTCGTTCCCGGCGCGGACGGCGAGGGGCGGGTGCTGGCATGCGAACTGCTCTTCTGCAGTCTGGCGGTCGCCAACATGGTTCGTGAACGCAAGACCTTTCAGCTCAGCTCCGTGATGCAGACAAGCCGTAACGTCGGCATGCAACGGATGGACGACGCGCTGTTCGACCTCTCGCAGGCGGGCCGTATAACGCCGGAGACAGCGTTGAGGTATGCGCACGAGCCGAAGGCGATGGAGCCGCGCCTCAAACCGGCGCCGGCGGTGAATCCGGCTCCCAGAGCCAGATAGCCAGCGATTTCGGATTGCGGATTACGGATCTCGGCCGCGCGAGGACATTATCTGATCGCTCCGAGACCTGAATCCAAAATCTAAAATCCAAATGGAGTGAAAGATGCCAAGAATCGACAGTCTGTTTAGAGAAATGCCGGAGCGAAACGCTTCGGACTTGCACATCGTAGTCGGAAGGCCGCCGGTGTTTCGCATGAGCGGCGAGATGGTTCAATCCGAAAACGATGTGCTTACATCGGCGGCGGCGAAGGAACTTCTGTACGAGATCCTCACTCCAGCGCATCGTCAGCGGATCGAGGAGAATCTCGACCTCGACTTCGCTTATGAGATCGAGGGCCTCGCGCGGTTCCGAGCCAACATCCTGCATCAGCAGCGCGGCATCGGCGGGGTATTCCGTTTAATCCCGTCAAAGATCCTGACGTTGACGGACCTTGGCATGCCCGACATCGTGCGTAAGCTGTCTGAATTCACCGGAGGGTTGATTCTCGTCACCGGCCCGACCGGCTCGGGTAAATCGACGACGCTGGCGGCGATGGTGAATCACATCAACGAGACGCGCGATGCGCACATTCTGACCGTCGAAGACCCTATTGAGTTCATCCACGAGCCGAAGCGGTGTTTGATCACCCAGCGCGAGGTCGGCGCGCACACGATAGACTTCTCAAGCGCCCTGCGTGTCGCCGGGCGGCAGGATCCAGACATTATTCTGGTGGGCGAGATGCGGGATCTGGAGACGATTTCGCTGGCGATGACCGCGGCAGCTTGCGGGCTGCTGGTGTTCGGCACGTTGCACACCAACAGCGCGATCAAGACCGTCGACCGTCTGATTGATGCTTATCCTTCAGACGAGCAGAACCAGGTTCGAGCGATGCTCGCGGACTGTTTGCGAGGAGTTGTCGCTCAGCAACTGGTAAAGACGCCGGAGGGTAAGCGCTGCGCCGCGGTCGAGGTGTTAATGGGTGGGAAGGCGCTTGCCAGCATCATCCGCGAAGGCAAGACCTCGATGATTTCCTCTTACATGCAATCTGGAATGGGACAAGGCATGCAGACGATGGATCAATCTCTGATGATGCTGGTCCAGGCAGGCAAGATCAAACCGGAAGACGCGGCCTTGAAGGCGATGGACAGATCGGTGTTTGAGAAGATGGCTGCAGGCGGCGGGAAAGGTCCGGCTCAACCGGGCTACGGAACGCCCAGTCCACAGCAGCGCCCGCCTGTGGTGAGAAGGTAACAATCATAGCCAATATGGACAAAATAGCCAAATTGATCTAGTCTATAAGATAGGATTAATGAGGCGTGTCATGTCAAAGCTGACGTTTAGAAATAGTCGCGGCAATCTGATCGATGTTCCGAGCGTCGCCGCGACAAAAGCCAAGAACGAGTTCGGCGCCATCCTGGAAAAGGCCACGCATGGCGGCGCAGTCGCGATTACCCGTCACGATACGCCGAAGGCCGTGCTCGTCTCCTACGATGAATTCCAGTCGTTGGTGAGAGCGCGCTCTCGCACTCTCGATGACCTCGGCATCGAGTTTGACGCACTTCTGGCGCGCATGCAGACGCCCAGAGCCAGAAAAGGTATGAAGGCCGCCTTCAATGCATCGCCCGCCGAACTCGGACGCGCCGCCGTCAAAGCCACGCGTAAGCGCCGCTAGTTGCTCATTAGACATCGCCTAATTACCGCCATCCGCGTGCTGAAATGAGTTCCCAACGGCCTCCACGCATTTACGTTCTCGCAGGTGTTAACGGCGCGGGAAAGAGCAGCATTGGCGGCGCCGCCTTTCGGCAATTCGGCGGCGACTACTACAACCCCGATGAGGCGGCCCGAAGGTTTATGTCCGCTGACCCGGAGCTGTCTCAGACCGAAGCCAACAGCGCAGCGTGGAACGCCGGTGTGAGCCTCCTCAAGCGAGCCATCGAACAACGCCTCGATTTCGCGTTCGAGACTACCCTCGGAGCGAATACTATTCCGCGACTGCTCGCGGACGCAGCCTCGAAAGGTATCGAGATTCACGTCTGGTATGTAGGTCTTGCAAATCCGGACCTTCATATCCAACGCGTCCAGGCTCGCGTGCGCCGGGGCGGTCACGACATTCCCGAGCCGGATATCCTCAGGCGCTACGAACACAGCCGTCTCAATCTCATCGCGCTCCTTCCCGCTCTCGCGGCTTTGCGCGTTTACGACAATAGCGCTGATGCAGACCCCGCCGCTGGTCACACGCCATCTCCGATTCTGGTGCTTCATATGGAAAGAGGAAAGATTCTGAACCCACGCGCTCTCCCGCGCACACCCAATTGGGCAAAACCAATTGTCGCCGCGGCACTCAAGTTGACCCTGAACTGAGCACTCACCGCTTGAGGGGCGCTTCTTGAATCTTCCTCAGCAAAACATTGCTCGTGTGATGTTTTTGGATCTCTCGCCACTTTTAGCGTGAATGCAGGTCACGGATGATTATTAAGCCGTGGCCTGAAGTGGGAGAGGGCAATGAGCGCAGCGATTTTATCTTCGTCTTGCTTTAGATTCACGGATGCGGCGCGCCGGCGCTACGGCAAACGCGCGGACCAATATCGAGGTTATCTCTTCCGCACCGATCCGATGGCGGATGCGGTCGTTGCCGCAATGGCCGAACTGCCAGGCGGCAAGGGACACCGACTGCTGGAAGCGGCCTTGAATCATGGGATCGATGCGGTGCCTAACGCGCCGTCGGCGATGCGCGACCTGTTCGCCCAGCTCGACGAGGTACCGTTCTGGGTAAACTGGGAGCAGCTTGATTTAGGCGGCGCCGTTTTACTGCGTTCCGGGCTGTTTGGCGTCTTGACCGTTGGGCTGGTCTCGCTGCCGCTGAGCTATAGTTCGCCGGCCGGCAACAAACCGCTGGTCTTTTCCGGCCAATTGATAAAACACGCCCCCCGTCGATTGGGCGAGACCGCACGCTTCGTCTACCTCACCTCGCAACCTGGCGCTCTGCGGCGTTTCGGCGACGGCTTCAAAGCGACGGTCAAAGTCCGCCTGATTCACGCCCAGGTCCGCCGGTTGCTGAAACAGTCCGGGCGTTGGGACGCGAGCCAGTGGGGCGAGCCGATCAACCAAGCCTATCTGGCCGCCACTAATCTGATCCTCTCAGTTGTGCTTCTCGACGGCATGCGAAGCTTCGGTTTGCGCTGCACGCATCCCGAACGTGATGCGCTCATGCAGCTCTGGCGCTACTCGGGCTATCTCACCGGAGTCGCGCCTGAACTTCTTTGCGCCACCGAAAACGAAGCCAGGCGCATGCTCGAGATGATCCTTGAGCTCGACGGTCCGCCCGACTACGACTCTCGGGCGCTGATCAACGCGCTGATGCAAGTCGGGCATGTGACGGGCTTAAAGGAGGCGGACTGGTTGACGCAGTTATGCTACGGCATTTCGTACGCTTTGATCGGCGAGGAACGGGCCAGGGCGTTAGGGTACCCGCGCACCTGGCGCCGGTGGATCGTGCCGGTCCTGCGGCCGATAATCAGTACCATCGACCTCGTCCGCTCCCTGGCCCCGGGCGGCCGCCGGCTGGTGGACGCAATTGGCGTGCGGGGTTGGGAACTGGCGATTGAGCGGACGCTGGCAGGCCCGCTCCCGGACTTTCGCATGATGGAGCGACTGGCTGTGCAGCCTCAGAGAAGCGTTGCTTGACTCATATAGGCGCCGCGCCACTCGTCCGTGCTGTCCCAATAGAATGGAGTTTGCACCGTGGTGCGCGGGTGGCGCGCAGTCTCAAGGAGATCGAGCGCAATACCAACGATAGCTCGTTGCATTATCGAATCATCCGGCTTACCGCAAGGGTTGCCGAGGGGGAAGTCGGTGAATACGAAGCGCGGAACGCCGCACTGCTCGACAATATCCCTCGCAGAACCGATTACAACCGTCGGTATGCCGTTTGTCTCAAGGTGTCGAGCGACCAGACTCACGGTCTGGTGGCAGACCGGTCAGAGCGGTACGAGAAGCGCAACATCGACCGCGTCGGCGCGACAGAGGTCGAGAACTGCCGGGGCATACTTCTCGACGGTCCGCCGCTGGCTGAAGTCTGTCGGCACGCCGTAGAAGCGGGGCGAGAGATCCCCAACCCGACCCCCAGCCGCGAACTCCGCAACCCGTCGAATCGGTAGGAATGATTCGACGTCGCGAGTGTGCGTAGCCTTCCTGTCCCAGGAGCGGTGATCCGTGAACAAGGCGACCGGCGGCGGTTCGGCGGGCGCGGCGTACACTTCCATCAGGCTTCCGCTCTCTCTGGTCAGTGCCGCCGTCGAGATCAGCGCGACCCGGCTTTGGCCGAGCGGCTTCGCGAGCGGTGTGAACGGTGAGTTTTCGTTGTGTGCCCACCGGTAGGGGTTTCCGTAGCCGCCCGCGAGATAGTACTCTCGCGACTTGTCGATGTAGCTTACAAAGATGCGGCGCGACGAATCGAACTCGGTCATCTGGAGAGTCAACTCCCCTTCTGCTTCACAGAGAAATTCAGTCCGGCAATGGTTATTGTTCCCTTACGACCGGATGAGGTCGGATTTGCATCCACCCTGTAGCTGACCGCTCCATTCCCGATACTGGCGCCGTTTGATGTGATGGTTATCCAACAGACAGTGCTCACGGGTTGCCAGGCGCACCGTTCAGAAGCTGAAACACTCACGATACCGGTTCCTCCACTCGCAGAAAATGAACTCGATGTCGGAGAGATAGAATAGGAGCAATCTTCGCCCAATCCGCCATCTTGAATCATGTTGAAGGTCTGCCCTGCTATGGTCAATGAATCTGCGCGAGCGCTGCCGGAGAAGTTCTCTCTCACCTCGAAACTAACCGTTGCGCTGCCGGTTCCGCTTGAAGCTGAAGTGATGGTCATACAGGTTCCATTGCATGTCGCAGTCCAAGCGCAGTCGTTTGCAACAGTCAGATTGACGGCGCCGCTGCCCCCGCTAGCCGGAAACATCTGACTATTGGGCGATAGTGACGCTGCGGATGCAGAGAATGGATTTCGCGCGACCGCCGCGAGGAAATCGGCGCGCGCATATGCGAACAAGCTGCCATCCGCGGAATAACGAACCGAGGTAACATAGGAATAAACATTGTTCGGGTCCTGGTTGAAGGATCTTACAAGTGTCCCATCCGACACGCGCCAGAACCGCACTGCGCCGTCATAAACTCGGTCGCCGGAGCCCGCTGCGATGTATTGCTGATCCGGCGAGAAAGCGATTGAAATTATGCCATTGTTGTTTCCATCTATGGTACGCAACAGCGCCCCATCTGACAGGCGCCACATCTTGATCGAGCAATCGACACACTGCCCATACTGATCAGTGGCATCGCTCCCTGCAGCGAGTATCTGTCCGTCGGGCGAAACATCGAGAGAAGTCGTTGATGAAGCGCCGGCCGGCGTTTGAACAAGCGCGCCATCGGACACTCGAAAGAGCAAAACTCCTCCCTGTCCTCCGATTGCCACAGTTTGCCCATCGTTCAAAAAGGCAACCGCGAACACACGCGCCCTGTAACCAATCCCTCCATTGAGAGTTCGTATTAACGTCATATCGGGCACATGCCATAGCTTGGCAGTTCCGTCTCTACCTCCCGTCGCGAGTAGTTGCCCATCGGGAGAAAAGGCAAGCGATGTCGTGCCGTTCGAGTGCGCAGTAATGCGGCCGGCGATTAGCGACCCATCCGCAACCCGAAATAGATCCAGGTTCTGGTTGAATCCCTGTATGCCGATGGCCGCATATTGGCCGTCCGGCGATAACGCAACGGTATTACTCCGCCGCCGTTATATGGCAGTACGAAAGTGCGAAGCAATGTTCCATCCAAGACTCCCCACAGTTTAGTCCCTGCCAGCAGCATCTGTCCGTTAGACGAAAACGCGAGTGCCTTTCCGGTGTTATTGGCCTGCCAGACGATGTCCGGTTGGTCCTGCACGTAAGTAGAACCGGGGACAGTGAGAAGGAAAGATCCCAGAACGATAACCAGGAAGCTTCTGAAGACTACAGAACACGATCTCAGCAGAATATGGCGGGATTTCATGACGATCTCCTTGGGACATTCAGCTTAAGGAGAAAGCGTCCTGGGCCAATTATATGTTTGACCCTTCCAAACCCGCAACCAAACAGGAATGACCTTCGCAATTGACACTCTATTTTGAGCGCCGATGCTTAGCCTACAGGCTAAATTCTCCTTGACAATGCTTAGCCCAAGCGCTAAATGTCAGACATGAAGAGGGGCATAGCGAAGCGGGAGCCGAAGGCGAAGAGGGATGCATACGAGGCTGTGTTCACCGCGCTCGCCCACCCGGCGCGCCGGCAGATCTTGCTCACGCTGAACTTCGAGGGCGGATCGATGACCGCCGGCGAGATCGCCGACATGTTCGAACATGCATGGCCGACTACCACGCGGCATATCCAGGTGCTCGAGTCGGCTGGGCTGCTCCATCACGCCCGGGAGGGGCGCAATCGCGTCTACCACATCGATCGGCGCCGCCTCGAACTCGTGCGGGATTGGCTCGCCTGGTTTTTGAAGGACCCTCATTGACGACGACGATGGAGGAACAAATGGCGACGAAGAAAAAGACGGCGAAGAAGGTAACGACGACCAGCGCGAAGAAGGGCGCGGGCTCGGACGTGCCAAACCTGTTTCGCATCAACGTTGAGGTGGGAAACCTCGACCAGGCGGCTGAATTCTACGGCAAGTTGTTCGGGATCGTGGGACGAAAGCAGGCGGGCTCCCGCTGCTACTTCACCTGTGGTCCAGTCACGTTGCAGGTGGTCGACGTGTCGTCCGTTGCAAAGCCGCACCCGGCGGCGAAGGCGTTGTATTTTACGGTCAAGGACCTCGACGCAATCTTCGCACGCGCGAAGGCGCTAGGCTGCCTCTCTCGAGAAGATGTGCACGGTGTCTCCGGCGGCGGCATCAGCGTGCGGCCGTGGGGTGAGCGATCGTTCTACGCCGAGGACAAGTGGCAGAACCCGTTGTGCTTCGTCGAGGCCGGGACGATCTATCCCGGCTGAGGTTCAGCGTGCGAATCGACCCTCGCTAACAGTCACGCCCCGGAACGCTTAGTCCGAGGCGGCTAACGCGAGCGCGGCAAAAGCCGTTGCAGAATCTGACATGAACATCCGGCGCCAGGGTTCCCCTTTGTCGCCACCGTGTTCGCGGTCAAAGTTGAGCGAATGAGCGCGCCACGCAGGCCAACTATGTTGACCGGCTTGCACGTCTTGCTGGTTGGCTCTGAGCCATGGTAAGCCCCTGCTCACCGCCGGCTGACCGGCTGGCAGTCCGGCTTGCCGGAGCGCGTACACGATGAGCCCGGTCGCGTAGCCATCCGACTTCGCGAGCATTGCGGCGTCCGGCGTTCCGGGCGCCCGAAACGGCGCAGATGTCTTGCTCCACCTCCAGGTCCCGAGCGAATCCAGGGCCCATCCCCCATCATCGCGTTGCCGGCCTTGAATCTCTGTGATAAGCGCTACGCGCTGTGCGCTGGTCAGCAAGTCATTCAACCGAGTCGAGGCCAGCAGCAGCCAGATCCGATTGAAGAGGCTTTGCGAGGCGTACTTCTCCTTCAAATACCCGCGCAGCCTCTCGACCCCGGCTCGCGTCTCGCCGGTGTGGCTAGCATAGGAACCTGGCACGCTTCCGATGGCCAGGGCCGCCAGGGTAGCGCCATAGTAGACACCATCAGCGGTCTCGAACGGCTCTAGCCCGAAATCGAGCCAGTCCCAGGCTCCGTCGGGCCGTTGGGTCTCCCACAACCGCTTGAGGGCTTGTTGGGTGGGAGCACTCGGCTCTCGCCGGCTTTGTGCTGCGTCGGCGCTCGCGAGGATCAACGCGTTGAGCACCGCCTCGGTCCCGCGCGACTCCGTTATCTTGCTCGGGCTGTGGTCGTAGAGGGGCTGGTGATCGCCGTAGCTCTCCACGCGCCGGGTGGTTTCCTCAAGGAGTCTAATCTCATGGGGCGTGAGACCACCCACGTGCATCGCCCGCCTGAGGGCCGGTCTGGCCAGCACGTACGGGAGGGTTGTATGACAAGAAACGCAGACCGTCTCCGACTGACCGGTCCGAAGCTTTTTGCCATTGGCGAACCAGACTTGCATCCGCTCGTCAAGGTATCTCGCGGCGCCTTCCCGATCCCAGCCCCGGGACGCGGCCCGATCATCCCGCGGCGCTGCCCGGCGAGTAGTGAATCCCAACGGAAGCACGGCGAAAACAACAGTGATCACAAGCCTCGCGGTTAAAAGTCCTCCAGCACGATACATCCCGTTCAGTCCTCTGGTTGTAATCTACAGTACGCTGACGGCAGCGGTCAGCGGACCCGCCTCAGAGTGAATCGTTGTTCGTATGACCTTAAGCCCTAACAGATGATAGAGGCGATCTCTGCGCGTAGCAATGCAGCGAGGCAGGATCTACGTTGACGGTCACCGGCTCATGGTGGTCAGCAGCGATTCTGGTATAAGCACGATGCCTTCAACGGCTGAGGTCGAATGCAAGATTATCACTCTGATCGTGCATTCGATTCGTTTGGGCATGCCAGATAGTGACGCGAGTTGTCGGAATATGCGAAAGACGAGCTCCTGGATAAACCTCCTATCCTTTTTCGGTAGCGGTACAACTTTCGACACGATAGACTCTTCCGTTGCTTCAGAATAACGTAACCCCCCCAGCGGGAGCGAAGAGCGAAAGCAAGTTCTGTATGGCCCGCCTGTTCTTGTCGCGTATACACATGGAGTCGTTCTTCGCACGTCGGTGGTGATGCTTGTGTGCTGGCAATAACACCAAGGCAAGCCAGGACTGACTTTCGCAATCGTTTGGAAATGGATTCCATCAAGATTAATATCCAAGTTGTCAGTCGCTATGAAGCGAGCAGCATCCTCACGTCTCCTCAGCAATGCTCCGAGGTCTCATTCCTCATCTCTATCGGGGCGCCAGAAGATGATCTACCTGATGGATACTCGAACGTAACTTACAGGAAGCGCCTATTGTTCGGGGATACAGAGACAGCGGAACATGGCGCGAGCGAGTCAGACATCAAATATTTGATAGACGTGGCGAACGAGTTGAATGGTTCAACAGCTAAAGTCCTAATTCACTGCGAAGCAGGGGTAAGCCGATCCTCCGCCGCAGCATTGATCTTGTATACCTGCTTGCTCGGTCAGGGCTCCGAGCGAAAAGCTATGGATCGCGTGTTGCGCGAGCGCCCTATTGCCAGGCCAAATAGACGAATGGTGGAGATCGCGGACAAACTGCTTGGACGAGAAGGTCGGTTGATAAGGGTTCTAGAGTAGGATAAGCGGCCGACGCTTCGGTCACCTGCTTGCGCAGCGAACCGGTGGAATTCCTATATTTTCAGCAAAGTTGAAATACAACATCGAATACAAGACCGCTTATCGTGTCTTCGAGTTACCTAACATAGATCTATTTAAGAACCACCCATCGGCCGTCTGCGTGTTTTGTCGGAAATTGTCGGTTCTTCTCGCGCGCGCGCGTAGGAAGCCGAGCGACGGCACTGATTGACCGCCTGCGTGGAGGGTCAGAGTCGGTGGTCGTCTCTATGGCCGGTTTTGGAGGTTTTGCCCAACAAAAGACGGTGATCACCTCAATGGCCGGTTTTGCCGCCTCAGAGCCGGTGGTCACTTGAATGGCCGGTTTTGGAGGTTTTTCCCAGCAAAAGTCGGTGATCACCTCAATGGCCGGTTTTGCCGCCTCAGAGTCGGTGGTCACCTGAATGGCCGCTTTTGCTGGCCCTCGTCGACCACGTCTACCAGGCGGATGTACCTCGATCCCAACTGCTTTGAGGTAGTTACTCGCTGTTTCTCGACGCACACCGGTCGCTTGCTCGATCCGACGCAAGGTCCATCCGAGCCGTCCCAGTGCAAGTACTTGTTGTCTTTTGTCGTCGCTCAAAACGTTGCTCATAGCGCCAGAGGCTATTAACCTTCTGGTCGGAGTCAACGCCCCGCACGACTATTTAATGGCCGGTTTTGAGGTGATCATGAATGGCCGGTTTTGGGCGTCCGCCGAGGAGAACCTAATTAAGAACCGCACACGCGCCAGCCCTCGGCGCGTTTTGCGTTCTCCGGATTCCAAGCTGTTCCCTTAGGGCAATTCGGGATCCGTCCACTCCTTTGCTTCGGGCGCCAGGAACATTTCTCGTTGCGGACGCTGGCCAATCGCCGGCGATGATATTAAGTAAGCCGCACTACTCTAGCGTGCTGAATGCTCGTAGGTCAACTGAACGCTGCCTGTTTTGAGATGAGGCCAAAGGCCAGGCATAACGTTCTCTCGCGAGGGGGCAATTACATCCTCGGCAGCCTAGTGGGCTGGAGGAGCCGCAAGAAAAATAGACAAGCCGTTAAAGCTGGAAGTGGAGGCGCGAAAATTCAAGCAAAGAATCCGTAACCAAGGACGATGTCGCAGGTTGCTTGTGCGCCGGTATACGGATCAGTACGAGGATTCAGAACACTCGCGACCTCGCTTCACTCTTTTACAAAGAATACATCCCACGCCCATCTGCCTACATGCGCGCCTTGTGCATCACGCACCTTAGCGCGATAACGGAAACGATTGCCGTATTGGTCAGTTCGCCCTGATTCCTGATAGTCGAGGTCGATCATATGAACGTCCAGCAGAGTTAGCGTGTAGAGTTCACCTGGCTCCGAAACGCCATTGTGATTTGAATCTTTCCACAGGCGCAGGGAGGCAAAAATCGCATCGCGACTATCGATATGTCCGTCGCCATTTCCGCCGTTTGCCGGTTTATCGTACTCTGCCAGCGCAAGAAACCCATTCGGATTGGCAGATGGGGGCTGCGGGGTATGGTTCCCAAACAACTCGGTGCCATTATCAATAGTACCGTTACTATTTCTATCCAATACAAGAAAAGCATCATCTGAGCCGTAAGATGTCCAGGAAAGCCTCTCTGCGGTACCATCGTTGTTAAGGTCAAAGCTGACTCCGTGAGCGAAGTCAGTGAGATTGAAGCCATTACCTAAGGCGTCGATGATGATTGGGGACGGACCATCGCAACTGCAAGTGCAAAAGTTATAGGTGCCTCCGTCGCAAACGGTGAATTCCCCACAATTGGGATTATACCAACTAGGATCACAGGGCCCGCCGCCGCCACCACTCGAGCATACTCCCCAGCTGCTTATACTGTGTGTTATCGGATTACTTTGAATATCCAGTACATCTTCACATCCGTCACATGAGTACGGGTTAAGGCCGCCAAAGCACGGGTATCCACAAGACGGCTTTCGGTCTGTCGCCAGTTCACTCCAACGAGATTGAGCGCTATCAACTTCTGCATCCCTGTAGCTGGGCCAACACGGAGTCAACCCGTTAGTAAAACCAGTGCTGCAACTTCTCGAATAACCTTTTCCGCCGTGGGCCGTCAGAGTCCTAGAATCTGTGTTACCGGGCCAAGTGATTGTCCAGGGCTGGTTTTTGGTAAACCAGCAAGGGTCGTTGTATGGCCACGGAGGCGTGCATTGATCGTTCTCGTACCATGGCGTCCCGAGATGTTGGTCAGTCGGCGCACAACTCAAAACGCCTGGTAAGAGAAGAGATGCTTCGAACACCAACGACACAAGCATCAGGACAAGTCTTCGCATATCTCTCCTGTATTCTATATCCGTGCTGCGAATTTTATGAGCTTTGACCGTCGGTCTTTACTTCGATATTTACCGAGTAGATCCACGAATATATGAGTTATTTCTACGCTCATAACCCACTTGGAGCTTGTTTAAGTGAATTTGAAATCTCTCTAGTCCATTTTTCCGATATGCTTCTTCGAGTTCTTCAACCTTTTCGAGGCCAGCTTTCTTTTCATTGTGAACCGCCGCACGAAAACTAAAAAATGTCTCTGCCTCCGGAGGATCGGGAAGATTTGCAATATCGGCCTTTAACTTCGTTAACCTCCCTAGTAAATCGTGATCCATTCCAGGGACATCCTTAAAAAGGTTATTAATGCGCTCGACTTGTACCGCCTGACCCATCTGTGTCTGTATCAACTCGCTCGCAACCCGCAAATCTCCGTCTCCCGTATTGTCTTTGAAGGCTACGGCTAGAATTGTAAAAACCGGCTCGTGGGGGCGTACTTCTGGGGGTGGTAGCGAAACCAGGCTCTTGCTAATATCTCCCGGGCGCATGGCTTCCTGGGTGCTGTTATAGCCTGACGCGTCGAAGGAATAAGCGTAGGAAGTTACCAAGTCGTCATAATCGTTTCTTACAGTCAACTCGAATATGCCGTTCTCAATCGGAGTTGTGCCGACTACGGTGAGCTTGCTTGCACGATTCATAATCTTAAAGCTGGTTTGTAAATTGTTGGAGGCTCTGCTTGATGTCCAGTAGCTGATAAACAAGGGACAAAGGCATATCGCGACACACACCGTATTCACGACAAACCGGCTCTTAATCATTGCTTTGTGGGATCTCATTTGATGCCCCTCCCGACGATCTTAAACCGTCCTACTTATTAGGACGAGAGATATCACACTGTAGAGTAAAATACAAGAAAATTCGTTAACGCAGTGACTTCTTTCACATACGTCAGTGACCGCCATCACGCGGGATTCCTGGGGCGACCCCTTTACGGGTCATCGCGCGGACTTTTGCACCTGATGTTGCCCTCCGAATAATACCGCGCTGGGACCCCTATTCAAGATGACGCCTTCGGTCAGAACCTTGCCATTGACACTCCCAATGCGGGGTGTATGATAAGGCTACCTCTATGCAAGATAAGGCAGAGGATTGTATCCGAAACGCTCAGGTAGACGTGCTGGCAGTGACTCAGCGAATCGGGCCTGAGCGTTTCGGATACAATCCTCTGCCTTATCTTGCGTTCGCGAGTCTCTGGACTTCACGGTTGGACGTAAGAGGGAGTCGCGAGCTTTGTGCGCTAACAGCCAGCAAGCTCAAAGGCTTGATTTTTTCGTGTCCGGTCTCCTGACGCGACTTGGTAGTCTGTGATATAGGATCACATAATATTATTTGTGGCCCCGAGTAGATTCACCGTATGCTCAAAAAGATCCTGTTGCTCTCTGCCTCATCTGGTGCTGGCCACATCCGCGCTGCTCAGGCCATCGAAAAAGCATTCAAAGAAGCCAACGACGAGGCTGGCTTATTACTTGAGGTCCGCCACGTTGACACTCTCAAATTCACCAACAGAGTATTCCGTCATCTCTACTCCAAAGCTTACATTGAAGCCGTCAACAAACTTCCGGAAATAACCGGCTGGGTTTATGACAAGCTCGACAAGCCGTGGAAGCACGAGCGCCGCCGCCTCGCGCTCGACAAACTCAACACCCGCCCGTTCGTCAAACTGCTGCGCGAATACCAGCCCGATATGATCATCTGCACGCACTTTCTGCCTGCCGAGATTGTCTCGTGGCTCAAAGCCAAAGAGCGCATCGCCAGCCGCCAGGCCATTATCGTCACTGACTTTGATGTTCACGCGATGTGGCTCTGTCATCATTATGAGCAATATTTCGTGGCGATTGACGAAGCGCGCGCCTACCTCGAAGCTCTCGCAATTCCGCGCAACAAGATCACCGTCAGCGGCATCCCGATTGACCCGGTCTTCGCCCAGCACAAAGACAAACACGAGATGCGCTCGAAACACGGTCTGGCGCCGGACCGCACGATGATCCTGTTGTCCGCGGGTGGATTTGGCGTGGGCCCGTTAGAACTCCTCATCAACGCTCTCATCCCTCTGCAACATTCAGCTCAAGTAGTGGCCATCTGTGGTCGTAATGATGACTTGAAGAAGCGAGTATCCGAAGTGGCGTCGGGTATTAGCCCGGATGCGACAGTGATCGTGAAAGCCGTCGGCTACACAGAGGAGATGGATGAGCTAATGTCTGCGTCTGACCTGGTGGTTGGCAAACCGGGCGGTCTGACAACGTCAGAATCGTTGGCGAAAGGACTGGTTCTGGTCATAGCCAATCCGATTCCGGGACAGGAGGAACGCAATTCGGATCACCTTCTTGAAGCGGGAGTGGCGATTCGCTGCAACAATATGCCAACGCTTGCTTACAAACTTGATCGGCTACTTGCTGACCCCGCGCGTTTTGCCACAATGCAAGGGAATGCATACGCGATGGGGCGGCCGAACGCGGCACGTGACATAGTTCAAAAGCTGTTGGAGTCGAGCTGACCAGAGGAGGTTCGCATGCGCCGCCTTGTTTCGTCCTTACTCCTTGGCTTGCTAGTAGCGATCTTCGCGCAAGCAGCCACCCCGGCTACCGTAAAGCTCCGCGCCACACCGCAGAAGTTTCGCGAGTTCTACGCGATCAACGATTGGCGGATTCCCGAGAGCATTCGACATCAGCTTGCGAAGCCTGCCCGAACCGCTCGCATAGGCAGCGCCCGCTGGACCATTGAGACAGATGCCTTAATCCGAACACCAATTCGAACGTCCGGTGCGCAGAATGCCGGAGACTCTGTTCCTCATTCAGTTCCCCGATCTAGGCTTTCATTCGACGACGGGTTGCCTGTCGGCGGGCTCCGCGCGATTGCGATTACAACCGACGGGGCCGTGTGGGCAGGGGGCGCCCAGGGTTTGGTCCGGTATGTGAACGCCTCGCATCCCTGGGACAGATGGCAATACGTTGGTGGTAAACGCTACTTGCCGTCTGATGAGGTCACCTCTCTGGTGGCAGGCGACGCGGGATCTATCTGGGTTCAAACATCGGCCGGCATAAGTCATGTAGAGTTTCGCCGGTTAACACTCGCGGCGAAGGCGGCGTACTTTGAGCGGCGTATAGCCGAGCGGCACAAGCGACATTACCTTGTTGCCGATTCAGAATTCTCTGAGCCGGGCAGCCCCGCCACCAGCCATCAATACCCGAATGACAACGACGGCCTATGGACCGCAATCTATGTGGCGGCGCAGGCATTTCGATATCGGGTGACAAAAGATTCGCAGGGGGGCTCGCAGGCGCTTGATTCCGCGCGCAAGTCGGTCGATGCCATGCTCCGGTTGGAAGCGATCACCGGACGCGCAGGTTTCCCTGCGCGATCATTCAGACAGAAAAGCGAGCCGCGACACAACGACGGCATCTGGCACTTCACATCGGATGGCGAGTGGGAGTGGAAAGCTGACACCAGCTCGGATGAGATTGTCGGACATTTCTTCGCCTACTCAGTTGTCTATGACCTGGCTGCCGACGAGGATTTAAGGAAGCGGCTGCGCGGGGCAGTCTCTCGCATCGCGGATCATCTGATAGATCATCGTTATAACCTGACCGATCTGCACGGGGGACCGACGCGGTGGGGTCGCTACGATGAGGCGTACTTTGAAACTGAAGATGGCCGCGAAGAAAGGGCGCTGCGGTCGCTGGAACTGCTATCGCATTTGAAGGTCGCTTATCACATGACTGGGAACTCTCGCTATGACCGGGAGTACCAAAAGCTGATAAACGAGATGGGTTATCACAAGAACACGACCACCTATTTGAAGCTTCGCCAGGAACTCAACTACTCTGACGAAGAGCTTGCGATGCTCTCTTACTACCCGCTTTTTCGTTACGAGAAGAACCCGGAGCTATTGAGAGTCTACCGCGAAGGTTTGGACCAATGGTGGGTGAACATTCAACGCGAAGACAACCCGCTGTGGATTTTTATCTACGCCGTTTGTAATCCGGACAAGCACGTGCCGCTGGCATCCGCCGCGCGCACGCTTAATCGAATACCGATGGACCTGATCAAGTGGTCCGTAAGAAACTCTCAACGGCATGACGTGCCCCTTGATGCGTCTCCGGAGCGACATGATCGTGCGCAGACCTCTCGTCTGCTGCCGCCGGACGAGCGGCGGGTGATGAAGTGGAACGGCAATCCGTTTCAGCTTGATGATCAGGCGGCCGGACGCGGAGAAGATGACGGCGCGTTTTTTTTGCTGCCGTATTGGTTAGCCCGCTACCACGGATTTCTTCTAGGTAGGTAGTGGGGTGTAACGGAGACAGTGAAGATGCAGTATCCTCGCCAATCCGTCTGATCAGTGTCATCCGGGTAGTGGGGTATTATACCCCACTACCGAAGATCTTGTATGCCGGATGAGTGGAAAAACAAGCCCTACTTTGGCGACAATCTCAACATCCTAAAAGAAGTCCATTACGAGCAAGTCGATTGATCTGATTTACCTTGCCCCGTCCTTCAACTCAAAAGCCAACTAAATTGAGAGAGATATTCTTGCGCCGTTTGGATGCCATCTTACAGGCTACTGCTTTCTATTCGGCAGGACCCTCACGTCATCATTCAGATTATCGGGAACATCTATGAATTCAACCTTCGTTGCCTCATTCACATCTTCGGAGCCGTCGCGGAAATGTATTATGGTACGAAGAGGTATGTATCCGGTCAAAGGTGAGTAGCTTTTTTCGATCCATTCGACGGGATGCGGAGAGTCTATTTTCTCAAGCAAGACATAAACCTCAAGGCCCACCAGTTTTTCGGTTCGAACAAAGCTTCTCTGACCTTTTAAGCAGGTGACCGACCGAAAGCATTCCTGTAGTTGTTCGTTTGCTGCTGGAGACACAGGCTGGCGCGCGCCAACCCCGGGCGCGGCTGCGTAGACCCCATCTTCCGTTCCCGCGAGGACCGGCGATGGTTTGCGCTCCCCAGTTTGATCATTCGTATTATTACGTGTAAGCCTGAATTCACCGTTGGCCTTCACGTATCTTATTCGCTCGCCCAACTGAGTTCGCGTACCATCTGGCGCAACCTTGTAACGAATAGTCACAACAGAATAGGAGCGTCCAGGCTCCGGGTTCAATCCGGGTGGGGCCTTTGGTGTTTGAGAGACGGCAACTAAACCAATGATCAAAACTGCGAGACTAGAAGCGTAAAAGATTTTGTGCATAGTTATTACCTCCCCTCCGCTTAGAAGCACCAGAATACTGTGTCACAACACTGGTAAACACAAGAATGGTACTGCGGAACTCCGTTGTCGATTAACCACGGAATGCTGCAGTGTCCGTTGTAAAAATAACAGGTACAAGGATCGCCCCAGGAGCTGTGGCAATCCGAACAACCGCCACCGCAATCATAATTGTTCGTCGCGCAATCTCCCTCATGACCGGCACCACCACATAGCAGGTTGCCAGCCCCGCAAGACGCGAACCCCGTGCAATAACCTTGCGCATAAACGGTTGAACGAATGATGAGGAGCGATCCAATGATGAGGAGCAGGAGAAAAACGTAATCAATCCATCGTCTCTTTAGGTGCATGATTGCTCCTAATGGACCTCATATTGAAAACGGAAGTGCGTTCCCTATATAACATATAACACAAAATTAGTCAACAAGAAGTTTTGTGACAAAAGAAAGTTTTGTGACACAAGAGTGTGTTGCTCGAAGCACTCCAGCAACACACTATGACCCCACTACCGTCATCCGTGGTCTATCCTTTCCGTGTGCAATAGACCACCGATGACACTGATCAGACGGATTTGCACGGATTTCATTCCGCTCTGCCGCTAGAGAAAATGATCGGTATGGGCACTAGCAATACTCTCTCTTCAAGCTTCCACGCGTGGACGGTCGGCTCTGTTCATCCTCTTGATTTCGATCAAAGCGTGTTCGGCTCTCAGCAATTCATCAAGGTTGCTTTGAATCTTTTCCACCGATTCAACAATCTGATCCACGTCCTGCTCGCTTCCGAGCAGCAATTGATGCGGGAGCCAGACGGATTCCAGATAAGCCGCGCGTTCGGCTACCGGACACCGGGACTTCGCCCACGGTAAGTCCTCGGCTCCGCGAGCGGCGAGCGCGGGGAAATCTCGCGGGTCGACATTAAAGAGTGCGCTTCGATAAATAGGTTCATAAAACAGCCCATCCGAAGGAATGCCTTCCGCTTCGAGAGCGGCAACGAACCTGTCGCGCGATGCGCCACCGAATGCCTCAGCCTCGTATTTGAAAACGAATTGATAGATCGCCTGCGTCGTCAGCCGCTCATCTTTCCGGAGCAGCGAAATACCGGGAATACGCGAAAGCCCTTCAGACAGCCGCTCCGCTCGCGCGGCGCGAAGTTCGGTCTGCTCGGGCAGCCGCTCAAGCTGAGCCAGGAGAATCGCTGCCTGGAATTCTGTCATTCGATAATTGAAGCCAAGGATGCGATGTCGAAAGCGATCCGTTTGACTCGCTCGCCCGCAATTCACGTAAGACTGGCAAAGCTCAAACGCTTCATCATCACGCGTCGTGACGACGCCGCCTTCGCCTGCGGTCATCAGCTTGGTCGTTTGCATGCTGAATGAGCCGGCATCGCCGATTGATCCGGCGCCTCGGTTGCGCCACTTGGCGCCGTGCGCGTGCGCGCAATCTTCTACGATCTTTAAGTCGTGTCGAGCGGCAAGCTCGGTGATCGCGTCCATATCGGCCATGCTCATGGCGAGGTGGACAGGGATTATTGCTCGAGTGCGAGAGGTGACCGACGACGACGCCGCGTCCGCATCGATGCAGTAGGTGTCTGGCAAAACGTCTACGAAGACCGGGATCGCGCCTAGTCTGAGGACGGGCGCGGCAGTGGCTTCAAACGTGTAGGCCGGAACGATGACCTCATCGCCCGGCTCGATGCCGATAGCTTTCAGCGCGATCTCGAGCGTGACCGTCCCGTTAGCTGCGCACAAGGCGTGCTTTGCGTCTTGATGTGCAGCGAATCGTTGACTAAAGCGCTCGGCCAATTGATTCGGAAAAGGGTAGCCGCCCCAGTTACGGCTTTCGAGAACGGCGAGAATGGCGCGCTCTTCTCTTTCATCAAACTGCGGCCACTCGGTGAAAGGCTTCGTCCTCACCCGAGCGCCGCCGGCGATTGCAAGTTTGGCCATTGTTCTTCCTGTGACTCAATCGGCGACAGTTGAACCTGCCTCGGCGAAGGGCCAGCGCGCCGTGCGCCAGGACCAGATGAAAAAGAATGCTACGCCGAGCGCGAGAGTGCCCAACCCGAAGAGTATTACGTACAAATCCGAAGTCGCAAAGATGAACACCCAACCGATCAACGCGATCACACTCGGAACAGGATAAAGCCATATTCGATACGGGCGCGGCATGTCAGGCTTGTTCTTCCTCAGCAACATCACAGCGAAAATCTGGCCGATGAACTGAATGAGAATTCTTGTAGTGATCAGGGCCCCGATGACGATGTCGAGCGAAAAGAAGCAGCATGCAATCGAGATTATTCCGATGACAATCAGCGAGACGTATGGAAAGTTCTTTTTCGGATGAAGACGGCCAAACAACTTGAAGAAATATCCATCCTGAGCCGCGGCATACGGAATGCGCGAGTAACCAAGCAACAGCGCGAAGACCGATCCAAAGGCGGTCCACAGGACCATAACCGTAAACGCCGTCGCTACCTTTGAGCCGTAAACCTTTTCCATCAGCGTTGAAACAACGAAGCCGGAACCCGGTCGCTCGCCATAAGGAACAAACTCGCGCCACGGCACGACACCTATGATCGAGAGGTTGATCGCGAAATAGATCGCCGCTACGGCGAGCACGCTGATGATGATCGAGCGAGGGATAACCCGGCCAGGATCCTTGACTTCATCGCCGATGTAACAAATATCATAGTAACCCAGGTAGTCATAAACGCCGAAGCGGGACGCCGCGCCAAGCCCAAACAGAAAGCCCAGAGAGAACTTGAACGCACCCGGCGGGAAATCAAACGCCACCTTGGAATCGAAATGCATTGCTCCCGTGACGACCACAGCGCCGGTCGTGAGCAGCGTGCCTATCCACAGGCTCACGGTGATTTTTCCGATCGAGGTGATCTTGCGATACAGCAGCGCAATATTTATCACGCCCACGATACATGCAATTATCGCGATTTGGAGAGGCGTGACGGACGGCCACACATAGCCGGTGTATGATGCGAAGCCGATGTAGCCGGATGCAATCTCAAGCGGACCGCTCAGGATGAATTGCCAGATGAATAAAAACGCCATCAACCGGCCCCAGGTTTCGCGGCCGTAACCCTCGCGCAAATAGACGTAGGTTCCACCCGACCCGGGCATGCTTGCGCCCAGCTCGCTCCACACCATCCCGTCCGGTATGACAATGAGAACGGCAATGAACCACCCCAGCATTGCCTGCGGCCCGCCGAGCGCCGACATCAGCAGCGGGATCGTGATGAACGGGCCGATGCCGATCATGTTCGACATGTTGAGCGCCGTAGCCTGCAACAGCCCGAACCGCCTCAGCAGATGAGACGGTTGCTCGTGATTCGGTGTTTTTTTCGGTTGCATTTGTCTCTTTAGGTGCGCGTCAGATTTTCGCGCATACCCACCTCACGAAGTGGGTATGCGCAAAAACGTGAAGCGCCCTCCGCCATAATCAAACCCGTCTCACTTCACTTCAAACTCGTATAGATTTTCAGACAACCGCTTGCCCTCGCGATTGAAAACCTCTGCGCGAAGCTCGTACTTTCCCGCACTCGCCGCCCTCCATCGCAAATCGTCGAGTTTCACGGAAGAGTCTTCCGCAATGTTCACGCCCAGCTCACCGCCCGTCGCCGCAGCCCCGCTCGAGCCAACGATCTTCCATTTGATCCGAGCGCCTTCCATCGCGTACCAGTGATCATTGATTATCCACAGACCGCAACGGAAATCTTCTCCGACACGCCACACGTCGCGGTCGTATTCGAGACTCGCGAGCACTATCTGAAAGCTTCGCTGCACGGTGAAGAAGGATTTCGTGGGCTTGCGAAAATAATCGAGCGCGGCCATTGTCACCGACGGCCAGAAATCAATCGCATGAAAGTGAAGGATCCCCCCGGCATCGTACTTGCGCCGCCTCATTCGCTCTATCGCCAGTTGATGAAGCCTGGCAACATAAGCCTGAGTCTGTGGAATATACTCTTTGAGGGATTTGCCTGAAGGGGGACCCCAGGCGCGCATCGCTTCGCTGATCTGCAGCTTGCGAAATATCCACTCTTCTTTGTGGTCTTCGATGGGCCAGTGGGCGGGAAGGAACTGCATCAACGTTTCGTAATCCGGCAGCGCCGTGGCTCCAAGCTCTGAGATGAATTTCTCTTCCGTGGTCGTGTACTGCCAGATGCTGCCACCGTACCACCCGTAATAGATATGACCGTCCCCATACCTTCCGGTGGAGCGCACGACGGCGCGGCGCTCCTGGTCGCCGGCATATAACCGGCCGGCCAGATGCTTGGTCAACATCCGATAATTCTCCAGGTCTTCTTCATCGCACGTTGCCCAGATCGCCACGCACGGGTGATTGCGAACCATTCGAATATGAGCATCGTACAGTCGCGCCGCCTGCAGCGCGAACTCCTTGTCGTGCGGATACCAGGCTTCCAGAAAGTCCTGCCACACCATTATGCCGAGCTCATCACATCGGTCATAGAACTCCGGGTTCTGAAAGTGACAATGCAGGCGGATCATATTGATGTTCATGCTCTTGATCAGATTCAAATCGCGGTCGTACTTCTCGCGGTTCATCTCTGACAGAAACAACTCGAAGTAGTATGAATTCGTGCCGCGAATGTACAACCGGTGACCATTGAGGTAGAAGACCCAGCCGACTCTTTCTACTTCGCGTATGCCAACCGCCTGGGATCGCGAATCAGAAACCTGCTCATCAACCAGCACGCGCGTCGAGAGGGTGTAGAGATTCGGTGTGCCGTGGTCCCACGTCCACCATAGTTGCGGCTTGTTCAGATGAAAGCGAACCGCAAAGCACCGCGTATTCCGATCGCTGAGCCTGGAGAGTTCAACCGTTGCATTCAGTCGCTCGGCGCTCGCAAAATTGCGAGGCGCGAGCACAAGTTCCGCTCTGCCTTCCAGCTCTTCGGCTCTCAGAGCCACTTCCACGTCAACATCCGCCGAGCCGTCCGGGTTCAGCGATGGCCGGGCCACCACCGTGTCAATTACGATTGAGTGGTTGGCGATGAGGCGCACGCTGCGAGTGATGCCGAGAGGAGTGATGTCATCGGGTTTTTGATCAACCGCCCCGTAAGAGCCTTTGATCGTGTAGGGACGGTGCCGCCAGTAGTAATCGACGGGAGTCCATACGCGCACCGCAAGGACGTTTTCACCATTGAGATTGAGATCGTCTGTAACTTCAAACTCGTAAGGGTCAACGTAGCCTTCGTGTCGCCCGAGCGATTTGCCGTTGAGCCAGATATCGGCATAGTAATCCGTTGCGTCGAATTGCAGACGCAGCCGCTTGCCTTTCATCGCGGCGGGCACGCGAAAGGTCTTGAGATACCACCACTCTTTGAAGCTGATCCATTCGGCTTCGTGCGTATAGTAGGCAGGGTACTTAAGAATTTGGGTGTGAACCGAGCCCGGCACTTGAACCGTTTGCCAGGTTGAATCGTCTGCCGCGACTTCAAACAGCCTCTGGTTTTCGCCGTCGCCTTTCTCGGCATACCGCAACTTCCAGGTTCCGTCGAGGGAAAACTCAACGACACGCGAACTATCCGCGCGCTCGTCCTTCGGCGGCCCCTCTTCAACACGGTAGAGAGCCGTTCTCGGAGCGGCGGTGTAAGCGGGGAGTTTCGCCAGCGGTTGCGGATCGAGGCTATGCGCGAGGATCGGCTGCGCGAATCTGCGGTAGCAGGCGCGGGCCTCGAGCAGCGTTTCGTTGCCTTTCCACGTCGGGAAGGCAATGGCAATTTGTGATGACCAGGCCGTGCCGCGCTCCAGCATATCCGGCCGTTTTATCGCTGCGATTCCCGTCTGCGCCGCTTGTGGTTGAGCTGCACTGAGTTCCCGTACGGTGTAGAACTGTCGAGAGCCGACGGCGAACCATTTGAGGGCCGAATCCAACTCAATAAAGTCCAGGGCGCCATAGTTAGCTTCCGGATTGTAGTAAAGAACATGGCCGCCGGGGAGATGATCAAAATTCGGCGGACGGACCAGGAAGCCCTGCGGAATGATTTTCTTATGTGGCGGATAGTCGGTATCACCGTCGGGCCAGCCGACTTCCGCGCCGCCGGCCCAGTGAGTGAACGGTTCATACGGGAAAGCCGAAATCGCCGAAAAAAAGAAGCCGTAGTTTCCTGCTCTGGTTTCGGTTCGCGCCCGCCATACGACGACCGGGCTGTTGGCGTACCATTCAAACTCCCATTCTTCCGCGCTTGTTCCGAGACGCGCTCCTCTGAGTCGCACGCGAGCGCGCAACGGGCCGGACTCAATCACATCGACGCCAGTGAATCCGGACGTGTGGGCTGCGTTAGCGACGTTACTCAGGGCGGTTCCCCAACCGGCGCTTCTTATGCCGAATTGCAGCTCCTCTTTTACATCAGGTGTCGTTTCGACGAGGTTGAGCATCCGATGCTCGTCCGACGTGCGGCTGAGGCCTCGACAATCGCCGGCGTGGTGTTGTCTTTACCGAGATTGATGATTATGCCGAATCGACTATT
>Ga0137359_10000043_pt1 | contig 94947 bp, 55 predicted proteins | sample Mad1_40_16metaG_FD_108281 | JGI IMG/M metagenome (GOLD analysis project Ga0137359, IMG submission 108281) | Vadose zone soil microbial communities from Angelo Coast Range Reserve, California, USA - Mad1_40_16 metaG | ecosystem: Environmental > Terrestrial > Soil > Vadose zone | place: USA... | reverse complement strand
GACGCAAAGGACCGCAAAGCACTCAAAAAGACTTCAGAGGTATTTCGCTTACCCGGACCGTTCGACGTGATCCTTCCAACCAAAGTGAGGCTTGAACTGAAGCGTGTCGGTTATCTCCGTCACCGCGCCGTTCCATGATTCTACGTTGCTGGCTACTTCTATTTCTTCGCGCGCGACGCTCTCCAATGAAAAGCGCTTCGTAGTCTTTGCCCGCGTTAAGATCGGAAGCTTGTCCGGGTCAAATCCCATCAGCACCGCGCAGGTCGTGTCCGTTGCGATCGGATCGAAGCCAACCACACACACGCCCGCCGGTTTAGGATCAGGCGCTAGCGGTCCGTTCCCTTCTCCCGCTACAACCGCGTCGATAATGCAAATGAACTTACGCTGTGGATTGGACTTCAGCACACCGTTCTTGTCCGAATGAATCCAGCACTTGTGAAGATCGAGCACCGTGCGCCAGATAGTGTCATTGCCGTGCCAGTTTCCGGAACGGATCGCGTCTTTGTTTGTATCGCCGAACACATACGTCCCCGATCGACGCAAAAGACCGCCCACGACAGCCCCTGCCGCGCCGGTGTGTTTGACTACACTTTTTACGCCAGCCGTGAGCCGGCGCTCGGTCTTCCGTTTGATACTGTCATCGGCAAACTGATCTCCGCCAGAGCCCGGAGTACCCTGCGTGTGATGGGGAAGCCAGTTCTTGTCGCCGCAGATTCCGATCACGCTCTTGATCCACGCGGTGATGCCGCTCTTTTTGTGAGTCTTAAGCTTGGGCACGTTGATGATGACATCGGCTCTCAGGAACGTGTTAGCGATGTTGTATTCGTGCCTCGCGCCCTGATGATGTTCGTTTGTTTGTGAAACGTCGTATTCGGATCCGTAAAACTTGCCGAAGCGTTCGGGCACCGCTTCGAATTCGCTATTCCCGCCAAGGTTGATGGTGGTGTAGCCCAGCGGATCGCCGGGACGCTTATACCGCTTGACTACAACGCCGTTCCGCGAAATCACGGCTTCCTTGCGCACGTCATAGATGTCGATCACAAACTCGGGCGCCGCTTCTTTGTAAAACGCCAGCAGCTCCTCAAAATGAAATTCGCGCCACAACGCGTCCCAATCGGCGTCATTCTGCGGCGAATCGGCGATCACCACGCGCCCCTTCCTGCCGAGCGCAATGCACACATAATCGACAACGGCCCGCACGACCGATGCGTGTGTGATCAGCGCTACTGTTCCCCGTTGAACCTCCTCGTGGAAGTCGCGGACCATGTTGGGCTTGATGACAACCATATCCCCGGCCGCAATAATATCGCCCAACGGATTCCATGAAGCCGTTCCAAATCTCTCGGCGTCGAGTCTGGCAAACCGGAGCGCGCCGCGCACTGCTTCGTAAGCGAAGTTTGGCTCGTTTGAAACCTGCTCGAACGCGTATTCGGGATAGCGTTGTGATGGGTGATAAGGAGCCGATGAAGGATATGTCCCTTCGGCCGCGCGATATACTGCAACTCGGTTCTTAAGGATCTCTTTCACTGTAACTCGTGCACGATAAGCGGCGTCTTGCCCCGGGGAGTCTTAGGCATCTCCGATACATATTCGATTCTAAGGTGTATCTCGTCGCCAAAGCGAGCGCCCATGCGATCGAGGACTCGCCGCTCATCCGTCTCGGTGAATGCGTTAGCTTTGATCACTCGCAGCAGGACCGAGTCGCGCGCCTTTTGAACGTACTGAAATTGAAGCACCTTGTCCCACGTATTGTCGTGGACGTTCAGCGCCGTCGCAGTCAGTCTAAGGCCGCTGGGCGTCTCGATGAACTCGAACACGCGACCCTGAATGGACTTGATCATCCTGCTCGTACGTCCGCACGGACAAAGCTCATCGGTGAACTCGCCGAGATCGCCGGTGCGATATCGAACGAGCGGCATCGAAAAATTATGCAAGCCGGTGGCGACGATCTCTCCAACTTCGCCTGGAGCTACGGCGACGCCGTTGTCATCGAGCACTTCGATGTAGCCCTGCTCCATGCTGATGTGATAACCGTTATGAAGCTCACACTCGCTTGCGTTGCCAACCAGTTCGGTCAAGCCGTACCAGTCCCAGACTTTGGACTTGAACACTGATTCGATGCGCTCGCGCTGATGCGGATACAGCGTTTCGGAGGCGCACACGATTGCCTGAGGTGAATGAATCTTCAAGTCGCTGTGTTCGACCAGGTTCGCGAAGAGCGCGCCGCTGGAGGCGTACGAATTGAAGAGCGCCGGCCGGAATTTGTTAAACGCTTTTGCGTAAACCGCCACCGTCTGGGGTGCGAGGTCGTAGGACGACAAGTACAGACAGTTCTCGCCCTTGTCGACCATCGAGTACTCGCCCGGCTTGAACGCCAGCCGCAGACCACGCAGATTGGCGGCCGGCTCACCGTCTTTGTAGCCACTTCGATGCCAGTGACGCCGTACACATGCTTTCTCGAGAGCGATAGCCTTTCGATCGAGCAGAAACTTCACGGGCTGTCCGATTGCGCCGCCGCTCGAACACTGCTCAGGCTCAAACTGCGAGGCGTTGACGGCGCGAAGGTCCTCAAAGTGATCTTGCAAGTCCGGGCGCGAGAGCAACGGTATTTTTGCGAAATCGGCGAGGCTCTTCAAGTGACCAGGCTTGAACCCGGCGCGAGCAAATGAGGCTTTGTAAAACGGAACGTTTTTCCAGCAGTGCTCGATCAACTCGCGCAGTTTCGCCAACTGCATTGCGTCCTGTTCCGCTCTCGGACGCCGCTCGTTGCGTAGAAGCTCTTCAGTGTAATCCGCAAACTCGCCTCCCAGCTTTAGTCTGTCAGGGATTCGGCCGTAGATCATGCGCAGCTTGGTTTGCACGGAAATCGAGCTGTTATCGTAGACCCGTCGTAATGCGCTTCGCAGGCTCATCGCTCTAGAGCCTGAGGTTAGCTCATCGGCCCATCAGCGACAACCCTCGTCTGGGTTGCTTAGCTTGTAAGGTCCCATGCCAGCCCTTTGGTTATTAAGCAACGCAGAATCCGAACGCTACCGCCGACTGCTGCCTCTTGGTGTTTTGGTTCGATGTAAGCTAATTTGGACGACTACAACCAACGTCAATATGATGAAAGACTTTCTAGTAACTGGCGGGGCCGGGTTTATCGGAAGCCACATCGTTGATCAGCTTCTTGAGGAGCCCGACGCCCGCGTCACAGTAGTCGACAACTTTAGCGATTTCTACGACCCCGCTATCAAACAGGCGAACATCGCTTCTCATCGTGGACACTCACACTTCGAGGTAGTTGAGGCCGACATTACCGACTCGCTGGAGATGAATAAGCTGTTTGCGCGAGGTAACTTCGATTGCGTGGTTCATCTAGCCGCGCGCGCCGGAGTCCGGCCGTCGCTTGCGAACCCACTCGCTTATGAAGACACCAACGTTCGCGGAACATTCAATCTTCTGGAAGCCGCGCGCCAAAACAAATTGCCGAAGTTCATCTTCGGATCTTCAAGCTCTGTCTACGGGGTCAATTCCAAACTTCCCTTCTCTGAAGACGACGACATAGATAATCCAATTTCTCCTTATGCCGTGACAAAGATCGCAGGCGAAGCGGCCTGCCGCCTTTACAGCAGAGTGCACGGAATGCGCATCGTGTGCCTGCGCTTATTCACAGTTTACGGCGCGCGACAGAGGCCTGACCTGGCGATTTACAAGTTCGCCAGATTGATATCAGAAGGCAAGCCGCTGCCGGTTTTCGGGGACGGCACGACGCGGCGCGACTACACCTACATCGACGACATAGTCTCGGGGATTATGGCCGCGATTCAATACGATCGGACTCAGTTCGAAATCATCAACCTGGGAGAATCTCAAACTGTCGAACTGCGAAGGCTGGTCGAGCTTCTGGAGGAAGCCCTTGGCAAGCGCGCCATTATCGATCATCAGCCTGAACAACCAGGCGATGTGCCGATCACGCATGCCGACATAAGCAAGGCTCGGCGACTGCTGGGTTACAACCCGCAAACCAACATCGAGGCCGGCATCGCTAAATTGGTGGCGTGGTTCAAAGAAACAGCCGCGGGCCAAATAGCGATCTATTAGTGTGTTGGGAAACCTCTGTGTCCTCGGCGCCCTCTGCGGTTTCTTGATCAATGGCAGAAATCAACCGCAAGGACGCCGAGGACGCAGAGGAGCAAAACGATTGTGAGCGAACAACACTCTATGCTTGACTCGACCTCACCTTGCCGCCGATGAGTCACCGGGCTACTATCTTTTCGAATCTCAAATTGAAGCATGCGTCTCGCGTTCGCTGATGAAAGAATTCGGCCTTGAAACTCTGACGGAACTTGATAACCAACCCGCGACGCTCGCGCTTTCGGTCATCTTACCGGTCTACAACGAAGCTCCCAATCTCGAGCAGCTCAACTTGAAGCTTACCGATGCGCTTGAAAGATTAGCCCGCAGCTACGAAGTCATCTATATCGACGACGGCTCAAGCGACGAAAGCCTGGCGTTGCTGCGCGAGTTCGGCGCCCGCGACTCTCGGGTTCGAGTGATCTCTTTGCGCCGGAACTACGGACAAACCGCCGCGATGAGCGCGGGCATCGATCATGCTCGCGGGCAGATATTGATTCCCATGGACGCCGACCTTCAAAACGATCCGGCGGATATCGAGCGACTCCTGGAAAAACTGAACGAGGGCTACGACGTGGTGTCCGGCTGGCGCAAGGATCGCAAAGACACCTGGCTCACGAGGCAGCTTCCGTCGAAGGTTGCGAACGGGCTCATCTCAATGCTGAGCGGAGTGAAGCTGCACGACTACGGCTGCAGCCTGAAAGCTTATCGACGCGACGCGCTAACCGGCGTCAAGCTTTACGGCGAGATGCATCGCTTTATCCCGGTCTACGCCGCCCGCGCAGGCGGACGCGTCACTGAGATACCCATTACTCACCATCCGCGCGTCGCGGGTAAGTCGAAGTACGGGCTCTCGCGGACCATCAAAGTAATCTTCGATCTGATCACGATAGAGTTCCTGTCACGCTATCTCACCAAACCGCTTTATCTGTTCGGCAGCGCCGGGCTGGTTTGCCTGGTGATCTCATTTCTCGCGTTCATTCTGTCGCTTTACTATCGATTCGTCGAAGGCGTGCATCTCAATCGCATGCCGCTTGCTACGCTGTCGATGATCATGTTCGCGGTGGGCGTTCAGTTCATCTTCATGGGCTTGCTTGCAGAGATGGTTGTTCGAACCTATCACGAATCCCAGGACAAGCCGACGTATCTGATACGTGAACGAATCAACATCGACGGCGACCGGACGCAGGGTTTATGACAAGCCAGGGAGTGACGGAGTGACGGGGAGACGGGGAGACGGGGAGACGGGGCGAAAGTCTCCTGATCGCCCCGTCGCCCCATCTCCCTCTCCCCCCGTCTCCCCGTCCCCCCGTCTCCCCTTCTCCTGTTCTTTGATCTCCGACATTCCCGTAGCCAATCTCACCGAAGACGAGGCGGTCGTCGCGATCGATAAGATGATCTCCGAAGGTGGATCGCACTACGCGGCGGTGGTCAACGCCGCCAAGATCGTCGCCGCAACTCGAGACGACAGACTCAAACAAGTATTGCTCGAAGCTGATATGGTTACCGCCGACGGCATGTCTGTAGTCTGGGCCTCACGACTGTTAGGACAGCCGCTCAAGCAGCGCGTGACGGGCATTGATCTCTTCGAACGACTGATCGGGCACGCAGCCCGGCGCGGCTGGTCGGTCTATTTTCTGGGCGCGCGAGATGAGTCTGTGCGTGGAACCGTCGAGAGATTCAAGTCTGAACATCCGGCGCTGAAAGTCGCCGGATATCACAACGGTTTTTTCGCTGCTTCGGAGACAGTAGCGATCGCCGAGGCGATCTGGGAAAGCGCCGCTGATTTGTTGTTCGTAGCGATGGGCTCGCCCGCCCAGGAAAAATGGATTGCGTCGCAACTTGCACGCACCGGAGTTCGCTTCGCGCTCGGCGTAGGAGGAAGCTTCGATCACATAAGCGGGCTTGCGGTCCGCGCGCCGCAATGGATGCAACGCGCCGGGCTCGAGTGGCTTTATCGATTTGCGCATGAGCCTCTCCGGTTATGGAAGCGATACCTGATCGGCAACCTGGCGTTTGTATGGCTCATCGCAAAACAGCTTGCATCGCGTTCCCGCCTGCGATAAAACCTCCAAAAGAAGAAGTAGTGTTAGCGGCTTCCGAGGCCCGTTCGGCAGACAACAGCGTTTGGCAGACAACGTTTCATGCGAAGCAAACATAAGCTTGGGATTGTCTGCTGATCGTGGGGTCTGATCGTGGGTCTCCTGATCGTGGGGGGCTGCTGATCTGGGTCTGTAGAATGGAGGCCCAGGTCGCGACACAAAGAGCAAAGTATGGCTGGCGAATTTAGATATGACGTCTTCCTGAGCCACAACTCGCGTGACAAAGCGCGGGTGCGCAAGCTGGCCGAGCGCTTGCGGGACGCTGGCGTTCGCGTGTGGTTCGATGAGTGGATCATCGCGCCGGGCGACGACATCTACCTGGCCATCGAACGCGGGCTCGATGCGGCGCGTGTGCAAGTGCTGTGTCTGTCGCCGGAGGCCCTTGCGTCGGATTGGGTAACGCTCGAACGCAGCACGGTGCTCTTCCGCGACCCGACCAATGCCGGTCGCCGCTTCATCCCGCTGCTGCTGGCCGACTGCGAGCTGCCAGACACGCTGCGTCGCTACAAGTACGTGGACTTTCGGAAGGAGACTGAGGCAGCGTTCGACGAACTGCTGGCGGCTTGCCGGTCCGAGACGGAATCGGCGCCGCCCGCTCCGCAACCGAGGCCAAAGAAGAAACCGAAGAAGAAGCCCGAGCCGGTGAAGGTTCCAGAGCAGGCCGAGCCCCTGGCCGTGCTGGAACGCACGCTCAATGGGCACGGTGGCTGGGTCAGGAGCGTGGCGGTCAGCCCGGATGGGACATGGGCGGCGTCCGGCTCGGATGATAGAACCGTCAGGATTTGGGATCTAGTGACCGGTGAATGCCGTGCGACGCTGGAGGGACACACCAGCGGCGTGACAACCGTCGCAATCACGCCGGATGGTAAGCAGATTTTTTCGGGCTCAAGCGATGGGACAATTAGTCTTTGGTCGAAAGACACGTACAAGGAGATGAAAAAATGGAGGACGACTCAAGGTCAGGTTCAATCCTTCGGGGTTATCGTAACTGGTCAAGTCCTGGTGGCATCGGGCAAGGGAGCGGTCAATGAAGATCCAACTCTAGAGGTTTGGAACCTGATGGCAGGGCGGCCTGTTAAGTCTCTTCAAGGACATCACCGCCAAGTGTGGTCAGTTGCGGTATCACCAAGCAAATCGCTGGCTCTGTCAGGTTCTTTGGACAAATCGGTTAGACTCTGGAACCTCGAAACCGGCGAATGTCTAGCAAACCTGAAGGGCCATTCGAACGATGTGAACTCCGTTCAGATTACTCCGAATGGACGGCTTGGTGTTTCTTGTTCGGACGACAAGACTGTCAAGGTCTGGGATCTGGAAGGCGGGACCTGCGTTGGCACGCTAGAGGGTCATCAAAGCGCTGTGCATTCGATCGCAATCTCCCAGGACGGTGCCTTGATCGCCTCAACCGGATTCCTGGACAGTACGGTTCGGCTCTGGGATTGGGAATCGGGGGCGTGCCTGCAGGTCATCGACGAGAAGGAGAATGCGTCCACTGTATCCGCCGCCTTCAGTCCCGATGGTTCGCGGCTAGTGGTGGGCACCGCTAACTCGCAAATCTACGTCTACCGCCTCACAAGCGTCCGCGCCGCACTGCCAGTCGAGACGACCCGCCGCTACGTGAACGCCAAGGTCGTGTTGCTCGGCGAGGGGACGGTGGGCAAGACGTCGCTGGCGCATCGGTTGATCGAAGACCGTTACGTCATCAGCGACCGCACCCACGGCATGAATGTCTGGCCGTTGGCGTTGCCGCCGGCACGTAAACAAAAAGTGGATCAACAACTCACCGAGGCTCTCTCGCGCGGGGAAGGCGAGGGAGCAAAAACAGACGATCACGAGGCGCTGCTTTGGGACTTGGCGGGGCAGGAGGACTATCGGCTAATCCACCGGCTCTTTCTCGATGAGACCGCGTTGGCTCTGCTGCTGATCAATCCGCAGAAGGACGATCCGTTTGCAGAGGCTGGCGACTGGCTCAAGTCGCTCGATACCGCGGCTGGCAACCAGGAGTCGAAACGGAACGCGGCCAAGCTGCTGATTTTTTCCCAAATTGACGTCGGAGGGATGAAGTTAGGTAACGCAAAGATCGAACGATTCCGCGACGAGCAAGGCTTCTCGGGCTGGCTGGAGACGAGCGCAAAATCCGGCGTGAACTGCTCGGACCAGGAGAACGGCGGCCAGCCCTCTAAGCTCAAGCAACTCATCGCGGACAGCATCCCTTGGAACAAGCTGCCCTGGACCGCCACGCCGCGGATGTTGGCCGAACTAAAGAATGCCGTTATGAAGATGCGCGACTCGACGGACATACGACTGTTGCGTTTCTCTGAACTGGCACAGCGCCTTGAACAGGCGTTGCCGGACGAGCACTTCGGCGAGTCCGACGTGCGCACCGCGGTGACGCTTCTGGCCAATCACGGCTTGGCCCGGCCGCTGAAATTCGGCGACCTTGTTTTGCTACGGCCCGAATTGCTGAACGGCTACGCTGGCGCCATCATTCGCGCGGCTCGCGCTCATAAGGACGAAATCGGCTGCGTGCTGGAGGAGAACATCTACGGGAGCGATTTCGATTTCACCGGCGTCGACCGTCTGACACACCGTCCGGATGAAGAGCTGTTGCTGCGAGCCATGGTTCAGACTTTGCTGGATCATTCGCTCTGCATCGCCGAAGAGACACCGCAGGGACGGCACCTTGTGTTTCCCTCACAGTACCGCCGCGAGAAAGACATCCCGCATGAACCCGACGTCTTCGTCTCTTACACCTTCGACGGCGAGTGGCAGACGGTCTGGACGACACTAGTAGTTCGCCTGTGGTACAGCCAGGAGTTCGAGCACCGTGAGCTGTGGCGCAACGCCGCCGAGTTCGCCTCAAACAGAGGCCACACGCTGGGACTCAAGATCGACAACCGGCAGGGTGAAGGCCAAGCAACAATCAGCCTTTATTTTGATGTGAAGGTGCCGGACGAGCTTAAGGTGATCTTCATCGAGTACGTGCACCGGCACCTCGACCGCTATGCCTGCAACGTGATGCGGGATCGGCGCTATGTGTGTAATAAGTGCGGTCGCCCATTCAAAGATTTGGGATTGATTCGAGAATTGCTGGACGAAGGACAACCGACAGTGATCTGCCAGAAATGCCGGACCGAGGTTGAATTGATTGACTTCATAGAGCAACGGCTCAAGAGCGATCCCGTCGCGCGGAAGATCCTGGCAATGGAAGAGAGAGCTACGCGGCAACTCGACACTCAGGCGCTCGAGCAGATCCTCATCGGCCACGTGCAAGCAATCACCGGCGAGGCCAACCAGATCTTCCGCGAGCTGACCAAGTTCGACTACGGCATCGACGGCGAGGTCGAATTCAAAGACAACGACGGTAAGGCCAGCGGGAAGAAAATCTATGTGCAGCTCAAGAGCGGCAACTCCTACCTGCGTCGTCGCGAGCGCGATGGCAGCGAAGTCTTCGACGTGAAGGACGCGCGGCACCTCAATTATTGGGTCAGCCAGCCCGTAGATGTTTATCTCGTCATCCGACAGACGGACGAGCGGAGCGGTAGGGAGACAATCCGCTGGATGAACGTGACGCGCTACCTCAGGGACCGGAAGGATCAGAAGAGCCGTCAAATCATCTTTGACGGCGAAGCGTTGGACATACAGGCCGTGTGGAAAGCACGAGACAGCTTCTTTCCACCCGTTCGCGTTACCAAGCGGCCGCGTTCCAAGTAATGCCCGGCAGCGAGCGTTCAGAGTACCGACTTTAGTCGGGTAGTGGCTTACCCACTCATGAACTCTGATTTACGAATTCCGATTCTTGAACGATGTGAGGCACTGCCCGACTAAAGTCGGTACTCTGAACACTCGCTACGGACTTTAGTTCAGACATACAGCAGTGATATTCATTTGGCCGTCTTAAGATTTTCACGCAAGCGCCTCATCAAACTCTCATTGATGGTGTCCGCAATCGGGCTCCTCGCGTTAAACGGTATGGCGTGGATGCACGCCCGAGCCATGACTCATTTTGTAGATGCTGGCTATCGAACCGCTAAACCTGAGACCCTTTCATTTCCACAAAAAGTTTGGACGCTGGTGACCGGCGTGAACATTCCCAAGCCCAGGAATCTCTCCAGTCCAACTGATTACGGACTGCTCTACGAAATACATGTAATTCGAGAGTTGAATGATGTCTCGCTGGAAACCTGGTTTGTCCCGAATCCGCAGCAGCGCGCGCTGGTGATCATGTTTCACGGTTATGCCGCGTGCAAATCTGATCTGCTTGCCCCCGCCGCCCAATTTCACTCGATGGGCTGCGAGGTGCTCCTGGTTGATTTTCACGGGTCCGGTGGCTCCAATGGCAATGATACAGGCGTGGGATTCTCTGAAGGGAAGGATGTTGCTCAAGCAATAGACTACGCGAGGACTCAATGGCCCAATCGGCGAATAGTTCTATACGGAGTCTCGATGGGAAGCGCGGCAATCCTCCGCGCAATCGCCTTTGAAGGCGCGGCGCCAAACGCGGTCATAATTGAGAGTCCATTTGACAGCCTCATCAACACTGCTCGCAACAGATTCAAGCTAATGGGACTGCCGACGTTTCCCGCAGCCGAACTACTGGTATTCTGGGGCGGCGTTCAACAGGGCTTCAATGGCTTTAGGCACAATCCCGCTGAATACGCTCGATCAGTCAAGTGCCCTGTTCTGATGATGCACGGGCAGCGTGATTCGAGAGTGACGGTCGAGCAGGCCGGAAACATCTTTGATAATTTAGGCGGAGAGAAGAGGTTCAAACTTCTCGATGTTGGCCACGAGGTTATCGCGGTGGCCCAGCCGGAAGAGTGGCGCGAGCAGGTAGTAGAATTCATAGATGGATTGTAGTCCGCAGTAGATGACGGCTGGTCAGTCCTTCGCGTGCTTTGCGGTCCTTTGCGCTTTTGCGCTGCGTATTGAAGGAGTAAGACCCAATACTCAACGCAAAGGCGCAAAGGACCGCAAAGCACGCGGAGGTTATTCAGCAGCGCAGAATCCGAACACTACCTGTTGTCTCGTAACCGCCTTCAGACTAGAATCAGTCTTGTAAATTGTCACCCAGGACGCGAGCAAAGTACCGCGCGAGCACAAGACCAGATGAGAATCGAGGAGGTGTCCAATGTCCAGAGATCGCAAACCCCTGACCGACGTCAGCGCCAAGTCCAGCGGCGCTCACCCGATAAACAAATCCGCCGAACTGACCGCGCTTCTTGAAGCTCACAGCGGTGAGCGCCACGCGATCGTTATGCAGGACTATCCGGATCCCGACGCCATCTCCGGCGCGTGGGCTCACAAAGCCATCTCCGCTCGCTTCGGCATCGAATGCGATCTCATCTACGAAGGCCGAATCAGTCATCAGGAGAATCTCGCGCTCGTGCAGCTCACCGAAGTCGAGCTGGTCAGATACAGCGACGGTTACAATCTCGAACAATACCAGGGCACGGTATTCGTCGATAACCAGGGCACGACTGCGGCCCTCACGGATCGGTTCACCGCAGCCGGAGTGAAGCCGCTGGTCATCGTAGATCATCACGAAAAGCAGGACCGCATCGAAGCAGAGTTCACCGACATTCGAAAGATCGGCGCGACCGCAACGATCTACACCGAATACATTCGCGAAGGTCTCCTCGAGTTAAACAAGAGCGATCTCAGTCACGTGAGGCTCGCTACCGCGCTGATGCACGGCATACGAAGTGAAACCTCCGCGCTGATTCGCGCTCGCGAAGAGGAATTGGAAGCCGCGAGTTTCCTGAGCCGGTTTGCCGACTCTTCACTGCTTGAAGACATTCTTTCGGCTAAGCGCTCGAAACAGGTGATGGACGTGATTCGATTGGGACTCGAGAACCGAGAGATACGCGAGAGCCATTCGATATCAGGCGTCGGGTTTCTGAGAAGCGAAGACCGCGACTCGATCCCTCAAGCCGCCGACTTTCTGCTCACCGAAGAGAACGTGCACACCGCTATCGTCTACGGCATCATTCTCAAGGGCGATCGCGAGATGGTAGTCGGGTCGATGCGAACCAGCAAAGTAACATTGAATCCAGACGAGTTTCTCAAGGAAGCCCTGGGCACCACCGAGATGGGACGCTACTACGGCGGCGGCCGTCGAGGAGCGGGCGGCTTCGAAATACCAATTGGATTTCTTGCGGGCATAAAAGACGACGAACTGGTCCGCATGAAGTGGCGGCTGTACGACGAACTGATAAAGAAGAAGCTGCTCGAGAAAATCGGCGTCCCGCCCCCCACAATCAGAAGCGACACGCCGCGCAGCGAAACCGGGGCATTGCCGACCGGCGGGCTCCGCTCAGAGGAAGCCTAGCGGATGGACCCAGGCAACCACCCCGATCACTACGTCTTCCATGCAGATCTGATCATTGGCGTCTGATCACTGTCTGATGTAGCGACGCTGCTGGCGGTTGCGGTGACGTTGGACGAGATATCCCGTCCCTGCGCCCGCTCCCGCTCCAATGACTGCGCCCTTCTTTCCGCCAATCAGGCCTCCGCCTACCGCGCCGACGACTCCACCGACGATGGCGCCCTTTGTTTTGCTGTGGTGATGCCAGTAGGGTCTGCGGTGTGCCATGCCGTCCACCGCGGCAGTCAAGATAACAAAAACGAGCACCAGAAACATCGCGACTATGTTCTTCTTTCTGACATTTTGTATCATTAGCATCCTCATCCTTCCTGGTTGAGATTTAATTGAGACTAACTTAAGACGCCTCTCTTCAAGGTGACTGCACGAATCGTTCCACAAGCGTCATGCCCGGAAAGCACCTCGGCGTCCTCCGCGCCCTCGGCGGTTGATCTTCAACTCTGATCAAGAAAACCGCGGAGGACGCCGAGGAAGACGTTGCGGTGAGTGAGCAACACACTATGACCCGTTGCAAACGCGACTTGGCGTCTGTAGCATAAAGCCTCCAGGATCTTTTGGAGCGGCAATGTCGCGAATCATCGATCGACGTCAGTTCATCAAAGAACTCAGTTTGAGCGCAGTGGCGCTGGGGCTCGCGCCCCGCATCACCAGGGCTTCGCGCCGGGGTAGCATCAAGCTCGCGGGCCAGCCGCAAAACGTGGTTGTGCTCGGCGGCGGACTCGCCGGACTAGCCGCCGGCTTCGAGTTGAAGAAGGCGGGACACAGCGTCACCATCCTCGAAGCTCGGAAGTTCCCGGGCGGGCGCGTCCAGACTATTCGAGACTTCGACTCGGGCCAATACGCAGAAGCGGGCGCGATCAGCTTCCCTCCGTCGCACGAATTCACTTTCGGTTACGCAAGCGATTTTGGGTTGCCGCTACGAGCTGCCTTCAGGGCAGGCGTCGACTCGATGGCTAACATTCGCAGAAATCAATTTCGCATAAGCTCGACAGGTCCAACTGAGGTTCCATTCCATCTCACTGCTGCCGAGCGAGAAAAGGGGGTTTTCGGTATTATCCCGCTTTATCTCGGAAGCTATATGAATGAAGTCGGCAATCCGCGGAAGCCGAACTGGCCACCGGGTAATCTCAGCGCGATCGACGCCGTCTCGCTCGAGCACCTGCTGTCGGACCTCGGCGCCTCCGATGGAGCGATCGACATAATCGCTGCCTCGCAACTTGGCATTCTTGGGTTCGGTCTAGATTCGTTCTCGGCGATGGACGGCGTAGTCACAGAGGCCATCGCCTCTGACACGGTCTTCTACGAGATAATTGACGGTAATGACCAGTTAGCTTCGGTGCTCAAAAAGAAAGTAAAGAAGCAATTCAGGAAGGCATCCGTAGTCACGCGCATCGAGCAGCACGAAACAGGGGTGACCGTCACTTACACAAACTCGGATGGCATTCAAACGATTGATGCCGATCGCGTCATCTGCGCGATTCCGTTCCCGGTGTTGAAGGACATCGATGTGTTCCCCGCGTTCCCGGCCGACAAGCAAGTCGCAATCAACGAGCTGAAGCTGACGCCGGTCACCCGCACCTATTTGCAATTTCGCAGTCGCGTGTGGGAGCAATCCGGTTTGAGCGGGTACGGTCTTAGCGATCTGCCGATTCAGAACACTTACTCTCCGACGCTGACTCAAGACGGGAAACCGGGGATACTGGCCTCCTACACAGGAGGGCAGCGAGCGCTTGATCTGGGCGCGATGAGCGAAAGCGATCGTCAGAGCTTTGTGCTTCGACAGATGGGCAATTTGTTTAGCGGGCTTGACGCTCAATACACCGGCGGAACAAGCCAGATCTGGCATCTGGACCCTTGGGCTCGCGGGGCATTCACCTACTTTGAGCCGGGTCAGATGGCAACGCTCCTTCCAATAGCTCAACGTCCCGAGGGCCGAATTCACTTCGCGGGCGAACACACGTCAGCCTGGCACGGTTGGATGAACGGCGCGCTCGAGTCAGGCAATCGAGCGGCTGAAGAAGTGAATGCGGCGGGAAGCGCTGCTGAGTCAGCTGTGCGCGTAGCGGGTTAGTCAAAGGGGCCTTCTCGCTCAACTCCTTGCGCTAGGCGCACGATTTCCAGTTGCCACGTGTTAGGATCGAGTTGCTTAGACTACTGCGGAGCACTGTATGAAACTTATTACAGATGAAGAAATAACGGCTGAGAAGAAGGAACGTTCAAGTTACGCGACAAAGACAGCACTCGGCGAAAAACTGGTTGCTATTAGGGAAAGAATAGTTGCTAGCGGCGCTCATTTGCTGACTTGGGAAGAAATCGAAAAAGAAGTCGCTGCTCGCCGAGGAGGCCGCGAGAACAACCGGCTATGATACGCACTTATGTTGACACGGGTGTTTTGATAGCAGCGGCTCGTGGCGATGCTGCGGTAGCTTTCAAGGCGTTGGATATTCTTGATGATCCGAATCGTGAGTTCGCGTCGAGTATGTTTGTGAAGCTGGAAGTAATTCCCAAAGCTGTTTACAACAAGAATGAAGCAGAAGGCGAGTTCTACGAAGCCTTCTTCAGTCGCGTGATCAGCTGGGCTGATTCCTTCGATGCTGTTGTGCACGGGGCCTTCAAAGAAGCCTGTGATTCAGGTCTCGCCGCCATAGATGCACTTCATGTGGTAAGCGCCGTGCACGCAGATGCGGAAGAGTTGGTGACAACGGAAAGGCTCGATAAACCTATTCACCGAACTCGCTTGATCAGGGTCGTTTCTATAGCTCCGGTCTAATCGGGGAACAACTAGCTGCCAACTCCACGCATCGCGATAGGATGGATTAGACGGCAAAGAAGGCCATAACGCAGAAGCCAGTTACGCAGCTTAGATCACTTGCGGTCCCTCCCTGCCAAACGGAGATTAACAATTCGGAAGTGAAGCGCGGCCTGTGCCTTTAGGTAGCTGAGGCTATTTGCATCCAGCGGCTCATCGCAACGCCGACACGCGGCATTAGGTTTAGTTAAGCGAAGCCAAGTGTAAAGCGCTTCTTGATCGCAAGAGCTGCACAGAACCGGGGCTTTTCGCTTTTTCGAGAGCGCCAGAATTTCAGCGACAACGGCATCGTTATCGGTTAGCGCCATAGCCCAGATTGTACGACAGATAATGTGACCAGAAGAGGCAAACAGCGAACGCCCCACGTCGACTCCCAAAATAGGACATGCCTACTGATTCAAGCAGCGCTCGCCGCAAACCACCGGTGCGCTCGAAGTTCCGTTAGGATTCGTAATCACAATCGCTCCCGGCAAGTTGTCACAGAATCTTCCCTTTGCCACGATCTGCGTGAAAGACCCGTCAGTCGCATCGGCGCCTTTGAACTTCAACCTCTTCGGGGTCACGCCTCCAACGGTCAGCGTCGCGCCGTCCCTGATACCCTTGCCAAACACCGATAGAACAAAGGCGCCGGTATCGATTCGTTCCACGCGACAGCCGCTCAACACCAGGGATGAAGGTGCGGTCGAACCTTCTCCGGAACCGCCGGAACCTATTGCCGCTTTGCACTTCAAGACTACGGGCACACCTTGCTCATTGCCTAAGGGACAGCCCGAGGGCGAGCTCGCCGGCAACGCAGTCAGATTGCGACTCGTCCCGCTTGGCCCATTCGCATAAATCAGGAAAGTCCTTCCAGCGTTGGTCCCTCCCAGTTGAAAGAACGCGTCAACCAGGTTGTTGCTCAGAATCGCGATCGGATTCGCTTGAACGATGTGGTTTGGGTTTGCGGCGTCGACTGCAAATACTGAAGTGACGTTGGGCTTTCCGCCGGCGAGAAGAAAACACGAGCCCGGTATCAATACGTTTTGCCCAAGCGCGCAATCAACTTCAAGCGGTGTAGCTGAGATCACCACCGGGGCTCTGATCCCGAGATTGATCGAACATGTAATCGTCTGAGTGAACTCTCCGAAAGCGTTGTCATCGCCGGCGCCCACCGTCCTGCTTAACTTGATAGTCGTTACTCCTCCGCAACAAGCCAGCGGAAACGCCGTTCCGGGTGATGCCGCGAGCGCAGGAATCGTAGCCTGGAAAAACAGTCCATTGATCAGTGTAATGTTCTTCAACGGGATCGAGAGATCCGATACGCCGTCGCCGTTCGAGTCGCAGCTAAGAATGACCGACGTCGGAAGGAAGCCACACCCGATGAAATCCAAAGTGACATCGCAGAGCGCATTGATGATGCCGACTGTAGATTGATCCGGCACACCGGGTTGATTCGGCGCGACTGCGACGGGTCCCGCCGGGAAGACTTGCGGGCATCCGCTTTGCGAATTCGCAACAGGGTTTGTTCCCGTCCTCGCGCTTACACGCGCACAGGCTTCTATAGGCGACAGGATCGCCGATGTGATTATGGTCGAGAGAGCCAGTGAAATGATCATCGCCGACACTGATGTTGTCTTTTTCATGTTTCGGTCACCTTAGTGTTTCGATCACGTTTCAACCCGGTACCGGCGTATTATAGCCCAACGCGAGAACCACGTCAGATCAATCGTTGCGTTTTGCGTAGTAGGCGCCAGCGTGTTGTTAGTCACAGAAGTCCTCCGCGTCCTCGGCGGTTATCTTAATCAGTGCCTGGAATCAACCGCAGAGCAAGCCGGGGACGCGGAGCAGGACGATTCGTGGGCGAGCAAACACTATCAACTCACTACAGTTTCGGGCGTGCTTGTTGGCTCATTCGACCGTGTGCTATAAGCTCTGATTAGCAAAAACCCAATGTGAAACGGATGTAACAGCACTCCCTCAACCCCCAACTTAGCTCCCCGGATTTTCATGCTACGCCTCGGAATATTCAAAGCAATCACAAAGCCGGTCGCCGGTGTTCTGGCGTTCTTCAGCGGCGCTGGTGCGGCGGCCTGGACGTTCCCTTCGGTGCTCGTCTCCGCAATGTTGATCGCGTGGGCCGCCGAAGCCGCGCAGTTTCTCATCTCGCAGGGCCTGGCGCTCGCGATGTTGGCCTGGCTTCAAACGCTTCCGGAATTCGCCGTCGAGGCCGTCATTGCCTGGCAGGCCGGACAAACCGCCGCCGACCCCACGATAGCGCCGGCTCTGAAGGCACACGCGACCGCGCTGATGTCCGCGAACCTGACCGGCAGCCTGCGGCTCCTTGTCGGACTCGGCTGGCCTATGATTTATGTCACCGCAGCGATGTTTCATCGCAACCGGACCAAACAGCGGTTGAAAGAAATAACGCTCGAAAACGAGCATTCGGTTGAAATAATCTTCCTGCTTGTCGCTATTGCTTACTTCTTCATCATCTGGCTCAAGGGAACGCTGAGCTGGGTCGACACGATTCTGTTGTCGGTAATCTATTTCGTCTATCTATACTTCCTAAAGAAAATCCCGCCGCAGGACGAAGAGAAGATCGAAGATATGGACCGCATCCCGCGAATGATCCTGCGCCAACCGCGTCGCGTGCGAAATGCAATTATCACCAGTCTCTTTGTTGGCGGCGGGCTGATCTTGTACGTCGCGGCTGAGCCATTCCTGGAAAGCCTTAAGGCGCTGGCAGTGGGGCTCGGGATTTCAACATTCGTCTTCGTGCAATGGGTGGCTCCCTTTCTATCGGAGTTCCCGGAAAAGGTTTCAGCCTTCAACTGGGCGCGGCGCGTCAGCAGCGCGCCAATGGCGTTGATGAACATGGTCAGCTCAAATATCAATCAGTGGACCATGCTTGCGGCGATGCTCCCGATAACGTATGCGCTCGCGCTCGGGCACGCGGCTACGATTGATTTCGATCCGCATCAGGAACTGGAAATACTCATGACGATCGGGCAGTCGCTGCTAGGCGCGCTGCTGCTGGCCAACATGAGATTTCACTGGTGGGAGGCGGCGTTGCTGTTCACGCTTTGGGCTGTTCAATTCGTGCTGTCCGGTTTCGAGAAGCCTATCGATCCGGGTATGGCTTACAACAGTTTTGCGGCGCACGTCGCAGGTTGGATTTCAGTCGGTGTCGAGCAGGTCGAGGCGTTCGCGCATTACGGAAAAGAATTGATAACCGCGCTGTATTTCATTTGGGCCGGAGCCAGGATCGGACTCGCAATCAAACGTCGCACTATGTTCGAAGCCTTCGTTGTTTTTCCTAAACTCATGCGGGAGCATTGGTAGAAGGCAGAAGGCAGAAGGCAGAAGGCAGAAGGCAGAAGGCAGCTTGAGGTTAGCAGTCATGAGTGTCAAGACCATTCTCGTTCCTACGGATTTCAGTGAGCATGCGCAGCGTGCTTTTGACGCAGCCTGCGACCTTGCCGAGCAACTCGGGGCGAAGGTTTACCTGCTCCACGTTCAAAGCGCCAGCGCTTTGAGGGTCGCGGTTCAGGAAGGATTGCTGGGCGATGCATCAACGGACGAAGAGCTTGAAACCGCAGTAGCACAGTTGATCGAGCAGCGCTTTTCTCAGGTGCTCTCCGCGGCCGGGCATTCACCAATTTCGATCGAGCGAATCTGGCGGCGAGGTGAGCCGTGCGCGACGATTACAGCCTACGCGAATGACATCGGTGCAGATCTTGTAGTGGTCGGGAGACGTGGCGCGGGCTTGCTTGAAGACGTAAGAGCTGCGGTTCTGGGATCGGTTGCCGAAAGCCTGATCCGAAAATCTCCCTGCCCGGTGTTGATCGTCCGGCGCGAGCACAAGATAGAGGTTCGACGATAGAGGATTGAGATTAGAAGTTAGAATGGAGGCAAGATGAGCGATAAACATCATGACGTCGCATTGATTTTGAAGCTGTATGAACTTCGCCGCGAAGAGGGGCTTCGGCGCGCGCGCAAATGGTACTTCACCGATTTCAATCCGCAGAGCGCGGGGGACGTCGTAAAAGTATTCGGCAGCGGACACGATGCAAGCGCCCACTACCGGATGATTACCTCGTTCTGGGACATGGCGTCGTCTCTTGTGAACAACGGCGGGATAGACAAGAAAATGTTTATGGACGCTAACGGCGAACACATCGCCGTGTTCTGCAAACTCGAGCCGTTTATCGACGAGGTTCGAGAGCTTGTCGGAATGCCGGATTACCTGCGACAGCTGCAGACGCTGGTGATGAAAACTCCAAACGTTAACGAGCGACTCGATCGCTTGCGCGGCGTGTTCCAGCGTTGGTGGAAGATTGCGCAGGAGTCGCCCGCGAGCTGAACTCACCGCCGACTCACCGTCCACCAGAAAAAGAATCACCGTGAAGGTTAGCCCGCGAAGCGAGCGTACTCGAGTTTGGACATTCTCGCGGCCAAATCCAACAACGCAACAGAGGGTAACCGCGTAGCGGTGTCCTCTCGATAGTCTACGGATTGGCGGCGCCCCCTTGGCCGCGTAGTGGTTACCTGTCGACCTAATGAATGGATTTGGAGACACAGGTAGCCGCTACGCGGCCCGTTGTATCCGGACCATTGCAAACTACCGAGAGGTCACCGCTGCGCGCCGCAAGCCCGCGAACCGCCCGGCGGATATTAGTTTCCCGAGTGTTTGACGTCCGTCGCCCTCTTCGAGGGCTTGCGATGTTCGTCTGCACATCCCGGATTTCGCTTCATCCGGGGCTAAACGCCGTCTTCTTCTGCGCCGGCATCCTCCCAACCCATTTTTCGTTCGGCTTCCCTATCGGATCTACCACATTCTGCGTTACCAACACGACTAGTACCTCACTACAATCTTCCTGAACCTTGTGTCATGCAGATCCAAAGGCACGGGCATTGCAGAAACTCAGTCCGGTGACTGATCAGCGGACGGGTGATTGAGTATCGCAGTGATGTGCCGTAGCGGCCGCCGCGCCCGTGAATGAAAACGACAGGGACTGTCTGCTACACGTACACTCGCGCGCGGCGGACGCGGAAGGAGAACATGATGAAAGAACGCAAACTCAAACTGTCGGATGTAGCATTAATAGCAACCACACGCGGAATGCTGGGGGCCGGGATCGGGCTGTTGTTATCCGGAAAGCTCAACAAGGATCAGCGGAGAGCGGCGGGATGGGCGCTCGTTGCTGTCGGAGCCGTAACGACTATTCCTATATTGATGAACCTGCTTGACCGTGTCGATGACTCGAGAAAACTGCGAGCCGCATAGGGCAGGTGTGCCCGGAAAGACGGCCACAGTGATTGACATGTGATTGACATATGAAATCGTTATTACAGACTCTCGATGCGTCCTCGAGCGAGTCCGCCGCGCGTGCCAAAGCGAGAACCGGCAGACCCGGCGGACTACCTCTGAATCTGCTCGAATGGTTTGGCGGAATCGGCGAGTTCTGCGTAAGGCTCCTGAAGGCTGCCCTGAGACCTCCATACGAATTCAAAGAACTGCTCCGCCAGATGGATGAGGTGGGGGCGAAATCGCTGCCGCTGGTCGCGCTTGCGGGCGCGGCGATCGGCGTAGTGTCGTCCCTACACTTGCGCGACAGCATGGCCCAGTTCGGCGCCAAGTCGATGTTGCCCGAGTTTATCATCCTCTCTCTCTTTAAGGAGAGCGGTCCAATCATCACCGCGCTCGTGGTGAGCGGCCGCGTCGGCGCGGGTATCGGCGCTGAATTGGGATCGATGAAGGTCACCGAACAGATCGACGCGATCGAAGCATCCGCGGTGAATCCCTATAACTTCCTGGTTGTCACGCGCGTGCTCGCATGTGCATTGATGCTTCCGCTTCTTACCATCGTCGCCGATATGTGCGGGATCATCACCGGGTGGATTGCGAATGCGCTGACCGAGCCGATGAGTCTGAACCTGTTCCTGAATCTGGGGCTGAAAGAGGCTGGCTTTTCGGATCTGCTGCCTTCGACCCTCAAAACCGTCGTCTTCGGTTTCATCATCGGAGTGATCGGGTGTTTTCAAGGTATGCGCGCGAAGGGCGGAACCGCGGGCGTCGGGCGCGCTTCGACGAGCGCGGTGGTGCTCGCTTCGCTGTTTGTAATTCTGGCCGACGTAGTGCTTGTGCGATTGATTATTACGTTTTTCCCGCAATGATTATGGAAAAGAACGACAACAATCCGGCGGTCCGAATACGCGCGCTGAGCAAATCGTTCGGCGATCAGAAAGTGCTTAGCGGCGTCAATCTGTCGGTAGCATGCGGAGAAACAATGACCGTGCTCGGCCGAAGCGGCACCGGTAAGAGCGTGATGCTGAAACTGCTGATCGGTCTCGAAAAACCGGACCGGGGCAAGATCGAAATTAACGGTGAGGAGATAACGCAACTATCCTTTGATGATTTGAATCGCGTGCGAAAGACGATCGGCTTTCTCTTCCAGGGAGCCGCGCTTTACGACGCTTTAAGCGTCGAGGAAAACGTAGCCTTCCCGCTGCGACGTCATTCGAAGATGACCGGCGATGAGCGGCGTGATCGCGTTCACGATTTGCTTGCGCGCGTCGGCGTGGAAGACGCCGCCTCAAAGATGCCATCCGATATTTCAGGCGGGATGAAGAAACGCGTCGGACTCGCTCGAGCTCTTGCACTGGATCCGGAAATAATGTTGCTCGATGAGCCCACAGCCGGGCTCGATCCGATAACCGCCGGCGAAATCAATGAGCTGATCCGCGGCTTACAGAAGGAACGGAACACCTCTTCGATAGTCGTCACACACGACATGCGCAGCGTGCGAACGGTGGCCGACCGAATAGTCTTACTCAACGAAGGAAGCATCCTGGTGGAAGGAACGCTCGACGAGTTAAGCGAGAACCACGATCCATTTGTCGCGAAATTCATACAGGAGTGTGGGAGGTGAACGATGACTAGCACAGCACGTCTGGGGGCATTCATTCTCGTCGCGCTGCTCGCGTTCGGAGCATTCGTCTTTTTGCTCGGCAACAAGCAGTTTCTCTTCAGCCGCACATATCACGTCAGCGCTCCGTTCGATAATGTTGCCGGACTCGACGAAGGCGCGCCTGTGCGCGCGGGCGGCGTGCGAATAGGAACGGTCAAGAGCATTCAATTGCCGCACCAGCCCCAGGACAAGATAACGGTCGAGTTGGAATTGGCGAGCGACACGCAAAACGTGATCAAGAAGGACTCGATCGCGACGATTGAAACCGAAGGGCTCCTGGGCAACAAGTACATCTCAGTCTCGTTTGGCACCGCGGACGCCGAGCAAGTGCGCAACGGAGACACGATAGACAGCCGGCCGGCGGTCGACTACGGCGATGTCGCCAAGAAAGCCAGCGACATGCTCGACTCGGCAAGAGAGGCGGTTGATTCGTCAAAGGTCGCGATCGGAAACATCAACGAGGCGACCGATGATATGAAATCAATCACCGGCAAGATGAACAGCGGTCAGGGAACGATGGGAGCGCTGCTGAATGATCGATCTCTCTACAGCGGCCTGAATGCCACCGTAGCCCAGGCTCAGGCCGGCGCTACTTCATTCCAGGAAAACATGGAAGCGTTGAAGCACAACTTTTTCTTGAGAGGGTTTTTCAAGAAGCGAGGCTACTTCGATTCGTCGGAGTTGAATGCACACGCGATCGCGAAATTGCCGGCGCGCGCGCCTATGAAGAAATTCACCTTCGACGGCAATCAACTTTTCGACAAGCCCGACCAGGCTAAGCTTGGAAAGGAAAAGTCGTTGAATCAAATCGGCGCTTTTCTGGAAAGCAATCCGTTCAGCCTTGCGGTCATCGAAGCCAGCACTGGCGCGCAGGGCAAGAAGGAAGATAATCTGAAGCTCTCACAGGCGAGAGCGATGATCGTGCGGCAATATCTGGCTCAGAAATTCAAAGTGGACGATGCTCGACTCAAAACGAGGGGCATCGGTGAGAGCCAACAAGCGGCCGGCAACGCTGGGACGGTAACCATTGTTGTTTATCCTCTTACCCAGGAGGCAGCCCGTGAAGGTAACCGCGAGCGCCTTGCCGTAGTAAAGAACAAATAGCGACGGAGGAATCGAATGTTCAAACGACTCTCAACTAATCTCTCTGCAGGCTCTCTCTTTGCGTGCGCGTTGATGGCTGTCTTGGCGCTGTCATGCTCGAGCGGTGGAATCAACGGCAAATGGATTGCCGATCTGCCGGGAAGAGACGGCCAAACACGCCAGCAAACCTTCAACTTGAAGGCCGAAGGAAACAAGCTCACCGGCACGATATCAGGAAGACAAGGCGACACGCCGATCTCGGACGGCGAGATCAATGGCGACGACATCTCGTTCAGTGTGACTCAGAACTTCAGAGGCAATGAAGTGAAGGTTCTCTACAAAGGTAAACTGGCGGGGAAAGAGATTAAGTTCACAAGAACCAGAGAAGGCGGCAACCGCGACGGTGGAAACACCGAGGGCGGAGAGAATCAGCCTCCGCAAGGTCCGATGGAGTTCACTGCGAAAAAGGCTTAGCACCTCGTAGATTAATCTTGCCGTTTCGAAAAGCGACGCGGGTTTCTGCGTGCCGAAATCTTTTTCGATACGATCTTTCTCGGAAGTAGCGCATCAAAAGCTAAGGTTCCTTGACGCCGATCCGGTCGCGGAGTATTTTCGCTGTACTTCCATCGAACGTGCGTCCTGGGTAAATGGGAGTAGTGGTAATGAGTATGATCGGCTGGGGCATACTTGCCCTTGACGAGCGTGTTCCTGCTTCAAACGTGCGTTAGAGACGACAACCACCTATTGAACAGACCGTATTGAGTCACACCGGAGGGATAATGCCTCGCGAAAAGGTTGATGAGGAACGATGCCCAAAATGTAGCAACCCTTTGCTGTTGCTTAAGATCTCAGAAGCAGCAAATCTTGTAGCTGTTAGTGAAAAAACAATCTACGGTTACATTGAAGAAGGAAGCGTATATGCCGTCAAAGTTGCGGGCAAACGTTTTCGCATATGCAAGGGATGCCTGATAAGACCTTACACTGGCGAATAAGGAAATCCCTTAACTCCAGACAAAGATTCTGAGAACTTTACCTTTTAGATTGACATGGGCTAGTCACTAGGCATATTTTGGGCTTGTCTGTCGCTTGTGATATTCGTTGCACATCAACTGCATAGCTTCGTTGTCCCATTGTCGGGAGGTTCTATGAAAAACCTTTTGCTTTGTTTCTCCGTCATAATGCTGTTGCTGTTTCAAACTATAGTTTTCTCATACACCGATCTTGACTTGAAAGCAGATGCTAAGCTGAACAGGCAATTGAGCGAGCAAAGTGCCAAAGAAGACCCGATGAAGCTCAAAGCTGCAATGAAGCGAGATTTTGAGCCGGCACGTCGGGCGCTACTCAGCCGAGGAGTCCCTTTCGACCCGGATTTGCTCTTAGAACCTAATTGGCAATCTGCATTGGCACCTGTTTTTGCACAGATGCCTGAAATGCAGACAAGTCGTTATAGAAGTGAACCACTGGGAGGTGTCGAGCTGGCTGATTCGCTCTACTTGCCCGAAAGAGTAAACGTACTATCTGACACGGTGATCATAGCCAAACATCTGGTTTTTGAGGGGAATAATGTTCTCATCAAAGGAAACCATAACATCTCAATCTTTCCTGTTGAGAGCGTCAGTATTATGGGCACTACTTTGCCAAGGCGTCCCCACAAGACAACCGGGATACAGGGTTTGAGAATACAGGTAGAACTTCCCGAAGTAAGACCTAATGTTGAGGGAGGGCATATCACTATAGACACCAGTGGAAGAGGCCGTAAGGAATGGCTGGAGAGTATTGGCGGTGAAAGCAGGCTCAATGAGTTAATGAAAGGCTTCCATAATCCTGACCAAAACATCCGCGACGCGACAAAGCGAGAACTTGAAATGCTTCGCCGTGGACTCGACCCCAAGAGGGATAAAGTAACTCTACAGGATGTAATCAATCACAATGTTGAGCAGGGAGCCATGGGAAATGTGGGGGACAATGGAGCAATACCAGATAATCCCAATCCCCCGGTTCAGCCTCAAGCGTTAGGGGGTACATGCGGCGGTAACATCAATGGATTAACCGGGAGTAAAGGTGCTGATGGCGGTGATGCGGGAGATGCCGGAACAGGGTACCGAGGAGCGGATGGCGGCGACGCAACAGGAGGGTCGTACTTGATCCCTGACGGCAACTCGATGCAGTGGAAGTTCCTGGCCCATGGCGGACAAGGAGGACAAGGGGGGCCGGGTGGATACGCCTACGACGGCAAGAAAGGTGGAACCGGCGGCCAGGGTGGCCCTGGCGCAAGCTGCACTTGCGCACAAGGTGGCGCAGGTAATGGCGGAAAGGGCGGAACAGCTGGAAACGGGGGAAGAGGAGGACGAGGTGGGGATGGAGGACCCGGGGGTGATGGCGGAACCGGTGGCTCTTTTGATGTCAGTATCCCATGCCCCAGTAATTGGACTGGAAGCATCGAGTATGATATTGCAAAAGGTGGAAAAGGCCCGGGTGGGCGATATACCTCCGCTGGAAACTCCGGACAAGCCGGCGATCCAGGGGCAGGCGGGCCCCCGGGCTCAAACTTCTACTGCAGTGGCGCGGGCGGGCAATCGCTTGGCTCCGGTGATGCAGGTACTGGCGGTTTACCTAATTATCCCGGTGATGAGGGCGCAAAGGGCGCCAGCGCAGGTGCTGCTGGGTCTTACAATCAGACTTATCGCTCATGTGGTGGCGGCCCGTACGCGACTTGCGAGCCGTGCTTCTCTGATCTTGATTGCAGTCAGTGCGATGCTTATGCTTCCTGTGACACCGATCATGGTTCTTGCTATAACTACAGTCCGATTTTGATCGACATCAACGGTGATGGCTTCGCGATGACCGATGCGGCAAGCGGCGTTGCGTTCGATATGGAGGGAGACGGGCTAAAGAGCACCTCTCCTGGACTGCCGCCGGATCAGATGACGCCTGGCTCGCCCTCGATCGAAATGGAAACGGCGTAATCGACAGCGGGACAGAACTATTCGGCAATTATACGATGCAGCCTCCGACCCCAAAGCCGAACGGCTTTCTCGCTCTTGCTGAGTACGACAGGCCAGGCAACGGTGGTAATGGCGATGGTGTAATCGATCATTCAGATTCCGTCTTCTCCTCGCTTCGACTGTGGCAGGACCAGAATCACGATGGCATTTCCCAGCCAGGCGAATTGCACCCTCTGCAGCAGCTCGGTGTGTACGCGATCAGTCTTGATTATCGAGAGTCTCGCCGTGTTGATCAGTACGGAAATCGCTTCCGCTACCGTGCGAAGGTGTTCGACCTTCACGGCGCGCACATAGGTCAGTGGGCGTGGGATGTATCCCTGGCTGCTCGACGATAAGCAATTACGGATTCGACAATCGACCACCCGTGCGCGAGTCCTTGTTCGAGGCGGCAGCCACAACCAGCAACCTGGCCTTCCGCCGAACCCTGACCTTATTCATATCTCAGCGCGACCATCGGGTCGACTTTAGTCGCGCGGCGAGCCGGCACGAAACAGGCTACCAGAGCCACTCCTGTCAACAACAGAGAGATCTCGATAAATATTCCGGGATCCGTCGCGCTCACACTGAACAGCAAGGTCTGCATAAAGCGAGTCAGTCCGGCTGCTGCCACCAATCCAATTCCAACGCCACTAAACGTGAGCAGCATCCCGCGAGCCACGACCAGTTTGAGAATGTCCGTGCTTCCAGCGCCTAACGCCACGCGAATCCCAATCTCGTGTGTTCGTTGCGTTACGGCGAACGAGATCACGCCGTAGATGCCGATCGCGGCGAGAGCGAGCGCAACCGCCGCGAAGATCATCAGCAACAACATCGAGAATCGCCGCAGCGAGATCGAATCCGACATAAGGCTTTCCATCGTCGCGATGTTGAATACCGCCTGGTCCGGATCCATTCCGCGAATCTCGTCGCGAATCGCCGCGATTGCTCCCGCCGGCTCCGCCGTGGTTCGAACCACCAGGGACATCGAGGATGTTGGATTTTGCGCCTGCGGAAGATACATTTGCATCGGAGGCTTTCGGTCAAGCGCATACTGGTTTACATCGCCTACGACGCCCACGATCGTGCGCCACGGCTGCGGGTTCTTGTCCGAGCCGGGAAACTTGATACGCTTACCCAGTGGATCTTCGCCCGCCCAAAGCTGCTGGGCCATCGTTTGATTTATGAGCGCTACATTCGGCGTGGTATCAGTATCCTGTTCGGCTAACTCACGACCCTTGATCAAGGGAATCCCCATCGCGCGCACGTATCCCGGACTCGATATGTAAAGGTCGACGCTTATCTCTTCACCGCGGGGTTTTGGATGATCTTCCACCGCAAGACCTCTGCCATCGAAGTTGCCGCTGAACGGCAACACGCTCGTCACCTCAGCGCTCTCGACTCCAGTTAATGCCCCGACTCGATCGAGCATCCTTGTGAAGAAAGCGCTGCGCTCCGGTCCCTTCGGATACTTCGCGCCAGGGAGCGCGACGTTCATCGTCAACATTTTCGCGGGATTGAATCCGGGACTGACGTCACGCAATCGCATCACGCTCTTGATCATTAAACCCGCGCAAACAAGCAATACCAAAGCTAGCGCGACTTCAGAAACAACGAGGCCGCTCCGAAGCGGATTGCGCCCGGCGCTCGACCCCCGGCTCCCTTCCTTGAGCGACTCGTTCAGATCGACGCTCGACAAGTGCAATGCAGGAGCGAGCCCGAAGACGATGCCGGTCACAATCGATATCAGAATCGTAAAAGCCAATACGCGCACGTCGATTGTGATCCCTTTGAGCAGCGGCGTGACGCTCGAACCGATGGACTCGATCAGGCTCGTTCCCCAAAACGCCAACAGAAGTCCAAGCGCACCGCCGGCCAGTGCAAGAAGAACGCTCTCTGTAAGGAACTGACGCACGAGTCGAGTCCTGCTGGCGCCGAGCGCGCCGCGAATTGCAATCTCCTTCTGCCTCGCAGTCGCGCGAGCGAGCAGCAGGTTGCCTACGTTAGCGCACGCGATCAACAGCACAAAGACGACGGCACCCAGGAGCATCAAGAGTGTCGGCCTCAGACTTCCCACTGTGTCCTCCGGCAGTGAAACAAGCCTTACGCCGTAGCCGGTGTTGTGTATCGGATGTTCCTGTTCCAATCGGCCGGCGATTACATCCATCTCACTCTGTGCCTGCTCGAGTGACACGCTTGGTTTGAGGCGCGCGATTGCCCTCAGATGACGACCCGAGCGGAAGTCTTCATCATAGTTCTCGCCAACCGGGCGGTAGAATTCGGCGGGCGCGTCGATCAATGTCGTGGGAAGAGATCGTAATGAGGCGGGCATCACCCCGACGATCGTGTGAGGACGGCTGTTGAGCAGCACCTTTGTGCCGACAACGTTTGGATCGCTGCCGAATTTAGATTGCCATAGACCATAGCCGAGGATGATCACGTCGTCCTTGCCGTCTATCTGTTCTTCAGTCGTGAAGTCGCGCCCAAAGATTGGCTCGGCGCCGATGATTTTGAAATATCCATCACCGACTCCCATACCCGGAATTCTCTCGGCTTCCCCGATGCCCGACAATGTTGGTCGATAGCTTTGATAAGTCGCGACATCTTCAAAGACGTTGTTCTGGCTCCGCCAATCCGCGACATCGGTCGCCGATACCTGACTCCGAAAATGACCTTCCGCGGGAGCATAGCCCCATACCAACACGATGCGGTCGGGTTGTTTGTAAGGAAGGGACTTGAGCAGGATCGCGTTGACGACGCTGAATATCGCGGTGTTAGCCCCGATCCCGAGCGCGAGCGAAATGATCGCCACCGCCGTGAACCCGCGGTTATTAGTCAGCATGCGGATGCCGTATCTCAGATCTTTGAACATAGTCTCCATTAGAGCCTCCGGTTTCCGGTCTTTGGTTTCTAGTTTCCGGTCCTTGGTTTCTTAATTCGCTCTTGATCCCAAGCGCTTCCTGCTAACAAGAAACTAGAAACCACAAACCGGAAACTAGAAACTATTCGTATCGCAAGGCGATCATCGGATCGACTTTAGTCGCGCGCAACGCCGGCACGAAACAGGCTCCCAGAGCCACTCCCGTTAGCACCACTGAAATCGCCGCGAAGGTCAGCGGGTCCGTCACCGTCACTCCAAAAAGCAGTCCAGCCATCAGTCGCGTCAGCCCGAAGGCAGCGGCCAACCCCGCGCCTACTCCGATCAGAATCAGAATCATTCCCTGCCCTATCACCAGCCTCAGCACATCGCCGGCTTTCGCTCCAAGCGCCATGCGGACACCGATCTCGTGAGTTCGCTGAGTGACCGAGTATGAGATCACGCTGTAAACTCCAATCGTTGCGAGCATCAAAGCGAGCGCGGCGAATCCCACAAGCAGCGCCATCATGAATCGCCTCGGGCCGAGATCGCGATTGATCAGGAACTGCACTGTGCGGACTTTCCATACCGGTTGATCCTTGTCCACTGACCAGACGGCGCTTCTGACTGCGGCAGCCATACTCATCGGTTCGGGTTGGGTCCTGACTACAAGCGTTGCAAAAATAAAAGGATTCTGTGCGAAAGACAGATAGATCTGCGGAGTGCTTTTCTCGTCGAGGCTCCCGTGCTTGACGTCGCCGACCGTTCCGATGATGGTTGCCGAGAAGCTTGAATCAGCAATGTTCGAGTCCACGATGCGTATAGGTTTGCCGACCGGATCCTCATCCGGCCAGTACCGTCGAGCCAGTGTTTGATTGATCACAACAACCGGAGGCGAGCCCGCCTGATCCTGCTCGGTGAACACTCGCCCGCTTAGCAGCGGGATCTGCATCGTGTCGAAGTAGTGGGCATCGGCGGAGTTGCGTTGCGCGAGCGGCTCATCGCCCTTCGACGGCTCGGGGCGATCCAGTGGTACGAAGCCGGTCGAGCCGCCGTTACCGCTATACGGCAGCGCAAGTACCACCGCGGCGGACGCGACGCCGGGCAGCGCACTCACTCGTTCTACGACTTGCTTATGAAAACTCCACTGTTGTTTTCCTTCGGGATACTTGTTACGCGGCACTCGATATTCGAGCGTCAACAGGTTCTCCGCATTGAAGCCCGGCGCAACCCGAACGAGATTCAAAAAGCTTCTGATCATCAGCCCCGAGCCAATCAACAGCACCAACGCGAGCGCGACTTGCGATACAACCAGCACGCCCCTCGCGCCGCTGCGCACCGAACCCGATCCGGAGGTCTTGCCGCCTTCTTTCAAAGTCTCGTAGACGTCCGGCTTCGAGAACTTCAGCGCCGGCGCAACCCCGAACAGCAGTCCGGTTAACATCGAAATCCCAAGAGTGAAGAAGAGCACCGCCGGATCGAGCTTCGCGGTGATGCCCGCAGGCAAATCCGAGGGACTGTTAGCGGCAAGCAGGCGGGTGCCCCACACTCCGACAAGCAAGCCGAGGCCGCCGCCAAGGAACGAGAGCATCACCGTTTCGGTCAGCGGTTGGCGCACCAGCCTCACGCGGCTTGCGCCGAGCGCCGCTCGCAAGGCCATTTCTTTCTGGCGTGTGAGAGCGCGCGCTAACAACAAGTTCGCTACATTGGCGCACGCAATCAGCAGCACGAATCCTACCGCGCCCAACAACACGAGCAACGACGGCTTCAAGTCTTCGACGATGAAATCCTGAAAGCTCTGAACCATCACGCGCCGATCCGCGTTCGTCTCCGGATACTGCGCGGCCAGTCGAGCCGCAATCGTATCCATCTCTGATTGAGCTTGCCTGACTGAGACGCCGGGTTTGAGTCGCGCGATCACTGCCGCGGCATTCTTACGCCGATCGTCTGAAAAGTTTGGATAACTCCGAATCGGCATCCACACATCGGCATCGCCCCATTGGAAGTGAAATGACTCGGGTAATACGCCGATCACGGTGTAGGGCTGGCCATTGAGGATCAGAGACCTTCCTAGCAGATTCGGATCCGATCCAAACCGATCCCGAAACGTCGCGTGGCTGACGATCGCAACGCGCGCGGCGCCTGCTTCGTCTTCCCCGCGCAAGAACCCACGTCCCTCGGCTACGTCGACTCCGAGCATCTTGAAGAAGTTGTCCGTGACGAACGAGCCGACCAAACGATCGGGTTCGTCTCCTCCGGTGAGGTTCACGCTTTGGGCAGCGAAGCCGGCGAACTCGTTGACGAGTTGGCTCTGTTCTCTCCAGTCTCGAAGATCGGGATAGGTCACCCAATCACGAGGGATCTTGCTCGTCTTCGTGAGCGAGACAACGAGTTGCTCGGACTGAGCGAACGGCAGCGGGCGCAAAAGCACGGCATTTACCACGCTGAAAATTGCGGTGTTCGCGCCAATGCCCAACGCAAGCGTTACTAACGCGACTGCGGTCAACCCTCGATGCTTGAAGAGCATTCGAATCCCGTAGCGCAGGTCTTGAAAGAGCGTCGTCATTCGTCCTCCATCGACACGTAGCCTTAGATGTTTTGAGTAAGTGTCGAACGGCGCCTATAAGTTTCAGAAAAGATTCCCAAGAATCAAACGGAAAGAAATCCGTGTGCAGCTGTCAAATCCGTTTCATCCGCGGTCTATGATTCTGAGGAGTCTCTTCGCCGGCAATGTATAGACTGCGGATGACGCTGATTTGACGGGTCTGCACGGATATTAGGCTGAGCAGTAAGATTACTCGACGGGTGGCTTGCTGTATCCGTATTCCTTGAGCACAGCCTGACCCTCTGCGCTCATTATGTAATCGGTAAACCGGCGCGCCTGTTCTTGCTTGCTCGAAGCCTTTACAACCGCCAGCGCCTGGTCAATGGGTTGATGAAGCGCCGCGTCAACTTCTATGTATCGGCCTTCATTTGGTTTCACCAACGACAGTGGAATGAATGCCACATCCGCGTTGCCCGTTGACGCATACTGTTTTGTCTGCGAAACGTTCGACCCGTACACAATCTTCGGCTCAATCTGTGACCAGAGATTGAGAGCGCGTAGTGCTTCGACGCTCGCCTTGCCGTAGGGCGCAAGGTCAGGCTTGGCTATCGCGATGGTCTTGATATCAGGTGAGGCTATGTCTTCAATGCGGATGATCGGAGCGTGAGTAGATGCGGGAATCCAAATGACGAGCCGGCCTCTCGCGTAGAGGACGCGAGTATCTGGAACAACAAACCCTTTGCTGTTGAGTTCATCCACGTGCTCGATGTCCGCCGCCGCGAAGACATCGAACGGCGCGCCGTTCTCTATCTGCTTTGTGAGATCGGCTGTGCTGCCAAAGCTGTAGACGACTCTGATTCCGGTCTGCGAAGTGAAGCGCTTTCCTAACTCTTCAAAGGCATCGGTGAGATTGGCGGCCGCGGCGACAGTGAGCTCTTTAGAGTTGTGCTCGCCCGACGTTCCCCTTGAACAACCGCAGACGAGGAGAACGCAAACGACCGTGATAATGACGCAGAGAGTTCGCAATCTCATAACAAGATTGCCTGGATGATAACAGGCACACAAACATCGCGCTAATTAATGCCAATCGAGGCAGCGGGTTTTAGCGTGTTGACTGGCAAGACAGTCCTCCGCGTCCTCGGCTCTGCGGTTGACTCCCAGCACTAGTCATCGTCGAACTCCATCATTGTCGATACCCGAGTATGAACCCGCGGGCCGCAAGCCGAGCCACGCGTCCCAACTCGGAGTCAGGAACAACTCGGCATAAATCTTTTCATTCAAGCTCGCAACGTCCGAGCTCACAGCGCCGGATGCCAGCCATCGGTGAATCCGCGCGCGAAACACATAATCGTTGCGAACCGTGTCTTCCGCTATTGCACGTTCGAGAGCGGTGACTGCGCCTTGCAAAGAAGCACCTCTCAGCGCGGGGTCTTTGAACGACATCAAAGCGCGAGTCGCTTGATCGAGCGCTGCATCTTCGGCGTGCAACCCGGCTATCGTCAGCCAGCCGGCGTCGCTTCCAATTGAGTCGAGCGACTTAGGACTGTCCGACATGCCTCGGAGGACGGGCCGTTCAACCATCACCGCTTTTGCGACCGTGGCTGCGGCCGCCCTCTGAGCGCTCGGCGGCGTTGAACCGGCGCCGCCAGGCCGTGGAATTTCACGCGACGGAGCCAGCGTAAGCCCGGCTCGTTTCAGATCACTGAGCCACTCAGTCTCCAACTCATTGAGTCTGGTCTCGTGATATCGGCGCAACGCCGTCAGTCGCTCTTCGTCGGTTTGAAACAATGCGAGATCGCTTGCGACTGATGTTGAACGGACCAACTCGCGCGTGAACGCGCCGGGTCCGTACATGCCCGGCAGCGCGTCGATCAGCCGGCCTTCCGAGTCGAGCACATAGTGAATACTGTTGCCCGTAAGCGTCCGTTCCATCGTCCGCCCGTCTCCAAAATCAATCGTGATCTTGGGAACGGCTCGCACCGATTGCCAATGCAGAATGAAGCGTTCACGTAAGAGCGTGGACACCTGCTCGTTTGCATAGAGCGTAATTCGAAAGAGCCGGCTATTGGCACAACTCAAGTCTTCATCTAATCGACCGAGCAATCGCAGCGAGAGAATCGGCTTGCGTTGCGCTCGCGCGGCCGCCCTGGCTTGCTCGAGGTCTGTGTACCAATAAAGCCGTGACGCGTAGCAGTCCTTCTGCCGGCAAATCGAGTCAAGCGCCGAGAGCACTTGATTGCCTTGCGAAGATGATGCCGTCGCCTTACGCGTACCGGCAGCGATCGAGCCTTTGGCGCCCAGGTTTTCGTTACCTTCTTTCCCCGCTCCGGCGCGTGACTTCACCGCAGCTTCGATCTCAGGGTTGTTTGCTTCGAGGAAGACCCGCAACCCCTCCGGGCCCATCGACCGCAGTTCGGCAATCGCGTTCGCAGACTCTTCGAGGTTAGCGACCAACGCCGTGCGCGCGACTGATTCATTGGCTCGCTTGTTAGTAAAATCGGTCGAGGAAGTTGGGGGACCCGCAAGCGCAGCCTCCGACATTAAGAGTACGGCGACGATCGCGAACGGGGCTACGAGCAATGGGCGTCTCAACATAAAGCACTCTCCTTGTGTTGATTACTCCACGGGTAGGCAGTCGAGTTTGCAAACGTCAACACGTCACACTTGTTCCCGCAATTGTGATGTAGATCTGACACGACATGACACTCTGCGTGCTTTGCGGTCCGTTGGTTCTTTGCGCTGGTATTGAAGGAGTAGACTCGATACTCAGCGCAAAGGACCGCAAAGCACGCGAAGGACTGACCACACGTTATAGGTCACCAACCCACTAACCGCACATTAGCCGGAATTCCCGCAATTGCCTTCGAGAATTTGAAAGTGGTAAAGTTTTCTCTGCTGTAACAAGCGAAATCAAAGCTCGGCTCCTCAATGTTAACCTGGTGCCCATAGCCTCGGTGAGATTTCACATCCAGCAGCATCAGCCCAAACATAGAACGGAATACAAGAAGGAGATGTACCAATCGTGAGCAACAAAGCATATCTTCCCGGTCTTCAAGCCAAACCAAAATCAACTAACATCCTTTTGCGCGCGCTGCTCTTTGTAGCAGTCGTCCTCACAGCCACGAGTTTCGCAGGCTCGTTTCAACACAGCGCCGTTCAGGCTCAAGCCGCTGCGCCCTCACAGCAACTGCCCGTCGATCCGCAGGTAACGATCGGCAAGTTTTCAAACGGGATGCGCTATTACATTCGAGCTAATCCGAAGCCCGAGAAACGCGCCGAGCTGAGATTAGTGGTCAACGCCGGATCCGTCCTCGAAGAAGACGATCAACAGGGGCTCGCGCACTTCGTCGAGCATATGGCTTTCAACGGCACACAGCATTTCCCCAAGCAGGAGCTCGTTCACTTCATCGAGTCGCTCGGTATGCGTTTTGGCGCGGACCTCAACGCGTACACTTCATTCGACGAGACGGTTTACATGCTGCAGGTCCCCACCGATAAGCCTGAGACGATGGACCGCGCGATGCTCATCCTCGAAGACTGGGCTCACAATGTCTCCTTCGATTCGGCCGAAATAGAAAAAGAGCGCGGCGTCGTTATGGAAGAATGGCGGCTCCGACGCGGCGCCGGCGCGCGGATGACTGACAAGTTGTTTCCGATCGCGTTCAAGGGCTCGCGCTACGCCGACCGCATTCCAATCGGCAAGCCCGAGATCATTCAGGGCGGCAAGCCCGAGCGCTTGAAAAAGTTCTACACCGATTGGTATCGGCCCGACCTGATGGCCGTCGTTGCGGTGGGCGACTTCGACAAGACTGCGATCGAGAATCTGGTCAAGACGCATTTTGGTTCGATTCCCGCCGCGAACAATCCCCGGCCGCGCCCGAGCTTCGACATTCCGGATCATCCAGGTACTGTCTATGCCATAACGACGGATAAAGAGATGACCACGACTTCGGTCGGGATCACGAACATTCTGCCGTCACGCCAGCAGGGAACGGTCGCCGAGTATCGCCAGGAGATCATCGACAATCTGTTCTCCGCAATGCTGACCTCGCGGTTTCAGGAAATCGCACAGAAGCCGGATGCCCCATTTATTTTTGCCGGAGCGGGCCGAGGGAATTTTCTGGCTCGCGACAAGGACGGCGCTTCGCTAACCGCGATCGTAAAGGAGGGCGGCGTCGAACGAGGCCTTGAGGCGCTGCTTGTAGAGGCTGATCGAGTGACGCGGTTCGGCTTCACCGCGACTGAGATGGACCGTCAAAAGCAGGACTTGCTTCGGGGCTACGAACGAGCCGCCGTTGAAAAAGAGAGCCGCGAGTCGTCGAGTCGCGCCGACGAGTACATTCGAAATTTCCTCTCGAACGAACCGTTGCCGGCCATCGACGATGAATACGGGCTGCATCAGCGGTTCCTGCCGCAGATCACGCTTGAAGAAATCAACAAGCTCGCGAAGGAATGGTATTCGGATCGAAATAGGCTGGTGGTTCTCAGCGCTCACGAGAAGAGCGGACTCGTGATTCCCGATGAGTCGAAGCTTGAAGCAGTAATCAAGGCCGCCGGCGGAAAAGAGCTGAAGGCTTACGCTGATACCGTGGCCTCCGCGACGTTGCTTGATTCGATGCCGGCGCCCGGCTCGATCACCAAATCCGCGACTAAGGATATACTCCAAATTACCGAATGGGAGCTGTCGAACGGCGTTAAGGTAGTGCTCAAACCGACAACGTTCAAAGCGGATGAGATTCTGTTTCGAGCGACGAGCCCCGGCGGCACTTCGCTCGCGAGTGACAAGGACTACATCCCCGCGGCTACTGCCACGCAGATCATCAGTGCCGGAGGGCTTGGCAAACTAAACGCAATCGACTTGCAGAAAGCGCTGACCGGCAAAGTGGCGTCGGCTTCCGCGTTTATCGGCGAACTCGAAGAAGGACTCAGTGGAAGCAGCTCTCGCAAAGACCTCGAGACCATGTTCCAACTCATTTATCTCAGGTTCACGCAGCCCAGGGCCGACGCTGACGCCTTCTCGATACAAGCAACACGAGCGAAGACGATGCTGGCGAATCAAACCGCAGTTCCGGAGTTCGCATTCTTCGAGGCGCTCGCCGCGGCGCGGTTCCAGAATCACTCGAGGCGAAGATTTCCGACGCCCGCTACGGTTGACGAGTGGAACCTCGACAAGTCGCTGGCGTTTTACAAGGACCGTTTCGCGGACGCGAGCAATTTTACTTTCGTCTTCGTTGGCAACTTTGATCTGGCCACGATGAAACCGATGGTCGAGAAGTATCTCGGTTCGCTCCCGGCGCTTCATCGAAAAGAAACGTGGAAGGATGTCGGCGCGCGATCCGCGGCGGGTGTCGTTGAGAAACGAGTGGACAAGGGCATCGAACCAAAGAGCCTTGCAGCCATCGTCTTCAGCGGCCCGTTCAAGTTTGACCAGACGAACCGCGTCGCCATCAGAGCGATGTCGGAGGTCCTGGAAAACCGGCTGCGCGAGGCTATTAGAGAGGAGCTCGGGGGCACTTACAGCATCACCGCGAATGCGGGTTATCAGAAGAACCCGAATTCCGAATACACGATCGCCATCGAGTTTGGTTGCGCACCCGAACGTACTGACGATTTGATCAAACGAGTCTTCCAGGAGATCGAGCAGTTCAAGACTGCAGGGCCGACGGACAAGCAGGTGAACGACGAGAAGGAAGCGTTGCTTCGCGATTTCGAAACCAACAGCAAGCAGAACGGGTTCTTGCTGGCTCAGCTTATGTCCCGGTATCAATCCGGTGAAGATCCGGCAGCAGTCTGGGGCGTCCCTGATTATTACAAGAAGCTCGATTCGGCGATGATCAAAGAGGCGGCGAGGACATACCTCAATGCCGGCAATTATGTGAAAGTGACGCTGTTCCCGGAGAAGAAACAAGCCGCCAGCGCCAACTAGTACGGTGTCAAAGAGAAGTTGAGGAAGACTTGGAGGGGCGTCCCTCCTTAGAAACCACCCAACGTCGCGAGCTTTGCGTAAAGGAATCCGCTCGAGAAAGAGAGATACGTTGAACGCAAAGCTCGCAAAGTACCGCAAAGCTCGCAAGGCGGTTTCTTCACGGTATCGGCTCGTTAAGACGAGTTCGGTTACTCCGTGGGCGCCCTTACAGGTCTAACAAATCCTTATGGACTCAAGAATTATTCTTGAGTAATAATGGCCACCCAGATTGAATGGCCTGGTTCCGAGATGACAAGTGGACGATCCAGGTTGCAGGTTTTGTTTGCGTCTCGAGTATTCGCACTCTGAATCATATGAGTAAAGAACTGCGCTCCATAGTCGAGCACTTTGATTCAATCGCCGAGGCCGGCCAGACCGCGGTGTTGGCGACCGTGATTGATGTGCGCGGGTCGAGTTATCGATTGCCCGGCGCGCGGATGCTTATTGACGGCGAAGGCAACACTCACGGCACAGTTTCGGGAGGCTGTCTCGAAGCCGATCTCATGGTGCGTGCGAAGCGCGTGCGTGAGACTGCAGTCGCCGAAGTCTTTGTCTACGACACTTCGATCAATGACGATTCGGTGTTCGGGCTCAACATGGGTTGCCGCGGCATTGTACGAATTCTGCTGGAGCGTGCCGAGCCCCGGCTCTTTGAGTTTCTTCATCGCCGTCTGAATTCAAGGCTCGGCGGCGTTATCGCGACAGTTGTCAGCGTCGAGCTTGAGCCCGGCAAGAACTTACAGGTCGGAGCTCGCTTGATGATTGATGAACGAGGCTCGATTGGACCGCTGAACGCGGGCAATCTCGACGCCGAACTGCAGGCTGTGCTCGGCCAGGATTGCTTTGCCGCGCTCGAAAACAAATTCTCAAGTCTCACGGCTTACGAGTTCGGTGAGGTCTTCATCGAGTACATCGCTCCGCCCGTGCCGCTGGTCGTCTTCGGCGCGGGACACGACGCCGTGCCGCTGATCCGGCTTGCCAAAGAGCTGGGCTGGCACGTCACTCTCGTTGATCACCGTCCGGTCGTCGCCGAGCGGGAAGCATTTTTCATCGCAGATGAGATCATCATCGGCCGGCCGGAGGATGTGGCCAGTCGAGTGACCATCGACTCCGAGACCGTAGCCGTGCTGATGACCCATAACTACTCGCTCGATCTCGAGCTCTCGGAATTCCTGCTTCGTTCGCCGGCGCTCTATGTGGGCATGCTTGGGCCGCGAAGCCGCGCCGACCGGCTGCTGCAGGACCTTTCCAGGATGGGCATAGGTCTTACTAATCAAGAGGTCGAGCGGGTGTATGCGCCAGTTGGTATCGACATCGGGGCTGAGACCCCTGAGGAGATCGCTCTCTCGATCATCGCCGAGATCCGCGCCGTACTGGGCGGCAGGCAAGGCAGAATGCTGCGAGACCGAAGCGGATCGATCCACGGCCGAGTCGATAACAATGGAGTGGTCTCTGTTTCGGAAGTCGCCGAGCGCTCGCTTATCGGGTCTTAGACAAGTTACTCCTACGGAGTGACTCCCACCCTTCCCGGTTGGGGGAATTCCAGTTCATCGATTGTGATTCTTCTAGCATTGATTCGAATGTTGTGGTATACCATACGCGCCACTCAGGCGGGCTCGTGAGATTGCACCGTTTTCGCTGGCTCCGCCAAAAGAATCACCATTATTCACCACAGAAGTCGCGGTCGTTTGAAGGAGGCGCGGTCCACCAGAGAACGGAGATGTGACGAAGTCCGGTTGTGCCTCGCACATCTGCGCAGTCTCGCCGCCTCAACCGAGCAGTCCATTGAATCGAGAACCGGAGGAGAAAGCCATGCGCAATACTCGGAACATGTGGGGCTTGATAATTGTCGGACTTTTGATCACGTTAGCTTTGGCCTCGAGCTTGTCAGGTCAATCCAGTCGCGCGACGGGCCCCGCCGCGAGCCTGGCGTTTAGAGACAGCGTGGATACGCCGCCGCCAACCTGGCACGGCCAGCGTTTCAAGTTGAGTCACGACTATCCGAAGACTCAACCCAAATGCGAGGCTCCCTGGCTCAAGCGACAGGTCTCGTTTACCAACCCGAATCCAAAATGGTCGGACTGGGAAGGCTATGTGCAGGACATCGTCGACTACGTCAGGAAGGGACAAGACTTCAAGGAAGGCTGGAACACCAAAGTCGATGGTCAGACGCGCTGGTATCACGTGCCGTGGATGGCTTACGACGGAGAGCGCGGCCGCGAGTTTGTTCACGGTTTGACCAATGAACTGTCGACCGCGCTGTCGAGCTTCATCACGGCGACTCGCGGAGTGGGCCGCGGAACCGGCAGGCATTCACTCCCCGGGGCAAAATCCACAGGCGGAGTGAATCCGCTGTTTGAGACCTGGTCAGTTGGCATGTACAACCCTTGCGGCGGATGGTCAGTCGGCCAGGCGTTCCCGCCCTCTGGTGAGCCGGCTGTCTATTCGCGCGGCGGCAATAACTTCGCTCGCGGCATGCCTTTCACGGAAGGCACCGTGGTCGTCAAGGTGCTCAATACGACTGCAACTGAAAATGAGGTTCCGTATCTGAAAGGATCGACGACTTGGAAGGCGAACGGGCACATACCACAATCGCCGACCGAGTATTCGTTATGTGACCGAGAGGTGAGGGACGTTCACCTGGTTCAGGTCGATCTGGCCGTGGTCGACAGCCGCTCGCCTACACGTTGGGTGTACTCCACTCTGGCGTACGACGGCAAAGACTATGACCCATCAAAGCCGGGATCAATTTGGGACCGGCTAAAACCGCTCGGCGTTCAGTTTGGCAACGACCCGATGAGCTTCCCTGCCGTGGCTCAATCCGACAGCAAACCGCTGCACGAGACAGTGCTTGCGCCCGTCAGCATTTCCGACATCGAACACTACGGCTGTTCGAGGCGGCTCGCGGGTACTGTAGACCAGTCGAACTCGAGTTGCGTCAGCTGCCACATGGGCGCGTTCGCCGCGCCCCCGCCCTATCTCAACCTGCAGGGGGGAACGATCCCGGCGATCTTCAACTTCTGCGATATGTGCACGACTTTCAACCCGGCGAACACCGCGTATTTTTCAGACTACAAGTATCCGGCTACATTCCCGGGCAACGGGTTCACAACCGCGATTCCGCTGGATTCTTCTCTGCAACTCGCGGTCGCCTTCGCTCAGTATTCGACGTTCAGAAATCCACACGCGCTGCCGCTTGCATGTCCGGATGCGAGAGCGACTCGCAGGGTAAGTTCGGCCGCAACCAAGCCCTAGGCCGGGTTAGACCTGTAGGGGCGGCCCTCCGTGGCCGCCCCTGACTGGCTTACCACCGACCCTATGAATCAGGGCGTGAATCAGGGGGCGGCCACGGAGGACCGCCCCTAAGGTCGCGAATAAATGTGATCGCTCTCTTTGAAAGGAACAATTCATGTCAGCAGATTCAGTTGGAAAGTTTGCTACCGACTTGCGATTCGTTCTGAACGGAAGCGAAGTCGTCATCGATAAAGTCGACCCCTCGGTTCTGTTGGTAGACTGGCTCCGGTCTCCAGCAGTAGGCCTGACCGGCACAAAGAAAAGCTGTGCGCAGGGCGGATGCGGAGCGTGCACGGTGATGCTGTCGCGATGGGACGACCTAAGCGAGAGTGTCGAACACCTGTCGATCAACTCCTGCCTTCGGCCTCTATGTTCGCTCGATGGAATGGAGATCACAACCACCGAGGGTACCGGAAACTGCCGCAGCGAACTTAGCCCGGTCCAGTATCGGATCGCCAAAGAGAACGGCTCGCAGTGTGGTTTCTGCACGCCTGGATTTGTGATGAATATGACTGCATTTCTCGCGACGAATCAGGAGCAGACGATCGGGCAGAAGGAGATCGAGGACCTCTTCGACGGCAATCTCTGCCGGTGCACGGGGTACCGATCGATTCTCTACGGCATGAAGCATTTTGCCAGTGACTGGGGCCCCGACGACGAGGCCGGCTGTTTGAAAACGGTTGTTGATCCGTCCGAGCGCGTGCCGCACGCTCGCAAGGTTCGCACTTCGTTCCCCAAGAAGTTACAACGTCCTCCGCGTCCGGTTTACTACGCGGCGGCCGGATATCATTGGTATCGGCCCACATCCCTCGAGCAAGTGCACGCGATTATCGCCAAGCATCCGGATGTAGCGAACGTGAAGCTCGTCGGCGGAAACACGTCGATCGGTGTCTACGATCACTTTGTAGAAGATCCTCATGTGCTGATCGACATCTCGCAACTCGACGTCCTTCGAGGCATCGAAGCAGAAGATGACTGGCTCTCATTCGGCTCGGCAGTCACCTACGGCGAACTGCTTGATGAACTCGACATACTCGTCGACAAGACGAGGGGCGCTCGTCTGCAAGGACTCGAAGCGCTGCGGTACATGGCGCGGAGAACCGCGGGCACGATCGTTCGAAATGCGGCTACTGTCGCCGGCAACACGATGTTGGTGGTGCGCCACATCCAGAACGGTGAGCCGTTTCCATCGGACCTCTTCACTGCGCTCTGTTCACTGAATGCGGAGGTTGAAGTTAGTCTCGGCGATGGCAGCGCTCGCTTGCCGATACTGGATTTCGCTCACGAGTATCAGAATTCGAAGGAGCTTCAACACGGAGTGCTGGCGCGCTATTACGTCCCCTGGACGAAGCGCGATGAATGCGCGCGAACGTACAAGATGGCGCTGCGTGAAGAGAACGCGCACTCGATTGTAAACGGCGGCTTGCGAGTTCGCTTCGACAAGGCCGGCGTGGTCGAGGACGCAGCTATTGTCCTGGGCGGGATCGGGCCGGTCGCGTTTCACGCGAAATCGGCTGAAGAGTTTTTGATCGGGCGATCGTGGGACGATGAAACCCTGCAGCAAGCGCTGACGCTGGTGCGCTACGACGTGCAGGCTAATCTCGAAGAGAATCGAAAGCGAATGAAAGGGCTGCCTTATGAAGGCTTCAGCGAGGCATACAGGATTCATCTCGCTGAGAGTTACTTCTATCAGTTCTTCGTTCACGTAGCCGAGCTACGAAATCCCGGGAGCATCCCGGCGGACTTAAGATCGGCCGGTGAGCGATACGTTCGCCCGGTCACCGCGGGCAAACAGAGCTACGAGAAATTCAGGGACGAGTATCCGGTCGATCTTCCCCTCGTCAAGCTCGCGGCATTCCTCCAGGCGACGGGCGAAGCGTGCTACACGCACGACCTCGCTATTCCTGAGCGCACGATGGAAGCCGCGGTAGTAACAAGCGCGAAGACGCTCGCCAAGTTCTCGTATCGAATACCCGCGGGTAAGAGCTTCAAGCCAGTCAAAGTCGCCGGCCTGATCGCTTACTTGAAACAGAAGTACGATGGGTTTTACGACTTCGTGACCGCGAGCGACATTCCGAAGGGCGGGGGTCAAAGCAGTTCAGATCCGGTTTTCGCGATCGATCAGGTTAACAACTACGGACAATGCATTGGGCTGGTGCTTGCCAGGACCGAGCAGCTTGCGATTGACATCGCACAGTTCGTCTCGACTGTGTGCATCGACTACGCGCCCGCAGGCAAGCCGATTCTCACTATCGGTGAAGCCGTACGAAAGAAATCGATCTTCAAGGACATAAACCCTTACCCGGTCCACATCTGGAAGATTCGGCGGCCGGGGAGCGATTTCTCATGGGCCGACTCTGATCAGGCAGTCGTCGATGGCGTTCCGTGTGAAGTCGTGAGAGGCACACAAGAGAGCGGAGCACAGATTCACTTCTACATGGAAACGCAGGCCTGTGTGGCGATTCCCGGTGAACGTGATGAGATCGTGCTCTACTCCTCGTGTCAGAGCCCCGACGGCGTGCAGAGCGCAGCAGCCGGAATCCTCGGCGTCCCTCAGACCCGCGTCGATGTCAAGGTCAACCGCGTCGGAGGCGGCTACGGCGGCAAGACCACGCGCTCGCCTTATGTATCATCAGCCGTCGCCGTGGCGGCGGCAAAGCACCATCAACCCGTGCGGCTTGCGGTACGGCGCGAGAACGACAGCGCGATGATCGGCCACCGTCACCCGTTGTACAGCAAGTATGCCGTGGCGATCGCCGACAGCAGTGACCCCGATCAGCACGGCCGCATTGTGGGCATGCATACCGACTTTACAGCCGACGGTGGTTCGACTTACGACTGCTCGTTCGTGGTTATGGATTGCATTCAACTCCGAGCCGACAGCGCTTACATGGTTAAGAACTATGGAAGCACCGGCGAGGTCGCGCAAACGAATAAAGCCAGCAACGGCGCCATGCGGTCGATGGGATTGGTGCAGGGGCTTCTGGCTCAGGAGGACGCCATTGAGTGCGCGGCGCATCGGATCGGAATGCTGCCGGAAGATGTGCGCGGAAAGAATCTCTATCAGCAGGGTCAGTTGACCCCGTACGGAGAGGTTGTCGATTACTGCTATCTCGATCGCGTGTGGGAACGCATCGCGAAACTCTCAGACTTTGATCGCCGGCGTGCAGAAGTCCAGAAATTCAACCGGGAGAATCGCTGGCGCAAGCGGGGCATCTCGATGATTCCCGTGAAATACGGTAGCGGCTACAACGCAACGTTTCTGGAGCAGGCCGGCGCGCTGGTGGAAGTCTACGATCAGGACGGCAGCGTGCTGTTGCGTCACGGCGGCGTGGAGATGGGCCAGGGGCTGCTTACAAAAGTAGCGCAGATCGCAGCGCGCGAGTTGAACCTGCCATTGACCTTCATCGAAACGTCAGCACTCGATACGCAGGTAGTTCCCAACCCGGTCAGCACCGGCGCTTCGACGGGAACCGCATTCAACGGCGGCGCAGTGCAGGAAGCGTGCCGAATTATTCGCAAGAGGCTCGAGGACTATTGCCTCGACTTGCTGCACAAACATGGTCCGGACTATTGCTCGAAAAACGGCTTCAACTTCTGGGACTACGAAAACGGATGGAGGACTGTTGTCACTGTCAACAAGAAGACTGCACCGATGTGGGTCTTCATCGTCAAGCAAGCCAACGGGGATTGCGTCAATCTCTCGTCACAGGTCCGCTTCGTTCAACTGGGCGGCGAAGCGATCGATTCCGGCTTGCACTTCAAACCCGGGGTTTCCGAAGTAGTGAACCACTTCGTCGGTTTTACTTACAGCGCGGCGTGCACTGAAGTCGAAATAGATGTTCTAACCGGCGAAACTACGGTGCTGCGCGCGGACCTTTGTTATGACATGGGCAAGAGTCTCAACCCTGCGATCGATATCGGGCAAGTCGAAGGCGCCTATGTTCAGGGTCTCGGATACGTGCTGACCGAAGATGTTGTGTTTCAGCCCGACGGACCCAATATCGGGGCGCTGAATGCGGACAACACCTGGCGTTACAAAGTTCCGGCGACTACAACGATACCGCTGGAGTTCAACGTGGATTTGTTTCCGAAAAAGGATGCGCCGCTGGTGGCTGACAATCCATTCGAGCTTCTCTCCTCGAAGGAAGTGGGCGAGCCTCCGTTGGTGCTTGCGATCACCGCGTATTTCGCGCTCAAGCACGCAGTGCTGGCAGCGCGCCAGGATCGTGGGCACTCGGAGTGGTTCTTCCTCGAGGCGCCGGCCACGGTACAGCGCGTGCGCGAGGCGTGCCTGGTCGAAATCGACGATCTAAGAGTATGAATGTCCGACAAACTTTAGTTTGTCGCTGTCTCTGTATCTTCGAAAGACTTTAGGTTCCCGCTATTTCTATGCTGTTTCGACAAACTGAAGTTTGTCGGACAAAGGAGCGACTAATGGACAAGATCAAACGGCGTGATGTTCTCAAGGGCGGAGGCGCGATGCTGGTAGGCTCGCTTCTGCAGGACAAGATCGAAGGTCAGAGCCAGAGCCAGCCCTACGGCCAGGCCAACAGTCCAAAGACAGCCAAGGCCGGCGCGGGAAACTACACGACGCTCGAATGCAAGTGGATAACTAAGACCTTTGAGCCCAATGATCCGGCGCATAAAGTTCAGGCCAGGCTCCGGAGTTTCAACGGCCAGGTGCCGGGACCAATGCTCAAAACCAAGCCCGGCGATACGGTACGGATCCGCGTCAAGAACTCGCTCGGGCCCTACGATTCAACCGGTTGGAATGGCGATCACAATGTTCCGCACATGCTGAACACTACCAACCTGCACTTGCACGGCCTCGACATCATGCCACATCTGTTCGAGCCGCTTGGCACTTCCAATCCGCTGTCGCACATGATCGCGATCGAACCGGGCACGCATTACGACTACTCCTTCAAGATCCCGGATAATCATCCCCCCGGAATGTATTGGTATCATCCTCACCATCACGGCTCGACCGCGGTTCAGGCGCTGAGCGGCATGGCCGGCGGCGTGATCATCTACGGAGACATCGACAAGGTGCCCGAGATCGCGAAGGCACGGGACATTCCGCTGGTGATCCAGGACCTCGCACTGTTTCCAAGCGATACCGTTCCAAGTGTGTGGGATTACAGTCCGAAGCAGAACGCAATCTGGCAAACATTCGGAGGCAATGTCACGATTTACGATCCGGCTACCGGCGTCAATGTACCGCAGCCCCAGCTCAAGGGCGGGTTCTCAACGGGTGACTATGCGCTGCACTATTACCTGATAAACGGCGAAGCGTTTTTCAGGGAGACTCACTACAACAAGTCACCGCAAGCACCATTGGTCCAGCAGCTTGGTGTGCCTCGCTTTACTGTCGCCCCCGGAGAAGTAGTTCGCTTCCGCATGTTGAATGCGACCGCGGATAACATGATGCCGATCGCAGTCGAGGGGCACACGATGTACTTGCTCGCGCTGGATGGCGTGAACTTTCCCGCGGTTCAAGCTATTCCTCCGCAACCCATCAACGGCACAACCCCGCAGGTTCTGCTGGCGTCTGCCAATCGCGCGGAGTTTCTGATCCAGGCCAGCGCAACGCCTGGGCTCTATAAAATCGCACAGCAAGCGCAAAACCAGCAGTTCATCCAAAGCGCGCAGAAGACCATCGCCGAGATTGAAGTGAAGGGCCCTGCAAAAAACATGGCGCTGCCCGACGTGCTTCCCTTTCAGAAGCGATACTATCCGTTTATCAATCCGAAAGACGTTCAGCGAGTCAGGACGATCGAATTCAGCGGAGCCTTTCCCGCGGTGATGAATCCCTACGTTGGAGGCGACTTCTCGATCAACAACGCGTTGTATCAGGAAACCGCTGTCCCGAACGTGGTTAATCTCACCGGTGTCGAGGAGTGGCACATCATTGTTGGCGATGGGCATCACGGCGGAACCGAGGGACACCCGTTCCATATTCACGTTAATCACTTCGAAGTGATTTCAATTACCACGACCGATGCCAGCGGGAAAACGACGACGGTCACGCCAAACACGATTCAGGATACGATCTGGATCCCGGTGAATTCGACCGCGGTGATCAGAACGAAATTCAAGCAGTGGACCGGCAAGGCCGTTTACCACTGCCACATTCTTCCGCACGAGGACACCGGAATGATGGGTAATTTCCTGATCACCTCGCCGGCTACCGCCGCCGATCATCATCCCGCTGCACCAAGGAAAGTCCCGGCTCCGCCGAAGAAGTAATCTTCGCGACTCTGCGGGCTTTGCGGTCCTTAGCGTCTTTGCGTTGAGAATTCCCGCAAAGCTCGCAAAGTAATTTTTCATTCGTACCTAAGCGCTACCATCGGATCGACTTTCATCGCTCGACGCGCCGGCACGAAACACGCGAACAAGCCGACCGCAATCAGAAGAACCGCAACGCTGGAGAACGTCAACGGGTCCAGCGCGGGCACTTCGTAAAGCGCGCTCGATATCAGCTTCGTACCAAAGAACGCCCCGCCCAGGCCAACCACGACTCCGGCGCCTGTGAGGATTAACCCTTCGCCAAGTACCATCCGAAACACCCGTTCGGGCTGCGCGCCAAGCGCCATACGGATACCAATCTCATTCGTGCGACGCGCGACGAAATACGACATCGTTCCGTACAGTCCAACACAAACGAGCACAAGCGCCAACAGCCCGAATGAACCCGTGAGACGCGAGAACATCCGTTCCAACAAAAGAGCCTTCTCGATTCTCTGAGCGACCGTATCGAGCCCAGTGATTGGAATGTTGGCATCAACCTCGGCCACTTCGCTTCGGAGCGCACCGACGATCGCTTCGGGGTCCGTCCTGGTGCGCACCAGGAAGGTCATGAAGCTTGCGACGTCGATCGACTGCAGATAGGAAAAGTAGGCAGTTGGCGGCGGAGGCTTTCGCAAATCATTGTACTTTGCGTCACCGACTACTCCGACAATTTGAAAGTCTCGAGGTTTAGCATCGCTGCCGAAACGAAGAACCTTCCCGAGGGGATTGTCATCGCCGAAAGCTTTCTGAGCGAGTGTTTGATTGACTACCGCGACCCTCAGCGCGCCTGCGTTGTCCCGCTCATCAAGCGGTCGACCGCTGAAGTTCGGTATGCCCAGCGCATCGAAGTAGCCCGGCCCGACGATATGTCTGTGGAGATCGAAATGCTCCTTCCCCGAAGTCACACCGGGAATGATGATGCTCGAAGAACTCGCTCCACTGCCGACCGGCCCGTGCTGCGAGAAGCTTGCCCCGGTCACCCCGGGAATGGAGCCGATGCGCTGCTGTAGTTGCCGATAGTACTCCACGAGCGCCGCTCCCTTATAGCCGTTCAGCCCCGGGGAAACCGTAAACTGGAGCAGATGGTCTCGCTCGAATCCCAGCGGAACAGTCTCTAGTTTTTTCAGAGTGCGCAGGAAGAGTCCTGCTCCAACAAGCAACACTAGCGATAACGCAACCTGCGCAGAGACCAACACCCTTGCGAGTCTCGACCGCCGGGCCCCCATTCTGCTTCCCGCGCCGCCTTCCTTCAGCGCCGCGGTGAGGCTCACCCGGGTAGCGCTGAACGCCGGAGCCAGACCGAACAGCAAGCCTGTAAGAAGTGCTACACCTGCGATGAAGAGCAGCACTCGCCCATTCACCGCGAGCGACAGTTCGATTCCATTGCGCCCGCTTGCGACCAGCGCAACGAGCAACTCGCTCATCCATCGGGAAAGCAACAACCCGAGCGCTCCGCCGATGACTGCGAGTAACAGTGATTCGGTGAGCAACTGTTGGATCAAGCGGGACCGTTTCGCGCCCAGGCTCAGCCTCACCGCGATTTCCTTCTGTCGCGCCGTCGCGCGCGACAGCAGCAGGCCCGCAACGTTCGCGCACGCGATCAACAGCACCAACGTGACCGCTCCCATCAATACAAACAGCGGTTCGGAAAACTGTCTTCGAATACTGTCCAACCCTTTGTTGCCGGGAAGGAGTATGAGCGAAGGCCGATTCTCTCCCTGCTTCTCGGATGTGATCATCGCATCAATGCTTTGATCGAAGATAACCTCGAGCTCGGCTCGCGCTTGTGATTCGCTGACGCCCGGCTTCAGCCGTCCCATCACAATCAGCCACCACGTGCTCGGCGCTTTCCAATAAGCCGAGGCCGCGGCTTCTGCATCAGGCTCTCCCGGCCCGGCAAAATTCAAGGCGCGAACGAGCTTCGGATACTCGTGCAATGTAACCCACACATCATTGGTCTCGCCGGGCTGCGCGCCGAAGAATTCCGGCGGCGCTACGCCGATGACGGTCAATGGAAGGTTGTTGATCACGATTGCCTTGCCGACGATCGACCCGTCGCCGTCGAGCGTGCTCTTCCAGAACTTGTGAGAGAGCACTGCGACCGGCGGCGCATTGGCAACATCATCATTGGGAAGAATCGGGCGGCCGAGAATCGTTTGAACGCCGAGGCCGGTGAAATACTCACCTGACACCGACTCGGTTGCCGCGGAGTAGGGCTTGCCGTCGAATTGTACGTTGAAGCCGTTTACGTTCGAGGAAAAGGCGAGGACCTCAGACATTGTTGTGCTGCGAGTACGCAGCGCTTCGAAGACCGGGTATGCGACCGGCTCGCCGATCCAGCCAAGATTCGGATCCTTGCGATTGGTTCCCTCGAGATCTTCAAGTACGCCGGGCCAGTCTTTGGCGGTCCAGTTCACAAGGACGAGTTGTTGAGGATTTCGAACCGGCAGCGTTTGAAGCATCACTGCATCCAGCACGCTGAATATCGCGGTGTTGGCCCCGATGCCGAGCGCCAGAGTAAACACTGCAACGGCAGTGAAGCCGGGGTTCTTTCTCAGCATACGAAGTCCGTAGCGGATGTCTTGTGCCAGGGTTTCCAACATTGGTAGTCCTCTTTGATCGCGATAAGCTTCCTTGGTTTGAGTGACGCCTCCAAAGCTTCGCCTCGCCGCTCGTCGCGCTTCCTCGATATTCATTCCTTTACGAAGATTCTCGTCGGCGAGCATTTCGAGATGCGCTTGGACTTCGTCATCGAGATCTTTGTCACGGCGATCCTTTGCAAAGAGTCCGGCAATCCTCGAAACGCTTTCTCGCAACTTATTCATCCTGTCTCCAGTCCGACTCGCCAGTCCGACAAACTTCAGTTTGTCGCTTCACCGGGCTTCAGTCGCAACAGACGACAAACTGAAAAGTTTGTCGGACAGCTACACACCCTCGAGCATTCGCCCGATTATCGCGGATATTCGCTCCCAATCTTCGGTCTCGGTTGCGAGCTGTTTTCGACCGGCGCGCGTAATCGAATAATACTTCGCGCGTCGATTGTTCTCCGACGAGCCCCACTCAGCATCGATCCAGCCCTTTTGCTGGAGTCTGAGCAGCGCGGGATAAATGGTTCCCTGATTCAACTCGAGCACCCCGTCGCTGACCTGTTCGATGCGCCGCGCGATGCCGTAACCATGCAGCGGCCCAAGCCCCTCGAGCGTCTTGAGCACCATCAAGTCGAGTGTGCCTTGGAGAATTTCGTTAGTCGCCTCTTTCACTCTGTCCCGCCTCCTGTTGATTTTCAACAGGAGCATACACGTCTTCCTGTTGGATATCAACAGCAGAGTGTGGATGGCCAGGACTCCGCGAACCCCGGACTGACAAACCCGCGAAGCGCGTGACGGCGCATAGCCACGGGTGAGTCCGCGAACCCGTGGCCGGTGGTGCAACGTGTGCGTCAGTTTTTCGCGCATACCCACCTCGTCAGGGGTGGGGTCTTGATGTTGCTGCCTACAATGAAGCGCGTCTGGCGTTGCATACCCACTTCGTGAGAAGTGGGTATGTGATGTTGTAGTCTGCCTGGCTAGCGACAATCCAAGGCGCACACAACGCAGGCTACAACATCACCAGCCCACTTCTCACGAAGTGGGTATGTGCAAAAAACGCGAGACGTTGACGCACATCTGATGTTGTAGGCCGCAGCATCACCGGTCGTGCAAGAGATCGAGACGACAAAACAAGGAGCGTGATATATATTTTCAGTGATCTTCTCCACAGAAGGTCAACGAACGATCGCTTTTCTCAACGGGTTCATCTCAGAACAAAATGTCGAGGCGAGAAGTGAAGGACTTCTTCATCAGCTATACAAGCTCGGACGCAAAGTGGGCCGAGTGGATTGCCTGGGAATTGGAAGCGAACGGGTACTCGGTCGTCATTCAACTGTGGGACTTCCATCCGGGCAACGACTTCATCGCGGAGATGGAACGAGCTTCAAGAGAAGCCAACCAAACACTCGCAGTTCTTTCGCCCAGGTATTTCGAGTCTCGTTTCACCGAGGCTGAATGGACCGCCGCGTTCAAGAAAGATAACCTCCTGCCGGTGCGCGCTGTCGACTTCGACGTCGAAGGCCTGCTGAGTGTGCGCGCGTACATCGATATCGCGGGCAAGAGCGAGGATCAGGCACGCGAAGTCCTTCTCGAAGGTGTGAAACGTGAACGCAGAAAGCCTTCGGTTGCGCCCGGATTCCCGGTTGAAACTCCTGTTCGCTCTATCAAAGAGCAGCCCCAGTTCCCTGGTGCTCTCTCTCCAATCTGGAATGTTCCTCATCAACGCAATCCAAACTTCGTCGGGCGAGACGCGCTGCTCGATCAGATTCACGAGACTCTCACATCGAAGAACGCCGCGGCGCTGACGGCTATTCACGGGATGGGCGGCGTAGGCAAGACTCAGCTTGCTGCCGAATACGCCTACGATCACGCCGGTGATTATCAAGTAGTCTGGTGGATCAAGTCCGAAGAGCCCGCAGCGCTGGCGTCGGACTACGCGGCGCTGGCGGAAGCACTCGATCTACCTCAGAAACAAGAAAGAGATCAAACGGTGATCGTCGCGGCGGTGAGCGATTGGTTGAATCACAACGGCGGCTGGCTGCTGATCTTCGACAATGCGCGGCGCAAAGGCGACTTGCGTGACTGGCTTCCTCAGAACACGGCGGGCCACGTGGTGATCACTTCGCGCGATCCGAACTGGGGCGGCGTAGCGAAACCGCTCGAAGTCGAAGTGCTTACCCGCGAGGACGCGGTCAGGTTTCTGCTGCAACGCACGGGACAAGACGACGAGCCGGCGGCGCGGAAGTTGGCGGAAGCCCTCGGGGATCTTCCGCTCGCGCTCGAGCAGGCGGGCGCGTACATCGAAACGACCGGCAAACCAATTTCAGAATACCTTGCATTATTTAAGACTCGTCACGGCGAGTTGATGCTTCGGGGGAAACCCGATGATTACCCGGACACGGTTGCGACGACGTGGGAGATTTCTTTTCAAGCGACGCAGCAGGAGTCTCCTGCCGCCGCTGAGTTGTTGAACCTGTGCGCGTTCCTTGCGCCCGACGACATCCCGATAGCTGCGCTTCGCAAGGGCAAGGACAAGCTGCCTGCTCTTCTGGCCGAGACCGTCGCCGACGAGCTTCGGTTTGATGAAGCGATCGCAGTGTTGAGGCGCTACTCGCTGATCGAGCGCAGTGAAGACGGTCTATTCGTACACCGGCTTGTTCAGATGGTAGCGCGCGACCGCTTGCTTGAAGACGAGCGACGGGAATCCGCGGAGGCCGCGGTTCGCGTTGTCGATGATGCTTTTCCCTTCGAAAGCGACGACGTACGCACGTGGGCTGCCTGCCAGCGCTTGCTTCCCCACGCCTTGGCCACGGCGGTGTTCGGCGAGGAGTTACAGCTCGCGCCCGAACCAACTGGGCGCTTGTTGAATCAGATGGGACTCTACTATCGCGGACGCGCACGGTATGCAGAAGCAAAACAGGCATATGAGCGTGCGATCAAGATTGGCGAAGCGACCTTCGGGCCTGACGATCTGAGGGTGGCAATTCACGTAACCAATCTGGGTCTTGTGCTGAAAGACCTCGGTGACCTTGCCGGTGCTCGCCAGTGCTGCGAGTGCGCGCTTCGGACTGATGAAACCGCATTCGGCCCTGACCATCCTGCAGTCGCTACCGATGTCAATAATCTGGGCAGCGTACTGAAAGACCTCGGCGAACTGCCCGCCGCTCGTCAGTGCTTCGAGCGCGCTCTAGAGGGATTGATGAATCCGCGTTCGGCCCTGACCATCCCGCAGTCGCGAGGGACGTCAACAATCTGGGTACTGCGCTGATAGACCTCGGTGACTTAGCCGGTGCCCGCCAGTGCTACGAGCGTGCGCTGCGAATTGGTGAAGCTATATTCGGCCCTGAACATCCTAGGGTCGCGATACTCCTAAACAACCTTGGCCTCCTTCTGCGAAAGCTCGGTGACGTGGACGGTGCTCGCACGTGCCTTGAGCGCGCGCTGAGGATTGATGAAGGCGCGTTGGGCCCTAACCACCCGAAAGTCGCGATCCGCGTTAGCAATCTGGGCCTTCTACGGCAAGACCTCGGCGATCTTGTTGGCACTCGCGAATGCTTCGAGCGCGCGCTACGCATCCGCTGTGAGTTCCTGGGAGACGATCACCCGAAGACGATCCTGGCGCGCAAAAAACTGGAATCGCTTAAGTAAACAAATCCGTTGAAGCATCGCCTAGGTCTGTAAGCTTTGCTATGCCCGCCTGCTTCACTCGCACCTCAACGCGCCTATCGGATCGACTCGCGATGCTCGAAGCGCCGGTACAAAACAGGCGATCAGCGCCACCACTATCAGCACCAGCGGCACTCCAGTGAAAATGACCGGATCGGTTGGGCTGACGTGAAACAGCAGACTCGCGATTGTTCTCGTAAGCAACAGCGCGCCGATCAGGCCGGTAGCAGCACCTGCCGCGCTAAGCAGCAATCCTTCCTGCAGCACCAGCCGAATAAGCCCGCGCGGCTGCGCACCCAATGCCATCCGGATTCCAAATTCATTCCGTCGACTGCCAACGTACAGAGACATCGTTCCGTAGATCCCGACTGCCGCAAGCACCAGCGCCAGCACCGAAAACGACATCAGCAGCAGATTAGTCAACCGCTGACTGCTCACTGTCAGCCGCATGACGTCCTGCATAGTTCGAATTGAAAAGACGGGAATGTTCGGATCCAACCCGCTGACCTCGCTCCGGACTGCGCCAATAATCGCGCTGGAAGGAACATCGGTTCTGAGAACAAGCTTCGCTGACAACTCCGGCGATTGCTCGAGCGGCATGTAGATATGCGGCTCCGGCTCTTCCGCAAATCCATCCTGCTTAATGGCGCCCACCACTCCAACGATCGTCATCCATTGCATGTCGCCGGTGGTTTCGACCTTCTTCCCCAAAGCGTCGCCGTCCGGCCAAAACATCTTCACCAGCGTCTCATCTACTATAGCCACGGATAGCGAGTCACCATTGTCGGTCTCCTGAAAATCCCTTCCCCGCAGCAGAGGAATTTGCATTGCCTGAAGATGCCCGGGCGTGATCGACAGAAGATTAGTCTGCACTCCCTGGTCGCCGGGCTTCGGTTCGTGGCCCTCAACGATAAAGGCGTCATTGTTGGAATCGCCGACAAACGGGATATTAGTGGCGGCCCCGGCCGCACGGACTCCCGGAATGCTGCGCATGCGTTCGAGCAAACTCTCATAGAACTGAACCGTCTGTTGCGGCTTCGTATATTTGCGAGGCGGAAGAGAAACGACCATCGTCAGCAGCTTATCCGGATTGAAACCGATATCGACTGCCTGCAATCGCTGAAAGCTTTTCATCAGCAGCCCCGCGCCAATCAGCAGCACAAAAGAAAGCGCGAACTGCGCAGCCACCAGAACACTGCTCGACCGGCGGCTGGACGTGCCGCCCCGGCTTCCTTCGCGCATCGCCGCAACCATGCCCATCCGATAGGCACGCAGTGCAGGCATTAGTCCGAACAGCACTCCGGTCAGCAACGCGATACCTGCGGTGAATGCCAGAATACGTCCATCTACTGTCACTACTTCGATTCGTGGTATGCCGTCTATCGGCAACCTGTCGAGCATTCGCACGCCAACCCACGCCAACATCACTCCGCCGGCAGCGCCGATGAGCGCAAGCACCAGACTTTCTGTGAGCAGTTGTCTTGCGACGCGCGACGGTGTAGCGCCAAGCGCGAATCGCATGGCAATTTCTTTGACCCGCGAAGTCGCGCGAGCCAACAGCAGGTTCGCGACGTTAGCGCACGCGATCAACAACACCAGACCCACTGCGCTCAGTAAAATGAGCAACGGTTTTTCTGTGCGCCCGACTATCGCTTCCTTAAGCGGCGTGACTATTGTCTTCAGAGCGGAGCCCTGATCCACCGGTATCCTGCTTTCGCTGGTGTTGGGGTGCTGACGCGCGTAGTTCCAAAGCACCGCCGTCGTTTCCGCCTCCGCCGCCGGCGCTGATACGCCCGGTGCAAGCCGTCCAATCGCTCTCAGAAAGTAGGGTGCGGTCCTGACCGGATTGATCGCGAGCGGAGTCCATACATCGATGTCCGGGCGAGGAAAGCCGAAGCCCACGGGCATCACGCCGACGACTTCTGAGGCCGCGCTGTTAAGCTCGAGGGACTTGCCGACGATGCTCGCGTCGCCGCCAAAGCGCCGCTGCCAAAAGCCATAGCTGATGACGCACACGCCGTTGTTGCCGGGCGTATCTTCGCCCGCTTGAAAAGCTCGCCCGAGAAGCGGAGGAATCCCGAGCACCTTGAAGAAATCGGCGCTGACCGTGCCCAGCGATACGCGTTCCGGCTCGCCGTTTCCGGTTAGATTCGCACCGCTGGTCGAATAAGATGCTACCGCTTCAAGTGAATGGTTGCCGTCGCGCAGGAATGTAAAGTTCGCTTGCGACAGGCCCCACGTTTCCAATCCGAGCTGTCGTTGCGAATTTAATATCCTGACCAGGCGATCGGGCTGCTGATACGGGAGAGGTCGCAGGAGAATCCCGTCAACGAGGCTGAAGATCGCGGTATTAACCCCAATCCCGAGCGCAAGCGTGATCACCGTTATCGCCGTGAAGCCTGGATTTTTTCGCAGCATTCGCAGCGCGTAGCGCGTGTCCTGCCACAACTGCTCGAGCACCGCACCGGCGCGCACATCCCTCACGCCCTCCTTCACTTGCTCCGCCCCTTCGAGCTCGATCATTGATTCTCGAAGTGCGTCGCGAGGGTTTAGGCCGGCGGCAACCTTCTCGTCGACTAGCTGCGTTAAATAAGAATTCACTTCCGCATCGAGTTCGTGTTCGACGCGAGGCCTCTGAAATAGATTCGACATCAGGCTGCGAATTCGAGAGAACAAAGACATAACTAAACTCCCTGCGAAAATGTCCGACAAACTTCAGTTTGTCGCGAGCCCTGAATCCGTCAATCAAACGACAAACTGAAGTTTGCCGGACAGAACTCTATGACGTCGCCTCGAGTGCAAGAAAGATTGCCGAAGCTATCCGCTCCCAGTTGGCGGTCTCTTTTTCGAGGTGGCGCCGCCCGGTCCGCGTCAGCTTGTAGTATTTTGCCTTACGGCGATTCTCGGACTCGCCCCACTCCGACGCGAGCCAGCCCTTCTCTTCCAGCCTGTGCAGCGCGGGAAACAGCGATCCCGGCTTAGGATGAAACGTTCCCTGAGTGATTTGATTAATGCGACGCGCGATTCCAAGCCCATGATTCGGGCCCAATCCCAGCGTCTTGAGGATGAGTAGATCCAGCGTGCCTTGCAGCAGATCGGCGGTGGCTTCCGGCATGAGTCTCCTCCTATAGCGTGTCTGTAGGAGACTACTCGAACGACCTATAGACTGTCAATAGGAGAGAGCCGTTCAGAGTTCGCGCTCAGAATTGCCGGATGGCGATTGGCGATTGGCGATTGGCGATTGCCGATTTCTTGATACCGGGGCCGCGGAGATGCTGCCTCATTCGCCAATCGCAAATCGGCAATCGCAAATCCTGTTATTCGTATCTCAATGCAATCATCGGGTCGACCTTCGTTGCCCGGCGCGCCGGCAAGAAACAGGCTCCCAGAGCCACTCCTGTCAGCAGCACCGGCACGACCGCGAAAGTCAGCGGATCGGTTGCGCCGACCGAGAACAACAGACTCGCCATCACCCTGGTCAATGCGAACGCAGCCGCAAGCCCTATGCCAACTCCAATCAACGCGAGCGTCATTCCCTGCCCGACGACCAGCTTCAACACATCCGGCTGCTTAGCGCCCAGCGCCATGCGAATTCCAATTTCGTGCGAGCGCTGCGTCACCGAATAGGACATCACGCCGTAGATGCCAACCGCCGCCAACACCAGCGCCACCCCGCCGAATATCGCGAGCAGCAGCATATTGAAGCGGCGGCGAGCGACCGAATCCGATAAGAGCTGATCGATTGTCTTTACGTCGGGAATCGGCAAGTCTCCATCAACCGCCCAGACCTCGCTCCTCATCGCCCCGGCCAGGATCTTCGGATCTGAGTTGCCGCGAACCACTATGGTCATAAACGGCCACGGGTCTTTTTCGTAGGGGACGTAAACCTCCGGCCTTGCTTTTGAGTCCAGGCCCATGTGCTTCACGTCTTCTACAACTCCAATGATCTGCAGCGTAGGGTTGCCATTGATACCGATTTGCAGTCGTTTGCCGAGCGGGTCCTCCCCCGCCCAGTAGCGCTCGGCCAATGTGCGGTTAATCACCACTGAATCGGACGACTGTGTATTGTCCCGATCAGTGAACACGCGGCCCTTGAGCAACGATATGCCCATCGTCTTGAAGTAATCAGGGCTGATGACTCGATAATCGGCGTTCGGGCCGTTGCCCGAGCTGTCCGGTTGAACGCCTTCGATTACCAACCCTCGCCCGCTGTTGCCCGGCGTAAGTGGAAGCCGCGAGATCGCCGCTGCCGATTCAACACCCGGCAACGTTTGTATGCGCGCGATCACTTGTTGGAAAAGTGAAGCACGTTTGCGAATGTCGGTGTACTGGGCCGAAGGAAGCGTAAGACGCATCGTCAGAACGTTGCGAGCGTCGAACCCAGGATTGACCTGCTCCAGCCGGATAAAACTCCTGATCATCAAACCCGCGCCAATCAGCAGCACCAGCGACAATGCTATCTCGGATACGACGAGCAGACCGCGAGCTCGATTCCTCCGCGCGCCAGCAGTTCCCCCACGGCCTCCTTCTTTGAGCGACTCATTCAGATCGCTCTTTGTAGCCTGCAACGCGGGAACCAACCCAAATACGAGGCCCGTCGTTAGTGAGACAATCAACACAAACCCGAGAACCATTCCGTCGATGCCGATATCCTTCGCGCCATAGATGCTGGCGGGCAGAATCGCCACAGTGGAATGAATGCCCCACATCGCCAGCAACAAGCCGAGCCCGCCTCCCGCGATCGACAGCGCCACGCTTTCGGTCAGCAATTGTCTGACGAGTCTGGAGCGGCTGGCCCCGAGCGCAGTTCTAATTGCAATTTCTTTTTGTCGAGTGGTGGCGCGCGCAAGCAGCAGGTTGGCTACGTTGGCGCAGGCGATCAGCAATACGAACCCGACTGCGCCGAACAAGACGAGCAGCGTCGCTCTTATGTCTCCGACCTCGCTTTCCCGCAGCGAGACCAGCTTCGCTCCACGCCCCATATTGTTATTTGGATCCTGTTCAGCCATTCTCGAGGCCACCGCGTCTATGTCGGCCTTCGCTTCCGCGAAAGTAACGCCGGCTTTCAGGCGCGCTATCGCTGAGAGGTAATGACTATCACGATTCGTAGCCATGTTGGCGTTTGGATTCAGCACGTGTTCGGGGACGACTTGCTTCGGAGGAATCCAGAGCTCAGCCTGTTCCGGAAACGTGAACTCGCCGGGCATCACACCGACGACAGTCAGCGGCTCACCATTGGCAATTAGCTTTTGGCCGACAACGTTCGGATCTGCGCCGAATCGGCGCTCCCACAGGCTCCGGCTGATCACGGCTACTCGGCCGCCGCCTCGATTCTCGTCCTCGCTTTGAAACGCGCGGCCCAGCATCGGCTTCACGCCCAGCGTCGGGAAGAGCGCACTTGTTGCGATCACGCCCGGCACGCGCTCGGGCCTGTCGGCGCCTGTCAGATTGAAGCTCTCTTCCCTGTACGTCGCGATGCTCTCGAAGACCTGATTCTGATCTCTCCAGTCAATGAAGTTCGCGCCCGCAATCGCTTCTTCGGTGTGCCGCTGAAGGTCGCTTTCAAACACCATTACAATCCGATCGGCATCGGGAAACGGCAGTGCGCGAAGCAGTACCGCGTTGACTACGCTGAAGATCACCGTGTTCGCAGCGATGCCCAAGGCAAGCACGAGCACTGCTACAACGGAAAAGGCGCGGTTGCTTGCCATCGTTCGAATTGCGTAGCGAAAGTCTTGTAAGAAAGTCTGCATGTGTCCTCGTCGAAGCCGGGTTCAAGGTTCGGAGTTCTTTGCGTGCTTTGCGGACCTTTGCGTCTTGGCGCCGAGAATTCCTAACGCAAAGACGCAAAGGTCCGCAAAGCACGCAAAGTAGAAGAAACCTATTCGTATCGCAGCGCGACCATCGGGTCGACTCGCGTCGCCCGGCGTGCAGGCACGAAACAGGCTCCCAGAGCCACTCCTGCCAGAACCAATGAGATCAATACGTAAGTCAGCGGGTCGGTCGCGGTGACGCCAAACAGCAGGCTGGACATCAGCCGCGTCGTCGCAAAGGCGCCCGCCAATCCGCTCGCCACACCGATGCCCGTAAGTAACATTCCCTGCCCGACAATCAGCTTCAGGACATCTCGAGTTGGAGAGCCGAGAGCCATGCGTATGCCGATTTCCCGCGTACGCTGCGAAACCGTGTAAGACATCACACCGTAGATCCCGATCGCGGCCAGGAGCAGGGCCACTACCGCAAACACGCCCAGGGCCAGCATCGCGAACCGCCGTCGCGTCAGCGACTCGGAGAGCCGCTGATCCATCGTCTTCACATCGAAGACCGGAACATTCGGATCAATCGCGCGTGCTTCCTGCGTGACCGCGGCCGCTATGCTGCGAGGATCACCCGCTGCGCGCACGGTTACGAACATCGTGCCGGCAAGCGCTTGTTCGTGCGGAACGTAGAGCGCCACACGCGATTCAGTGTCCAGGGCGTATTGCTTGACGTTGGCAACCACTCCAACAACCGTTATCCAGGGCGCAGTCGACGCGGGGCCGCCGGGTTTCAGCCGCTTGCCAAGAGGGCTATCGCCGGGCCAATAAGTGCGAGCCATGTTCTCGTCGACGATCCCCACTTTCATCGAGTCTTTCGTGTCCTGCTCGCTGAAGAATCGCCCGCTGATCAGCGGAATCTGCATGGTTTCAAAGTATCCGACACTGGCAAAGCGCCGGTCCGCCTGGATCGAGCTCTGCCCGGCTGCCGGGTCATACCCTTCAATCGTGATGCCGCCCCAACTTATGCTGCCGCTCAGGGGCAGGACCGATGCGCCGCCAACCGATTCGACGCCCGGAATCTGCCTGAGACGCTCCCACAGTTGCTGATAAAAGATGCGACGGCGCGGTGCTTCCAGATACGCGGTCCCGACGACTGACACGTGCATCGACAATACGTTCTGTGCCGCGAAACCCGGAGCGACTTGCTGCACGCGGACGAAGCTGCGGATCAGCAGGCCCGCGCCAATCAAGAGAACCAGAGACAACGCCATTTCCACGATGACCAGCAGACTACGCAGCCGGTGATTGCCGCCGGCAACAAGGCTGCGCCCGCCTTCCTTGAGCGACTCGTTCAGGTTCACTCGCGAGCTTCGCAGCGCCGGCGCTAGTCCGAACAGGATTCCCGTAAGCAAGACGACCGCAAAAGTGAAGAGGAGCACCCGACCGTCGATGGAAATATTTTGGAGCAGCGGAATGTTGCCCGGATTCAGCCACCGAAGCCCCGCGAGTCCCCACATTGCGACGAGCAAACCGATCGCGCCGCCCACAACCGCAAGCAGCACGCTTTCGGTCAGAAGCTGGCGGACAATTCGTTTGCTCCCCGCGCCCAGGGCCGTTCGGATAGCGATCTCTTTTTCACGCGCCGCCGACCGCGCCAGCAAAAGATTCGCTACGTTAGCGCAAGCTATCAACAACACACAGCCCACAGCGCCGAGCAATACAAGCAGTGCCGGGCGTACGTCGCCGACAACCTGTTCCAGAAGCGGCCTGACGCTGAAACTGAACCGGCGGCTCACCGGATAGCGCTCCGGAAACTGCTGCTCCAGTCCCTGGACAACCTTGTCGAGTTCCGCCTGTGCCTGGCTGATGCTCGCGCCCGGTTTGAGCCGCGCGAGTACGTTGTAATTCTCATCACCATGCTCCGCCATATCCTTGGCGCTCATCGGCAGCGACAGCAACATCTCAGCTTGCTCTACCGAACCGACGGTTGGCATCACCTCATAGCCGAGCGAAAAGTCAGCGGGCATCACCCCGACGATGTTGTAGTTGTCGTTGTCGAGTTTGACCGCCTGGCCAATTACATTTGGATCAGCACCGAAGCGCTGCCGCCAGAGCCCGTGACTCAAAATCACCGATGGAGTTTTGCCCGGCGCATCGTCCTCAGGTAAAAAGGCGCGGCCCAGAATCGGCTGCACTCCAAGCACCGAGAACATCACCGAAGAAGCTCGCACGGTACCGAGCCGGTCCGGCGAGCCTTTGTCGTTGAGGATTACATTGTCGCCCTGAGCGAGAGCGATTTCTTCGAAGACGGTGGTTTGGGATTTGACCGCCTCGAACTGCGCCGGCGACGGCCAATCCTGCAGGACGTTTGCCCCCGGCGAGTGCGTCCAGATAATCGTGAGGCGTTCCGAATCGCGGTAAGGCAGCGGCCGCAGGAGGAGTCCGTTGACGAGGCTGAAGATTGCTGTGTTTGCGCCAATGCCCAGGGCCAGTGTGATCACAGCCACCGCCGTGAATCCTGGCTTCTTCGTCAGTAGCCGCGCACCGTAGCGAAGATCTCGGAAGAAAGCGTTCATGGTCCACCCCCAAGAGAATTCCGATTGTCGATTGCCAATTGCCGATTCCGGCGTGCAATCACCTAACGCGTTTTTTCAATCGGCAATCGCAAATCGGCAATCGCACATCACGTCATTCGCACCTGAGCGCCTTGAGCGGGTCGGTGGTTGCCGCCCTGCGCGCGGGCAAGTACCCGCCCAGGAGTGTTCCAGACGACAGCAACAGCGCCGCACCGGCAAACACAATCGGGTCACTAACCTTGACGCCGTACAACAGCGATTCGGTAACGTGTCCAAGCGCGTAAGCCGCCGGCAACCCGATTACCAATCCGATGGCCGCCAACACCACCACTTCACGCAGGATCAGCCAGGAAACGTTGCCTCGGGATGCGCCGAGCGCCATGCGAATGCCGATCTCGCGAGTGCGCCGCGTCACCGTGTAAGCCATCACCCCGTAGAGTCCGATCACCGCAAGCACCGCCGCCAACAGGGCGAAGCTCAACGACAGCGAGGTCAGAAACTTGTCCGCGAACAGCGATTCGTCAATTTGCTGGTCGAGTGTCTTCAAATCGAAGACCGGGAGATTGGAGTCAAGGTGTTGCACCTCGCGACGCAGTGTTGCCGCCATCTGGCCAAGCCCCTGCTGCGTCTTGATGTAATAGGTCAAACGTCCGATCGTTTTCTGCTGACTGTATGGGATATAAACGAAGGGACGGGCCTTCTCGCGAACGCTACCGTGCTTGCTGTCTTTTACTATTCCGACGATCTGAATATCGGGGTGAACATTTCCACTGCCAAACGTGAAACGAGAGCCAACGGCCTCGCGACCGGCGAAGAAACGCTTCGCCATCGTTTCATTCACTATCGCTGTTTTTTCACCGTTAGAAGTATCGCCTCTGTTGAACTCCCGCCCCGCGATTAGGGGTATACCCAACGCGGAAAAATAGTCGGGGCCCACATAGTTGTGATAGACGTTCGTGTCCTCGTCATCCTGCGGCGTATATCCTTCGGCAGTGATGTTGGAACTTGAATTACTGTCGGTAAAGACGGGGATCTCGGCCGCGCTCACGACCGTCACCCCTGGCAACGCGGAAAGCGACTCGCGCAGTTGGTCAAAAAGCGCGACGCTGCGGACAGGCGTGTACCCGTTTTGTTCAGGGGCGATCGAGAAAGTAATCAGATGTTCGGCGCGCACGCCCAGATCCATTCGCTCCAGATTGTTCAGGCTGCGGGCAAACAACCCCGCGCCGACCAGCAGCACGGTCGTCAAAACTATCTGCGAAACTACGAGGCCTTTGCGAAACCGGACTTGCGAGAGGCTGCCGGATACGCTCGATCCCTGCTCACGAAGTGTGCTTTCTAGATTCAGCCGCGTCGCTCTAAACGCCGGCGCCAGCCCGAAGAGGAGTCCGGTCACCAGCGCGAGCGAAAGATTAAAGCCGAGCATTCGCAGATCGAGCTCGGGCGAAAGACCCAGCGCGCCGACGCTCGACGGAATGCTCGCGACCAATAAGCCAAGCGTCCACGAGGCGACGGCGAATCCGACCACGCCCCCGAGAAACGAAAGCAACAAACTCTCAACCAGGAACTGCCTTACCAATCTGAACCGCCCCGCGCCTACCGCCATTCGAATTGCAATCTCACGTTGCCTCGACGCGCCTCGGGCCATCAACAGGTTCGCTACATTGCCGCACGCGATCAAAAGTACAAGCCCGACCATTCCAAGTAGAACCAGCAACGGAGTCTGCGCATCACGCTGAAGTATCTGCCGGCCTTGCGCGCCCGGCGTCATCTGTAGCTTTTGATCCAGAAACTTTTGCTGAGTCTCCGCCGACCACTTTCCCATGAGCGGCAATTCCGCTTCGAGAATAGCGCGATAGGCTGGAGCGAACGCTGCCTCCGCCCGCTTGGCCGAAAGACCGGGCTTGAGCCTGCCGAGGATCGCCAGCCAAAAGTCCTTGTGGTTCTTCAGCCCATCCCACGCGGGTGTGATCTGCGGCTTCATCATCATCGGAATGAAAACATCCGGCGTTTGGCCGACCTGCACGCCTGTGAACCCGGCGCGGCTGACCCCTACAACGGTCATCGACTGGCCGTTGACCACCAGTGTCTTGTTGAGTATGTTTGCGTCCCCCCCGAAGTGACGAACCCAATAACCGTGGCTCAAGACGATGACCGGATTCGCGCCCGGCGCCATGTCGTCGTCCTGTGTAAATACCCGTCCGAGCGCCGGCATGACTCCCAGCACCTCGAAGTAGTTCCCAGACACCAACTCTCCATCCGCGCGTTCGGTTTGCCCTTCACCGGCGACGCTGAGCGAAACGGGATACCGCGCAAGGAGTCCGGCGAACACCTCATTCTTATCCCGGAGGTCCTGGTACATCGGATAAGAAAATGAATTGCCCACGTCCCCGTCGCTCGAAACGCGGCCCGACTTGGGGCCATCTGCGCGCAACACCACCAACTCATCGGGCTTTTGGACCGGGAGCACTTTCAGAAGTATCTGATCGGTCAGCGAGAAGATCGCCGTGTTTGCGCCTAACCCGAGCGCAAGAGTCGCCACCGCGATTGCCGTAAAGCTGGGGTTCTTGATTAGCGTGCGAAACGCGTAACGCAGGTCCTGCAAGAGTGTATCCATCATGCCTCCGGAGATCAGTCAGGATTCACGCGAAGGTATTTCCGATTTCCGATTGGCGATTGCCGATTCCTCGCCACGGGTCGATGAGACCGCTTGCGGGGTATTCGGCAATCGCCAATCGGAAATCGGAAATGGGAAATGGCGTGAAGCCCTCTACTTGTCTTTGTGATGATCGTTCGATCTCTCCATGAAACGCGCGAAGCGAGGATCGGATCGAAGATTATCGAGGTCTCGATCGCCCTGAATATAACTCTCGAGGTCGAAGCCGGCGTTCGCCGATTTTCCCAACCATTCGAACGCGGCGTCCTTGCGGCCCATCATCGAGTTAGCGCAGGCGATGTTGTACATGGACGTGGGCGGCCTGTAGTCGAGCTGAATCGCACGTTCAAATGCTTCGATGGCTTTCGCGTGCTCGCTCGAATAGTGAAGCGCGTAGCCGAGGTTGAACCACGCACGCCCATTATCCGCGTGGTCTCGCAAGAAGGTTTCGTAGCGTTTGATGGCGGGAGCCCAGCGCGCCTTTGAGTACTGTCCCTCATCCGAATCGCTGGCGGCTTGAGAAAGAGAAAGAACTCGGCTCAGGTCCTCGATCTTTTTGAAGCGGGCTTCGCCGCGCAGGCTCGCGATGTCTGGATCCTCGCGAAGCTTGTCGTCATTGTCGAAGCCGGCGTTGATCGATTTCTCGAGCCAATCTAGCGCCAATTCCCGATCGCCATTGAGAGCATACGTGCAAGCGAGATTGTACTTTGCCGAAGCGCCGCGGTATCCGAGATGCTCGACTGCCTGTGTCAACGCAAACGCCGCGCGGGAGAAATCACGAAGCGACAAGAGTCGTGATCCAACTTTGTACCATTGATCACCATCCTGGGATGAGGCGCTGCGAAGCTGCTCGAAATTGATGATCGCTTCGTTGTGCCGGTCGCGATCCGGATGATCCTTCTTTTTAGCGGATTTGTCTTCGGGTTTTATCGTCGCGACCTTCTGAACCATGTCCTTGAATCGAGTATCGGATCGAAGCGGGTCGAGGTCAGAGTCTTCCTTTAGAAGATCAAACCGGTCAAACCCTCCGCCCAACGCGCGATCGAGCCAGAACAGGGCATTTTCCTTGTCATTCAACAAGGCATAGCTGCACGCAACGTTGTACATGCAGGTCGCCTGGCGGTGTCCGAGCCCAATGGCATGACTGTAGGCGTCTATCGCCTCGATGTAATGGCCGGATTGATGAAGGGAGTAGCCCCGACTAAACCAGGACGCGCCGTCGTGATTCTCCTTATCGCCGTCCTCATTATTGACATTGACTGTGAGATAGCTGACCTTTTCAACCGTCGTTTGTTTCGACTTCTCGGACTTCTGCCACCGCTCACGCGTCTGCGAGAAAGCAGCCACCGAAATGCCGGACACGAGGACCAGCAACGCAACACGTCTTAGATTCTTTTTCATCGTTCTACTCTCCTTGTTGATGAATCAATCACACCTGGCGTTTCTCTTTGCGAGCTTTGCTCGCAAATCTCAAATCGCAAACACGCAAATCTGAACTTCTCTATTCATATCGCAGTGCAACCATCGGATCGACTTTCGATGCGCGACGCGCCGGCACGAAGCAGGCCAGCAGCGCCACCGATAACAATAGTGCAGCTATTGCTGCGAACGTGATTGGGTCGCTCGCGCTCACGCCGTAAAGAAGAGTCAGCATCAGTCGGGCTAACGCGAGTGAAGCACCCAGGCCGACCGCCACGCCGATCGTCGCCAGTCTCAACCCCTTAACAACAAATAACCGCAAGACGTCTCGCGGCTGCGCGCCTAAAGCCATTCGCAAACCTATTTCGCCCGTGCGCTGCGTTACGAGGTTAGCCATCACGCCGTAGATGCCCACCGCCGCCAGCGTAAGAGCTACCAGGCCGAAGGCCCCTAACAACACCAGATTTAGCCGCCGCGGGGCGACAGCACTGGAGATCATCGCTTCCATCGTGCTGACGTTGTAGATCGGCTGATTATGGTCCACGTTCTGAATGGCCGACCGCACTGCCACAACCAAATTGAGAGGATCGCCGGTCGTTCGCACCAGTATCCCGGCTCGCGACGGGCTGAATTGCAGGTAAGGAATGTAAACGTGAGGCGCGGCTTCTTCATCCAGTCCCGACTGGCGGACGTCGCTCACCACTCCCACCACTGAATGCCAGTCGTCCTCGACACGCACGCGCTTGCCCATCAGGTCTTCCCCCGGCGCGTATCGAGCGGCAAAAGACTGACTGACGATCACGACCCTGGGTGAATTCTGCGAGTCGCGATCCGTGAAGGCCCGGCCTTGCAACAATGGAATGCCCATCATCTTGAAGTAATCGGGACTGATCTCGCGGAAATCGGCAAGCGTCGCATCGCCGATGCCCGTCGACGCCGGATGACCTTCGATAGGAAAGACCGAGATGTTGCGCCGTCCGGAGAGCGGCGGGCTATTGATCACCGCGGCGCCGGTCACACCCGGAAGCGCGGAGATCTTCTCGAGTGTCTGTTGGAAAAACGTCGTTCGCTCGCGCGACTCGGGGTATTTCGTTTCCGGTAGCGCCACTTCGATCCTCAACAGGTTCCGCGCATCGAAGCCTGCGTTCACCTGTTGCAACCGCCAAAAGCTCTTGATCATCAAGCCGGCCCCAACCAGCAGCACCAGTGACAAGGCGACTTCGGTCACAACCAGTGCTCCGCGCAAGCGATGTCCGGCGGCGGTTGTTGAGCCCCGCGCTCCATCTTTGAGCGCGGCGTTGAGATCAGAGTTGGACGCTTGCAAAGCCGGGGCGACTCCGAAGATCAAGCCGGTTGCAATTGAAACGAGCATGGTGAACGCCAGCACGGGGCCGTTTACGGCGATCGACTCAGCGCGAGGGATTTGTCCTGCGGCTAACGCTCGGATGGCTTCCGTCAGCCAGACTGCGAGCAAGAGACCAATGCCTCCGCCCAGCAGCGAAAGCAACATGCTTTCAGTCAGTAGCTGGCGCACTATGCGGCCGCGAGCGGCGCCCAGCGCCAGTCTCACCGCTATCTCTCGGCGCCGGCCCACGGCGAGCGCGAGCAGTAAGCTGCCCACATTCGCGCAGGCAATCAACAGAACGAATCCCGCGGTGCCGGCCAGGACATACAAAGCGGTGCGCTGCTGCCGGCCAACCTGCGCCTGTAACGGTACGAGATTGACGGGATGGCCTTCGCCTTGAGACGACTCCGCTGCGCGCTGACGGGCGATGTTGTCAAACTCGGCTCGAGCTTCTTTCCAGGGGACACCCGGCTTCAGCCTGCCAATGGTCAAGAGGTTATGAGAATTGCGCGCCCGCTCTGTTGTGAGCGAACGGGGCGTCCAGATTTCACCCGGCTGCCTGTTGTTGATCGGAGCCGGATATTGAAACTCAGCAGGCAGAACGCCGACGACAGTGTAGTTCATTCCGTCGAGCGCGATGTCGCGTCCTACAATGCCGGCATCGCCGCCAAACCGGCTCTGCCACAGCTTATAACTCAACACCGCGACGCGCGCGTTTGCCTGGTCTTCTTCTGCCGTGAAGGTTCGTCCAAGCAAAGGTGTGCAACCAAGTGTCTCAAACAGATTCGCGGTCGCGCGTTGTCCTTCCAGCCGTATCGGTTCATCGCTGCCCGTCAAGTTGAAGTTTGCGCGTTCAGTGGCGGCGATCTGTGCGAACGACTTGCTACGTTCGACATCGGCGGCATAGTCATCAGGCGCGAGTTCCACCTCATCAACTTGCTTCAACTTCTCCCAGATGATGACAAGCTGACCCGGATCCTTATAAGGGAGCCCTTTGAGGACGACTGCATTTATTACGCTGAAGATTGCGGTGTTAGCCCCTATACCCAAAGCCAGCGCGACTAGCGCGACCAGGGTCACTGCTTTGTTCTTGAGCAACAGCCTGATGCTGTACCGAATGTCCTGAAAAAGTGTGTTCATTTTCTTGTTTCCAGTTTCCGGTTTCCGGTTTCAGGTTTCAGGTTTCCGGTTCGTGTTTTCGAGCGCTATTACCAAACCAGAAACCGGAAACCGGAAACCAACTATTCATATCTCAGCGCGATCATCGGATCGACCCTGGCTGCCCTGCGCGCAGGCACGAAGCAAGCCAGCAAACCAACCGCGGTCAAAGCCACTGCAACAAGCACAAACGTCAGCGGATCGGTGGCGCTTACTTCAAACAACAGGCTCGCCATCACCCGGGTCAACAGGAACGCGCCGGTCAGGCCTGTAGCCAAGCCGATAACCGTCATTCTCAATCCTTCGCTGACTACCATCGAAAGCACATTTCGAGTCGTGGCTCCCAGCGCAACCCGCACTCCAATTTCCTGTGTGCGCTGCGTTACTGAATAAGCCATCACGCCATAGATACCAATCGCCGCAAGCGCTAGCGCAATGGCCGAGAACGACCCCAGCAGCAGCGAAAGAAAGCGGGGCCTCACCAGCGAATCAGCTACCAGATCGCTCATCGTTTGCAGTTGAAATATCGGAACGCTCGGATCAAGGTCGTTGACGACCGAGCGGATTCCTGACGCTACACCGCCGGCGGACGCTCCCTGTGAACGCACGACAAAGCTCATGCGAGTGCTGATGCCTGCGGCGACCGTCTGCGGCAGAAGGAAGTACAGCTCGGTGCCCGCGGGTTTATCCACGCCCAGGTTTTTGGTGTCTTCAACCACACCGACCACCGTGAACCAGACGGGCGGAGTGTTGAACCCCGGATTCACTCTTCGTCCGATCGGGCTGCCTTGCCAGAACCGCCGCGCCATCGCCTGATTGATCACCATCACTTTCTGCGCGGTGTCGTTGCTGTCCGACTGCTCGAAGGTCCGGCCTTCAATCGTTCGAATGCCCATCGCATTGAAGTAGGTCAAGCCTACGGTGTTCCAGTAGTCGACGTTTTCCGCGGGACCATCCGGCGTCGCCTGATAGTCTTCGATGTCGGTGTCATTGGCGTTAATCGGCCGGAGCGGCGGAAGCCCGGACGCGAGCGAAGCAGACTTGACGCCGGGCAGTGCGGCCAGCCGCTCCTCCAGTTGATTAGCGAAACGAAGCCGGTCCGCATTCTGATATTTGCTCGCGGGCAATTGAAGACTGAACGAAGTCACCCCTCGCGGATCGAAGCCCACCTCGACTTGTCGCAGCTTCCAGAAAGCGCGAATCATCAGCCCCGACCCGACAACCGGGATTACCGCAAGCGCGATCTCGGCGATCACCAGCGTCTTTCTGAGTTTGTGACTTCCACTACCGCCGGACGTGCGCTGCCCCGCTCTCAAAGTTGTTGCGAGTTCTCCTTCGTGCAGTTGAAGCAGCGGCGCTACAGCGAAAACGATCACCGAAAGAATCGAGACGCCCAATGTGAAAGCCAGCACCGCCGGATCGATTCCAATCTCCGCGGTTCGCGGAATGCTGTCGGGGGCCGCCGCCAGCACAAGCTTCAGCCCGACTTTTGCCAGCGCTACTCCCGCAGCCGCGCCCAGCACCACCAGAATCAGACCTTCGGCGAGAAACTGTCTCAGGAGCCTGCTTCGTCCCGCGCCCAATGCCAGCCTTATCGAAAACTCTCGGCGTCGTGCTTCAGCTCGAGCGAGCAACAAATTCGCGACGTTCACACATGCGATGAGAAGCACGAAGGCCACTGCGCCCAGCAGCATGAGCACCGCCGGCCGCGCGGCGCCGACCACGTCCTCGTGCAGCGGCACCATAAGGATCGGATGTCTCTCGGGATCGGGCAGGTGTTGCGCTCGATTCTCACCCTTCCATCCGGCCATCAGCGACTCTATCTCCGAGCGGGCTTGCTCGACCCGATACTCCGGCTTGAGCCGGCCGATGACGTAGAGAAAATGTCCGCCGCGACCGCCGGGATTCGCCGGATCAAACTGTAATGGCAACCACACCTCAGCCGGATCGTTGCTGCCAGGAGGGAACACATATCCGGGCGGCATCACCCCTATCACGGTTGTCGTCTGCGAGTTGATTTGAATTTCTTTCCCGATGATGTCGTCCTGCTTGCCGAAGGCGCGACGCCAAAGCCCATCCGAAATCAATGCGGTGCGAGGCCCTCCGTTGATGTCTTCCTCGGGCGTGAAGTTGCGGCCTCGCGCCGGTTGCACTCCGAGGGCCTCAATCAACCCTCGAGTGATCAACGCAGCGTTTACCCTGATAGGCTCGTCGGTCGTAGCGATATTCCTGCCGCTGGTCGTCCACGCGCCGATGCTCTCCCAGGCATTGGCCTCACGTTGAATGTCCAGAAACTCCGGCACGGACATCCAGAATTTTCTCAGGTTCATCGTCGGGAATTCGGTATAGACCCGAACAAGTTTGCCGGGCTCGCGGTACGGCAGCGGTCGCAGGAGGACTGCGTTCACTACGCTGAAGATAGCGGTGTTCGCGCCAATTCCAAGCGCCAGGGTGATCACCGCAACCGCGGCGAATCCCGGCTTGTTCATCAGCATTCGCAGCCCGTATCGCAAGTCTTGCACTAATGTTTGCATCTAATCTCCAAGAGGTCTCCCAGGAAATCTCGTCCCGAACCGTTTCTTAACGCTAACGTCGCGGTCCTAGTTGCTTAATGCGCAAACATTCAAGCAGATGGGTGCACTCCCCCCCTCAATCCCGTGCTGACTAACCAACTGACGTGCCAGCAGAGTTATTTGAGGAGTACGTCAGGTGAGTGCAAACTTTAGGAGAAAGGTTGCAGCTTAAATGAGGTTCTAAGTTGACGTTTGATTGAGTTTTTGAAAGAAAAAACGCGGTCGCCCGGTGCGCCTCACATATCTCGCATCTGCAATCCGCAATCTGCAATCCGAAATCCGCAATTCTCCCGGTGTCCGTCTACAGGAATGGCTTTCCCAGAATCGCGCAGAGGGCGAACCAGTCAGTTATGCATCGAGATACTGGCAGATACGTTGTTCTCTTCCTGGCCTGACCCGCTCTTGATCCGGTTGTGTCCCATCTTTTCTTGGCAGTGTTCGGTTCTTCTGTCATTTTTTGATCAATCGAATTCATTGGCAATAACCTGAAGATTTAGAAACTGCGTATGAAAGTCGTCCTGAGCGCCAGTATGAGGATTAGCCTTCAGCTCGCTCACGTTGTAAAGCCGTTCATGTAGCGGGAAACCGTAATGCTCAATAATGAGCGCCGATGTCTTATTGCGCCACTCTTGGGCATCTTGATAGAACCGCGTCCAGTCTGTCACGGGCTTACTAAATAATTGATTGCCTTCATCGACAAACTGTCTAAGCTGACTAGTGAAATACTCTTTCCTTTGCCGTTTTCTCTCGTGTGTTAAATGCTCAAACGTAAAGGAGTGATAATTAGTATCAATTCTCAATTCGAAATCGTGCTCTTGGCTGAATTCACCATGTTCGCCAATGCTAAGCTTCACCGTAATCCCAAATCCGCGCCAGTGTCCCCATGAGGTTTTCACTAAATGCGCTGACCTATCGCTGTGGTTTTCATAGGTAAGAAAATGAGGGTTAAATCCTGCGTCTCGTTTCGGTTCAAAGCAGCCGATTACCAGTTGGTGTACCTGATCTAAATCAAATGATACTTCTGAGTGTTCTTCGTTTAACCGACAAGGTCGGTGGATTCGATGATCAAGCTGCTCAGGAGAGTCTAAATGGTAATACAGAATTTGCGGTTTGACATTGCTGATACTGCCTACCTTGCGAGGGGCATTTGGCTCATTATAAAAGGCTACAGTGACAGCACGCAGCGCATGGTCTGAGTCGTCGGATTCTCGAAAGACTTCATGCCTGTCTAACTCTAAATGTAAATCGTCATCACCCAAGCATACAATGTTTGGTTCCTCTTGCTTCACAGGACCTGGGGCAGCGGAAACCCAGACGGCTATTGCTGAATAGGTTAACCCGACCAAAAAGAACATGAACATGCCGCGACTAAACCTCAACAGCCCCGGTTGGGCATCGGCAACCCAGGATAGGCCCAGCACTAACGGCAATGTTAAGAGCGCCGCTATAGCTAACAGAATAAGTAGCATTGGCCCCTTCAACTTTCCCGCCTTATCGAGTACAACAAGAATGATAGTGAGGATGACGCCGCAGAAGGCAAGAACATCGGAGAGCGCCAGCTTGAACATGCGCGCAAGCCTATATCAAGGCGGGCAATCGAGCAACGCAAGAACCGAACAGTAACTTTTTCGTCTGAAATTGAGAATCGAGATGATATAATGCCCGTGACTTCCTGGGTACATCCGAAAGGAGTCACATGAGCACAACGCTTAATCCTGAGATCACGGCCTTGCGGGAAAAAGTTGAAGCCCAGGGCATGGAGCTTGCCGAAATCCGCGGCAGCGTTCACCAGCTTGATAAGATCATAGGCGCAACGGTTCGTCAGTCCATCTGGCAACTGATTGCTCTGATGGGCACCCTCTTGGTGGCTATTGCTGGTGGATTGGCCTATCAGACCAGTTCGATCGACAAGCGTATCGAACAAATGGAAAGGAGTTCGAACACGCGGTTTGAGATGATTGAAAAACAGATCGAGCAATCCGAGAAGAACATCACCGCTCGTTTCGAGGACTTAAAGCAGGAAGTCCGCGCTCAGCGCAAATGATCTGAGCACACCCTTAATCCTGAAATTGCCGACCTCCGTGAGAAGGTTGATGGTTGCATCAAGGAACTCGCCGAAATGCGTGGTGCCGTCAATCAAATCAACAGCATCGTTAGCAACTCCGTTCGTCAGTCCATCTGGCAATTGATTGCGCTGCTCGTCACTCTCTTCGTAGCAATCGCCGGTGGATTGGCCTACCTAACCACGAGCATAGACAAGCGCATCGAACAAATGGAACGGAGTTCGAACACGCGCTTTGAGATGCTCGAAAAGCGAATCGATCAGTCCGATAAGAATATGAACGGCCGCTTAGAGGATCTCGAGAAGAACATCACTGCTCGATTCGAGGATCTCAAACAGGAAGTCCGGGCTCAGCGCAAGTGATCGGCTGCCAGTTTCATTCCCCGGGTCACTACTTACCGAAGATTATCCCAATTGAAAGCCGGATATGGTTTTGCCGGCTTGATGAACTCTCGTCGTTGTATCCGAGAAACGCCGCAGTGTAATCCGCCATTGTGCGAATGCTGAAGCTCTTGCTTAAGCGGATATCAAGCCCGCCTCCGAAAGCTGCCGCAAATCCTGTTCGCGTGTCCGAGTCGCTGTGCGTTAGGAGCGGACCCGCAGTCGAGAAGTCGGCGGTCGATCTAGCAACACCGAACAACGTGTGAGCAAACGGGGTCAACCGCGTCTTGTTTCGCCACTTGAGTTCCGGGCCACCCATAAAATAGAACGCCCGCTTCTTTATATTAAAATCCTGGGAGGACGTCATACACGAACTCTCCAAACAGACCTTCACTGTCACTTGACCGGGACCACCGTTATCGAAGTACACCGCAAAGTCGCCCTTGATTCCGAGATACTTGTTGAAGTTTCTGGTAATCGAAGCCTCAAACCCTTTAGGACCCCCGGCGTCGTCACTGAAGAACCTCGAAAGCGGAAAACTGCTGTTCCCTTCTGGCGCCTCGTTGCTCTTGAAGTAGCCGTTAGCCGAATAGCCGCCAAAGACTTCGAGCTTGGGATAAGGGACGGAACTCGTTGACTGGGCAAGGGACGAACACGCACACAGGCACACTACCACTGCAATTGGGAGGTATCGCATTTGGGTTTCTCCTGAGGGTCTGTTCTGAAAGGCACAGGCATCAGGAGAACGACGCCGAGAGTTACGTCTTGCGAGCAATCGTCCCGGTTCAGGGTTCAGGGTCGCGCCCGAATTTCCGATTTGCGATTGGCGATTGCCGATTGCCGATTGCCGATTGATACTCAGCGCAAAGACGCAAAGGACCGCAAAGTTCGCAAAGTTCTTTCTCAATCGACAATCGGCAATCGTCAATCGCCAATCGGAAATCTCTTCATTCGTATCTCAGCGCGACCATCGGGTCGACTTTAGTCGCGCGACGTGCCGGCACGAAACAGGCTCCCAGAGCCACTCCCAGGAGAAGCAGAGAGATCGCCGCAAAGGTCAATGGATCCGTCGCGCTCACGCCGTAGAGCAAACTCGACATTACGCGAGTCAAAGCCAAAGCGGCTGCCAAGCCCAACACGACGCCGATCGAGACCAGGATCATGCCTTGCCGCATGACCTGTCTCAGCACATCTCCGGCTCGGGCGCCCAGTGCCATTCGAATCCCAATTTCCCGAGTGCGCTGCGACACCGCGAATGCAAGCACCCCATAAAGTCCGATTGCCGCCAGCACCAGTGCGAAGCCGGAGAAGATTCCGAGCAGCAGCATCGCGAAGCGGCGCTCATCAAGCGAGCGTGCGACTCGCTCATCCATCGTTTGGATGTCATAAACGGGTTGGTTCTTATCAACCGCCAACACCTGCTCTCGCAGCGCCCGAGTCAGACTCCGCGGATCGTTTGTGGTGCGCACTACAAGCGTTCCCGAGGACGAATACACCGGCAGATAGAAAGTTCCTTTCGATGCTTCGGTCAAGTCTCGCAACTGAGCGGTGGCCACGACTCCAACGATTGTCGCCCAGGGCCCATCGCGCCCCCAGCTAAGTCCACCGCCAAGCGCATCACCGTTCGGCCAGAATCGTTTCGCCAGTTCTTCGTCCACAATCGCCACCGCACCCGGCGCGAACATGTTACTGAAGGTCCGCATATCCGATTGCCCAAAGTCCCGACCACTCAGCAGAGGAATTCCGGTGGTTCGAAAGTAATCCGACGTTACGTAACCGTAATCCGCGTGCGGCGCTGGGTCTTCGGGACTCGCGTGCCGGTCGCGGATAGAAAACGTAGAGTTGTCGCCGCCCGACGTGAATGGAGGCTGATTGGCAAAAGCCGCGTGCTCGACTCCCGGCAACGCCGATACGCGCTGAAGCACCTCGTCGTGGAACGCGGCCACTTGTTGAAACTTGGAGTACTGCGTTCGTGGGAGTGCGATTCGCATCGTCATTACATTGCGTGGATCAAAGCCCGGTCGCACGTTGAGCAGCTTGCCAAAACTCCGCAAAAGCAACCCAGCTGAAATCAGAAGCACAAAGGCCAGCGCCACTTCCGCGACGGTCAGCCCTCCAAGCACGCGATGTCGAACCGGATTTGCGGAATCCGTTCTACCCGACTCTTTGAGTGAGTGGGCCAGATCTGTTCGCGAGCCTGTAAGCGCGGGGATCAGACCGAACAGAACGCCGCACGCAAGCGAAGCCGCAAGACTGAACGACAGCACCCCGGCGTTCAACCGCACTTCGCTCAGCCGCGGCAAATTGGCAGGCGCGAGCGCGATCAGCGCGCTTGTTGCCCACCAGGCAAGAAACACTCCGAGGGCTTCGCCGATAACCGCGAGCACGAGAGCTTCGGTCAGAAGCTGCCGAATAATTCGTGCCCGGCTCGCGCCAAGCGCCGAACGTATAGCCATCTCGTGAGTGCGAGTGCTGGCGCGCGCGAGCAAAAGGCTGGCAATGTTTGCGCAAGAGATGAGCAATACGACAACGACCGCGCACAACAACACGAAGAGCGGTCTGCGAACGTCTTCAACGCGCTCATCGGTGAGCGATCTGACTTCAATGTTGAACTCATCTGGATGGTCGCCCGCGATGTTCCGCGCAATGTTGCTCATCGCCGCTTGCGCCTCACCAATGCCGGCGCCCGGCTTCAATCGCGCAAGCATTGTGTAAGCAAGACTCCCACGCCGATCTTCGGACAATTCCGCCGGCGAGAAGGCCATCGGCATCCAGAGATCGTTCTTCGGATAAAGTTGTTCGAGATCTTCGGGACCTACACCGATAACCAGGTAGCCTTCGCCATCGAGCTGAATAGTCTTCTCGAGTGCGCTTCGGTCAGAATTGAACAATCGCTTCCACAGCCGCGAACTCACAACGATTACGTGCTGATTGCCGTACTTGTCTTCTTCCTCTGTGAAGAATCGGCCGGCGAGAGGTGAGACCCCGAGCATTGGAAAGAAGCCCGCGGTCACGCGACCGGCTTGCAATCGTTCCGGATCGCTAAAGCCTGTGAGATTGAAGTTGCGGCCCGCGAGCGCAGCTGTAGATTCAAAAGCATCGCAATCGCGGGTGTAGTCGACGAATTGCGGCGCGGATACCTGCGTTCGCGGCAGATTGAGCTTGGGCAGCTGGTTGTGAATCACGACTACTCGCTCGGGCTGCTTGATGGGCAAGGGTCTAAGCAGAACAGCATCGACGACACTGAAGATCGAAGTAGTCGCTGCAATACCCAGCGCAAGGGTAAGCACCGCAATCGCAGAGAAGCCTCGCTTACTAAGCAGTACCCGAACGCCATAACGCATGTCTTGAATCAAGGTGTTCATGGTTACCCCCAAGGAATTGCCGATTGGCGATTGGCGATTGGCGATTGATACTCAGCGCAAGGACGCAAAGGACCGCAAATGTCGCAAAGTCCTCAATCGGCAATCGCCAATCGGCAATCTCTTCATTCGTATCTCAGCGCGACCATCGGGTCCACCTTTGCGGCCTTTCGCGCCGGAACGTAGCATGCCAGCAACGCAACGGTCGCCAATAGGATCGAGAGCCCGACAAAAGTCATTGGGTCAGTCGCCGTCACGCCGAACAGGAAAAACGACAACGCGCGCGTCACCGCGAAAGCGCCCGCCAATCCGATGACTATCCCGATCACCGTCAGCTTCAATCCTTGACGAATCACCAGCGTGAGGATGTCTCGTGTCTGTGCGCCGAGCGCCAGCCGCACGCCGATCTCGCGAGTGCGCTGGGCGACGGCGTAAGCCATCACGGCGTAGAGTCCTACCGCAGCCAACAGCAACGCCGCTGCAGCGAACACGCCGAGTACCCAGTTCATCACGCGTTTGGGCGATATGCGTTCGTCAATCATCCGGCGCAGCGTCTTGATTTGAGAGACGGGCAGGTTACGATCCAACGCCCGCACCTCGCCCCGAAGAGAAGCTGCGGCCACGGTTGGCTCCAGCGTCGTGTGTCTCGTATGAACGATCAGGTTCATCGTTCCCCACGGTTGCTGAGCGTAGGGAACATACACACCCGGATCGGCTTGCTCTTCCACATCGTCGTTCTTGACGTCCGCCACTACACCGATGATCTCAAATATCCGCTTCTCATCACTGCCGATCTTCAGCCGTTCGCCGACCGGTTCGTAGTCGGGGAGGAACCGCCGCGCGAAAGTCTCATTGACCAATACAACGGGCGCGGCTCGATCGTCATCCTGCTCGGTGAACAACCGGCCTTTGCGAAGCGCAGTGCCGATCGCGTTGAAGTAACCGGGCGTAGCTACCCGATGTTGAACGAATGGTTCCGCACCTTTCGGAAACGGGGGCTGGCCTACAACCTGAAATGTTTGACTGTTATCTCCCATTCCGCTGATCGGCACGAGGTTGACTGCCCCGGCCTCCGCGATCTCAGGCAGACTCTCGACTCGACGTAGCAGTTGGGCGAAGAATTCGCGGCGCTGACGTTCTTCCTTGTAGCCGTCTCGCGGCAACGCTACTTGCATCGTCAGGACGTTCTCCGGCCTGATGCCCAGATCGGCTCGCAGCATCGCGGCGAAGCTGCGAATCAAAAGGCCCGCGCCGATCAGCAGCACCAGCGACAACGCGACCTCGCCAACTACCAGGACGCTGCGCAAGCGATTTCGGCCGCCCGTACCGGGCACGCCCTTGCCGCCATCCTTCAGCGCTTCGTTGAAGTTTGTCCTGGCCGATTGCCATGCCGGCGCAAGACCGAACAGTATGCCGGTTAACACCGTCGCGATCAGGGTGAACGCGAAGACTGTACGATCCATTCCAAAGTGATCCCAACCGGGGATGAATTTCGCGAAGTCTTCGGGGATTCCGTGCGATAAACCGTCGATTGCCCAAACCGAGACCAGCAAGCCGAGCGCTCCGCCCAATCCAGCCAACAACACGCTCTCGGTCAGCAACTGGCGACTCAAGCGCCAGCGGCTTGCTCCCAGCGCGAGTCGAATCGCGATTTCCTTCTGCCGCGACGCAGAGCGTGCTAGCAGGAGATTCGCCACATTCGCGCATGCGATCAAAAGCACAAAGATAGCCGCGCCTATCAGGCTCGGCATGGCCGTCTTCACGCCTCTGACCGCGTCATCAGTCAGAGAAAGGACGTAAGCCTTCCGGCCGCTGTTGGTTTCGGGAAACTGATGTTCGGCAAGTCCGGCGATCGCGCTCAGATCCTCCTGCGCCTGCTTAACGGCGATTCCCGGCTTGAGTATCCCAATCACTTCGAGATAGTGGGAGCCGCGATCCGCACTCATCTGCCGATCAAACACCAATGGCGACCACATCTGCCCGCTATGGTATGGGTAATTGAAATCCGGCGGCATCACACCCACGACCAGAAAGCTTTTCTGATTGAATGTCAGCGTCTTGCCGACAATGTCAGGATCTGCGGCGAATCGCTCTCGCCACAAACTGTTCTTCAGCACCACAACCTGCTCAAGCCCGGGTTCGCTCTCTTCCGGCAAAAAGGTGCGGCCGAGAGATGCCTTCACACCCAGCACGTCGAAGAAGCCCTCGGTCACGCGACAGCCGGCGAACCGTTCCGGCTGATCACCTTCAGTGAGATCGAAGGAGTATTGCTGGATCGCGACGAGTTGCTCGCAAGTTCGATTCTGGCCGCGCCAGTCTGTGAAGTTCGCCGGCGCGACCGAACCTCTCACGCTTCCGACGTTCAGATTCTGCTCCCATACCACAATGAGCCGATCCTGGTTCGCGAAATTGAAAGGCCGCAGGATCAGCGAGTGAACGGTGCTGAAAATCGTCGTGTTCGCCGCGATGCCCACCGCCGTTGCCAGAATCGCTACGACAGTGACGCCTCGGTGCTTCATGAGCATTCGCGCTCCGTACCGAAGATCCTGAATCAATGTGTTCATGGTTACTCCAGAATTGCCGATTTCCGATTGCCGATTGCCGATTGATACTCAGCGCAAAGACGCAAAGGACCGCAAAGATGCAAAGTTCTCTCAATCGGCAATCGGAAATCGCCAATCGGAAATCTCTTTACTCGTATCTCAGCGCGGCCATCGGGTCTACCTTCGCCGCCCGCCGCGCGGGCAGATAACACGCAAGCACCGCGGCCGCCGTAACCAGAAAAGCTATCAGCACAAAGGTCAGCGGATCGGTGGAGCTGACATCGTACAACTGGCTTGCGAGTATGCGCGTTGCGGCGAAGGCCGCGCCGACACCCGCGACGAGTCCAACAAGAATCAAAAACGTGCCTTCCTGCAACACCAGCCGAAGCACATCAGCGGGCCGCGCGCCCAGCGCCATTCGAATACCGATTTCGCGCGTCCTCATCAATACACTGTAAGCCATCACACCATAGACGCCGATGCCCGAAAGCAGCAGCGCCAACCCGGCGAATAACCCGAGAAGCAATGCAATGAAGCGCGTCCGCGAAGTCACTTCCGCGCTACGCTCGTCCATGGTCAGCACGCGAGTAAGCGGCACATTGCGGTCGAGCGCCAATGCCTCACCGCGAATCGCAGCCACGAGAGCCCCTTTGTCCGTCCGCGACCGTACGATCAGCGTTGAAGCCGAATCCGTAGGCTGCAGAAACGAGAGATAAACATTCGGCTCCGCTCGCTCTTCGATCCTGCCGTACTTCACATCGTCCACGACGCCAACGATCTCGACAAAGTCTTCGGCATCGGGATAGTCGGCATCGATATAAGGTTTGATGCGCTTGCCGATGGCATCCTGGCCGGCGAAAAAGCGTTCGGCGGCGGCTTGATTGATCACCGCGACGCGAGGCGCGCCGATACGGTCCTGTTCGGTAAACACGCGCCCTTGACGAAGCCGGATGCCGAGCGTCGCAAAGTAATCGGGCGAAACTGTCTGAAGGGCGACGATCGCCGGAGCTGCGGATTCCACCGACGGCTGGTCCTTGATGTCCATGATCGTCATGCTCGAATAGCCGAGCAACGGCGCGGTTGTCCCCACACTGGCCGATTCGATGCCGGGCATCGCCTTTACTCGCGCCAGCAGCTCCTTGTAGAACTCCAGCTTCACGCCTCGACCGAACAACGACATCGTGGTTACACCCGCACCCTCGAACCCAAGTTTCACCGCCTGCAGCCGTACAAGGCTCTTGATCATCAGGCCCGCGCTCGCCAGGAGCACAAACGATAGGGTTATCTGCCCAGCTACCAATACGCTCCGCGTGGAGAGCCGCCGTTGCGGTCGAAACCAGGTTGCTGATCCGCCGGTTGTTTCCTTGAGCGCCTCGTTCAAATTCGGATGCGATGCTTGCAGCGCGGGAACCAGGCCGAAGAAGATTCCGGTTACAAGCGCCAGCAGGAGGTTGAAAACCAGGACCCGGCCATCCAGGTGAATCTTGAAGAAATCAAATGTGCGTGTGTAGCTTGACCAGAACTGCGCATCATCGCTCGGTTTGAAACTCGTCAGCAGATCGACGCCCCACATCGCAATCAACAACCCGATCACTCCGCCGACCACAGCGAGCAGCAGGCTTTCTGTGATTAACTGGCGAACGATTTGTGAACGGCTGGCGCCAATGGCCAGTCGAATCGCGATTTCTTTTTCGCGTGACACCGCGCGAGCCAACAGCAGGTTCGCGACGTTGGCGCAGGCGATCAGCAGCACAAAGCCAACCGCCGCCAGCAATATCAAGAACGAGCGTCGAATCGCCGGATCGACATTGGCATCGCGCCACGGGATCAGGGTGACCGCGGGCCGCGCTTCGCCGCCCGGTCCCCGCTTCGATGGGCTCGGATAGACGCTCTCGATCTGCTCGGTAATACCGGGCATCTCCTGTTGGGCTTGCTGAATAGTGACACCGTGGTCCAAACGCGCGACCACCTCGAACCAATAGTTCATCGCGTTCGCGAGTACGCGCGGGTAGCGCAGCAAGGGCGCATCGGTAATTGGAATCCACACCTGGGCCGTGCCCTGCTGGCCGTTGAAACCGGCAGGCATTACACCCACAATCGTGAACGCGTGCTTGTCCAATTCAATAGTCTTGCCAAGCGCTTTCGAATCGCCGCCGAACCGCCGCTGCCAAAGCGCGTAACTGAGAACCGCGACGGTTTGCGCGTTGCCCTTCGTATCTTCTTCTTGCGTGAATGGCCGGCCTTCAAACGGGGCAAGACCGAGCAGCGGAAAGTAATTCGCCGAAACAAGCTCCGCTTGCAAACGCTCAGGCTCGTCCGTGCCGGTCAGACTGAAGCTCGCTTGATTGCACGCCGCTACCGCCGCAAAGCTGTGACTGTTATCACGGAGCACCTCGAAGCGCGGGTAAGACCAGAGCGTGGGCGCCGCGCCTTTCTCCGAGGAGGGCGCGGTTTGAAAAATCTTGACCAGCTGCTCCGGTTGCGAGTAAGGCAGCGGACGCAACAGGATCGCATTGACCACACTGAAGATAGCCGTGTTCGCGCCGATGCCGAGCGCTAGCGTCACGACGGCTATCATAGTGAAGGCCGGCTTCCTGGCCATCAGCCGCAGCCCGTAGCGAACGTCATTAAGAAGTGCGTCCATTGAGACCTCCGGGGTTTGGTTTCTAATTTCTGGTTTCTAGTTTTCTGGTTTCTAGTTTCTAGTTTCTAGTTTCTAGTTTCTAGTTTCTAGTTTCTGGTTTCCAGTTTCTGGTTTTTCGAGTTTCAGATTTCTAGCCTTATCGGCCACCGTAAGCCCACAGACCAGAAACCAGAAACTAGAAACCAGAAACTATTCATAGCGTAGCGCGACCATTGGATCGATCTTAGCCGCACGCCGGGCCGGCACGAAACAGGCCCCCAGAGCCACTCCTGTCAGCACCACTGAAACGGCGATGAATGTGAGTGGATCGTTTGCGCTTACCCCAAAGAGCAGGCTCGTCATCAGCCGAGTCATTGCAATCGCCACTACTATTCCCAGGACGATGCCGGCTAAACTGAGACAGACTCCCTGGCCGACAACCAGCTTGAGAACGTCGCGATGGGTCGCGCCCATCGCCAGCCGAATTCCGATCTCGCTTGTCCGCTCGGTTACCGAAAAAGAAATCACACCATACAAACCAATAGCGGCAAGCAAGAGTGCGGCGCAGGCAAACACCGCCAGCAGCAGCATCGAAAAACGCCGTTCGGCGATCGACGCCGCGATCACTTGATTCATCGTGCGAATGTCATAGACCGGCAGCTCCGCATCGACTGCTTTGATCTCCTTGCGAAACGCAGCTACCACGCTGGCAGTGTCCGTCGATGAGCGAACGACGTAGATCACGTTCGAGCGAGCGAGCGGTATTTGAAATATCGGCATGTAAATCGCCGGCCTGGTCTCAGCTTCAAGCGAAGAGACTTTGACATCGGCGACTACTCCGACAATCGTAAGCCAGTTATCAGGCCATCCACCCCACTTGATTCGCCTGCCGATCGCGTCGCCATCGGGCCAGAACCGCCGTTGCATTGTCTCGTTGACGACGACAGACGGCGGCGTGTTCTCTCGATCCGCATCAGTGAAACTTCTGCCGGTTAGCAACTGAATGCCCAACGCCTGAAAGTAGTCATTGCTCACCCAGGCGTTGTAAGCGGTGTTGACCGTTTCAGCAGTGTCGCCTTCTATCAGGAAGCCAATGCCGCGGTCACCTACCAGCGGAAGATTAGTAGTCACACCTGCGGCCTGAACTCCGGGCAACGCTTGCAGTCGTTCGAGCAAGTCCTTTTGGACCGCCTTTCTCGATTCGGCTTTTCGATACCGCGCGGTCGGAAGAGCAGTCTGGGCGATCACGACGCCTTCAGGATTGAAGCCCGGCGGTACCCGCAACAATCGCGTGAAGCTGTTGATCAGTAATCCGGCGCACACCAGGAGCACAAACGCAGACGCGGTTTCAAAGACCACGAGCAGTCCGCGCAGGCGTTTGCCATCGCCTCCCGGTGTGCCGCGTCCGGCAGCATTCTTCAGGATCTGGTTTAGATCGAGCCGCGCACTTTGAAGCGCCGGAGCCAACCCGAACAGGACTCCGGTCAGCAAAGACAGGCCGAGCGTGAATGTGAGAACCACCGGATCAAGATTGATCTCCTCGAGACGGGGCACGTCCCCTGGACCGAACCTTGAGATCAGCTCCAGCATCCAGATTGCGAGCAGCAATCCACAACCGCCGCCGAGCAATGAAAGCAGGACGCTTTCCGTCAGCAACTGGCGAACAATACGCCACGACCCCGCGCCTAATGCGCTGCGAATCGCAATCTCTTTCTGGCGCGAGACCGCGCGAGCCAGCAGCAAGTTCGCTACGTTTACGCAGGCAATCAGCAGAACCAGACTGACCGCGCCCAGCAGGATCAGCAAGATCAGCCGCACCTTCTTCACGACGTCCTGCTTAAAGCCGACAACCGACGCCGTTATTTGAACGTCGCCATAGATATCAGGGTGCTGCTGTTGAAACCGGGAAGCGACCGCTTCGATATCCGCCTGTGCCGCCTCGAGCGAGATGCCTGGCTTCAAGCGGCCAATGGTTCCGTATTGAAGATCACTGGCGCGAGTCTTCTTCTCCTGATCCGTGAGCGCAAGCGGCACCCACAACCCCGGCGCTCTCGCAAAGGTCCCTCCGTTGTAAGGAAATTCGAACCGCGGCGGCATCACCCCAACAACTTCAAACGGTTTGTCGTCGAGGCTGACGACTTTGCCGATGAGCTCTGGATTGGCGCCGAAGTGACTCTGCCAAAGCCTGTAACTGAGAATAACGACGCCGCTGCCGCCACCCTGGTCCTCGCTTGGTGAAAACACGCGGCCGCGAAGCGGTTCTACGCCGAGGAGCGGAAACAGTCCCGCCGAGACGCGAGCTGCCTGGACCCGCAGCGGTTCGCCCTGTCCGGTCAGGTTTAGACTCAGATCGGTGAAGGCTGCGATCTCGGAGAAGACATGATTGCCTTCCTGATAATCCAGAGACTCGGCCGCTGAACAGGCGACATCGTTCCAGCCGAGTTTTGGTAAGCTCTCTCTCACAAGCGCGAGACGATCCGGATTCTTGTAAGGCAACGGGCGAACGAGAACCGAGTTGACGACACTGAAGACGGCCGTGTTGGCGCCGATACCCAGGGCGAGCGTAAGCACCGCAACGGCGGTGAAGCCCGGCTTCTTCATTAACACGCGAGCGCCATAGCGAAGATCCTGCCAGATAGTTCCCATCGTTACTCCGCAGTTCAGGGTTCAATGTTCAGAGTTCAGAGTTCCTCGTAGTTAATTTATTCGTTCAGAGTTCAGAGTTCCTCGTAGTAACCAATTTATTCGTTCAGTGACTGGTTAACGAATAAATTCGTTACTACGAGGGAGCCTGAACCACGAACTCTGAACCCGGAACTCTCACTCGTATCTCAACGCTACCATCGGGTCGACTTTCGTTGCGCGTCGCGCGGGAATCCAACAGGCCAGCAATGCTACGAAAGTTAGCAAGAGCGCGATCGTCACAAACGTCAGTGGATCGTTTGGGCTCAGCCCAAACAGCAAGTTCGTCATCAACCGCGTAAGCCCCGCCGCCGCCGCCACCCCGATTGCGATGCCAACCGCCGTCAACGCCATGCCCTGCCCTACAAGCAGCTTCAGCACGTCTGAGGCTTCAGCGCCCAGGGCCATGCGAATCCCAATCTCCTGAGTCCGTTGGGAAACGGTGTATGAGATCACACCGTAGATGCCGGTCAAGGTCAGAATCAAACCAGTGGCTCCGAACAAAGCAAAAAGAAAAGTGTAGAACTGCGCCTCCGCGACGGTGTTGGAAATCGCTTTCGTCAGCGGCTGCACACCGGTGACTGGAACGGTGCGGTCTCCCGACTGTATTTCCTCGGTGAAGCTCTTGATTAGAAACGCCGGAGCCTGCGTGGTGCGAACGAAAAAGTTGCCCCAGTCCCAGCTATTCTGCTGATACGGCAGGTAGAGTTCCGGGGCCGGCGCCCTGGTCAAGCTCGAGTGATGCACATCGCCGACGACGCCCACAATCTCATATTGTTCCGGGTCGCCGTCATTCTGATTCGCTCCGATGTGCGAGAGGTGTTTGCCAATGGGTTCTTCATTCGGAAAGTAGCGCTCGGCCAACGTGTCGTTGATGATGGCAACCCCAACACTGCCGCGCTGATCCTGTTTGGTGAAATAGCGGCCCTTGCGCAGAGGGATCTTGATCGCGTCGAAGTATTCCGCTGTCACGCTGCGATTGCTGGCCTGCGGCTCCTGTCCGAGCTCGGGCTTGGGGCGGCCTTCAATCCTGAAGTCGCTGCCGACGTTGCCGCCGCTAAAAGGCATCGGCGCAACGAACGCCGCGCTCTCGACACCCGGCAAAGCCTTAAGTCTCTCGAGCGTTTGATCGACGTAGCGGACTCGTTCTTCAGGCTGCTCATAGACCGTCCGAGTCATACTGATTCGCCCCGTCAAAACATTTCGCGGATCGAAGCCTGGATCCACGTTCACCAGCATCGCAAAGCTGCGAATCATCAAGCCCGCGCCGATCAGCAGTACCAGCCCCAGTGCGACTTCGGTCACCACCAGAGAATCACGCCACAGGCGCAATGATCTGGCGCTCGTGACGCTCCTTGCACCTGCTCTCAAGACCTGGCTTATGTCCGGGCGCGACGCCTTAACAACCGGCAGCAGGCTGAACAGCATCGCGGTTAAGATCGATACCACGAGAGTAAAAAAGAGAACCCTGGCGTTGATCTGCACTTCATCCAGGCGCGGCAGTTGGTCCGCGCCGTAATACCTGATGGCGCTCAGCCCCCACATCGCGACCAGCAACCCCGCACCGCCTGAAAACAACGCAAGCCAGAGACTTTCCAAAAACAAATGGCGAGCGATCCGCCACGTTCCGGCCCCCAGCGCGGCACGCAGCGCAAGTTCTTTTTCTCTGGCAGTCGCCCGCACTAGAAGCAAATTAGTGACGTTCGTGCAGGCAATCAGCAGGATGAACCACACGGCTCCCAACAAAACCCAGAGCGCGCGCCGCACGTCGCGCCCTACGATCTGCTCATCCGCGCTAACAAGGTACGCTGTTGCGTTCCGATTGTATTGCGGATATTGCTGCTCCAACGTTTCGGCGATGTTGGCCATTTCGGCTTGCGCCTGCGTGAAGCTCACGCCGGGCTTTAGTCGGCCCACCGCTTTAAGAACCTGCGCTCCGCGCTCGGACAGATTTGAAGCTTCTCCCGCGATGGTGGTGAGGAATACCGGATCTCTGCCAGCCAGAGGAAACTCGAAGCCGGGCGGCAGAACGCCGATGATTGTGAACGACTTGCCGTTCAAAGTTACCTGCTGGCCAAGCGCCGCCTCATCGCCTGCAAATCGGTTCTGCCAGAACTTATGGCTGATAATAACAACGGGCTGCGCGCCGCGCCGCTCTTCTTCGGGCTGAAAATCGCGCCCGCAGGCCAACTGGACGCGGATCAGTGAAAGGAAGTTGGCGGTGACACGCAAGCCTTCAAGGCGCTCGGCTCGGTCTTCATGAAGCAGAATAAAACCGTTGGGCTTATAGGCGGCGATCGCTTCAAAACTCTGATTCCTGGCCTGCCAGTCCTGTAACTCGAGATAAGAGGTATAGCCTTGAGTGCGCTTGTCCTTTGGCGTTCTCCATATCGCGGTTACACGGTCAGATTCCGCGATAGAGGGAGGACTCAAGATCAGCGTATTGATAACACTGAAAATAGCGGTGTTTGCGCCGATCCCCAACCCCAGCGTAATCACAGCCAAAGAAGCAAAGCCGGGACGCCTCAGCAGCGTTCGCAAACCGTAACGCGCGTCTTGGAGCAATGTGTACATTAGACCTCCAGAAATTGCCGATTGTCGATTGTCCATGGGCGATTGTCGATTGGCGATTGATACTCAGCGCAAAGACGCAAAGGACCGCAAAGCTCGCAAAGTTCTTCTCAATCGCCAATCGGAATTCGGCAATCGGCAATCAGATCATTCGTATCTCAGCGCCACCATCGGGTCCACTTTCGTTGCCCGTCGTGCCGGTACGAAACAGGCTCCCAGAGCCACTCCTGCGATGATCAGTGCAATCGCGGCGAACGTAACCGGGTCCCTGGTGCCGATGCCAAACAGTAGACCGGCCATCACTCGTGTCACCAGTAGCGCTGTGACCAGTCCGATGCCGATTCCCAGGGCCGCTACGGTCATGCCTTGCATGACTACGAGTCGAAGCACGTTCGCAGGACGCGCGCCCAATGCCATGCGAATGCCGATTTCATGCGTGCGCTGGGCAACCGAATAGCTCATCACGCCATACAGCCCGATTGTGGTGAGCGCGAGGGCCAGCCCGGCGAAGATCGCCAGCAACACCGCAAACAAACGCGGCTGCGCGACGGCCGCCGACAGGTAATCGTCGAGCGTGCGAATGTTGTAAATTGGCAGGTCCTTGTCCAGGTCGCGCACTTCATCGCGTACCGCGCCCACAATGCCGTGCGGATCACCCACGGTCTTCACCGTGAGTATCATCGAATCGAGCGGCACCTGCGACTCGGGCACATAGTATTCCGGCAGGAAATCACGCTTCGGACCTCTGTACTTCGTATTACTTACAATGCCGACGATCTCACGCCACGCGGGACTCTTACCCGTTTCGACCGAGATGCCCGGTTTGATCCGCTTGCCGATCGGGTCTTCGCCGGGGAAATAGCGGTCGGCGAACGCCTGGTTGATCATGATCACGTCGGGTCCTTTGTTGTCATCGTGTTCATTGAAGTCGCGCCCTTTGACGATCCTCATTCCAAGCGTGCGAAAGAAGTCCAGGCTCACCGATCGATACGACGACGATGGATGGTCGCCGCGCGGAAGCGGGCGGCCCTCGGTCTCGAAGGAGAGGGTCATTCCCTGATTGGTAAGCGGAAGTGGAAACACAGCGCTGGCGGCAACGACACCTGGCAGCGATGAAAGTCGCGTCTGCAACTGACGGTAAAACTCCCGCTGTTGCGCGGTGGTATATCTTACGTCAGGCAAACCTACCTCGAGGGCAATCACGTTATGCGTATCGATACCCGAGTCCACTTTCTGCAAGCGCCATAGACTCTGAATCAATAGACCGGCGCCTGTAAGCAGCACTACAGCGATGGCGACTTCGGCGGTTACCAGCGCGCCACGGAGGCGATTGCGGCGCGCGCCTTCGCTGCCGGCTCGACCGCCCTCTTTCAACGCCTCGTTCAAATCGGTCTTCGACGCGTAAATGGCGGGAGCTATGCCGAACAGCACTCCCGTAATCAGAGACACCAGCAACGTGAAGGCGAGCACTCGCATATCCAGACCAATTTGCGCCGCTCGCGGCAACTCGTCGCCGCTGACCGCAACCAGCGCGTCCGTTCCCCAGAGAGCGATAAGCAAGCCTATTGCGCCACCTGCCATCGCCAGCACGAGGCTCTCGCTCAGCAACTGCCGAACAACGCGCGCGCGGCTCGCGCCGAGAGCTGCGCGAATTGCCATCTCCTTGTGCCGGGTTGTGGCGCGGGCCAGCAAGAGGCTTGCGACATTAGTACACGCAATCAATAGCACGCAGCCGACGGCGCCCATAAGGATCAGCAATGCCGGCCGGACATCGCCAACCAGGTCTTCGCTTGTGGGATTGACGGTTACGCCCATGCCGGTATTGGTGTCGGGATATTTCTCACCAAGGTGGGCCGCCACAGCTTCAAGCTCGGCGCGAGCTGATTGCGAACTGACGCCCGGCTTGAGCCGGGCAATGACGTGAAGAAAATGCGCGCCCCGCTGCTCGGCAATGCTCTCCTCGCCGACCGCCGTCAGAGAGTAGGCGAACGTCGTCCACAACTCGACCGGCTCGCTCTGCAGCGGGAACTGAAAGCCTTCGGGCATGACTCCAATCACGGTGTAGCTCTTGCTGTTTAGCGTTACGCTGCTCCCGATGATGCTCGCTTCACCGTTGTAATGCTGCTTCCATAACTTGTGGCTAAGAACTACCATCAATGGTGCGCCATTCCTGTCGTCATCGGCCGAGAAAGTGCGGCCAACTGCTGCTTGTACTTTGAGCAACGGAAAGAGGTCCGACGAAACCACCATGCCTGCAAGGCGAGACGGATTGTCCCCGCCGGTCAGAGTGAAGTCCTGCTCGCTATACGCGGCCGCCTGCTCGAAGGAATTGCTCTGATCGCGCCAGTCAGCGAAGTCCGGATAAGAGGCGACCATCTTGTTGATGCCGCGGTCGGCTCGGGTTGTCCAGACGTTCACGAGGTGATCGGGTTCGGCAAACGGCAGCGGGCGAAGCAGCACAGTGTTAACCACGCTGAAGACTGCGGTGTTTGCGCCGATCCCTAGAGCCAACGCAATTATCGCAATCGCGGTGAAGCCGGGTCGCTTCGAAAGCATTCGAATTCCGTAGCGCATATCTCTAAGAAGAATTTCCATGGTTACTCCTGATTCAGAGTTCCGGTTTCCGGTTTTTGGTTTCCAGTTTTTGGTTTCCAGTTTCCGGTTTCTGGTTTCCGGCTTTCTGGTTAGAGCAGTTCCTTACCCTACGAAACATCAAACCGGAAACCAGAAACCGGAAACCGCAAACCAAAAACTGGAAATCGGAAACTGAAAACTGGAAACCTATTCGTACCGTAGCGCTTCCATCGGATCGGTCTGTGAGGCGCGGCGCGCCGGCACGAAACAGGCCACCAGAGCCACTCCTGCCAGAAACAGCGCAACGACGGTGAAGGTCAGGGCGTCGGTCGCGCTGATACCGAATAACAAACTGGACAGGTAGCGCGTCAGCATCCACGAGGCCATCAGGCCGAGAGCTATGCCGGCCGCCGTCAATCGCAAGCCCTGCTTCATCACCATCCGCAGCACGTTGCCGGCCTGCGCGCCCAACGCCATGCGAATGCCGATTTCATGCGTCCGCTGTGAGACCGTGTAAGCCATCACACCGCAGATTCCCGACGCCGACAGCAGCAACGCGATGCCGCCGAAGACACCGAGCAGGATCAGATTGAAACGCGGCTGCGTTATCGCATCGCTGACGATGCTTTCCATCGTGCGAATGTCGGAGGCCGGTTGCGCCTTATCAACATCGTGCACCGCCTGGCGCACGCCTGCCGTCACCGCCATCGGTTCGACGGAGGTTCGGATTACGAATGACATCGTGCTGAACGCGTCCTGCAGCTCCGCGGTATAAACCTCGGGCAAGGCCGGTTCCTGCAATTCAATGCTGCGAACATTGGCGACCACCCCGACGATTTGAAACCAGATGGGCTCACCATTGCTGACGCCGCCGAAATTGATTCGTTTGCCGACAGGGTCCTCGCCCGCGAAGTCGCTATCGGCAGTGGCCTGATTGATGAGCGCGACCCATGGCGCCGAAAGATTGTCTCTGTCCTCAAAACTCCGACCCTGGATCATGGGGATGCTCATCGCGCGAACATAATCGGGATTGACGTTACGGTAGTTGGCCGTTGGCCACTGGTCGATCGGCAGCGGCGGACGTCCTTCGACGCGAAAGCCGAACGTCGGCCCCTTGTAGAGCGGCAGGGTGTTGATGGCGCCAACCGTTTCGACGCCCGGGATTGCACGCAGGCGTTCTTCGACCTGTTTATAGAACGCTATGTACTGCGGGTCTTCTCGATAGTTTGTTCCCGACGGGTTCACCTTCATGGTCAGCACCTGCCGGGGATTGAAGCCGGCGTTGACCGATTGCAACTCGAGGAAGCTGCGAAACAACAATCCCGCGCCAACCAACAGCACCAGCGAGAGCGCTACTTCGGCGACGACAAACAGGCTTCGCAAGCGGTTGCGAACGCCGCCGATCGCGCCTCGCGAGTTCTCCTTCAACGATTCGTGAACGTCGCTCCTCGAGACCTGCCACGCGGGCGCAATGCCGAAGATGATGCCGGTAATCACGGACACAAGTATCGTGAAACCGAAAACCGGCAAGTCGAGGCTTATGTCTGCGAGACGCGGAAAATCCTTTGGAAGCAATCGCGTCAACAGGTCGACGCCCCACAACGCCAGCAACAACCCGAAGCCGCCGCCGATCAGCGCGAGCAGCAGGCTTTCAGTGAGCAATTGTCGAACGATTCGCAGCCGCCTTGCGCCAAGCGCCGTTCGAATGGCGATCTCCTTGTGTCGCGACGTCGCGCGCACCAGCATGAGATTTGCGACATTGGCGCAGGCAATCAGCAAAACGAACCCGACTGCTCCCAACAACAGCCACAAAACCTTTCGGGTATCACCGACCAGAAATGTGTGCAGCGTTACCACGCGGTCGAAACGACTGTTGTTTGTTTCGGGATGTTGCTCGCGCAATCGCGCGGTAATCGCTTCCATGTCGGCTTTCGCCTGCTCGAGCGAGACGCCGGGCTTAAGCAGCGCCACCGCGCTCAGGAAGCCGAAGCCGCGGGCGCGCTCGACGTCCATCGTTTCACTGAGCATCGGCACCACTTTGAACGGCGGCACCCAGGCATCGGTCTTATCGGGATACTGAAATCCGGACGGCGCGACGCCGGCGACGATGTAGCTCTTGCCGTCGAGCGTGATGGCCCTGCCTACGATGTCCGACTCCCCGCCGAAGCGTCGTTGCCATAAGCCGTGACTGATCACCACGATCACCGGGTGCCCCGCCTGTTCGTCCTCGGAATTGAACAGACGTCCTCGTTCCGGTTGCACGCCGAATACATCGAAGAAATTTGCTGAGGTCATCGCAAAGTTGATGCGTTCGGATTCGTCCGCTACCGCAAGGTTCGCTGTGCGCGTGAAGATCGCGGCAAGGTGTTCGAAGACATTGTTTTGATTTCGCCAGTCGACGAAGTTTGCGGGCGTGACCTGGACTCGTTTTCTCTGTGAGCTGATCTCCTCGATGGCCACGATGCGTTCGGCATTCCGGTATGGCAGAGGCCGAAGCAGCACCGCATTCACTACGCTGAAGATCGCGGTGTTCGCGCCAATGCCGAGCACCAATGTAATCACAGCCACCGCGGTGAAACCGGGGTGCTTCATCAACATTCGCGCGCCGTAGCGCAGGTCTTGCCATAGTGTGTTCATAGAGCCTCCAGGATTGCCGATTGCCGATTTGCGATTTCCGATTCAGAGAAAAATCGGCAATCGGAAATCGACAATCGGAAATATCTTTACTCGTATCTCAGCGCCACCATCGGATCGACCCTTGTCGCCCGGCGTGCAGGCACGAAACAGGCTCCCAGAGCCACTCCTAGTAGCGCCACCGCTATCGCGATGAAGACCGCTGGGTCGGTTGTGCTGACCCTGAACAACAACGTTGTCAACAGGCGCGTCAAGGCAAATGAAGCGGCCAGCCCGATGCCGACGCCAATGATGGCGAGCGTCATTCCCTGATGAATGACCATGCGCATGACGGTGCGGGTGTCCGCGCCCAGCGCCATCCGGATGCCAATCTCGCGCGTCCGTTGCGTGACTGCATACGAAATGACGCCATAGAGACCGACGGCTGCCAGCAATGCGGCCAGGGCTGCGAACCCGGCCAGCAACAGCGTCGTGAACCGTTGCGGCGTGACCATCGCGGAGACGGTGGCTTCAAGTGCTTTGAACGAATGAATCGGCTGGTCTTTGTCTATGGCTGCAAGCTCTGCGCGAATGGGCGCGGCCAGTCTCATCGGATCACCCGATTGCGCGCGCACCACTACCGACATTGAGCCCCAGTTCTCCTGCAAGTAAGAGAAGTACATATGCGGCAATGGCTCGCGGCTTAGCGTGAAATACTTCGCAGCCCCAACCACACCGACTATTTCACGAGACGCATTCCCCTCTCCGCGGCTGTATTCGCCGTTGATGTGTTTACCGATCGGATCTTCGCCGGGGAAGTAGTGCTGGACGAACGATTCGTCGACAATAACAACCTGTGGCGCACCTTTCACATCGCGGTCGGTAAAGAACCGGCCGGCGCGCAAGGGAATTCCCATCGCGCGAAAGTAATCGGCGCTCACTTGATTGATTGGCGCGTATGGCTTCTGCTCGGGAGGAAGCGGCGGATGTTCATCAATACTAAAAGGGAAAGACGCATTCAGGCTGTTGATGATCGCGGCATCACCCACGCCAGGAATCGCATGAATCCGCTCGAGCAATTCCCGATAAAACGCGCTAACTACGGGAAAGGCATCGTACCTCGTGCCTGACGGGTCGATCTTGGCGGTCAGAACGCCCACCGGTTCAAACCCCAACTTGACCTGCGACAGCCGCCAGAAGCTCTTGATCATCAGCCCGCCGCCGACAAGCATCACCATCGCCAACGCTACCTCAGCCACAACTAGCACCGAACGCAGACGGTTGCGCGACCCGATAGTTCTGCCGCCTTCCTTCAAGGCTTCATTGAGATCGATTTTTGAAAGCTGGAGCGCCGGGGCGAAGCCGAAGAGAATGCTGGTCAAGAACGAAAGCGCCAGCGTGAAGCCGAGCGCTGCTGGGTCGATGTGCAACAACGCAACCCGCGAGTTCGCCTGGATGAGATAGTCAGGCAACCCGCTCGCAATGAACCTTGTGGTCCAGCTCGCCACCAGCAACCCGGCGGCACTGCCAACCAACGACAGCACCACGCTTTCAGCCAGTAACTGGCGCACGACTCGCCAGCGGCCCGCACCGAGCGCCGACCGAATCGCCAGTTCGCGGCGCCTGACGCTGCCGCGCGCCAGCAACAGATTGGCGATGTTGACGCAGGCTATCAGCAGCACGAATCCGACTGCGCCGAGCAGCAGCAGCAGCATCGGACGCACCTCCTCGGTCAGGCTCTCCTGAGGAAGACCGAGTCGCGAGCGCACCTCGGAGTTGGGCTTGTTTCGAAACTCGCTGGAAATCGCGTCGACTTCCGCGCCGGCCTGCTCAATCGTCACGCCGAATCTGCGACGAGCGAGCACCTCGAGGTAGCCGGCGGGATCACGCTCATCAGCAGCAGTGAATGCCAGCGGCGACCAAACATCAGTTTTGGCGAACAATCGGAAATCAGCGGGCATCACCCCGACGACAGTGTAGGATTCGCCGTTCAGCGTAAGCGACTGTCCGATCAGGCGAGGGTCGGCGCTGAATCGCTGCTGCCAGAGTTGATGACTCAACACCACGACATGATTTGCGCCGGGCCGGTCTTCTTCACTGAAGAACGTGCGCCCCTGCGCGGCGGCGATGCCGAGCATCGGGAAAAGATTCGCCGACACTTGATACCCTTGCAGCCGGTCCGGATCGCCGGCGCCGGTGAGATTCACAGGCCAACCCTTGTTGCTGATCGCCGCGACGTCGGTGAAAACGCTGTTGCGGCTCTTCAAGTCCAGGTACGCTTCCGGCGAAAAGGGCCATCTCGATTCGCTCCCCTGTGTGTTGTAAATCGTAACCAGCTCGTCGGCCTTCGGATAAGGGAGTGGCCGCAATAAGACTGCATTGACGACGCTGAAGATGGCTGTGTTGGCGCCAATTCCT